>WBZT01000451.1_pt1 | contig 33312 bp, 23 predicted proteins | sample 5204241 | NCBI WGS metagenome assembly WBZT01 (sample SAMN12344358, study PRJNA552823) | activated sludge metagenome | biome: Activated sludge suspended growth; feature: Nitrification reactor; material: Wastewater; isolation source: activated sludge from nitrification reactor of wastewater... | reverse complement strand
CACTGGATGAACCCGGCCGGCGCCGCCGTGTGGTGACGGAGGTCGTACATGTAGGCCGCTCGAGCTCGCTGCCAGACCTCGGGGTCCCACCAGGCGCCGATCGACTCTCGAGACTCAGTCGCCACGAGCCACCCCGCTAACACCCAGCCGGTTGCATTGACGGCGGGCTCTGGCCCCAAAAGCGGCTTGGGACAGGGGAATCCGCCTCTTCTTGTCCACAGTGCCAAGCAGGCGCGGGGGTCCTCCACAGGCCCTTAGCGGCGCGGGCGGCGGCGTGCTCACGCGACGAGGATAGCAATCGTCAGTTCCATCTATTCGACAAGGAGTCGAAGCCATGAGTAACACCACCGCCACGGCCTACGAGGTGGGCCACCTCTACGAGGTCGACCCCGGCACACTGAAGATCGGCGCGAACGTGCGGAGCGATCCCCGACCCGACGCCAAGGAGTTCGCCGCGTCGATCAAGACCCGGGGCGTGCTGGAGGTGATCAGCGCCTACGTCGACCCCGATGGAGGCCTCACCGTCCTGCGCGGCCAGCGGCGCAGCCTCGTCGCCGCCAAGGTCGGCACACCCACCGGCACCGTCCCGGTGCGGGTGGTGCCCGCTCCCGAGGAGGCCGACCGCATCATCGACCAGGCCAGCGAGAACCTGCACCGCGAGGCCATGCACACCCGCGAGACCCGCGACGCCGTCGAGCAGCTGGCCATGCTCGGCGTCTCGGCTGCTCAGATCGCCAAGCGAGTGGCACTCCCCCGCGCCACCGTCGACGCCGCGCTGAACGTCACCCGCAACCCCGCCACCAAGGACCGGATGGACGCCACCGGCATGACCCTCGAAGAGGCCGTGATCTTCGCCGAGTTCGAGGACGACCCCAACGCCATCGACACCCTGACGGCCGCGTGGGAGGACTCCTGGCGTCGCCGCCAGATTCCGCACATCGTCCAGCGGCTGCGCGACGAGCGCGCCGAGGCCCGCGCGCTCCAGGACGAGGTCGACCGGCTGCGAGCCGAAGGGCTGCCCGTGCTCGACCCCGCCGAGGTTCCCGCCGACCTGCACCGTCACGCCATGGCAAACCTGCGCACCGACGACGGCGGGATCGTCCCGGAGGAAACCTGGCCCACCATCACCGGGGCAGCCGTCGCCGTCACGGTCGAGTGGGTGCAGGCCGACGAGCCCGAGACCGACGACGAGGACGACGAGCCCGAAGACCGGCAGGTCTACGTCCCGGTCTGGGTGTGCACCGACCCCGCCGCCGCCAACCTGCACTACGTCCACGACCTCGGGCGTGAGCACTCCGACACCACCGGCGGGCTGACGGACGAGCAGAGCGCGACACGCTCCGCAGAAGAGGAGGCCCGCCGGGAGGCCGAGAGCGCCGAGCGGCGCCGGGTCATCGCCAACAACAAGGCGTGGAAGGCCGCCGAGGTCGTGCGCCGCCAGTGGCTGACCGGACTGCTCGCTCGTCGCACCGTCCCCGCCGGGACCGAGGTCCTCATCGCCCGCGCCGTCGTCGGGCGGGAGTACACCCTCAGCCACGCCATGGAGCACGGCCATGAGGTGCTGATGAACCTGCTCGGGGTCGTGCCAGTCGAGCGCGAGGCGGCCTGCTACTACGGCAACCGCGCCATGTGCGCCCAGGTCGTCGAGCAGGCCACCACTCCCAAGGCCGCCCTCATGCGCACCTTGGCCGCTGTCGTCGCGGCGTGGGAGCAGCGGGCCGACACCCACACCTGGCGCAACCCCACCGAATGGGACGACACGATCATGACCGCGCTCATCGGCTGGGGCTACCCGGCCAGCGATGTCGAGCGGCTCCTGCTGCGCTCCGACACCGCCGAAGCGGCCCGCTGATCCACACCCCTCTCCCTCGGCTCGCGGGAGTCGCCCCATTGTGGACAACTCCCGCGAGTCGAATAGATCGAATAGATTTGCAGTTGACGTGCCCCAACCCCGAAAGGACTGAGCACCATGGCACACCAGATCGAGACCCACGGCACCCGAGCCGCCGCCTTGTTCGCCCGCACCGACCCCTGGCACCGGCTCGGCACGACGGTCGACGGCGCAGCCTTCACCGCCGAGGACGCCATGACCCTCGGCCACCTGGGCGGCTGGAACGTGCGCAAGGCACCCGTCACCGCGACCGAGATCCGCGACGACGGCGTCACCTCGCTGGAAGTCCCGGGCGCCTTCGCCACCGTGCGCACCAACCCGTTCACCGGAGCCACCGAGCCCCTGGGCATCGTCGGTGGCGGATACCACCCGCTGCAGAACGAGGAGCACGCCGCGTTCCTCAACCACCTGGCCGACGTCTCCGGCGCAACCTTCGACACGGCGGGCAGCCTGCGCGGCGGCCGCCAGGTGTTCGTCACCATGCGCCTGCCGGAGCACCTGAGCATCGGCGGCAGCGACCGGGTGGACCTGAACATCGCGGCCCTGAACAGCCACGACGGGTCCAGCGCGTTCCGCGTGCTCATCACGCCGGTGCGCGTCGTCTGCGCGAACACCCAGCACGCGGCCCTGCGCAACCACCTCTCGTCGTGGTCGATCCGCCACACCCGCAACGCCAAGGCCGCCGTCCAGGCCGCGCGCGACACCCTCGGCCTGACGTTCGCCTACGTCGAGGCCTTCGAGGCCGAGGCCGAGCGGATGATCAACACCAGCGTCACCGACGCCGCCTTCTTCGAGCTCGTGCAGAACCTGTTCCCCTCACCCACCCCGGACGCCCCGGCACGTACCCGCAACGCCGCCAGGCGCCGCCAAGCGAGCCTGGCCCACCTGTGGCACGACGCCGCCACCCAGTCCGGCATCGCAGGCACCGCGTGGGCGGCCTACCAGAGCGTCGTCGAGTACGTCGACCACTTCGCCCCGGTCCGCGACAAGGCCGACGCCGCCATGGCTCGCGCGCTGCGCCTGCTCACCACCGACGAGCCCGCCCGGATCAAGGCCCGGGCGTGGACCGCACTCACCCCGGCCTGAACCCACCAGAGGAGACGCGCCCATGAGCACCCACCCCACCGACCGCAACCTCGACCTGTGGCTCATCGACAAGGACGCCGAAGGGGTCCTCAAGCCCGGCCCCGGGGTCGTCTACGACCGGGCCGGTCTCGGCATCGTCTTCATGGACGACCGAGGACGTGACTTCACCTTCATTGACACCGGCGTCGCGCTCGAGGTGTTCGCCGGGCAGGGCGCCCGCCTCACCCCCGCGCTGGCGCGCGACCTGGCCGCCGCCCTCGAGCGTTTCGCGGACTACGCCGACGGCCTGACCGCCTACGTCCCGACCTCGGCGGCCGCCACCTGACCCCGCCGCCCGAGCCCGCAGCGCCCGGCACGTGACCTCAGCCTCCGTGCCGGGCGTTGCCCATGCTCACCACAGCGCAAGCTGCTCGCCGTAGAGGGCGCGCAGCCGCGCCAGCTCGGCGGCCACCAAGGCCGGGTCCTCCCGCGCCAGATCGCGCAGTTCCCGTGCGCGCTGACGCGACCCTCGGGACGCCGAAGCGGCCGACTACTACGCCGAGCACGGGGCCTTCCTCGGCGATGACGACCTCGTCTGGGGACCGGAGGGGTGGAGCGAGGAACTCCTCGGACTCCTGGGCGATATCGCGGGCCGAGACGTGCTGGAGATCGGCGGTGGAGCCGCGCAGGGTGGCCGTTGGGCTCGTCAGGCGGGCGCTCGGGTCGTCTCCAGCGACCTCTCGCTCGGCATGCTCCAGCGGAGCCGGACCATCGAGGGCGTGCACGGTTGGTCGCCCCTCCCACTCGCCCAGTGCGACGGACTCGCCCTCCCGTTCGCTGACGCGAGCTTCGATGTCGTGTTCACGGCATACGGAGTGCTGCCGTTCGTCGCGAACTCGGGTCGGGTGATGCGCGAGGTATGCCGGGTGCTCCGGCCCGGGGGCCGGTTCGTCTTCTCGTGCACACACCCGTTCCGGTGGGTCTTCCCCGATGAGCCGGACGAGACGGGGCTGACCGTGCGGTTCTCCTACTTCGACCGGACTCCTTATGTCGAGCAGGACACGCTTGGGAGGGCGACCTACGCCGAGCACCACCGAACCATGGGCGACCGGGTTCGCGAGGTCGTGGCGGCCGGGCTGCAGGTCGTTGATCTCATCGAACTGGAATGGCCCGACGGTCACGCGCAGGAGTGGGGCGGCTGGTCGCCGTTACGCGGACGCCTCATTCCCGGCACCCTGGTCCTGGTGACGACGAAGCCCTGACCTGCCAAGTCGCGGGTCAGGGCGTCGTCGATCTCTCAGCGGCGGCGGCGCCGCTGAGCGCAGGTGTCCTTACAGGTTGCCCTGGTTGCGCAATTCGGCCCGGGTGGGCTCGATGACCTGGGTCTCGGCCACCGTCTCCAGACCCTCCAACCCGGCGACCGGCCCTTCATCGGCACCCTTCCAGGAGGCCCCCGAGCGCCGGCCCTTGCCGATGAGCAGGATTGCGCCGACGAGACCAAGCAGGACGCCCAGCAGCGGGCCAAGCCAGGGCAAGGTGTTCTTGACGAAGCCGAGTTGGCTGCCCAAGGCGCCCCATTCCTGAGCGTTGGCCTTGATCGTCGCCTCGTCGAAGCCGATGACACCCTTGGTCGCCGCGACCGTGCCCAACGCGGACTCGAGGGTCTTGTCGATCGCTTCTTGACCCTTGACGATGACGCCGGTGTTGGGCTCGACCCACAAGGTGCGGACGTTGCCGTACATCACCTTGGCGGGGACATCCTCGCCGGTGCCGTCGAAGATGGCTGCCGGAACCGTCCGGCTGGCCACTTCCTGCTTGTCGATCCGCTGCTCGAAGACGTAGGTCTCGGTGCCGAACAAGTCCTCGGTGCGGACGAACTTGGCCGCCGTTGCCTTGCCCAGGTCACCGTCCCACCAGGAGTAGGATTGCTTCTGCACGTCGAACGGGAACTTGAAGTAGCCGCCCTCGTGGGTGATGTCCTTCATGGCATCGGGCTTCTCCAGGTCGCCGATGGAGACCTGGTCGCCGCAGCAGTTGGTGGCCACACCGGTGAGCCGGTCGAACGACACGGTCTCCATGCTGTAGGTGAGGTCGCCGACGCCGACCGCGGTCGACTTGACACCGGTCTGCCAGAACGCCGTGGTGGCCTGCTTGTCCGCAGGAACCCGACCGGGGATTCCCAGCACCTGCCGGGTGCTCTGCACGGTGACGCCGGTCAACTTGTCGTAGTGACCAACCTTGGCGTCGTCGGACCAAAGCCGAAGGACCGACATGTCACGGCCGACCGACACCGAGGTGCTCTTGTAGTTCAAGGGCACCGTGGCGAGTTGCGTGTACAGGACGGGTTTCGCCATGAACCCGGAGACGAGCAAGAGGGCGCCAAGGCCGAGGGCGATGGCTCCGAGAGTGCGACGCACGTGTTTTACTCCCCACTAGAGTGACCGTCGATGCCTGCCAAGTCCCCCACGGGTAGGCTCGTAAATCTGACGGATCGTAACAGCGGCACCCTCATTCCCCTACCCTTTCGGCCAGATCGAGGTGACATGTCGCACAGTGGCGAGCCCGCCCTCGCGGCAGTCCCTCCTGTCATGGGCCCGGAAGGTATGCCGTCGGAGCCTGGCGCCGCGCCGAGCAGGTCCCCGTCAACCACCTTCCGGTTGGGTGCGCTCGCCATCCTCGTGGTGACGCTCGTGTGGCGCACGTGGACGGTTTCCGCGTGGAGTTGGATCCAGGACGACTGGATCTACCAGATCGAGGCACAGCGGATGCCCCTCGGCGACTACCTCACCCAGAACTACAACCAGCACTTCATGCCCGGCCAGTTCCTTCTGTCCTGGGCCTCGACGACCCTGGCTCCCCTGGACTACACCGTGGCCATCGTCGTCACGGTCGGGTTGAGCGCGTTGTCGATCCTGGCCTGGGCGGCCGCTCTCGCCGAAGTGTTCGGCGAGACCTCACGGGCCCTGCTGGCCCTTGCGTTGGTAGCCCTTTCGCCGATCTTCCTGCCGACCAGCCTGTGGTGGGCGGCATCCATCCAGGTACTCCCCCTGCAGGCGACGATGGCCCTGGTCATCCTCTTCTTGTGCCGATACCTTCGCCAGCCCGGGGTGCGGCCGTTGGTCGGGCTCGGCATCGCCTACCTGCTGGGTCTGTTCTTCTGGCAGAAGGCCCTGCTGCTCGTCATCCCGGCCTTCTTCCTCGTCCTGCTGCTCGGCTCCGGTTCGCCGCTGGCGCGACTTCGCTCGGCCTGGCGCCCGTTGGGCCTTCTCGCGGCGCTGACGGCGCTCTACGTGCCCGTCTACCTGCTCGTCTTGGCCAAACCCGGGTCGGCCGGCATGGGCGTCGACCACACCTTCACGCCACGGGGTCTGGGCGAGTCGCTGTCCTTCTTCTTCACCGGGTTGTTCAACATCGTCCTCCCGTCGCTGGTGGGTGGGCCATGGGGTGCCGCCGACAACACGACGAGCATCTACGACCCGATTCCCGCCATGCTCTGGTTGCCCATGCTGGCGTTGGCTGTCTGCGCGGCCATCCTCATCGTCCGCCACCGCCGCCGGGGCGGGTGGCTCATCGGGATGGTGCTCTCGTATGCCGTGGTGTCCTGGGGGCTGGTGCTGTTCAGCAGCCGCTACCAGTCGATCGGTGTGCTCAGTGTGCGGGAGGCGCGCTACTCCGCCGACCTGCTCCCGGTCATCTTCTTCGCGCTGGTCTTCGCCGTCACCCGCTCCCGGATCGAGGCGGCGACCGCCACCACCCCCTTGCGCCGCCCGCTCCCCACCGTTGTCACCGGTCGGGTGGATGCGCTGGTCGGCCTGCTCACCTTCGCGGTCTCGTTGTCAGCACTGGCCGGCAACGGCGCCGAATGGCAGCGGATCGAACCGCACTCGCCGAAACCCTGGGTGACCACGATCGTGCGCGACGCCACCGCCGTCGGTCCGCGGTCGCTCTTTGACGGGGTGGCGCCCGACGGGGTGATCAACCCGGGGTTCTTCCCCGACTACGCGCACATGAGCGACATGTTGTCCCCCCTTGGGCTCCCGCTGGCTTTCGATGCCCCCGCCCGGCAGGTGCTGATCGCCCGCGGCGACGGTCACCTCGTCAATGCCGCCGTCGAGGATCTCGTCCAGGTCCCCACCGGCCCGGTCAGCGACTGCGGGTACCTCGTCAAGCCCGGGGAGACGGCATACGTGCCGGTCACGAAGCAGTTGTTCGCCTGGACCTGGTTCGTCCAGGTCGACTACTTCTCGGAGCGGGGCGGCACGGCGGTGCTGCGGACGGACGCCAAGAACTGGACGATCCACCTTGAGCCCGGCCTCAACCAGGTGCAACTACCGATCGTCGACTCGGTGTCCGCCTTGGCCATCGCGGGAGCTGCCGACGCTGGCACCTCCTGCATCACGAAGATCCAGGTGGGCAACATCCGCGAGACGCGAGTCCTGGCGGCCCCATGACCGACACCCTCATCGACGGGCCCACCCAGACCCGCCGGACCCTGCGTTTCCCGGCCCTGGACGGGCTGCGCATCGGCGGCGCAGTGGCCGTCGTCTCGACCCACGTCGGGTTCACCTCGGGTGCCTCCCTGAACGGCCAGCAGGCCGGGCTGCTGGCCCGGCTCGATGCCGGGGTCCCCCTGTTCTTCGTCGTGTCCGGCTTCCTGCTCTACCGTCCCCACGTCATGGCCAGGCTCACGCAGCGGCCGAGGCCAGCACTCGGGACCTACCTGCGCCACCGAGCGGCACGCATCCTTCCGGCGTTGTGGCTGGCCGTGCTCGCATCCGCCCTCCTGCTGCACCACGCCCCGCTCGTGGGCCCGAGCTCGTTCCTGCGGTACGCCACCCTCACCCAGATCTACACCGAGGTCCCGGCCCCGACCGGCCTCACCCAGATGTGGAGCCTGGCGACCGAGGTGGCCTTCTACCTCGCCCTCCCAGCCCTCGCGTGGGCCCTCGACCGCTCCGCGCCGACCCCCCGCGCTTGGGTCAACCGGACTCTTGCTGTCCTGTTACTGCTCCCCGTCGCGTCCGCGGTCTGGGTGGCCGCCGCGACGGCGACCGGCGGCGGGCTGCCGATGCTGTGGCTTCCGGCGTTCCTCGGTTGGTTCGGGCTCGGCATGGCCTTAGCAGCGTGGTCCGGTGCGCGAGAGGCGGGACTGCTCGGGCCGACGGTCCTGGATGAGCTCGGGCACGCCGCCGGCAGCGTGTATGCCGCGGCCGCGGCGCTCTACCTGCTGCTGTGCACCCCTATCGCCGGGCCGTACGACCTGTCGCCACCGACCGTGGGCCAGGCCGTCGTCAAGAACCTCGGGTATGCCGTGCTCGGTGTCCTTCTCGTGTTTCCCGCCGTGGTGGGCGCAGCCGCGGACCGCCCCTCGGCCATCGTGCGCGCGCTGGGCGGCCGGGTCGGCAGGGCGTTGGGCGATATCTCCTACGGGGTGTTCGCCTATCACCTCATCGTGCTAGCCCTCGCCGAGCGGGCGTTCAACCATCAGACGTTCGACGGACAGTTCGTCCAGTTGTGGGTGAGCACCATCGCGGTGACCTTCGTCGTCGCGTGGGTCAGCTACCGCGTCCTCGAACGACCGATCATGCGCCGGGCCCGCCGCCTCGAACGCTGACACGGCGAGGGCGCCCCGCGCTCGGCACCCACCGTGGGAGAACCGTCCCAGAAGTCCCGGAGGCGGCCACGCCTGCGAACGCGGCGAGCACGAGTTGCTGAACCCCCACCGACATGAGCGCGGCCCCACCCTCGCCCCACGGGGCCGCGGCAACGGCGGCAACCGCCCCGGCACCGAGCACAACCACCGGGGTGACGCTCAGACGCGGCCAGCGGCGGCCCGCGTAGCCCACCACCGCGCCGATCACCACGGCGAGGACTCCGACGAGCCCGGCGTTGACGGGAAACGTGACCACCAGAAGAACCGCCAGCAACCATCCGCCCGACGCCGAGCCGGTCAGTGCTCCGGACAGCGCTACCGATCCGCCATCAGACTCGGCGATCTCGTTCCGGGGCTTTCCGCGAGGGCGCGTGCTCAGCAGCCACAGGACGAGCAGGGCAAGGAAGGCGACTCCCCCGACGGCGAGGCCCGCGCCATACCACGGTTGGGGGGCGTATCGCGTGTGCACCACGGTGGCTGCTCCTGCGGGGAGCACCCACCCCTGCTGCCAGCCATTGACCCGGACCGAGGGCAACGCCTGCCCCTGCCCATCGGTGGCGACCCAGCCGGGGTTGGCGTTGTGGCTGAGGACGAGCATTCCCGGTTGCGCGCGCTGCGGCACGGCCCACCCACCGTCGCCCGCAGCCGCGATGCTCTGGCTGGCGGAGGTCGAGGCCGCCGCGGCGGACGGCGGCGCATCGACGCGGCGCAGCAAGAGTTGGTAGGGCCGGAACTCCGTCGTGGCGGCCGCCGAGAGGGTATGCCGCCCCGCCGCCAGGTCGACGGTGGCGGCGCTCGTGGTCGGGCAGGCCGACCAGCGCAGCGGGGCACCACGGAGCACCTGCTCGACGGTCCCTTCGACCTGGGTCGGCAGCCGTGTGTCATCGACGAGGACGCTCGGGCCGAAGCCACAGGGGACAGCGACGGTGCGGGTGGGGTCCAGGACAGCGCGCAAGTCATCGGCGCCCTCCAACCGCACCTCCGACACCCCGACGGGCAGGTGGGCGGCGAAACCGCTCACGGAGTCGATCGAGCTGGCGCCGCTGTCGCTCAGGAAGTCGATGTCCAGCCCGCGCCCGGTGGTCGGCGAGATTGCGGCATACCCCTCGGCATCGACGGGCACGGTCGAGCCGGTGCCGTCGTCGCCGGTCACCGTCACCGAGGTGGGCCGGGAAGCGGCGAGATAGGGGTCGAGCAGGAACTGCAGCCGGGTCACCGTGCGAGCCTGCGGGAGGTCGAGTCGCAGTCGCGGGCTCGGATCGGCGTCGCCGGCCACCCACCCGGTGCCCAGGTCGGCGTCGGCGACTGTCGCCGGCCGCGCAGCCGGGCTCTGGACGCGGCTACTGCTGGCCGTGGCGGTGATCCGGCCAGGGAAGTCCAACAGTCGTTCGATATTGCCCCCCACACCGGGCAGGACGGTGCCGGACAGTTCGTATGCCGCTCCGGCCGCAAGCGTCAACGACCGGAAGATGCCGGCAGTCTCCTCACCGGATCGCACGAGGGCGGGCGAGCACAGGGACCGGGTCGCGACGAAGGCGCACCCGGTCAGGGCGGGGACCTCCACTCGGCTGAGGATCTGGGCCGGGGCAGCCGGGGCAGCCGCCGGAATGACCAGTTCGGGCACGGGGTGAACGCCGGGGACGGTGAGCTCGGCGATCCCGAAGCCGTTGGGTGCGCCGGAGCCGACCGCGTCCAACTCGACCCGCACTCGGGTGGTCCTACCGGGTGGTGTCGCCAGCGGGACCACAGTGTCCGTCTCGACGATGTCGGTCGTGACCGAGCCGGTGTCGGTGCTGACCCGCACCCGGGTGGGCTGGGCCTGAATCGGGTAGCCGCCAGACACCTGGATCGTGAGCCCGGAGATGTCCTGGGGTGCGGCGAGCCCGAGTTCCAGCCACTGCCCCACCGCCTCGCCGTACGTACCGCTCACCCACCGGGTGAGGGGGTCGGCGTCCAGCGCGGCCCCCGGGCCCGTCCCTGGACCCAGGCGCAGCGTCGCGCCGGCGTCCGAAGCCGACGACGACGCCGTCACGGACCGGACCCCGCGCCACCGCGTCACCGTCTGCGCCGCGGTCCGGTCGCTGATGTAGTCGATGGTGCGTCGGCCGGTGGTGCCCGGGTCGCCGTCCGCAAGCACCTCGGAGGTCGTCGCCCCGGAGCTGCCGAAGGCGACGTCGCGGCGACGTAGGCCGTCGGTGACCACCTCGGGGAGCCCTTGGGCCAGATCCCCCAGTGCCAAGCGGTCGGATCCGAGGATGCTGACAACCCCGTCAGGTGTCGAGCCGGCGATGTCCACGAGGTTCTCCGGCCCGGCCGTCGCGAGCTGGACCTGATCCAGCGGGACGAACCGAGCTGCCGATGCCGCCGCACCGTCGAAGATCTCGACGCTCGGATAGGGCACGAGCATCCGGTCGTCCACCGTCACCCCAGGAGCATCGGCGAGGTAACCGGTCGGCGGGCCGAAACTCGCCCGGCGGATGAAGCCGGACTCGTCGATCGCCTCGTGCAATGGCACCGGCCGGGACACCCCGGACTGCGGCAAGAGGTCGTTGCGCACGACGAGGAACCGGATGCCCGCCTCCCCCAGCACCCGAGCCAGGTCCGGTGAACCCATACCCGCGGTGAGGCGGCGGGTCACCTCATCGAGCAGCCGGGTGCTGCCCGCGCCGCCCAAGGGCACCGCGTCCCGGACCACGAAGGGCCGTTGCATGAGGGCCTGAAGCGGTTCGTCGCGGGTGGACCCCCAGGTGAAGTCCGCGAAGGATGCCGACGGGAGCACCAGCACGGCGCCCTGGCCCTCAGCGTCGTCGAGCCAGGCGGCGGCCTCGTGCCAGTACTGCGGGATGCCGTCGTACCCGCCGGGCCGCGGGAGGTTGGCGGCTACGGCGGGAGCGGCTGCCGCGACGACGAGCAGCCCGGCGACCGCCGCCACGAGCTCGACACGTAGCGCCCGCACCGGACGCCAGCGGGCGAGGACCGACGCCGCGTGAACCAGGCCAAGGCCGATCGGGATCCGCAGGACCAGGTCGAACTTGTGGGTGTTCCGCAGTGGCGCCAACGGGCCATCGAGCAGCCCATGGAATGCGTCCGCCAACGGCCCCGATGCCGCCGACGAAAACCCGACGGTGAGGAGGAACAGACCGACGAGGGCGCTCACCGCGAGCCAGCCGCGGTGCGGCATCCGCGGGTGCGCCAGACCGGACAGCCCCAGGACCGCGACGACCCCCGTCACGACGATGAGCGTCGGCTGGCTGATCAAGGAGTATGCCGCGGGCCAACTGGCCCCGCCCGGACCGGCGAGATAGCCCAGCCAGGGTGTGGTGCCCTGGAGGGCGTTGAACGGGCTGGCTGTGCTCGTGGTGACTCGTGCGTCCTCGATCCAGTCGAGGAATGGTGGGCTGTATCGGCCGAGGAGCAGCAGGGGGAGCAACCACCACAGGCCCGCCGCCAGACACCACCCCAGCCACCCGAGCATCGGGCGCAGCAGGGCGCGCCAGGGTCGTCGGGTCACCCACCAGAGCACCGGCAGGATAAGGGCCGCGCCAGTCGCCACCGCGTTGACGCCGCCGATGCACCCGAACGCGAGCGCTGAGCGCAGGGCCCGGGCCCGCATCCTGGCGGGCCGCGGGTCCAGCAGTGGCGTCAGCACCCAGGGTGCGACGGCCATCGGCCACACCTCGATGGACGTCACCGCCACCTCGCTGAGAAAGCGGGGCGATAGGGCGAACAGTGCTGCACCGAGGTACCGCGACCATGGGCTGCCGACCCGCAGGGCATCGGCGAGCCGCCAGAAGCCCACAAAGGCCACCCCGAGGATCAACGACCACCACAGCCGCTGGACGATCCAGGCCGGGACCCCGGCGCCGCTGAGCAGGGCATGGAAGGGACCGCTGGGGAAGAGATAGCCATACGCTTGGTTCTGCAGTTGGCCGAACGCGCTGTCGTCCCAGAGGTCGAGGGCCCGGGCCATCAGCCCGACCGGGTTGGCGGTGAGGTCGAGCTTCGTGTCGGGCACGACCAGCCCGGGGGCCTGCCAGAAACACATCGCCGAGAGCAGCAGGCAGCCGGTGGCCACCCGCAGCCTCCAGACCGGACCGCTGCCGCTCATCGGGGACGCACGACGAGCATGACGTTCCAGCTGACGACCTCGCGCAGACCTGGAACGTGGACAACCCACCGGGCCCAGGCCGGGTGGTAGCGCGGCAGCATGTCGACGAGGTCGAGATGCCCCTCCTCCTCGGCCCGGCGAACCCAGCGCAACATCCGCCCGGCCGAGCAGGCGAACAGGGACCGGCCGAAGTCGTTCTTCGGGCGCCGACCGTGCCGCACGGCATACCGGTCGGCTGCTCGCACTCCCCCGAGGTAGTGCCACGGGGAGGTCTCGTGACCGCCCCACGGCGACAACCACGGCGTCCACGAGACGACCACCGTGCCCCCGGGCCTGGTCACCCGGACCATCTCCGCGACCATCCCCTCCGGGTCCGGGACATGCTCAAGGACGTTGCTGGAGTAGGTGACGTCGAACGCTCCATCGGCGAACGGCAGGCACAAGCCGGAGGCGCGCATGGTGTTACCCGCGACGCCACCGCGCGCGGTCAACTCGCCCGCGTCGGGGTCCACACCGGCATACCGGGCACCGGCGCTGGTGAACGCGTCCGCGAAGTAGCCCGGACCGCCACCGACGTCGAGCACTGATGCACCTGTGAGAGGGCACCACCGCTGGACCTCACGGATCGAGTCCCGCGCGAGCAAGGAGTAGAAGAAGTCGGGATCGCTCTGTTCGACCCGGAAGGCCCGGAAGAGCTGGATCGAGCGGGACACCGATCCGGTGGCTGCCAAGGCGGGTGTGGACCGCGGGGTCATGAGACGAGCGCTGAGCGGCTCAGGCCCTCGTCGATCTGCGCGATGGGCGAACCCCCGGACGCCACGTGCGCCAGCAGTTGGTCCCACGCCTGGATCGTTCCCGCCCAGGTGAAGGTGCGGGCGTGCCCTCGGGCGCTCTCCCCCAACCGTGTCCGAAGGGCCTCGTCGCTGAGCAGCGAGGAAGCTGCCTCGACCATGCCCTCGGTGTCATGCACGAGGATGCCCGTGACGCCGTCGAGGATCGACTCGGACAACCCGCCGGCACCGTGATGGGCCAGCGTCGGCACCCCGTGGGTCGCCGCCTCGACGACGTTGAGGCCCCACCCTTCCTTTGCGCTGGGTGCCATCGCGATCCAGGCCGAGGCGAGCTCGCGGTGTTTGGTCGTCTCATCGACGAAGCCGAGCAGATCGACCTGGTCGGTGACCTCGCGGGCCTGCGCATGGGCGGCGACCTGCTCCCGCCACCACCCGTCGCCGACGATGCGCAGCCGCAGGCCAGGATGGCGATCCCGCAGCGCCGCAAGGACGTCGATGGCCAGTTCCACGCGTTTGTGTGGCACGAGGCGTCCCAGCACGACGATCGTCGGATGCGCAGTGCGGGCGGCGATCCGGCCGATCGGCGTATCGGTCCCGTTGTGGATCACCGAGATCGCGTCTGGGTCAACCCCCAGCCCTTGCAACTCGTCGCGGGTCCGACCGGACACGGTGACGTACTGACGCCCCCGGTAGACGCGCGGAGCGACCCGGGATTCGACAAACCAGCCGACCCTGGCCACCAGAGGGTTGAAGACGACCGGCCATTGTTCGCGATGCACGTGATGGACGAGAGAGACGACGGGCGTGCGGGTCACCCAGGGCGCCGCGAACGGCACCCCGTTCTGGGTGTCGACGACGACATCGAAAGCGCCCTCCCGGCGTTCCAGGTCGCGCAAGCGACGCAACGACGCCGGGTAGACCGACAGCCGACCGCCCTGACGGAGCATGCGGTAGCCGTCGATGCTCGCTTCGGCCGGCGCATCGTCGTGGGCCGCGCAGAAGAAGGTGACGTCGTGACCGAGACCGGCGAGCCCCGCGCAGATGTTCTGCGCGTAACGCTCGGCGCCACCCCCTTCGGGGTGGGTCAGGTCACGCCAGTTGAGAAAGGCAATGCGCACTGGCTCGCGCCTTCGCGATCAGCGGCCGACGGCTCACCCGCCGTAGCCGATGACCTGGCTCGGAGCGACAACGTTCTTGGGACCGGTGATGACAGACTGGCTGTCGTTGGGACCCTTGGCAGCTGCCACCGCCGAGACGGCCGCGGCAGCGGCGCCCCCACCGAGCAGGATGCTCAGCAGAGCGATCAAGAGGCCGGCCCCCCGGCGACGATTGCGATTCGACACGTGCGGATCCCTCCCAGGTCGCTGCGGTGCCCGCAGCGTTCTGGGGAATGGTACAGGTCACATCGCGCATGTAAAGGTACGTCGCGGTCAGCGCGGCACGCGCCACACTCTGAAGGTGTCGTCCGAGTAGACCAACCTCAGACCTGGATGCGTCTGTGGGACGGTGCCAGGAGTGGTGAGCCACTCGAACACCACGTCGATATCGCTGTCTCGTAACGATGTAGCGTCGATGCGACCATCGGCCCAATCGGACGCTCCTGGTGGTTCTGCCGGGCCGACGTGGAACTGCTCGGACCCGCGCTGCACGACCAGGTCCGCGCCCGCGACGACCGAGCCGGGCACGGCAAGCGGCAGCGGGTCGAGGAACGGCTCCGGGCCCGCCCAGGGCTGCTGGCGGAATGGCTGCCACGGCAGATCGAGCACCCGCCCGTCGCCGACCGCGTCGACCGCCCGCGCCCAGCCCGCGGGGACGTCGAACGGTCGGTATGCCGTGTGAAGCCGCCCCAGCAGGTCCGGCGCCCCCCAGGGGCCGAGGGCAGCAATGACGAGCGTCCCTCCGACCCAGGCGAGCACGCCGAGTCTGCCGGGAACCCGACGGGCCACGGCGCCGACGATCGTCGCGGCACCGACCCCACTGAGGATGACCAGGGCCATCGCCGAGACCGCCAACACGCGATGGGTGTCGCGGACGATCGAGACTCCGGGAAGTTCCTGGGCCAGCGCCAGCCACCCGAGGAAGGGTTCGTGGGCCAACAGGTAGACCAGGACCGGTGGCCCCGCGACCAGACCGATCCCGAGCATCGCGGGGGACGTCGCGACCCAACCAGCCCCGTCCGGTCGGCGACGCCACAACGCCGCGACACCCACGCCAGCCACGACCAACACCAACAGCGAGCCGACCCGCGGACCAAGCATCGCCCGCGAGCCCAAGGTCGCCGCATTTGACCAGATCCCACCGCCGGAGAGCACCTCGATCACACCCCAACCACCGTCCGCCCGAAGCGCGAACGCCGCGGCACCCTCGCGTTGACCCCGCCCTGACGTTCCGAGGAGGGCAGCCACCAGCCAGGGCAGGCACCAGGACAGGCCGAGGGAAGCCACCCAGGCGACGTCCGTGCGCGACCGCACTACCGGGGGGCCGCCGTCGCTGGCGGAGGGTTGCGCGAGGGCCCAGGTCCGGTCGATCGCGACGGTCGAGACGACGGTGACGAGGGCGACCAGCCCACCGAACGGGGTGAGCGCGGCCGGGGCGGCTGCCAGCGCCACCCGCAGCAGCCACACCCGACGTGGCCCGCTCGACCGGGCCGCTAACACGAGCCAAGGCAGCATCGACCAGGCCAGCAGGGTCGGCGGCTGACCGAGAAGCAGGCGCTCACCGGCATACGGGCTCCAACTGGCGAGCGTCGCGGCAGTGACGGTCGCGACCCACCCGAACCGGCGCAGCAGCATCGTCACCCCTCCCCCGGCCAGCAAGAGCGTGGCGCTGAGCATGACCTGCTGTTGCACGCCCGAGGGCAACACCTGAGCGAGCAGCGTCGTCACGAAGTCCAAGGGGACGGCCCGCGGTGCGGACCCGTCGGCGCCGAGGACGCGAGCCGACCACACCGGATTCGGAACCGCGACGAAGTCCCGGTACAGCAGTTGACCGGACCCCCACGACGGCCAGAGCAACGCGACCGTCTGGACAGCGGTGGCCAGCCAACCGGCCAACACGGCGCCGCTATGCGCGCGTCCTGGCTTGAGCATGGGGCACTATGGCACACGCCGAACTTGAGGTCCTTCGACGCACAGACGGGTAACCCGCTTGAGCCCCCCGCCCCCCACCCGCCGCCTGCGTGGGCATGGTGCCGTGCTCTTCGTCGGAACCTTCCTGGGCAATATGCTCAGCTACTTCTTCTTCGTCGTGCTCAGCCGAACCCTGACCCCACCGGATCTTGGTGCGGTCGGCTCGCTCGTCAGCCTGGCCACGATTGCCGCGGTGCCGGGGACGGGCATCCAACTCGTTGCGGCGCGCTGGGTCGCGGCCCCGCCACCGGAGTCCGCTGCCTCCCCCGGCTCCGCCGCCTCCCCCGGCACCGCCGCGCTCGACGCGGCCCTCGGCGCGTCCCTACGGCTCGCCGCGGTCCTGTCGGCGGCCGCGCTAGTCCTGGTGCCGGGGGCGGCATACCTCTTGCGGGTGGACGTCGGGGCGGCGCTGGCCGTAGCCACCGCGGCGGCACCGATCACGTTGACCTTCGCCGTCCAGGGGTTGTTGCAGGGCCGCGAGCGCTTCGGGGCGCTGGCGACCGTGGCCGCACTCGTCGGGATCACCCGGGTCAGCGCCGCCGTCCTTGCCGCGGCAGGTGACCTCGGCCCCGACGCCGTCATGTGGCTGTTCACCGCCGGGTGGGCGCTGACGTTGTACATCGCCGGGTTCCTGCTGCACCGCGATGGTGGGCCACACCTCTTCAAAGCCGCGCGCCACGCCTGGGGCTCGGCGCCCTCGCGGGCGATCTTCCGCCAGTCAGTGACGGCGGTGCTGCCGATGTCGGGTCTGCTCGTCCTGTCCAGTCTCGACATGCTCCTGGCTCGGCATTTCCTGCCCGAGGACCTCAGCGGGGGCTACGCGATCGGCGCGGTGTTCGAAAAGGTCGCGTTCTGGGGCCCGACTTTCCTGGCGACCCTCTACTACCCGCGGATGGCCCGGGCAGCCGACCGGGCTCGTGCCATCAGAGATGCCCTGCTCCTCACGGCATCCGTCGGCGCGGTCGGTGTGCTGGCCGCCTTCCTGCTCGGGGGGCCCCTGGTCGCGGTCGTCGGCGGTGCCGAGTATGCCGCGCTGGCACCCCTGGCCTGGTTGTTCTGCACTCTCGGGGTGACGCTCGCGTTGGTTCAGGTGCTCGTCTACGCCGACCTTGCCGCCGGGCGGCATCGAGCGGGGGCGGCGGTCTGGCTCGCCTTGGCGGCATCGACCGCCGTCGTCGCCGGCCGGCACGCCTCGATCGAGCAGGTCGTCACCGGGGTGCTCGGCTGCCTCCTGGTGGTTGCGTTGGTCAGCGCCTGGCTCAGTCGGATACCTCGTCGGGGAGCAGGTGCTCGACGCGGTTGATCCACGCCGCGGCCGTGCGCCCCGGCACGTCGACATCGGAGAAGCGCGACACCGAGGTGTTGAGGATGTCGACCCACCCCGTCATCGTGGGGATGCCCAGCAGCGCCCGGACGAGGAACTGGCTGAAGTGCCCGTGCGTCACCAACCCGACCACCGCATCGGTGCCACCGTGTCGGGCCAGCACCGAGTCGATCACCCGGTGGGCCCGGGCGGGAACGTCGGTCTCGACCTCCACCGGCCCATCCCACCAGCCGTGCTCACCCGCGTCGTCGGGCAGGACCAGCCGGGGTGACAGCTCGCGCAGCGACGCCCGCCCCGCCCCACGATGCGCTCGACGCGGCACGTCCTCGTGGCCGCTCCAGTCCAGTGGCCCGCCGACCTCGAAGAGGTCCGGATGCCCGTGCATGGCGAGGTCGAGCGCCGCGGCGATCGGTGCCGCCGTGAGAACGGCGCGGCTCATGAGGCTGGCATAGAGCACGGACGGCGGGGCGGCATACCGGCCTTGCGCGAGCGCCTGAGCGACCGCCGCGGCCTGCCGCTCCCCCAACGGCGTGAGCAGCGGGTCGGGCACTCGCCCGACCGACGCGCCCGTGTGCGCCCACACGAGGTTGTTCTCCGACTGCGCGTGCCTGATGAGCAGCAGATCCATGTATGCCGTTCCCTCGCCCTTCGCCTCGCGACGTCCGTTGTTCTCGGCCTCAGTGCGCTGCGTCGTGCCAGGTGCGCCCGACGCCGACCGACACGTCCAGCGGCACCGTGAGGGCGACCGCTGCGCCCATCTCGCGGCGGACCAACTCCTCGACCTGGTCCCGCTCGCCAGGCGCCACCTCGATGACCAACTCGTCGTGGACCTGCAGCAGCATCCGCGAGGCGAGCCGCTGCTCCCGCACTGCCTCGTCGACCCGCAACATGGCGACCTTCATGATGTCGGCGGCGGACCCCTGGATCGGGGCGTTGAGGGCCATCCGCTCGGCCATCTCGCGCCGTTGTCGGTTGTCCGAGAGCAGGTCGGGCAAGTAGCGCCGGCGCCCGAGCATCGTCGCGGTGAACCCCGTACCCCGAGCATCGGCGACGAGGCGGTGCAGGTAGTCGCGGACCTCACCGAAGCGTTCGAAGTATTCGTCCATGAGCGTCTTGGCCTCGCCGGTGGAGATCCCCAACTGGCGGGACAACCCGAACGCCGACAGGCCGTAGGCCAAGCCGTAAGACATCGCCTTGATCTTGGAGCGCATCTCCGGTGTCACCGCCGTCGGGTCGACCCCGAAGACCCGGGACGCCACGAACGAGTGCAGGTCCTCACCCGAGCGGAACGCCTCGATGAGCCCGTCGTCGCCGGACAGGTGGGCCATGACCCGCATCTCGATCTGGCTGTAGTCCGCCGACATGAGGGACTCGAACCCGGACCCGACCACGAACATCTCCCGGATCCGCCGACCCTCCTCGGTGCGGATCGGGACGTTCTGCAGGTTGGGGTCGGTCGAACTCAGCCGACCAGTCGCGGCAACGGTCTGCAGGTAGGTCGTGTGGATCCGTCCGTCGTCATCGACACTCTTGATCAGCCCCTCGACCGTGACCCGCAGCTTGGCCGCATCACGATGGCGCAGCAACGCCTCGAGGAAGGGATGCTCGGCCTTGGCATACAGCTCGGTGAGGGCGTCTGCGTCTGTGGTGTAGCCGGTCTTGGTGCGCTTGGTCTTGGGCAGCCCGAGCTGATCGAAGAGCACCTCCTGCAGTTGCTTCGGGCTGCCGAGGTTGACGTCGCGTCGCCCGATCGCCTCCCAGGCATCCTCCTGCGCCTCACGCACCTTGGCGGCGAAATCTGACTCCAGATCGCGCAACGCCTCGATGTCGACGGCGATCCCGGCCCGCTCCATTCGGCCGAGCACCCCGACAAGGGGCAACTCGACCTCGTGCAACAGCGCCGAGCCGCCGATGCGTTCCAGCTCCACGTCGAGCGCGTCGGCGAGGTCGACGACCGCGCGGGCGGTCACCATAGCCTCGTTCGCCTCGTTGTCCCCCTCGCCGAAGTCGAGCATCCCCTGCCCGGTGTCGGTCGTGTCATCGCGCAGTTCCCGCCGCAGCAGCCGCACGGCGAGGTCGGCCAGGTCGTAGTCACGTTGGTCTGGTTTGACGAGGTATGCCGCCAGCGCCGTGTCGCTCGTCACCCCAGCGAGGTCCAGCCCCCGCGCCGCCAGCGCCGCGGCGGGCCCCTTGCCGTCGTGGATCGCTTTCGGGCGGGTGGGGTCGGCCAGCCAGTGCGCGAGCGCGCGCTCCCCCACGTCGTCGAGCCCGGCGAGATCCACGTATGCCGCCGCGCCGGCTCCGGTGGCCAGCGCCAACCCGCGCGCGTCGCCGGTGCCCCGACCCCAGCGGCCAAGCACCTGCAGCCCGGTGCGGACCCCCGCGGGGGCGTGCTGCGCCAGCCACCCGGTCACCTCGGCCGAGCCCAGCACCTGCCCGTCAAGGGCGAACCCGGAATCGGCTTCCGGCTCGGGGGCCTCGAAGGTCGCGAACAGCCGCTCGCGCAGCACGCGGAACTCCAACGCATCGAAGACCTCGTGCACCTGTTCGCGGTCCCAGGAGTGGCGGGCCAGGTCGCCCAGCTCCACGCCGACCTGCAGGTCGTGCACCAGCTGGTTGAGGCGGCGATTGCGCAGCACCGAGTCCAGATGCTCGCGCAGCGACTCCCCCGCCTTGCCGCCGATCTGGTCGATGTTCGCGACGATGCCGTCGAGGCCGGCATACATCCCGATCCATTTGGCCGCGGTCTTGGGGCCGACCCCGGGGACGCCCGGGAGGTTGTCGGAGGACTCCCCGACCAGCGCGGCAAGGTCGCTGTAGCGCGTGGGCGGAACACCGTACTTCTCGGTCACCGCCGCGGGGGTCATCCGCCACAGCTCTGACACCCCGCGGACCGGGTAGAGGACGGTGACATGGTCGGTAACGAGTTGGAAGGCGTCTCGGTCACCGGAACAGATGAGGACGTCCATGCCCTCGTCGGTCGCCATCGTCGTGAGGGTGGCGATGACGTCGTCGGCTTCGTAACCCTCGACCTGGACGAAGGGGATGCGCAGCGCCCCGAGGATCTCTTGTACGAGGGAGATCTGGCCCTCGAACTCTCTCGGCGTCGCCGACCGGCCGGCCTTGTATTCGGCGTAGGCCTCGGTCCGGAAGGTCTGGCGAGACACGTCGAAAGCCACCGCGATGTGGGTTGGCGCCTCGTCACGCAGCACGTTGATGAGCATCGAGGTGAAGCCGTAGACGGCGTTGGTGTGCTGCCCGGTGTGGGTCGAGAAGTTCTCCGCGGGCAAGGCGTAGAACGCGCGATAGGCCAACGAATGACCGTCCAAGAGCAGCAGGCGAGGCGTGTCCGACACGTATGGCAGCCTAGAGCCCATGACCGACAGCACCCCCGTCGCGCAGGATCCGCCCTCAGTCACCCCGTGGGTCACGCTCGAGCAGGTCAACGCGATGGCCGCCGGAACCCTGCACGAGCGCATGGGGGTGGTGTTCACCGAGATCTCCCCGTCCCGCGCCGTGGCGACGATGCCCGTTGCAGGAAACACCCAGCCCTACGGTCTGCTGCACGGCGGTGCCTCGGTCGTCCTCGCCGAAGGGGTGGGGTCGTTCCTCGCGGTCGTGCTGGCCGGGCCGGGTCGGGCCGCGGTCGGGGTCGACATCAACGCCACCCACCATCGGCCGGTGATGTCGGGCACGGTCACCGCGGTGGCCACGCCGATCGCCGTGGGACGCACGACGGCGTCGGTCGAGATCGTCATCACCGACGACGAAGGCCGGCGTACCTGCACCTGTCGGTTCACTGCGCAACTGCGCGACGCTCCCCCGAGCCGCTGACGTCACGGCTGCGTGCGGACGACTATTCGTTGACGACGCGGCGCAGCAGCCGCACGAAGGTGTCCCGCTCGGCGGCCGTCAGGCCACCCATCGAACGCTCCTGCACGCGCCCCACGACCGGGGAGACCTTCTCGAGCATGGTCAGGCCCGCTGGCGTCGGCGACACCAGCCGGGTGCGCCGATCGTCCGGGTCGGGTTGCCGCTGGACCAGACCGAGCGATTCGAGGTCGTCGACGAGGGCCACGACGGCGCTGGGGTCCAGGCCGAGGACTGCGCCGATCTGCCGCTGCGGGACCCCGCCACCCTCGGCGGCGATCTTCACCGTCGCGTAGTGCCGAGCCCGGAAACCGAAGGGTTCCAGGGCCGCGTTCGCGGTGCGCAACGCCGAACCGGACGCCCGCGCCAACAGGACCACGACGTCCTCACGGATGCTCGTGCCCTGATCGCCTGTCATGCCCCCATTGTGGCACGCAGGTCACAATCTTCAATGATTGACTTTCACAATCGTTGTCACTTATACATACCTCGGGGCGCGGCGCCGACGCCCGGCTCTCCATGCCCCCCACGCAATGCCCACGCCACGAAGGAGCAGCAATGGACCTGTCCGGCAAGGTCGCGATCGTCACGGGAAGCGGCAGGGGGCTCGGGCTCGCCTACGCGAAGGCCCTGGCCGGCGCAGGCGCGGCCGTCGTCGTCAACGACATCGACGAGGCTGTCGCTCAGGCCGCGGCCGCCGAGATCACCGCAGCCGGGGGCAAGGCCATCGCCGTCGCCGCCGCCGTCGGCTCGTCCGAATCCGCCCAGGCCCTCGTCGACGCGGCCGTCGAGGCCTTCGGCCGCCTGGACGTCCTGGTCGCCAACGCCGGCGTGCTGCGTGACAAGGTCGTGTGGAAGATGACCGACGAGGACTTCGACCTCGTCACCCAGGTCCACCTCAAGGGCACCTTCACCTGCGCCCGCGCCGCGATCGTGCGGATGAAGGAGCAGGGTGAGGGCGGGCGACTCATCCTCATCGGCTCCCCCGCGGGCCAGTACGGCAACTTCGGCCAGACGAACTACGCCGCCGCCAAGGCCGGCATCGTCACCTTCGCCAAGGTGTGGGCCATGGAACTCTCCCGGGACAAGATCACGGCCAACGCCGTCGTCCCGGTCGCGGCCACGGCGATGACCGCCACCGTGCCCTTCCTCAAGCCCTACGTCGACGCCATGGCGGCCGGCGAGCCGATGCCCGAGTTCGCTCGCCGCGAACTGGCCTTCGGCACTCCCGAGGACGTCGCCGGCTTGGTCGTCTACCTCGCCTCGGACGACTCGGCAGGGGTCAACGGCCAGGCCATCGGCATTGGCGGCGACCGCCTTTCGCTCTACTCCCACCCCGACCAGATCGTCAAGGAGTATGCCGCCGGCGGCTGGAGCGCCGACGCCATCGCCGACGTCTGGCCCTCGAGGTTCGCGCCCAGCCAGCAGTCCGTCGGCGAGACGCTTCCGACTCCCCCCTCGGCCTGATCACCCAGCCACACGGCATACCAAGGAGTTCCTGATGAGCATCAACGTGGCCGACCTGGTCGCCGTCGACGTGCACGTGCACGTCGAGGTCGACGACCACGGACACACGGCCTTGCCGCAGTCCTTCCTCGACTGGTCGGCGAAGTACTTCAAGACCGGTGGCCCCCGCACCCCGACGATCGATGAGATCGCGGCCCGTTACCGCGAGCGCAAGATCGCGGCCGTGATCTTCACCGTCGACGTCGAGAAGTCGATGGGCCAGCCGCGCATCCCCAACGAGGTGGTTGCGCAGGGCGCCGCGCGCAACGCCGACATCCTCATCCCGTTCGCCAGCATCGACCCCGCGCGCGGGGCCGAGGGGGTCAAGGAACTCGAGCGCCTGATCGCCGACCACGGGGTCAAGGGCCTCAAGTTCCACCCCAGCCTGCAGAACTTCGCCCCCAACGACGGCAGCGCCTACGGCCTCTACGAGGTCCTCGCAGCCCACAAACTGCCCGCGGTGTTCCACACCGGGCAGACCGGGATCGGTGCGGGTATGCCGGGTGGTGGCGGCGTGAAGCTGCGCTACAGCGACCCGATGCTGTTGGACGACGTCGCGGCAGACTTCCCCGACCTCCCGGTCATCCTCGCGCACCCGTCCGTGCCGTGGCAGGACCAGGCGATCTCGATGGCGACCCACAAGGGCAACGTCTACATCGACCTGTCCGGCTGGTCGCCGAAGTACTTCCCGCCGGCCCTCGTCAAGGCCGCCAACGGCGCGCTGCGTGGCAAGGTGCTGTTCGCCTCGGACTTCCCGGTCATCGACACCGACCGGTGGCTGGCCGACTTCGACACCCTCGAGATCAAGCCCGAGGTGCGGCCGATGATCCTCAAGGACAACGCGGTCCGGCTGCTTCGCCTGGCCTGAATAGGAGCTCACCATGACGACCACCGTGCATTTCGACGACCTGGCCTCCCTCATCGGCACCCCGCTCGGAGCGACCGAGTGGATGACCATCAGTCAAGACCGGATCAACACCTTCGCCGACGCGACGGGTGACCCGCAGTGGATCCACGTCGACCCCGAACGGGCCAAGACGGGCCCCTTCGGGACGACGATCGCCCACGGCTATCTCACCCTGTCGCTCATCGTCCCGCTCTTCGTCGACCTGCTCGACGTCGAAGGCGTGACGACCAAGCTCAACTACGGGCTCAACAAGGTGCGCTTCCCCGCCCCCGTCAAGGTCGACAGTCGCATCCGGCTGGTTGCCCAGATCACGGAGGTCGAGGCGGTCGGCGGCGGCGGCAAGCAGATCACCTGGGCCGGAACTGTCGAGATCGAAGGCTCGGACAAGCCGGCCTGCGTCGCCGAGCCGGTCTACCGCTTCTACCCGTGACCGTCACGCGGTGGCCACCCGCTCCCCCGAGGTGGCCGCCGCACCGGCCAGGTCCGCCCGTCCCGCGCTCGACGAGGAGCCCCTGATGAGCCACTACCGCAGTGACCGCACGCACGCTCAGTTCCTCCTGTTCGACGTGTTCGGCGTCGACCGGGCCTACGGCGTCGAGCCCTACGAGGACTTCGACCCGGAGACAGCAGCGGAGATCCTCGAGCAGGTCGAGGCGTTCGCGCACGACAAGCTGGCCGACTCCTTCCCGTCGGCCGACGTGCACCCGATCCGACTCGACCCGGTGCGCCACACGGTGACCCTGCCCCGCGACTTGCGCGCCTCGCTCGCTGCCCACGTCGCGTCGGACTGGCTTCGGCTGGACCTCCCAGCCGACGTGTCCGGCATCCATGTGCCCGCGTCACTGCGTTGGGCGGCAACGGAATTCATCCTCGGAGCCAACCCGGCAGTCGCGATGTGCAGCCAACTCATCCCCACCGTCGTCGCCATGCTGCACCGCAACGGCACCAAGGATCAGCAGCGCCTGGCCGAGCTCATCCTTGAGCGCAACTGGACCGTGACGATGGTGCTCACCGAGCCCGACGCCGGCTCCGACGTGGGACTGGGGCGCACCCGTGCGGCCCTCACCGACGACGGCACGTGGCACCTGACGGGGACGAAACGCTTCATCACGTGGGCCGCGCACGATGCGGCCGAGAACGTCATCCACTGCGTTCTGGCCCGCCCCCACGGAGTCGACGGCCAGGGCGGCCCGGGGACGAAAGGGCTGTCGCTGTTCATCGTTCCCTCGCAACTGTTCGACCCGCAGACCGGGGAACTCCTCGGCCCCAACGGGGTCGTCGCGGCCAATATCGAGCACAAGATGGGCATCCTCGGGACCCCGACCTGCGAGCTGGTGCTCGGCGGTCGCGAGCCGGCCGTGGGGACCCTCCTCGGCGACACCCACGACGGCATCCGGCAGATGTTCGAGATCATCACCTACGTCCGGATGATGGTCGGCCTCAAGACGGTCTCCGCCCTGTCCAGCGGGCACCTCAACGCTCGGGATTACGCGATGAGCCGTAAGCAGGGTCGCGAACTGATCTCGCTCACCGGCGCGCGCGGCGGGAGACCGCTCGTCGAGATCGTCGACCACCCCGACATCCGCCGCTCGCTGCTCACCCAGAAGGCCTATGCCGAGGGCGGCCGGGCGCTGGTGCTCTACACCGCGTCGATGATCGACCGGTTCGAGGTAGCCGACGCTCTGGGCGACACCGATCACGTGGCCGTCGAGCGGCACCGCATGTTGCTGCCCATCGTCAAGACGTGGTGTGCCGAGAGCGGCTGGCGAGTGCTGGGGCAGGAGTCGCTGCAGGTCTTCGGGGGCTCCGGCTACCTGCGCGACTACCCCTTGGAGCAGTACGTCCGCGACACCAAGATCGACGCCATCTACGAGGGCACCACCGGGATCCAATCCCTCGACCTGTTCGAACGGCGCCTCGTCCGCGACCAGGGCGCCACGGCCGAGCTGTTGCTCGCCGAAATCGCGCAGACCGTTGACGAACTCGCGACGAGCGATCTTGCGACGGAGTCGGTCCTCTTGGGCGACGCGCTGGCTGCCTTCCGAGGCATGCTCGAGAACGCCTTCGCCCAGGCCGCTGACGCACCGCGCACCGCTGCTCTCGGGCTCACCCGGCTGCTCATGTCGATGGGCGACCTCATCGTCGGCTGGCTGCTCCTGCGCACCGCAGCGGCCGCGATGGCCCGCCAGCACGACCCCAGCCTGCTCAAGACGGCCGACGCAGACCTCGTGGGGTCCGTGGCAGCGGGACGTTGGTTCGCTCGGCAGGTGCTCCCCCACCTCACGGCCGAGTTGGTTGCCGCGCGGCTGCTGGACGACGAACCGTTGGCCCTGCCCGACACGTCCCTGTGAGCACACCACCGCCAGGTATGCCGTCCCTCACCACTGGAGGCATGCCGCCCGCCCCTGCGGGCAGGTCAGTCCTGCGGCCTGCCGAGTCGCCTCACGCCGGGCAGGCGCCCGCTCCCCGGGATCCGCGTCGACAGGTCACGGACGAACGACCCCGCGCGCAGTCGGGCGGCGGTGACCTCGTGCAGCAGCGGAACGGTGCTGCCCACGTCGAACGGCACTCGCCATCGCCCGCCCGGGTTCGCCGCAAACATGAACGCCTCATGCGGGTGTCCCAGCGGGACGGCCGGGTTGGCCGGCGAGGCCGGGTTGTGCAGGTCATGGACCAGGATCGCACCGGCGATCGCTTCGGTGGTCGGCGCGTCGAAGGTCTCGATCCCCACGTAAGCGGTGAGCCGTTGCCGCTCGGCCATGATCGGGTTGGCGTGCACGGAGCCGGTCCGGGTGGGGGGTGCCACATGCACCGAGGTGAGTATGCCGTCCGCTCGGGTCGCGATCATCTGCCACCGCTGCAGGCGCTTGGCCAGGGCGTAGTTGGGCCCTTGCGCGACGATGAACGCGCTCACGACCCCGAACCGTTCGGTCGGCGTCTCGATGACCCCGCCCGTGCCGTAGTTCGGCCCGAACCGATCAAGCCCGACCACCAGGTCGACTGTCGGGTCTTCACCTGTCGATAGGGGCTGGTTGCAGCTCACCAAGATCGCCCGCTTGGTGACCGTCACGACGGCTGCCGAATACTCGGCCCGGACTTTGCCGAGCACCTCGTCCGCGATGTCGTCGACGATCGCGTTGGGGCCCTCGCCCGATCCGTCTGGGCCAAGGGACGGGAATCGCCGACGGTCTAGGACGACACCACAATCGGCGTCCAGTCCCTGATCACGATGGTGCACGGGGCAATTCGCAGTTGCGTGCGCAAGGGACCCCGAATTGAACACACGCGCGGCGCCGCTGAAGCCGAGCGCCGCGTCTTTCGTTATGTCTCGCCGTCTGCGTGCCTCCCCCAGAGCTTCCTCAGACGGGGCCAACTGGGATCGAACCTGATCTAACAACTTGCTGGTGTTACTCACGTGCTCCCTACCTTCTGATCCCCCTTGCGTCCTGGTCGACGCCATCAGTGATGGCGCCAACCAGGACATCTACATACCCGACGCTGTTGCGTCTGGTGCAATACCGCTCACTTCCGGCCGTGTCCCCGCCCCGAGAGCGCCCCCGTCCACCATCGGCACGACGACCCGTCGATTACCACGACCTTGGCCGCCCACCGCTCGATCGTCTCCTGCGATCGACAGGCCGCGTCCAACGCCGCCAGCCCCGCGTCATCGAGGCGCGCCACGACCCTCACCGGCAGCGGCCGAAGACACCACGTCCTCACCCGAACCAGGAGGCCGCGCCGACTCGCCCACGACCGCCTCGCCAGTCGTCGCGGAGGCCGGCTCACTCGGTGCGGCCTCCACCCGCCGCAGGCGCGTCGCCTCCCGCACCGTCAACTGCTCGTCACCGCCACACCAGGCCACCGCCTCCCGCAGCGACAGCCCCTCCTGACCGGTCAGGGTCCGCAGCGCCTCCCCTGCCCTGGCCTCGCACGCCAGCACGAGCGCGTCCCGCTCCGCCATGGCGGTCACCACGGTGACCGCCAGCGCACTCCGGCGCCGCTCCTGCTCCGCCCTCGCCTGACGCATCCGCGTCTGCGCGTCCAACGCAGCCCGCCGCGCCTGCTGTCTCGCCGTCTGATTCGGCATCGGAACTCCTTCCATCGACGATGTTCCACCCCCCGTAAGCGGCCAACGACGCTCCCGTGCTCACCACCGACCCTCCTTTCCGCCGACGTTCCTCTGCCGAGCACGTCCCCCCTCCGGCCACGACGGATCGCTCGTCAGGACGCCAACCCCCGCTTTCCGAGCCTCCTACTGCCCCACACACCTCTTGCACTCACGGTCGTTGACGCTTCAACCCTGACCCGCCGGGGACGGAAATCCGCTTTAGACGGGTGTGACCATGACCATCCACAAGCTGACGGCCGGGAGCGGGTATGACTACCTGACCCGCCAGGTCGCCGCTGCGGATGCGACCGAGCGTGGTCACTCCGGCCTGGCCTCGTACTACAGCGCCAGGGGCGAGGCGCCCGGCGTGTGGGTGGGGCGTGGGCTAAGCGGCCTGGAGGGCTTGGCTGCCGGCGACGGGGTCACCGAAGAGCAGATGCGCAACCTGTTCGGCTCGGGTCGCCACCCACTGGCCGAGCAACTACGAGAGGCGGCCGCCGAGGCTGGGCTGGATGCGGGAGCTGCGGACCGGGCGAGCTGGCTCGGCAACCTCTACCCGGTGTACGCCAACGACGTCTCGGAGTTCCGCCGGCGTGTGGCCGCGCGGGTGGCGGACGCCAACGTGGGTCGCGGCCTGCGGCGGGATGCCGAAGGCACCCTCGAGGACCGCGCCCGGATCCGCACCGAGGTCGCGATCGAGCTGTTCCGGGAGGAGTTTCACCGGGACCCGGTCGATGCCCGCGAGATCGCCGCGACCATCGCCAGGAACTCTCGCCCAAGAACGAACGCGGTCGCCGGCTATGACCTGACGTTCTCGCCGGTCAAGAGCGTCAGCACGCTGTGGGCGATCGCCCCGCAGCCGGTCGCGGCCGCGATCGAACGTGCCCACCAGAGCGCGATCAACGACGCCCTGATCTACCTGCAGGACCAGGCGATCCTCACGCGTGAAGGCGCGCAGGGCATCCGCCAGGTCGAGACCCGCGGGCTCATCGGCACCGCCTTCACCCACCGCGACTCCCGCGCCGGCGACCCCGACCTGCACACGCACGTCGCCGTGGCCAACAAGGTCCAGACCCGAGTCGAGGGCAAGTGGTTGGCCATCGACGGCAGGGTGCTGTTCAAGGCCACCGTGACCGCCTCCGAGGTCTACAACACCCGACTGGAGCATCACCTACAACTTGCCCTCGGCGTCCGCTTCGAGGCCCGGCCGGGCACCGACCCGCGCAAGCGGCCCATCCGCGAGATCGTCGGCGTGGACCCCCTGCTGAATGACCGCTGGTCCTCACGCCGCGCCAGCATCGAGGCACGCCGGCGCGTCCTCGCCAAAGCGTTCCAGGCCACCCACGGACGACCACCCTCGCCGATCGAGTCGATCCAGCTGGCGCAGCAGGCGACCCTGGAAACACGCGAGGCCAAGCACGCGCCCCGCACCCTGGCCGAGCAGCGGGCCGCATGGTCCCGACAGGCCCGCGAGGTCCTCGGCGGGAACCACGCCGTGGAGTCGATGATCGCCTCGGCACTCAACCCAGCCCACCGCAGCGAGCACCGTGTCGACGCAGCCTGGGTGAGCAGCACGGCGGCAAGAATCCGCGACACGCTGCAGTCGTCCCGCTCGCACTGGCAGCGGTGGCACGTGCAGGCTGAGGCGCTCCGGCAGGTGCGCGGCGTCGAGCTCGACACCGCTGACATCGACCGCGTCGTGGGCCTGCTGGTCGACGAGGTCCTCACCGCGCACTCGGTGCCGCTCACCCGCAGCGGCGACCCCGTCCAGGTGCCGGACTCGCTGCGCCGCAGCGACGGCTCCAGCGTCTACACCGTCACCGGCTCCCAACTGTTCACCTCCCCCGACCTGCTGGCCGCAGAGGCCCGCATCGTCGCGCGAGCCGGACAACACGACGGCATGGCCGCGCCTGCCACCGCCGTCGACCTGGCCATGCTCTCCTCCACCGCGAACGGGCTGCCCCTCAACGCCGGCCAAGCCGCGCTGGTCCGCGAGATGGCCACCTCCGGCGCCCGCCTGCAGCTGGCGATCGCCCCCGCAGGCTCCGGCAAGACCACGGCCATGCGAGCCCTCGCCGGAGCCTGGACCGAGGCCGGGGGAACCGTCCTCGGGTTGGCCCCCTCAGCAGCCGCCGCCGGCGTTCTCGGCACGAACATCGAGGCCACCGCCGACACCATGGCCAAGCTGACCTGGCACCTGCAACACCCAGCGCTGGGGCCGCTTCCCGACTGGGCCCAGACCATCGGGCCAGCCACCCTGGTCATCATCGACGAGGCCGGGATGGCCGACACCCTCAGCCTGGACTCCGTCATCGACTTCGTCATCTGCCGGGGCGGTTCGGTCCGTCTCATCGGCGACGACCAGCAGCTGGCGGCCGTCGGCGCCGGCGGGGTGCTGCGCGACATCCAGGCCACCCACGGCTGCCTGCACCTGAGCGAGCTGATGCGCTTCGCCGACCCCGCTGAAGGAGCTGCCTCACTGGCCCTGCGCGAAGGCCTGCCCGAGGCTCTCGGGTTCTACCTCGATCGAGACCGGGTGCACGTCGGCGACCTGGCCACGATGACCGACGAGGTGTTCACCGCCTGGCGCAACGACCACGCCGGCGGGACCGACGCGATCATGCTCGCCCCCACCCGCGACCTGGTGGCCGAGCTCAACCAGCGCGCCCGCCAGCATCGCCTCTACCTCACCCCCGACGCCCCAGCTGCTGCGGCACAGCTCGCCGACGGCAACCTCGCATCCGTCGACGACATCGTCATCACCCGCAGCAACGACCGCACCCTGCGCGTCACAGCGACCGACTGGGTCAAGAACGGCGACCGGTGGCACGTCACCGCCGTCGGGGACGACGGGTCGGTCACCGTGCAACACGCCAGGAACGGGCGCATCGTCGACCTGCCTGCGGCCTACGTCGCCACCTCGGTCGACCTCGGGTACGCGTGCACCATTCACACCGCCCAAGGGGTCACCGCCGACGCTAGCTACACCCTGCTCACCGGGTCTGAACCACGCCAGCTGGCCTACACGGCGGCCACCCGCGGGCGCCTCGGCAACCACCTGTATCTCGAGGTCGTCGGCGACGGAGACGAGCACAACGTCGTCCGACCCGACCACACCCACCCCCGCACCGCGACCGACCTGCTCGAGGCGATCCTGGCCCGCGACGCATCCTCCACCTCCGCCACGACGCTGCGCCGTCAGGCCGACGACCCGGCCTACCAGCTGGCCAACGAGGTCAACCGCTACCTGGACTCCCTCTACGTCGCCGCAGAGCACCGACTCGGCCCAGACCAGGTCGCGCGCCTGGACACTGCCGCCGGCCGCATCGTTGCCGACCTCACCCACGCCGATGCCTGGCCCACCCTGCGAGCTCACCTCGTGCTGCTGTCGGCGCAAGGCCTAGACCCGGTCCAAGAGCTTCACGAAGCGGCCACCATTCGAGAGGTCGACACAGCCGGCGATGTTGCCTCGGTCCTCGACTGGCGCCTGGACGACAGCGGGCTGCGCAGCGCCGGCACCGGCCCCTTGCCGTGGCTTCCCGGCATCCCCGAGGCCCTCGTCGACGACCCGCAGTGGGGCCCCTACCTCGCCGCCCGCGCTGCCCGCGTGCGGGACCTGCGAGACCAGATCGCCGAACAGGTCACCGCTACAGCCGAGTTGCCATCCTGGGCCCGCCAGGGACAAGGCAGGCCTTCACCCCACCTGCTCGTTGACGTCGCGGTGTGGCGTGCGGCCATGTCGGTTGATCCGGCAGACCGACGCCCAACCGGGCCCACCCAACTGGCCAAGGCACCGAACCGGTGGCAGGCCGGGCTGAACACCCGCCTCGCCGGCAACCGCACTCCCGCCCTTGCCGAATGGGCCGATGTTCTGGACCGAGTCCTGGTCCACCCGCGACGCGATCCGTTCTACCCGTTGCTCGCCGAGCGCCTCTCAGCGATCTCCCGCGCCGGGCTCGACGCCCCCGCGATGGTCCGACGAGCCCTCGCCGAAGGGGCCCTACCCGACGACCACAACGCGGCCGCTCTGTGGTGGCGGATCGCCGGTCGCCTGGCCCCCGCCGTCGCCAGCCAGGTCGCCGGCGACCACCACCTCACCACCGCTTGGGCCGACCGCCTACCCGAGCTGCTCGGCCCCGATCAGGCTGCAGCAGTGCGTGAGTCCAGCTGGTGGCCCACCCTCGTGGCCGTTGTCGACCACGCGATCGCCCGCGGCACCCCCGTCGACGCACTCCTGGCCAATCCACCCGCTGCCGGCGAGGACCTCGACCCGTGCCAGGCCCTGGTGTGGCGCCTGTCGATCCTGACCGATCCGCCACCCACCGACGACGAACAGGCCATCTGGCCAGAGCTCGACCCTCACGAGGACGAGCCCAACCCCTTCTGGGACGACCTCGACCAGGCGCACTGGTCCCCCACCGACCAAGAGTGGGAGCACCTACGGCCCGCGGATCCCCAAGACGAACAGACCCCCCACGTCGGCGAGGCCGACCACGGCGACGTCGGTGGCGCGCCGGACTGGGCGGAGGACGGCGACGACGTCTACGCCACCTTGGCCTGGGCGGCGCGAGCCCGGGAGTTCGCCGGCATCTTGCCCCACACCGACCGCGAGATCGACGCCCAGCTGACCCGCGCCTACGACGCCGACACCGCTCCTGTCAGCCCGGCCCGGATTCTCGAGCTGAACCGCATCGCGCTGAACTTCTACACCCAGCGCTTCCCCCATTCGTGGGCTCAGACCTACCTCACCGAACGGGTAGGGATCGACCTGGCCGGCGACCCTCACGTTCAGCCCGGCTACGCACCCGCCGGATGGACCAACCTCGTCAGCCACCTGCGCCGCCACGGCGCGAGCGACCTCGAGCTCACCGAGTCCGGGCTGGCCACCACCACCCGCAACGGACGGATCATCGACCGGTTCCGTGACCGACTCATCTTCCCCATCACCCGCACCACCCTCG
>WBZT01000450.1_pt1 | contig 33313 bp, 27 predicted proteins | sample 5204241 | NCBI WGS metagenome assembly WBZT01 (sample SAMN12344358, study PRJNA552823) | activated sludge metagenome | biome: Activated sludge suspended growth; feature: Nitrification reactor; material: Wastewater; isolation source: activated sludge from nitrification reactor of wastewater... | reverse complement strand
CACGTGCTGGTAGAGTTTGTGGCGCGCTACAAAGTGAATGGCCGCGCGTTTCGACTACACGAAGTGAGCCGATTTGTGCGCCAGAATGGCCGCTGGTGTTATCTGGACGGGCAGGGCGCTGTGCTAAAATAGCGCTGTCTCCTCGTAGTAAAATGGATATTACAGACCCCTCCTAAGGGTCAGTTACAGGTTCGATTCCTGTCGGGGAGGCCAATTTATTTCACTTGTGTCGCCCAAATTCCCTTGAGTTTGCAGCCTATTTTCTGAAGTTTTTCCTTCAGGAAAGATTTCCATTTTGTTTTTTTAGGTGAATCCACGTAACCAATACGAAAAAAATCATATAGATATATGATTGATTTGATGGTTTACAGTGATGCATTTTCGCTAATTTCAGTTAGAATGCCCAAAAAAGCGCCCCATAAGGCGCGACCATTCAAGGAGATCAGGCATGCAACACTCTAATAAAAAGTCAGGCGCTTCACAAAAGCTGCTGCTGACTGCACTTGCCACCATCTATTTTGGGACAGCGCCTCTATATGCCGCTAATTGGACGGAGTTTCGTGGCAAGGCACAGGAGGCCACGCTGGTTTTTGTGGATGAGCGATCCCTTGTCATTGAGCGGGACACTGTGGTGGGTGGTTGGGTCAAGTTTGAATATACCAAGCCCAAATACCAGAACGGCCAGGAAATTGTCAGCCGCGTGACGCACCGTTTGGCTAATTGTGAAACCGGCCGTTATTGGGTGACCGAGGACATGCTGAATGTCAAGAATGGGTTGAACCCCATCCCCTTACCAATTAGCAGCACCAATCAGGAATGGCAAAAGATCACGCCGAGTAGTGATGCGGAAATGGCTTTTGATGCACTGTGTTACCAGACCAAGTCAATGTTTGGCAATGCCTGGGATACGGTGAAGGAGTCATACCATAGCCCTGCCATTGGACATGTGGATGACATGGGTGAGGACCAGTTGGCAGGCTTGCTCTTGGAAAGAACTCCTGGGGACAAGATGTTCAAGGCTTGGGCTGGAGTGGGCTCGATGGATGCACGCAAAGTGGATCAGTCTTCCAATCACATTTTGATCAACGATCAAGTCATACATTTCATAGGCTGGAATAAAGATATTGAGCAGTTCAACGAAACTGCTACTTTGCCTTTGGCAGATATCACTGGTATTACCTTGGTGCGCGGGGGTAACTACGAGCAGCTTAAGCAGCTACAGCTTGATACGGCTACAGGAAAGACGGTCATAAGTTTTTCTGTGGGTGAGGACAGGCTGGCGGAAGAGGTATATGCCATGCTGGTGAAAAAGGGATTGAAGAATTATTCTTCAACGAACTATGTGCATGGCTACCGTTTGACCAAACCATAGCCCATGCCGATATACAAAGGGCATCCTCTTTGCGATGCCCGTTATGTGCTTAACTACCTTCCTGGCAAGCCATGATTATCTCCCGTACTAGCCAGTACGCGATACAAGCGCTTATTTATGTTGCTACACATGCGCCAGGTCATCTTGTTCTTAATCGGGAAATTGCTGAACGCCTGAACGTTCCTGCGCCATACCTGGCCAAGATAATGCAGGAACTTTGTCGAGGGGGATTGCTTGACTCAACCCGTGGACGATCCGGCGGGTTTTGCCTGAAACTGGAAGCTTCTCAATTCAACATCATGCAGATATTGTGCGTGACGGAAGGCGTGGACTTTACCAAGGGGTGCGTACTAGGCCTGAAAAAGTGTAGTGATGAAACGGCCTGCCCAATGCATGCAAAATGGACGCCAATAAAACAGGACATTTTGGATTTGTTGCAAGAACAAACCTTGGAAAAACTCGCACATGCTGTGAAAGTTGGGAAGTATCGAATTTCTGATATCGCTTTATATCTCACTGATTCTATTTGATTCTCACATTTCCTCTTTTGTCGTTGTTGTATTTTTGCAACGCCAATAGCTAATTTTTTCTCTGCTCCCCACTTTGTTGACTTAAGTCAAAAGACTCTATGTCAGCTTTCCGCTAGAATTCAGTCACGATATTAAGGATATGGGCATCCTTAAATGAATATTCAACTCAGTGGAGAATCACAAATGAAGAAAACTTTAGTGGCAGCTCTGATTGCGGCAGCTTTTGCTCCCAGTCTTGCAATGGCTGAGCAGGGCGACTGGGTCGTTCGTCTGCGTGCGGCGCATATCAGTCCCGATGAAGACAGTAAATTGACAGCGTTTACTGCGCCTCCTGGCGGCGGTGCGCGTCTTGATGGCGAACTGACTGTTGACAGTAACACGATTCCCGAGTTGGATATTTCCTACTATGTCACCAAAAACATTGCGCTGGAACTGATTCTGGCCACAGGTTCTAGGCATGACGTGAACCTGACCAAGTCCCAACTGAATGGTGCATCTACGCCCGGTTTGAATGAAAACCTTGGTGATGTGAATGTGCTGCCGCCGACGCTGACTGTGCAGTGGCACTTTAATCCGGATCAAATGATCGATCCATATGTGGGAGCAGGCGTTAACTATACCCGCTTCTTGGACAAGAATCTGCGTCATAAGGGTGCTGGTGGTATTGCTACTGGTGGCGATATTGATGTGGATCGTAATAGCTTCGGTCTTGCCTTACAGGCTGGTGTCGACATCAATCTAAAGGATGGCTGGCTGATTAATGCTGACGTCAAGAAACTGTGGATAGATACGGACGTGCATTTCAGCCATGGTGACGGTATATTCCCGAAACAAAAGATAGACAGCTTGGATATTGATCCGTGGGTTATCGGTGTTGGTTTTGGTAAGAAGTTCTAAGTTCGTATGATGTAGTTGTTTGTCTCCGATGTCCGCACTCGCCCCTGTTTAATAACAGGGGCTTTTTTTAAGGTGTATTTGTTTGGCAGGCAAGTAGATAAAAAAAGCCCCAAGACCGAAGTCTTGGGGCTTTTTATTTGCAGACTAGTAATTAGCCGCCGAACAGCTTCTTCAACCAGCCGAAAATGCCACCGCTGCTACCGCGTGCCAGGGTGGTGATTTCCTTGGCAGCAGCAGCCGGGTCGTCAGCACCGTAGATGGCAGCACCAGCCACCACGATGTCGGCACCAGCCTTGACAACTTGTTGTACGGTTGCGGGCTTGATGCCACCAGCCACGGAAACTTCAACGCCCAGGCCCAGACCGTTGATCAGGGCCAGGTCAGCAAACGGGGTTTGACCAGCAGCTTGTTGGTCCAGGCCAGTGTGCACGCCGATGATGTGAGCGCCGATCTTGGCAACTTCCTTGGCACGGGCAGCCTTGTCAGCCACGTTGATCATGTCAACTTGAGCCTTCTTGCCGTACTTGTTGGCAACGTCAACCACGCCCTTGATAGTGCCGATGTCGGCAGTGCCCAGAACGGTGGTGATGTCAGCGCCAGCCTTGAAGAAAGGCTCGGCTTCGTAGTAACCGGCGTCCATGGTCTTCAGGTCAACCAGGATCTTGTTGTTGGGGAACTTGGCACGCAGGGTTTCCAGCAACTTGATGCCATTGTGCTTGATGCAGGGGGTGCCAATTTCGAGAATGTCGACGTGCGGGGCAACCTTGGTTGCCAGCGCAACGGTTGCGTCGAAATCCAGGGAGTCCAGAGCCATTTGAGTTAGTGCCACGATTTATTCCTCCATTAGGGTCACAACAAATTGTTGGTTTGATTAAGAAACAGACAAAATCAGCGCATTATTGTAATACAGTTTGCTGAAATTTTCGGCATTTTATCCATTTTTTTCCAATAATGGTAATAGGGTAAATTTACCATTATGCTGTTACTGGTTGTGTGTGATAGCCCACAGTTTCGGGCTCTTCTCCGCCTTTGGAAATTTTCACCGCACAGTACTTGACCTCAGCGATTTTTGCGAAAGGGTCCAGTGCTTGGTTGGTGAGTTTGTTAGCGGCAGCCTCGTAGTAACAGAATGGAATGAAAACTGACCCGCGGGGGATGCCTTCATCTGCTCGCGCATACAGGCTTACCTTGCCACGCCGTGACTCGACTGTCATCAGATCTCCGGGAATTGCATTGAATGCTTCCATATCCAACGGATGGATGCTGACAGTGGGTTCTGGCTCTATCATGTCCAGTACGCTAGCTCGACGCGTCATGCTGCCAGTGTGCCAATGCTCCAGTTGACGCCCCGTAATAAGCACATAGGGGTAATCGCTGTCTGGACGCTCGTCAGCCGGGACTATGTCGGCAGGTACAAGCTTGGCACGACCCGAGGGGCGCGGGAAATCCTCAGTAAATATTACTTCCTCGCCGGGGTCGCCTTCTTGTTCACACGGGTAGGTGACGGCATTTTCGCTCTCTAGGCGTTCCCATGTGATGCCAGCAATGCTTTGCATGGCAAGGCGCATTTCGTTAAATACATCCTTGGGGCCGCTGTAATTCCAACTTAGACCAAGACGGCGAGCCACCTCCTGGATGATCCACAGATCCTGGCGGGCATCTCCAGGCGGTGTAATGGCTTGGCGGCCCAGTTGCACAATACGGTCAGTGTTGGTGAAGGTGCCGGTTTTTTCAGCGTATGCGGAGGCAGGCAGGATGACGTCTGCCAGGTAAGCAGTTTCCGTCATGAAAATATCCTGCACGACCAGGTGATCCAGTTTTGCCAGCGCCTCGCGGGCGTGATTGCCGTTGGGGTCGGACATGGCTGGGTTTTCGCCTTCCACGTACATGCCTTTGATGCGGCCTTCATAGGCGGCATCCATGATTTCCACTACGGTCAAGCCGGGCTTGTTATCCAGCTGACTACCCCATAATTGCTCGAACTTGCTGTGAATTGCGGGGTCGTCCACACGTTGGTAATCCGGGAACACCATGGGGATCAGGCCCACGTCTGAGGCGCCTTGCACGTTGTTCTGGCCGCGCAAGGGGTGCAGGCCTGTGCCACGGCGGCCAATCTGTCCGGTCACCATGGAAAGTGCGATCAGACAACGCGCATTATCAGTGCCGTGCACGTGCTGCGATACACCCATGCCCCACAGGATGATGGAGGCCTTGGAGGTGGCGTACAGTCGAGCTACTTCACGCAGGGTTTGCGCCGGGATGCCGCAAATCGGCTCCATGGCTTCCGGAGTGTAACCCTTGATGTTTTCTTTCAGGGCTTCGTAGTTCTCGGTGCGGTTCCTGATGAACTCTTCATCCGCAAGTCCTTCGGTCACAATGACGTTCAGTATGGCGTTCAGCATTGCCACATCCGTATCTGGTTTGAACGGCAGGAAATAAGCCGCATGGCGAGCCAGTTCTGTACGGCGTGGATCCATCAGGATCAGCTTGGTGGTGCCTTTCTTGACAGCATTTTTAATGAAAGTTGCTGCCACAGGATGGTTTACGATGGGGTTTGAGCCAATAACCACCACCACTTCCGCATATTGCACATCAGCAACCGGGTTGGACACAGCACCAGAACCCACACCTTCCAGCAACGCTACCACAGAAGATGCGTGACACAGGCGTGTGCAGTGATCCACGTTATTGGTGCCAAATCCGGTGCGCACCAGTTTCTGGAACAAATAGGCTTCTTCATTACTGCCTTTTGCGGAGCCAAAACCTGCCAGGGCATATTTGCCATCGCGCTCCATGACCTTTTTCAGTCCGCCAGCAGCAAAGTCCAGTGCCTCTTCCCATGTGGCCTCGCGGAATATCTCGTACGGATTGGCAGGATCCAGCTCAAAATCCGCATGCTTGGGAACACCGGGTTTACGGATTAAAGGTTTGGTCAGCCGGTGCTGGTGGCGGGTATAGTCAAAACCATAACGCCCCTTCACACAAAGTCGGCTATGGTTGGCAGGGCCATCTCTGCCGGTGACCTTGATGATGCGGTTATCCTTGACGTGGTAGGTGAGCTGGCAGCCAACGCCGCAGTAGGGGCAGCCGGAATCCACTTGTTTATCGGCAACAACTTCGGCGGAGCCGTTGCCGGGCGACAATGCCCCGGTCGGGCAGGCCTGTACGCATTCGCCGCAGGTGACACAAGTACTATCCCCCATGGGATCGCCCTGGTCAAATACAATCTCGGCATGGGAGCCGCGGAAGGCCAAGCCGATGACGTCATTGACCTGGGTCTCCCGGCAGGCGCGCAAGCAGCGTGTGCACTGGATACAGGCATCCAGATTGACCGAAATAGCGGGATTGGACAAGTCAGCATCTGGCGAGAGACGAGGCTCGAAGCGTGGGCTGGTGACGTCCAGTTTGTTTGCCCACTGGGTGAGTTCGTTGTCCAGTGTGTATTGTTTCTCTGGCATGTCGGACAGCAGTAACTCCAGCACCATTTTTTGTGCGGCGGTAGCACGTGGGCTATTGCTGGTGACTTCCATATCCGGCGCAGGTGCGCGGCAGCAGGAAGGTGCAAGGACGCGCTCGCCCTTGATTTCCACCATGCAGGCACGGCAGTTGCCATCCGGGCGCAGGCCTTCGGTGTAGCAGAGGTGCGGGATTTCCACGCCATTACGCTGTGCGGCCTGGATAATGGTTTCGCCTTCAAAAGCGGAAATTTTTTCGCCATTCAGCGAGAAGTTGACAGTATTGGCTGGTGCATTCATGGCGGGCGTCCTACTTGAATTCTTCCGGGAAATATTTGATGGCGCATTGCAGCGGGTTGGGGGCTGCTTGGCCCAAGCCGCAAATGGATGCGTCCATCATAGCCACAGACAGTTCTTGCAACAATGGCTGATCCCATTGTGGTTTTTCCATCAGCTTTACCGCCTTGGCAGTGCCTACGCGGCAGGGTGTGCATTGCCCGCAGGATTCATCTTCAAAAAACTTCATGGCGTTGAGTGCAAGGTCGCGCGCCTTATCGTGGTTGGAAAACACCACAACGGCAGCGGAGCCGATAAAGCAGCCATGTGGGTTGAGGGTGTCGAAATCCAGTGGAATGTCGCCCATGCTGGCAGGAAGGATGCCGCCTGACGCGCCACCAGGGAAGTAGCCGTAGAATTCGTGTCCGTCCAGCATGCCACCGCAGTATTCGGTTATCAGCTCACGCATGGTGATACCGGCGGGCGCCAGATGAACACCAGGCTTCTTGACGCGTCCGCTTACCGAGAAGGAGCGCAGGCCCTTGCGGTCATGGCGTCCATGTGCGGTGAACCACTCCGGGCCTTTTTCCACAATATCGCGCACCCAGTACACGGACTCCATGTTGTGTTCCAGCGTGGGGCGGCCGAACAAGCCAATCTGGGCGACAAATGGGGGACGCAGGCGTGGCATGCCGCGTTTGCCTTCGATGGATTCGATCATGGCCGATTCCTCGCCGCAGATGTAGGCGCCAGCGCCGCGGCGCAGGTGCATTTCCGGCAAGGGTGCAGGGCGGTTGTTTTGCAGGTTCTTGATTTCGCGTTGCAGGATTTTGCGGCAACCGGCATATTCATCGCGCAGATAGATGTAAATCTTGTTGATGCCAACCGCCCAGGCAGCAATCAGCATGCCTTCCAGGAAGCGGTGCGGATCCATCTCCAGGTAATGCCTGTCCTTGAATGTGCCGGGCTCACCCTCGTCTATGTTGACTGCCATCAGGCGCGGGGCTGGCTGGCTGCTGACGATGCGCCACTTTCTGCCCACCGGGAAACCTGCGCCGCCCAAGCCGCGCAAGCCCGAGTTTTCCATGATGGTGATGAGTTCTTCCGGGCTGCGCTTGCCTGCGATGCAGTCCTGATACAACCGGTAGCCGCCATCTGCCTTGTACTGGTCGTAAGAAACGTAATTGGTGACCGGGGCCTCGGTTTTACCGGCGGCAACAGCCTCGCCCACCTTGGCGGCATCGGCATGGTCAATCGGGTTCTGGCCTACCACGGCTACCGGTGCGTGCTGGCAGCGGCCTACGCAGGGAACCGGCTGGATTCTGACTTTATCGCCTAATCCTTTTTTGAGCGCATTAACCAAGCCGTGTGCACCTGCCATGTCGCAGGAGAGCGATTCACAGACGCGGACGGTGAGGGGCGGAGGTGGGTTTTGCCCTTCCTTGATGACGTCAAAATGGTGGTAAAAGGTGGCGACCTCATAAACTTCAGTCTGCGAGAGCTTCATTTCAGCAGCCAGTGCGGCAATGTGTTTGGCTGAAATATGGCCAAACGTATCCTGGATTTTATGCAGGTGCTCGATCAGCAGGTCTGCTGCACGCGACTCATTGCCCAGCAGTTGCTGAACGTCTTTCAGGGCATCTGGATCTACCACACGTCCTTTGGGCTTTCCCTTGTTACGCTTGAGTGCATCGAGGCGCACTATCTTGTGCTCGGACATGCGGACAATCTCCTAAAAACGGTGTGACTAAATAAAAACCAGAATTTCGCCCTTGCCATCATTGGCAACATCTCCCGCGAACCGCCGCACGCGGTTGTTGTTGATGGTTGCAAACTTGCTGGGCAGGTTGCGGAAAGACTTGAACATGAGGTTCAGGAAGGGCAAGGTGTGGCTGCCGCAATCCTGTATGGTGGAATGAAGCTTCGGGGTGTTGGTAAGCAGTAAAGTCCCACGGCGCATGCCAAAACCCACATAATCGCCTACCGAGCCCATGACGCCTACGGTCCCGGCCAGCATGCGCGAGGCGCAATACGCCCCGGCATTCCCCTCAATCAGTATGATGCCACGACGCATCTGGTCACCCAGCCGGTCACCGGCATTGCCGGTGACCATCACCAGACCACCCTTCATGCCCTTACGGTCACCGGGGATGGCGGCGGCAAGGAAGTCACCCACATTGCCATATACGTGCAAAGTCCCGCCCGCCATACCACTGGCGGCGTAGGCATCTGCGTTGCCGTGCAGCGTGAGTTCACCCTTTTTCATCTGGAAGCCAAGGTAAGAGCCTACGTCGCCATGTACGGTGATAGTGCCGCTTTGCATGCGGCTGCCGATGAAATCAAGCTTGGCGCTGCTGTTGTTAAAGACAATAGTGCTTGCGTTGCTGCCGCTAATGTCAAAAAACGTATCGGCACGCAGTTTTTTGTTGCCGCATTGCAGGGTAATGGCGGCAATTTCGCTGGCGGATTTCCCGGCCAGGTTGTCGGGCGTCAGTGGTGAACAGTCCACACGCTGCTGCACTGTTGTTTTCAAGGTGAAGGTCAAGGCACTCATGCCACCTCCCCATTCATAATTTCCCGTAACTTGAAGTGGAACTGCCCGAGCTTGCCGCCGTAATTGCCTGCGGAAATGCGCTTGATGCCATTTTTTGCGCCCAACTCACAGGTGGCGGCAATGCCAACACGCATGGCTTTGTTGATGTCTTCAGCCGTCAGGCCGTCTATCACGATTTCCATCACGGATTCGATTTCCGGCGACAGGTCAGTCTTGGTGATACCTTTTAATGTCGGGCAGAAAGCATCATTGGTGGAAGCGATCAGCGCCTTGTATTTGGAGCCCACCTTGGAGCCGGAGCGTACCACGCCGCCAGGGAAGGGCATGACGACGTTGGGGATTTTCTTCATGGCTTCAATTGCGGCTTCGCACGCAGCCAGCGCTTGCGGCTGTGATTCGGCCAGGATCAGGAAATTGCCACCGCCAACTGCGCGCACCATGCCGGTGGTTTCCTCGCACAGGAATTCGCCATCCATGACTGGAACGCGCCAATAGCGCTTGCCATTGAACAACTTGGAAATCTGGAAGCCATCGCCGAAAAAGCGCAGGTTTTTGGAAAGCGCGATACGGGTAATTTCCGGGTAGCCTTCATCTATGCCGGAAAATGCTGCCGTGGTAGGGCAGGTCAGCACGCATTGCCCCATGCGGGTTTCCAGCTGCTTCATCAACACAGCGCTACTCATGGCGAATAACAGCACGGAAACGCCGGGCCGTCCGTCCGGGGTTTCGCTGGGATCAAGCTGCTTTTCAATACCGGCTTCCACCCCGCATGCAATCACCGAAGTGGCAAACCCGGTCATGGCAGCAGCGGCCATGTTGGCCCACTTGTGGTTCTGCGCGGTGATGATGACGCGCGTGCCGCGCATGCCAAAGGCTTCGGCAAAGGTGTCGTCTATGCTGACGCCGTTAATAATCATTGCGCAGCCTCATGATGATGATTAAAGGACGTCATGCCGTTTTCTCCCGGCGGCCCTTGCATTCGTGAACTTGCACGCGGCCACGTCCGTCATCGGCGATATGCTGGTCGGTGACCTGAACATGTTTTGCCTTGACCGTATGGTAAGTATCGTAATACTTGTTGATTTCCTTCTCGATGCCACGATCAAACTCCGGGCGTATCGTATGGGTGGCACCCCAAGTCACTTTGACCACCAGGCCGTTCCTGACCACCAGTTCACCATCCTTGAATACATAGTCTGGCTTGGCAAACATTTTTTCGCGGTCAGGGTCATCGGTGTAAACGGTTATGTCGGCGGCAGCGCCTGCACCCAGGTGACCGCGGTCATGCAGGCCGACCAGCTTGGCGGCCCCTGCGCGGGTCATGATGGCGATTTCGTATAGTGAGTATTCGCGGTCAATCGAAGCCAGTGTGCTCATGGCCTGTGCATCCAGGTTCAAGCGCGCAAACATCTCATTCCTGAAAGTTTTATCCATCAGCAGCTTGATGAGGTGCGGGTAGCTGGTGAACGGCGCGCCATTGGGGTGGTCAGTGGTGAGGAAAATGCGCCAGGGATCTTCCACCAGCAGGAATATTTCCAGTCCAATCGCCCATTGCAGCGCATTGACGAAATTCTTGTCCTTGTACTTGAAGGGCACCACGCCACAGCCAGCGTCGCATTCAATATCCATAACCACCCATTTGTTCGGACTGCCGGCTTTATGGTTGCGGTATTGCGCCATGTTGTCGCCGGAGGCGGTCACGGTCTGGCCAAACAGGATTTGCCCAACGTCGGCGGAAACATGTTTGTTCTTGTTGATGGCTTCGGCAATCTGCGCCGCGCCGGAGGAGAACTTGCGGTCGCCTTCGGTGCCGTAGCTATGGAACTGGATATGTGTCAGGTGGATGGGGTAGCCTTCCACGCCCGCCATGGTGTTCAGCGTAGTCTGTACGTTGCCGGGTACGCCTAGGTTATTGCCATGGATGTGCAGCGGATGTGGTACATTCAGCTCGTGTACCGCACGGGAAAGGGCTTGCAGCACCTCGCGCGGGGTGACTTGGTAGTGGCTGTTTTGTTCGTCCAGATCCAGCATGCGCTGGTTAAACTTGAAGGCGTTGATGCCGCCGGCGTTCACCACCTTGATGCCCATGGCCTGCGATGACTGGATAGTCCATGCCACGTAATCGTTAATAGCGTTCTGGTCTTTCTTGGCTGCCAGCATGCGCAACAACAGGTCATCGCTGCCCAGCATGACGTAGCCACCCTTGTCTATGATGGGTACATCACCCATTTCCAGGTGCGCCTGACGGGCGTTCATCGGCAAAACGGCGGGTTCAAAACCAGCGGTGTAGCCCATCTCGGCATAGCGATAGCCGGTAGTCAGGGTGGAGGGTACGGCATGGCCGCAACCGGCGCGGCACAAATGCGTGTGAGCGACCGGGTCGCCACGGTGGTCTTCCGGCAATAAGGTGCGGGCAATGTTGACCTTGCCGCCGCCAATGTGGGTGTGCATGTCAATCGCGCCAGCCATCACTACCTTGCCGGACAGGTTGTATTCGCTGTCTATTTTCTCGCCGTCACGCGGGCGCTCAACAATGCGCCCATCGCGGACATAAATGTCGCGCACCTGTCCATCCACGCCATGCGCCGGGTCATAAACCTTGCCGCCAGCCAGTTTTATCAGCATAGGGGGACTTCTTTCTCGATGGCGGCCAGCACGCTGGCAAGGTCAGGCAGCTTGCTGTTGCGGAGTTGATCCAATGGCAGCGAAACCACATTGTCGGTGCGGAACATGACGCCCTTGTGGTCTGCGCCCGGCAGGCCAACTGGGAAAAACACCTCGGGCTCCTGCTCGAACTTCATGTCCGGGTGGCCGAACACTACGGTGGGCAGGGCGGTTTTGGGCGGTGTGCGTTCCGGGTTGAAGGATGAAACCCAGAACAGGGCGTCCACCTCGCCACTTGCTAGCAGGCGGTCGGTGGAAAAGTGGTAGGGGTCGTGCTCAGGATAAGTGCGGGCGTAGGAAGTACGCATCGGGTAACCGGAAATCCAGGTGCTCACCTGATTGGCATTCATGTCGCCTTCAATGCCACCCAAGGGCAGACCGTTGCTACGGGTGGTCTTGTTCAGTTCCTTCACCAGCTCGGCGATGTTTTGCACCGTGAGCTCGGCATGCGGGAAATTGAGCGGGGCGGCAGCCCAGGCAACCACACTGTATTTGGCGGCCTTGAGACGCTCAGCCAGTTTTTGCAGATTGCCCATGGCGAGTCCGGCCACCTCGGCGGCCTGTAACGGTTTGCCCATCACCAGCGCGCGTAGTGCAGCAACAACATCAGGCAAGCGTTCTAGGTCGCAGGGTAAATATTCCGCCTTACGCCCATCGGGTGAGGTTCCGGCGGAGATATCTATATTGCGGCCGCCAAGATAAACCACTTCGCGTTGTGAAGTGTCTTGATCGAACAGCGTATCCTTGTTCCAGACTTCACGTTCAAAGAAGCGGGGAAACACGCTGGCAATATCGGTGCCCACCACCACCAGCAAATCCAAGCGGTTGCGCACTTCGGTGAGGGTGCAGATTTGCCAGCCGGAGTTCTGAATGACCTGGATGTTGCGCATAAAGCCGTTGGAGTTCATGTGGTCAATCGTGGCGCCAGCCTTGTCAGCCAGGCTCATGACGGCGCGCATGCCTTGCACCTCGGTGCCCAGGCCGGCAATTAACGGCAGATTGGCAGTGGTCAGGATTTCGGCAGCACGTTTGACCGCGTCATTTAATGAGCTGGCGTTGCCCTTAATGCGTGGTGAAGGGTTGCTCTGTGCCCGCCCAAAAAAAGTGATGCTTTTTGCACAACCGTTTTTGGAGACTTTCAGGTTGCCGCTACTATCTGGGGTAATCGACAGGTCGTCACACAACAGTCCGCAAAACGGGCAGGTGACATTGTCATAGAGTTCTTGTTGTGAAAAACTTTCCATTCGGTGATAGTTCCGAGCGCGGCGTGTGAAATTACTAAATAACAAGCAGGTATGCTCAATTTTTGTGCAAATAAAACTACGCTCATCAAAAGCAATAAAGTTATTTGGCTGAAAACCAGCATTTAATTGGGGCTCATTATCCTGCGCATATTATGCAAGGTCAAGAATAGGATGCCGCTTCCTGCAGCTAGAAGAGCATCTGAATTAACCACAATTAAAAGCGCGGCCATGGGCTTGCTTTCATGAAGAAAATCGGTCACGATTAGACCAAAGTCTCGTTTTAAACGAGCGTTGCAAGTGCGCATTAAATAACAACATGTAGTCTGGTAGGAGAGAGAGATGAATTTTATTAGTCGCCTGAACCTTAAGAGGCAAATGCTTTTGCTGGCGGTTGTTGCGCTTATTGGTTTTATCGGGATGACTCTTGCCGGGGCTTATGCCATCACTTATGCCATGGATCCCAATTTGTACTGGATTCTTGCGGGGTCAGTGTTTCTGGTGGGTACGCTGTTGATGTTTGGTGCAGCCAATTATCTCGGGAGCCGTGCCGGCAACCGTGCCTATACTGTTGTTAAGGCGATGGGCAGTATGGCCAAGGGCGACCTGACGAATAAGGTGCGTGTTGAAGGCAAGGATGAATTCAGCTGGATGGCCTATGAATACGATACAGCCCGTAAAGCAGTTGCCTCCCTGCTTAACAGCGTGACGGAAACCGCGTTGGCGCTTGCTAACGCTTCTGATGAGTTGTCCAACATTACACGTGAATCTCTGGTACGGGTGGATTCCCAGAAAAGCCGGACGGATCAGGTGGTAGAGGCCATGCGCGGTATGTATGGCAAGGTGCAGGATGTTGCGCAAAATGCCTCTACAGCATCTGGTGCAGCGCAGGAAGCTGACAAGGAGTCAGCCGCGGGTCGTGGTGTGGTGATGCAAACTGAGCAGGCCATTGAAACCCTGGCGCATGATGTCGAACAGTCCGTGGGTGTGATACAGGTGCTTGAATCAGAAAGCCGCAACATTGGAACCGTTCTGGATGTGATTCGTGGTATTGCTGAACAAACCAATTTGCTGGCGTTGAATGCAGCCATTGAGGCTGCCCGGGCAGGGGATCAAGGGCGTGGTTTTGCAGTGGTGGCTGATGAAGTGCGCACCCTGGCGCAGCGTACGCAGAAGTCTACCCAGGATATTCAGGACAAGATTGAGCGGTTGCAGACCGAATCAGGCAACGCAGTCAAGGTGATGACCGAGGAGCGTGATCGCGCTCATGAAAGCGTCCGGCAGGCTGAATTGGCTGGGACATCCCTGGAAACCATCGCATCCAAGGTCAAAACCATTACCGACATGAACGCCAAAATTGCGGCTGCCGCGCGTGAGCAATCCGCTATGGCGGAAAAGATCAACCAGGATATGCAGCAGATTGGGGAGATTTCCGACCAAACATCGATCAGTGTACAGGCAACTGCTGGCGCCGCCTTGGCGCTTGCAGGTCAAGCCGATCGGCTTAAAGAATTGGTCAGCAAATTCAAGGTGTAGTTCTGCCGATGGCCCGCCTTATGGCGGGTTTTTTGATTGTCTCGTTACATCCCGCTAGGCTAAAATAGCCCCTTTTTAAGGGTTTGCTTAACGCCATGATGCAACCATCAAACTTTGCATCAGTTTCCACCTACGTCAAAACCACGGCCAGACTGCACATGGGGTTCATAGACCTGCATGGCGGGTTGGGGCGGAAATTTGGCAGCATAGGCTTGTCTCTGGAAGAGCCAGCGACTGTTGTTAATGTGCGCCAAGCAAATACATTGGAGGCGCATGGGGCTGGTGGTGAGCGTGCGCTGGTTTACGCCAAACACGTATTGGAAGGCCTGGGGATTCACACTGGGGTGGTAATTCAAATGCATGAAGCCATTCCCGAGCATGCTGGGCTGGGCTCCGGCACCCAATGCGCCCTGGCGGTTGGCATGGCGGTAGCTCGTGCTTATGGCCACCCGCTCTCCGTTCGTGAGGTCGCGGCTCTGGTGCAACGCGGTAAACGCTCAGGCATAGGTATTGCGGCGTTTGAACAGGGAGGCCTGCTGGTGGATGGCGGCTTGGGTGAGCATACCGACACGCCACCACTGCTGGCCAGGATGGATTTTCCGGAACATTGGGACGTGTTGCTGGTGATGGAACCGGAGCTCAGGGGAGTGCATGGGGAACAGGAATCCCGTGCTTTTGTGGAATTGCCACCATTCGCCGCTAGTGATGCAGCGGCAATCGCCAGGCTGGTACTGATGAAAGTGCTGCCTGGTGTGGCAGAGGGTGATTTGTCTGCGTTTGGCGAAGGTGTCCGCGAAATTCAGCGAATGCTGGGGATACATTTTGCCCCGGCGCAAGGTGGCTCCATGTACAGCAGTCCGCGCGTAGCCAAGGTCATGAGTTATCTAGAAGCCCGAGGCGTGAAATGTGTTGGTCAGAGCTCCTGGGGCCCAACCGGATTCGCTGTTGTTGAATCCGGGCCTGAGTTGGAAAAACTGGTGGATGACATCCGCCGGTTGGTACCGGAACTGAATTACAAAATTTGCAAGGCAAGGAACCAGGGCAGTGTGGTCAGGCAAGAGGTCACGGCTGATGAAACCGCTTTGGCATGAGTTAGTTTAATTTTTCAATAGGTGAAATCATGGAAGAAAAGCCCTACGTACTGCACTTTATTACTCCCGCCAAGAATGCCAGCCCGTTTGACGCCAATATGGCCTATGACGCCGGCTACGATGCGGTTGTACCTTATACCAATGTCCAGCCCAATGAAGTGATGGGTCTGGTGCAGGATGCCATTTTCTCGCGCGGCCCGCGCGGTGTCTGGCGTACCGGCATTTTTATCGGTGGGCGTGATATTGATGTAGCCATGGAAATGCTCAAGATCGCCAAGAAATCCATGGTGCCACCGTTTGAGGTATCCGTGTTTGCTGATCCTTCCGGCGCATTCACCACTGCCGCAGCCATGATGGCGCTGGTGGAGCGTGAACTGCGCCGCAAGTTCGATTGCGAACTCAAGGGCAGGAAAGTCAGCATTTTCGGTGCTACCGGCCCTGTAGGAGGGTGTACCGCCGTGATCGCAGCCAAGAATGGCGCTGAAGTGGAATTGGTTTCCCACCGTTCCATGGCGGATACCCAAGCCAAGGCGGACAGCTACAACAAGACCTACGGCGTGAATATCCGCTGTGTGGACGGCAGCACCCCTGAACTCAAAAAGGCGGTCCTGCAACAGACCGAAGTGGCGCTTTGCTGCGCTTCTGCCGGTGTGCGCGTGATCGAGCTGTCGCAAATGGCCGGTTCACCGAACTTGAAAGTGGTGGCTGACGTCAACGCTGTGCCACCTACCGGTGCAGAGGGCGTGGGTGTGATGGCGGATGGCGAGCAGATCGAAGGTACCAAGGCTTACGGGTTTGGCGCTTTGGCGATTGGTAGCCACAAATACCAGGTGCAGAACATGTTGTTCAAGAAAATGCTGGAAGGCCAAACCCACGTTTATCTGGATTTCCTCTCCGCGTTTGAAATGGCTCGAAGGGATATTGCATAGCTCCTGAAATCATCATCATCGCTGCCTGTGCGCGTCCTTTTGTTGAGGCCGCAGTACAGGCCGGTTATAAAACCGCCGCGTTCGACATTTTTTGTGATGCCGAAACGCGGCGTTTTTGTTGCCACAGCGCCCAGGTGAAGTATGGTGAGCTGGGTTTTGATGCGGATGACTTGCTGGCGCAACTGGAGACTTTGCCGCCATCCCCAGTGCTTTACGGGAGCGGTTTTGAGCAGCAGCCGGAGTTGCTGGAAAAGATTTCAAGCCGCCACCCGCTCATTGGCAACCAGCCGCAAGTTGTCGCCGCTCTTAAGAATCCAGAAACTTTTTTCGGCTTGCTGGAACACCAACACATTCCTTATCCGCCAACTCGGCTGGACAAGCCGGGAAGCAACCACGGCTGGCTGGTCAAGCGCAGAGGTGGCTCAGGCGGCACGCACATCCGGCGCGGCGGCCAGGCGGGCAGGCATGAATATTACCAGCAGGAAATAGTCGGCCAGCCGGTTTCGGTGTTATTTCTGACAGATGGGAAATCGGCCAGGGTGGTGGGTTATAACCAGCAATGGCAAGCGCCGGAAAGCGGTTTGCCATTTTGTTATGGCGGGGCGGTCAGCCGTGCGGTTATCCTGCCGCAGACAAAAGCCGGGATGGAGTCCGTAGTGCACAAGATAGTACAGGCTACGGGGCTGTGTGGCCTGAACAGCATGGATTGCCTTGTGGACGGAGACAGGTTTTTCGTGCTGGAGATTAACCCCCGCCTGAGTTCTACGTTTTCCTTATACGATGGCCCGTGGCTATTACGCCAGCACTTCCAGTCCTGTGCAGGCAAGCTGGATATTGGAGAAATCCCAGGATCTCCGGCAAAAGCCCATAAAATCATTTTTGCCCTGGCGGATTGGGTTGTTCCGGGTGATGTGTCCTGGCCCGAATGGGCGGCGGATATTCCCATGCCCGGAAGTGTTATCAAGATGGGGCGGCCCATATGCAGTGTGCTGGCCTCCGCAAGTGATGCCGAATCGGCGCAAAAAACGGTCTTTGCCAGAGCAAGCCAGCTTGAGGCACAATTACAAAATTCGTTAACTCAGGAAGTTGAAAAATGAGCCACACCCCTTTGGATACCAGTCTTTGGCCCAGTGTTAATGCGCTGACAGCACCCTTGGTGCAATTCATGAAAGACAACGCGCGTGAACTGCGGGTTGGCGTGGAAAAACTGGAAAGCGGTGCCACAGTCATTGATGCCGGTATCAAGTTTGCAGGTGGGCTGGAGGCCGGGCGTCTGGTCGGCGAAATCTGTATGGGCGGGCTGGGTACTGTGCGTCTCCAGCACACACCCTCGCGCCGCTGGCCGTTTGAAATCTGCGTGCACAGCACCAATCCCGTTCTGGCCTGCCTGGGTAGCCAATATGCAGGTTGGAGCCTGAATCACGGGGACTTCTTTGCGCTGGGTTCTGGCCCTGGGCGTGCCATGGCGGTAAAGGAGGAGCTTTACAAGGAGCTGGGCTACAAGGACAAACACGACTCAGCGGTTTTGGTGCTGGAAGTGGACAAAATTCCTCCGGTGGAAGTGGTGGAAAAAGTATCCCGCGATACCGGCCTAGCGGCAGACAAACTGACTTTTATCCTGACGCCCACACGTTCGCTGGCGGGCTCTTTCCAGGTGGTGGCGCGTGTGCTGGAAGTGGCACTGCACAAGGTGCATGCCCTGAACTACCCGCTTGACCAGGTGGTGGATGGCGTAGCTGCTGCGCCGTTTGCGCCGCCAGCCAAGGATTTTGTCACCGGCATGGGGCGCACCAACGATGCCATCCTGTATGGCGGCCAGGTGCACCTGTTTGTGAAGGGTGATGACGATGCAGCCAAAAACCTGGCTGATAAACTGCCCTCTGGTACATCACCTGACTACGGAAAACCTTTCGCCGAAATCTTCAAGGGCGTGAAGTACGACTTCTACAAGATAGACCCCATGCTGTTCGCCCCGGCGCAGGTCATCGTTACCAATATGGATAGCGGCAACAGCTTCAAGGCTGGCCAGATAGACGAAAAGCTGCTGGACATCTCGTTTGGCGGATAAGCCTTCTACACTTCGCATCCCGGTCTTCACCGACGATCCAGGCTGGCACGGCAAGCGGCTGAAAGAAGCGTTTGCCAGCCACGGCCTGGAAGCAGTTTTTATTTCCCTGCGTGACTGCGGGCTGGCACTGGCAGGCTCCAGCCCCAGTGTTAGCTTGCCCGGTTTTAACCAACTCCCTATGGGTGTATTTGTGCGTGGTGTACCCGGCGGCACCGTGCAACAGGTGATTGCCCGCCTTAACATCCTGCACGCCCTTCGCATGCAGGGTGTACTGGTTTACAACGATGGCCGTGCGGTTGAGCGTACCGTGGACAAGGCCATGACCAGCTTTCTGCTGCATCACCAAGGGATTCCAACGCCACCAACCTGGATATGTGAATCGCGCAAGCAGGCACAGCAGGTGTTTGCAGCGGAAAGTGCCCAAGGCCATCGGCTGGTGATTAAGCCACTGTTCGGTTCCCAAGGCATGGGCGTGCGTCGGCTCGATGCCTCGTCGGTGTTGCCAGTTCCCATGGAGCAGCATGTGGAAGGTGTGTATTACCTGCAACGCTACGTGGATAGCGGCGAGGGCGCTTGGCATGACTACCGCGTGTTTGTCATCAATGGCAAGGCGGTTGCCGCCATGGTGCGCCGCGGTAGTAGCTGGATTAACAACGTCGCCATGGGGGGGCGGTGTGAAGCGCAGTTACCGGTAGGAGAGGTGGCTGAGCTTGCGGTTGCCGCCGCGCGTGCAGTGGATATTCATTATTGTGGTGTTGACCTGATCCGTGACAAGTCTGGCAAGGTGTATGTGCTGGAAGTGAACAGTATCCCTGCTTGGCGAGGCTTGCAGAGTGTTGCCCATCTGGATGTGGCCCAATCCCTGGTGGATGATTTTGTGGCTAGACTTAAACACGAGAAGAGTCAAAGACACGCGACACGTCATGGCGAGTGAAATAGCGTATTTCGAGGCCGCTTGCATGGCCGAGCTGGAAGCTATCAAGCCTGGCAATGTGCATGTATTCGCCGATGGGCACGGTATGGTGGTACAGGATTTTATTACCAGTGCCAGAGTGGCGTCAGCCGAGATTGCTGTGCCGGAACTTTCCGTGGGACAGCGTATTTTGAATGCAGTCAATGCCACGGTTAAGGCGGTGGGTTGCAATACCAATCTCGGTATTATCCTGCTGGCAGCGCCCCTGATTCATGCCTCTATTCGAAAAATCCCCTTGACGCAGGTGCTGCAAGAGCTAACGGTTGAAGATGCGGAACTCTGTTTTCAGGCGATTACCCTGGCGTCCCCGGCCGGCCTCGGTGAGGTGGCCGAACATGATGTGCACGCCCAGCCTAGTGTCACTTTGTTGCAAGCCATGCAGGTAGCGTCTGGCTTAGACCGGATTGCCTATCAGTATGCAAGTGCATACGAAGATGTGTTGGGATTTGGTGCTGTTCGATTCGAAGAAGCGCTTTTGCGTTGGGATAATCCCTCATGGGCAGTCACTGCAACCTATCTGGGATTTCTTGCAAAGTTTCCTGACACGCATGTCATGCGAAAACATGGTCTGAAAGCCGCACAGGACTTGCAGCAGCAAGCGATGGCGTACGAACGTGGCTATATGGAACATGAAAATCCCAAAAAATATTTGGGTGAACTGTTGCGATATGACACAAATTTGAAGCAAAATGGACTTAATCCAGGAACCAGCGCAGACCTGACGGTTGCAACATTGCTGGCTCGTCTTCTGGATATGGGGAAAGTCCAGTTCAAATAAATTAGCCATCGCACCCCATTAATCTGCAATATTGAAAAACAATTTTATTAAGATTCTTGCGGTATTGTTATAATGCGCGCTTCGATAAACCCAAAAGGTTTATGTCGGCAAATTATTGGACCGTTGCGTCATGGACAGCATGTCGCAACACCTTGATATTAGGAGATAAAAATGGCAGTGATTGACAGGGTTCTGGTAGGGGAAGCATTGGTCATTGATAACCGCCCAGACGGTAGCGGGCTGGATTTATTGAATGTGGCCCACATTGACTTGATTATGGGCCCGCGCGGTAGCGCAGCGGAAGATGCATTCTGCCGAACCCTGACTGACCAGAAAGAAGGCGTTAACGGCCTGCTGGCAGTGGTTGCCCCCAACCTGATGGCAAAGCCGTCAACCGTCATGTTCAACAAGGTGACCATCAAGAATGGCCGCCAGGCTGTGCAAATGTTTGGCCCAGCCCAACGTGGTGTTTCCATGGCTGTGATGGATTGTGTTGCTGATGGCACCATCCCGCTGGAAGAAGCGGATGACGTGTTCATTTGCGTGGGCGTGTTCATTGACCACAAGGCTGACATTGATTCTCGTATCCAGGAATGGAACTATCTGGCAACCAAGCAGGCAATCAAGAACGCCGTTGCCCGTGAGCCCAAGGCTGCACACGTTGTGAAGGTGTACAAGGAGTCTGCACACCCGTTTGCTGCCAAGTAATTACTGCTGCAAAACACAAAAAAACGCCTCGACCACATGGTCGAGGCGTTTTTTATTGGAAATCTGTCAAGTCTTTGGCGGAAATTTTTCCGTCATGCAGGGCGCTGGCGACCAGAGCGCCACAGATTCCCTGCTGTTTCAGGCGTTCCAGGTCATGCGTGCTCCTGACGCCACCCGCTGCAAAAATATCCCGGCCCGATTGTTTCTGTAACAACTCCAGCAGCGCCATGTCCGGCCCACTGCCACTGCCGACGCGATCCAGCGTCATAGCAATCACACGTTGTGGCCACAGGTGCGGTTGTTCAAACAGTGAGGCGAGCCCCTTGCGTGATTGATGGTGGAAATCCAGAGAGAGAATGGCGCTTGCCCCCAGCCTATCCAGCAAGGTGATGGCAGAAGCTTCCTCTTGCAGGTTCTCGGTGCCCACCACCCATTGCGCATCCAGCGCTGACCAGCGTGCTAGGTCAGCCAAAGTACTCAGGCCTGCATCCAGCCATATTTCAAGATCAGGGAGTTCCTTTTGCAGCGATGCAACGGTATCAAGGTGGTAGCCCGTACCGCATATGGCATCCAGGTCGGCGATGTAGAGCTGCCTGAACGGGTATAATTCCAGCAAGGCGTGCGCCACATCCAGCGGGTTGGAAGAAGGGCACAGACGAGAGTCCAGCGGACGATAGTTCTCCCGATCACCGCGTTTTGCGTGAACCACCATACCACCCATGAGATCCATGACCGGAATGACGGAAAAGCTCGAACTGTTCGTATTGGAATTCATCACTGGCGGCGGATTATACAACGCCGAACTTCCCGCCTCCCTGGCGCGCGAAGGTCAACTCATGCTGGATGCGTTGCTGAGTGACCTGGATGAAATCCCCAACATCAGGATTACTACCACGCGCGACGCACGCTTGCCGGACTTGCATCTTCCTGTTTCTGCCACCCGTATCGAAGGCGATCCCTGGCCAGTATGGCAGACGTGCATCAAAACCGCCGACATGGTCTGGCTGCTGGCGCCGGAAAGTGACGGTGTACTGGAGCAACTGTGCCGGATGACGCCGCCGCACAAAAACCTGGGCTGCGCTCCCGAAGCAGTGCATATTGCAACCAGCAAAAGCGCCACGGCGGAGTGCCTGGCCCGCCAAGGCATCAACGTGGCGCCCGCGTTGACCAGTCTTGAAACACTAAGCTCACCATTGCTCTGCAAGCCGGATGATGGTGCAGGCTGTACGGACACGCGCCGTTTTGAAAACAAGGCCGAAGCTGCCGACTGGCTGGAAAAGCATCCTGATCATATTGCCCAACCCTGGCTGGAAGGCGAGTCTGCCAGCATCTCCATGCTGTGCCGCGAGGGTGTTGCCTGGCTGCTGGCCTGTAACCGGCAGTTGGTGGAAAGCGATGCACAAGGCTTGCTGCATTATCGTGGCAGCGTGCTCAACGGCATGGCGCAGCATTGGGAGGCTTTTGATGCTGTGGCTAAACAAGTGGCGAGTGCTTTACCGGGACTTGCCGGTTACGTGGGGGTGGATGTGATGGTGCAAAATGGCCAGGTGACTGTGCTGGAAATCAACCCCCGCCTGACCACCTCCTATGTCGGCCTGCGCCAGGCCACCGGGCTCAACCCCGCCAGGCTGGTGCTGGACTTGCTCTATAATGGAATGGCGGTTGAGCGCAGCATCAACCCGCATCAATTGCAGCGCAACATTGTGGAAATTAGGGCCTATTAACACTGATTTCACAAGATGCGTTGTTACCTGAAAACATTGGATACAAGGCGCGAGGCGCGGCGAATGGTGATTCCATTCGCAAGTCTTGCAACGCCGCAGACAGTGTTTTCAGGTAACAACCCGAAGGGGCGGTACGCTTTGCGCGCATCACGGCGTTGCAAGCTGCTTGTTTGGAATAACCAAACCGCGCGGCTTGCGCCTTGTGCTGCATCGCAAAGCGTACTCGCCGCACTTGCGAAATCAGTGTTAATAGGCCCTAAACTTTGAAAACCATTATCGGCTGGGACATCGGCGGCGCACACCTCAAGGCGGCTTTGCTCAATGCTGCGGGGGATGTGCTGGAAGTGGTGCAACTGCCATGCCCGTTGTGGCGCGGGTTGGAACATCTGCAAGCGGCAGTGGCGCAGGTGCTGGAACAGTTCGGCCCGGCAGATCGCCATGCCATCACCATGACCGGTGAAATGGCCGATATTTTCCCCGACCGTGTGGCGGGCGTGGTGCGTATCGTCCAGACTTTGCAAGCCTGCCTTGGGAACGCGCCTGCAACCGTATTTGCGGGTAAATCCGGGCTGGTCCCTCTTGAAAATGCCACGGTACATGCGCTCGACATCGCCTCCGCCAACTGGCAGGCCACCGCGCAATTTGTAGCGGGCCAAGTCAGGAATGGTGTGCTGGTGGACATGGGTAGCACCACAACGGATGTGATTGCCTGCCGGGATGCGCAGCCGGGGTTCGAGGGTGTCAACGACGCCGAACGGTTGACTACTGGTGAACTGGTCTATACCGGCGTGGTGCGCACTCCCGTGATGGCGGTGGTGCGCAAGGTGCCGTTCAACGGCCAGATGCAGCGGATGGCGGCGGAAGTGTTCGCCACCATGAGCGATGTTTACCGCATCCTGGGCAAACTGGATGAGGCGCATGACTTGAGCGAAACCGCCGATGGACAGGGCAAAACGGCGCAGGATTCGGCGCGCCGTCTGGCGCGTATGGTGGGGCGCGATTACGAGGATGCGCCGATGTTGTCGTGGAAAGCGCTGGCACACTACATCGCTACTGCACAACTGGATGACTGCCTGGAAAGCCTGAAAATGCGCCTGGCCGACTTGCCTGACGATGCCCCCGTCATCGGGGCCGGGGCCGGGCGGTTTGTGGTGCGCGACATGGCGCAACGGCTGGGTCGGCGATACCTGGATTTTGCTGACCTGTTGCATGGCGACAGCGATGCCCGTTTGTGGGCGGCAGTCTGCGCCCCGGCTTTTTCAGTCGCATTCCTGGCGGTGCAACATGCTGCTCACTGAAATCCCTTACCACGCCGACAGTGCGCGCCTGTTCGGCGTCATCGCCCATCGCCCCTGGGCCATGTGGCTGGATAGCGGTCTAAACGACTCGCCGCATCGCCGTTATGACATCCTGGTGGCCGACCCGGTCATCACCCTGACCACGCGCGGTGACCTGACCGAAATCTGCCGCCCGGAAGGCAGCAAAATTTCGCGCGATGATCCTTTTGGCCTGGTGCGCGATGCGCTGGGCCGCCAGCAGGAAAAACTGCCGGGTGGATTGCCCGCACTGCCATTCATGGGGGGCGCTGTGGGGTACTGGGGCTACGACCTGGCGCGCCGCCTGGAAAAACTGCCCGCGCAGGCGCAGGATGCCGAGCACCTGCCGGAAATGCAGGTTGGCATCTACGACTGGGCGGTGGTGGTGGATCATTTGGAAAAACGCGCATGGCTTGCCAGTTATGGCCGAGCGCCGCTAACCCGGCAAAACTGGGATGCACTGGTACGCTTATTCTGCGCACCGGGCGAAGCCGCAACCACGAATTTCAAGGTCACTTCGCCGGTAACGCCCAACATGGATGCAGCAGCTTATGGGCAGGCCTTTCGCCGCATCCAGTACTACATCCACGAAGGCGACTGCTACCAGGTCAACCTGGCGCAACGCTTCAGCGCCCAGGCCGAGGGCGATGGCTGGGCAGCCTACCAAACCTTGCGCAAACAAAGCCCCGCGCCTTTTGCCGCCTTCCTCAACCTGCCGGGGGCGCAGGTACTGTCAGCCTCGCCGGAGCGTTTTTTGCAGGTCAGCAACAAACAGGTGTTGACCCAGCCCATCAAGGGCACCCGCCCGCGCCACGCCGACCCGGTGCAGGACAAGGCTTATGCCGAAGAACTGCTCGCCAGCAGCAAGGACAGGGCGGAAAACCTGATGATTGTGGATTTGCTGCGCAATGACATCGGCAAAAACTGCGTGCCCGGCAGCGTCAGGGCGGAAAACCTGTTTGCGCTGGAAAGTTACACCAATGTGCACCACATGGTCAGCACCATCACCGGGCGGCTGGCGCCAGGGCACACCGCTACCCATTTGCTGCGCGGCTGCTTTCCCGGTGGCTCCATCACCGGCGCCCCCAAGTTGCGATCCATGGAAATCATAGAGGAACTCGAACCCCATCGCAGGGGTGTGTATTGCGGCGCCATCGGGTATATTGGCTTTGACGGCAACATGGACACCAACATCGCCATCCGTACCGCGGTTTATGCCCATGGCGAAATCCGCTTCTGGGCGGGTGGCGGTATCGTGGCCGATTCCGTCGAGGAGAAGGAATACCGCGAAACCTGGGATAAGGCGGCGAATATGCTCAAACTGATGGAGTCCTTCAGATGATTGTCGTGAAACTGGGCGGCAGCATGCTCACCGAGCCGGAACTGCGGCAATGGCTGGCAGCCATTGCCACACAAAGTGACGGCCATGTGGTGATTGTGCCGGGAGGCGGGCTGTATGCCGATGCCGTGCGCCAGGCACAGATGGAAGCTGGCTTCGACGACAAGGCGGCGCACCGCCTGGCGGTGATGGCCATGGATCAATATGGCCAAACCCTGGCTGCGCTGGAACCGCGCCTGGTGACGGCGGACAGTGAGCTGCAACTTGCCGAAAGCAGTTGGCAGCACCGCGGCATCATCTGGCTGCCTAGCCACATGGTACTGGCCGAAGATAGCATCCCCGCCACCTGGGACATGAGCTCCGACAGCCTTTCCGCCTGGCTGGCCGGGCGCATCAAGGCGCGCCACCTGATACTGGTAAAGTCGCTGGAAACCCTGTCAGGCCTCACTTTGCAGGATTTAACCGAGCAGGGCGTGGTGGATCCGCTGTTCCCCCAATTCGCCGAACAGGTCGGCTGTCCGGTGCTGTGCGTGGGTAAGGCCGAAATCGGCAAATTTCAAGCGTTACTCAAGAACGATGTGGAGCTGATTGACTGATGACAACGGAAAAAGTCTATTCCGAACCGGAAATCCAGGCCAAGCTGGCCGCCGAACTGCCGCACTGGGTTTATGAGGATGGCTGGATACGCCGCAAATACAAAACCGGCGGCTGGAAAGCCACGCTCATGGTGGTCAACACGGTGGGCCACCTGGCCGAGGCCGCCTGGCACCACCCCGACCTGACCGTTTCTTACGCCTTTGTGATAGTGAAGCTGGTCACCCACAGCGCCAAGGGCGTGACCGACAAGGACTTTGAACTCGCCAGAAAAATCGAGGAAGTGGTGGGCTGGCAACCGGGCAAGGCCGGTGGCGCGCTGGAAGGCACGCCCAATGAGGATCAGCGGTTTAAGTACATCAAGTACGATTGAAGGCTGGATTGAGTTAAATTACCTTCCAATTCGTTGGTTAATGAATGAAAACAAAGTTCCTTGCCCCTCAATCTCAGCGCGAGCCACTTTTTCCATTTCAGAAACTGCATTCTTAACTCGATTAGCTAATTCGTCTTCTTCAGACATCATGCTCCAGAACTTTGCTTCATATTTGCTGATTTGTTCTTGATTTTTTATCCATTGATCTTCTGTAATGAACTGATCTCGAGGCCAGAGGCGTGAAAGGGTGTTTGCTGCAGACAGCACCTCGTTCACGACGATTCGAATTTCGATCAGAGGTATCGCCTTCTCTTGCCCAAACTGTGCCATGAAACGATAGCGCATCGCATGGAGCCTACTGAATAGTTCCTGATGTTGGTTGTAGCGAACAAAGGCAACATTTGCGTTTTTGCGAGCTTGCCATTGACTTTCTGATTCCGTTGGCCCTCTCTCAATCTCACCGAATTCATTATTAAATGAAATTGGATGACGTATATGCTCTATCACATCAGATGCTTCATACATCAAGGCGAGCGCTTCCTCAGCAGTATCTGACTTTTTGCGTCCAATATGCTCTCTTCGCCAAGAATCTATACCATAGATGGCAGTCCAAAGTGCCAAGATTGTTGAAATCTCTTTTATGAGCTCGATCATATAAGCGAAAAATTCGGAGAGTCTCTAGTTGATAGTAAAAATAGCATGCAGATTTATTTAATGGGTGTGAAACTAAGAAATTTCGCCCCAGACTTTATCCAACCGCTTCACCGACACCGGAAACGGTGTTTTGAGTTCCTGTGCAAACAGCGACACCCGCAGCTCCTCGATCAGCCAGCGGAATTCCAGCAGTTTTTCTGACACCTTGCCTGCTTTCCTGTCCGCTTCCAGCCGTTGTCCATAGCGCTGCCATAGCTGGGCGACGGCTTGCCCGTGGCGGGTGTCGCGTTCTACCGCGCCAGGGTATTTTTCCAGGCGCAGTTTCAAAGCCTTGAGGTAGCGCGGCAGGTGTTGCAGTTTTTCCCACGGCGTGAGGCTGACAAAGTGTTTGGGCAGCAGTTGCCCCAGTTGTTCTTCCACTTCGCGCTTGAGGCGGCTCATGGTGGTGGGCAGGCTGCCCAGTTTCTGCGTGAGTGCCTGGTATTCGGCCGCAATCGCTTGCATCTGGCGGGTAAGGCCTTCCACCACGGCGGGCAGGCGTGTTCTGGCGCGCTGTTTGAGCGCCATGAACGCGGCATTGCCGCGCGGAAGGTCGTCATCCCCAATAAAGGCGCGGTCGGTGATGGCGGTGAGCATGTCTTCGCGCAGGTCATCCGGGTTCATGAGGTTGCGCAACAGCAGGGCGTATTGGTTGAAGCCGGGCAGGCCTTTTTCCAGTTGTTTGATCTGCTCTTTTAACTCCAGTCGCATCAGGCGGCGCACACCGCCACGGTGGGATTCCAGCGCGGCATCTTCGCGGTCAAACAGGCGGATGGCGACGCTGTCACCACAGTCTTCCAGCGCCGGAAAACCGGTGAGGCGTTGCCCGCCGCGGGAGAAATCCAGTTTTTTTGGTAAATCGCCAAAATCCCATTGCTTGAGGTTGTCGCGCTCGATGCCGGGCGAGGCCTCGCGGAAGGTGAGTTGCGCAGCCTGGCCGAGCTGCTGCTTGAGCGTGTTCCAGTGGCGGCCCATGCCCAGTTCGCGCCCGGCATCATCCACCACCCGGAAGTTCATCAGCAGGTGGGCGGGGATGTCTTGATCCCAGTCTTCATCACTCACCTTGAGGCCGGTACGCTTTTGGATATACGCACTCAGCAGTTCCTGCAGCGGCTTGCCCTGGTCTGGCCCGGTGGTGAGGAAATCGGTGACGAATTCCGGTACCGGCACGCACACCCGGCGCAGGGTTTTGGGCAGGGATTTGACGAGGTGCGCCAGCTTTTCGCGGATCATGCCCGGCACCAGCCACTCGGTGGTGGTGGGGTCGAGCTGGTTGAGTAAGTGTAAAGGCAGGGTGAGTGTCACGCCATCCAGCGGGTGGCCCGGTTCAAAGCGGTATTTGAGCGGCAGGGTGGCCTCGCCCAACCCCAGCGTTTCCGGGAACTGCGCTTCGGTCACGCCTGCAGCCCCGTGGCGCATCAGGTCGTTTTTGCTGAGGTAGAGCAGGTGCGGGTTCTGCTGCTCGGCTTCCTTGCGCCAGTGCTCGAAGCTGGCCCCGTTAAAAATGTCAGCGGGAATGCGTGCATCGTAGAAAGTGAATAGCTGGTGCTCATCCACCAGCACATCCTGCCGCCGTGCCTTGTGTTCCAGTTCTTCCACTTCCGCAATAAGTTTGCGGTTGTGCGCAAAGAACGGGGCACGGGTGTCGAACTCCATGTTGGCCAGCGCCTCGCGGATAAAGATTTCGCGCGACTCCTGCGGGTTGATGGGGCCATAGTGCACGCGGCGCTTGGGTACCACGGTGAGTCCGTACAGCGATACGCGCTCCCAGGCCGAGACCTGCGCCAGCTTGCGATCCCAGCGCGGATCGCTGTAGTGGCTTTGCGTCAGCCCGCGCGCCAGCGGTTCTATCCAGTCGGGTTCGATCTTAGCCACGCAACGGGCATACAGCTTGGTGGTCTCCATCAACTCGGCCGCCATCACCCACTTGGGGCGCAGCTTTTTCAGGCCGGAATTGGGGGCGATGGCGAACTTGATGCCGCGCGCACCGGAATACAAATCCGCATCTCCCTCCTTGAAGCCGATGTTGCCGAGCAGCCCGGCCAACAGCGCCCGATGCACCTGGTCATAGCTGGCGGGCTGCTGGTTGCAGCGGAATTCCATCTCGGCCACGATGCCGGCGATCTGCCCGTGCAACTCGCGCCATTCCTTGAGCCGCAGGAAGGACAGGAAATGGTCGTGGCACTGCTTGACCAGCAGGCGGTTGGACTTTTTGTGCTTGAGCGCGTCGTCGTAGAAATCCCACAGCTTGAGGAAAGACAGGAAATCCGACTTTTCATCGCGGAAGCGTGCATGCGCCAAATCGGCGGCCTCGCGCTTGTCCATCGGGCGTTCGCGCGGATCTTGCACGGACAGCGCCGCGCCGATGATGAGGATTTCCGTCAGGCAGTTTTCCTGCCTGGCCGCCAGAATCATGCGGCCCACGCGCGGGTCCAGCGGCAGCTTGGCGAGTTGTCGCCCGACCGGGGTGATCTGCCGGTTGTCGTCCACCGCGCCCAGTTCCTGCAACAGTTGGTAGCCATCGCTGATGAGGCGCGAGGAGGGCGCTTCGATAAACGGGAATTCCGCTACGTTGCCCAGCCGCAGCGCGGCCATGCGCAGGATCACCGAGGCCAGCGAGGAGCGCAGGATTTCCGGCTCGGTGAATTCCGGGCGCTGGTTGAAGTCCTCCTCGGAATACAGGCGCACGCAGATGCCGTTGGAAACCCGGCCGCAACGCCCGGCGCGCTGCCTGGCGGCGGCCTGGGAAATTTTCTCCACCTGCAACTGCTCGACCTTGGCGCGGGCACTGTAACGATTCACGCGCGCATATCCCGTATCAATTACATACTTGATACCGGGCACGGTGAGCGAGGTTTCCGCCACGTTGGTGGCCAGCACGATACGCCGCCCGCCGGAGGGCTTGAACACGCGCTGCTGGTCTTCCAGCGACAGGCGCGCGAACAGCGGCAGGATTTCCGCGCCGGGCGGGTGGTGTTTGCGCAAGTGTTCGGCGGTGTCGCGTATCTCGCGCTCGCCGGGCAGGAACACCAAGATGTCGCCGCCACCCAATCGGGATAAATCATCGGCCACGTCGCAGATGGCGACTTCCATGGCTTCTTCCGCCTCGTCCTCATCATCCACCTGCAAGGGCCGGTAGCGCACTTCCACCGGGTACATGCGGCCGGAAACCTCGATGATGGGCGCGCCGTTGAAGTGGGTGGAAAAGCGCTCGGCATCAATGGTGGCGGAGGTGATGATGACCTTGAGGTCGGGGCGCCGGGGCAGCAGTTGCTTGACGTAACCCAGCAGGAAATCAATGTTGAGGCTGCGCTCGTGGGCCTCGTCGATGATCAGCGTGTCGTAGGCCAGCAGCAGCGGGTCATTCTGCGTTTCCGCCAGCAGGATGCCGTCCGTCATCAGCTTGACGTAGCTCTGCTCGGAAACCTTGTCGGTAAACCGCACCTTGTAGCCCACCGCCTGGCCCAGCGGGGTTTTCAGTTCCTGCGCGATACGTGCCGCCACCGAGCGGGCAGCGATGCGGCGCGGCTGGGTGTGGCCTATCATGCCCGCCACGCCGCGTTGCAGCGTCAGGCAAATCTTGGGGAGCTGGGTGGTTTTGCCCGAGCCGGTTTCGCCGCACACAATCACCACCTGGTGCCGGGCGATGGCTTCAGCAATTTCATCGCGCCGCTGGTTGACCGGCAGATCGTCGAAAAACTCCGGGCGCGGCATTTCGCGCAGGCGGGTTTCCAGTTGGGCCGGGGTTTTGCGGGGATGGGTGGTTTTGCTCATGGGATGGGCCAAATTTTACCATGCGCCCCGTTCTTCATTATGATGTGGGGTGTCAGCACTCCTCCGGGTTGATTCTTGAAGCATATTTTCCGATCTCTCAGCGGCCGCGATTTACGCCTGTTCATCGGCGGGCAATTCGTCTCCTTCACCGGCACCTGGGTGCAGGAAGTCGCCATGGGCTGGATCACCTATCGGGTGACGGGCTCGGCCTTCATGCTGGCCATCGTGGCGTTCTCCAGCCAGTTGCCGCTGCTGTTGCTGACCCCGTTCGGCGGCATGCTGGCCGATCATTTTTCCCGGCGCAACATCCTGCTGGTCACGCATACCCTGGAGATGTCGCTGGCCGCCATGCTGGCCTGGTTGTCCTGGAAAGGGCAGATCGACGTCTCTATCCTGATTTTCTCGGCGGCGGTGCTGGGCACCACCACGGCATTTGAAATGCCGTCGCGCCAATCCGCCATTGCCGAACTGGTGCATGACAAGCGGCTGCTGGGCAACGCCATCGCGCTCAATGCCATGGCCTTCAATGTGGCGCGGCTGCTGGGCCCGGCGCTGGCCGGCATCACCCTTGCATTGAGCAGCGAACCGATGTGTTTTGCGCTGAACGTGATTTCCTACATGGTGGGCATTGCCACGCTGCTGGCGATCCACCCCTCCAGGACGGAACAAAAGCGGAGCAAGGGTTCCTGGGCCGAGGCGATTGCCTATGTGCGGGGGTTCCCGCCCGCCCGCTGGCTGCTGGCCACGGCTGGGGTTGCCAGCTTTTGCACTTCGCCATTCATGATTTTTATGCCGGTGTACGCCAAGGACGTGTTCCACGGCGGCCCCGACATGCTCGGCACCCTGATGGGGACCTCCGGCTGCGGCGCGCTGATCGCCGCCGTCTACCTGGCGGGCCACAAGAAACTCCTGGAACTGGACCGTTACGTGATGTTGGGCTGTTTTGCAACGGCGCTGGCCGGGCTGGCGTTTGCCTATAACAACCTGCTCACCCTGGCTTTGCCGCTGGCGCTGTTATCGGGGATGGCCTTCCTGCTCACCGTGCTTTCCTGCAACGTCTTGCTCCAGTCGCTGGTGGGCGAGCATCTGCGCGGCCGTGTGATGTCGCTCTATTCCATTTCGGTAATGGGGCTGACCCCGTTCGCCAGCCTGAGTTACGGTTTTATCTCCCGCCACTGGGGTGTGCCTGCAACCTTTATGGTGGCGGGCACGCTGGCGTTCGTCTATGCCATTCGGCTGCGTAGCGGCATGCGACATGCCATGATGCACGCGCACCCGGTACTCAAGGAAAAAGGCATGCTGACGCAGTAAAAAATCACCACGCCGTTTTGCGTCTGTTGCCGCGAGGGCAACAAGTTGTCCGTCCTAATCCGGCTGGTGCGTCCAGCGATGGCGAAGGTTAATATGAAAAAATGTAGCCTGGGTGGAGTGCAGATAAACCCGGGTTCCACTTCGTTTCACCCAGACTACGCTTGCTCATGTGATATCAACCTCCAAGACGTATATTCCGACAGGCTTCGTGACCATTTGTTTATTACCGACTAAATAATCATTACGAATCAACGTCACTTTCCTCAGCGTCAGTTGTGCGCCCGAGGCAAAAAGAACCTCGTTTTCATGACCAAGATTAGTTCCTGCTCTTCTGAAAGAGAAAATATTGGTTTGCGGGTTTGTTGCCCGTAAGGCTAGCAAATCAATTCGATTGGAGTCGTAAGCCTTCCCATTATGTTCGGCATTTCTTAAAGCAACCTGTGGGCAGAAACTTGTTGAGAAAGGACGAGTTGTCTTGTAATGAGTAGAGTTTCCACCAGGCCAAATCCCGCCGTGAAATAGGGCTTGCCCCTCACTAAGACATTTGCCAATTTGGTTGATTTCGGAGTCAACCTTACTTGGGTTATAGCTTGGAAACTCTTTCTGGTAGGAGGACAAAGCCTTAGGTGTTATTGAAGGCATTGCACTTCTCCATGCCTTGAAATTTTGGTTTACATCCAATGTATCGTTTATAAAGTTTCCAAGTTCATTGTCCGCCCCATGTTTACAAATATAGTTTGCAGCATCTAATGGATTTGTTACTCGGGCAATCAGATTGTCCTTAACGTAAAGAAGCATTTTGCGTTCCTCTTGCCAATTCTGCTTGATCTCGTCTATCGTTGGTTGCCTAGTAGTCCAAGCCTCATATGGTGTCGAGAAGACGTTAATTAATGGAAGGTTCATCAGTACACTAAATATCAGTAATTAATAGAGACGCATGCGTCTCTAATATAAAATTAAGCAAAAGGAAACCGTAGCAGCCTTTGTAAAATAAAAAACCGCCCGAAGGCGGTTTTTTATTGGATGGAACAGGCTGTTGATTACAGCTTGCTGGCCAGCATGGTTTCCAGCTTGCCTTGGTCTGCCACGAAACCGCGAATGCCTTCAGCCAGCTTTT
>WBZT01000446.1_pt1 | contig 33635 bp, 32 predicted proteins | sample 5204241 | NCBI WGS metagenome assembly WBZT01 (sample SAMN12344358, study PRJNA552823) | activated sludge metagenome | biome: Activated sludge suspended growth; feature: Nitrification reactor; material: Wastewater; isolation source: activated sludge from nitrification reactor of wastewater... | reverse complement strand
GGCGATGCAGGGCGTCAGTTCGGATATTGCCAACAGTGTGCTGTTGTTCCTTACTTCCGCGTTCCAGCTTTCCCCCGCTTTGCTGCGCACCGCCTCACGTGTCGCCAATTGCACCCAGGTTATGGGCTGTGTGGCGCCGGGAATTTTTACCGAGACCAACAGCGCCATCCATGTGCCGGCAGCCGCTGCCATGGTGCTGACCGGTCAGCTCGCATTGCAGCATCAGCAGGGCGAAGCCGGGCTGCGTCTGGCGCTGGCTTCTGCGGATGCCTTGTCAACCGATTGGCAGGATAGTGATGCCAGCCGCCTGGGTGGATTAACGGCGCCTACCATGCCGGTTTGGCGGCACGGGCGGGTGGTGGAGCAGGGGTATACCGAAGCGGCGATTCATGGTGCCAGCGGTCATGTGGGTTTGGCGCACGGTTTGAGCCGACGTGGCGAGTTCAGGCCGGTGACCGCTGTACAAGGGCATGAACTGGTATTCCTGGGCGGCAAGCCCGCGTTGCAGACCTTGCAACAGGTCTGCGGCCTTGATGTGCCCCTCAACCGGGTGTCCGCCTGTGTGGCGGAGGATGAAACCGCTGCTGCGCAGGGGCGGGTCAGTTATATGCCGGTGCTGGGGGCACAGGAGGAGTCGCGCAGTGTGACGCTGGCACAACCTCTGGCAGCTGGGCAATGGGTATGTTGGGCGGTGCGTGAAGATGCCGAAATGCTGGGGGATGCCGAAAACATGATGCGGGATCTCAAATCCGCCGTGCCGGAAGCGGATTTTGGCCTCTTCTTCTGTTGTCTCGGGCGCAGCCCCATGCTGGATATCGGCAGCGAGCGCGACTGGCAGTTGCTGCGCAAGGTGTTTCCCGGCCTGCCGGTCATTGGTTTTCACGGCATGGGTGAAATTGCACCGCTATCCGGCGCCAGCCGTCTGGTGCAGCATAGTGCGGTGCTTGGCCTGTTCGAGGAGTGGAAGCGTTGAGTCTGTTTAATCCCAGTCGTGACGAGGTGCGCCAGTTCTTTTTCGAGGCTTGGCGCAAGTATCGCCAGTCACTCGAATTGACGCCCATGGAAGGTATTGCCCTGCAGGTGATATTGATGCACCCGGAATACCACGAGGTGCTGGATGCCCCGGAGCACTACGCAACACGCGAGTATTTTCCGGAAATGGGTGAAACCAACCCTTTCCTGCACATGAGCCTGCATGTTTCAGTCATGGAGCAGTTGTCCATCAACCAGCCTCCTGGCATCAGCGGCATTTATCAGGATTTGCTGCGCAAGCACGGTGAGCCGCATCCGGCACAACATGATGTAATGGAATGTCTGGCGGAAACCTTATGGCAGGCGCAACGAGGGGGGAAGCCGCCCGATGCCGCGACCTATTTGCAGGGGTTGCGGCGGATTGCTGAATCGTAGGTTTCAGCCATGAAAAAGGCCGGCATTGCCGGCCTGAGTGAAATGCCCAATTAGCTTTTTAGTTGCCGGTGGTGCGGGCCAGCCAGCCCTTGCCATCAACTTCGGTGCCACCCTTGGACATGGCCATGAAAATCGCGTCATGGTAGCTCAGGAACTCATCCTTGGTGACTTTGTGGTCGCTGTCGGTATCCATGGCTTTCATGGTCTTCAGGGTGCGGAGTTGTGAGCTGTAACCGCCGGTGGCAAGGCTGATTTTGTTGTCGCCCTTGGTGCCCACCCATTCCTTGGCGTCGATCGAGCCATCCTTGTTGGCGTCCAGAGCGTCGAAGACAGAACCATAATAATCGGTGAACTCACCCTTGGTGACCATGTGGTTGCCATCGGCGTCAATCATTTTCATCATTGCCATGGTATGCAGTTGGCTATAGCCGCCGGTGGCAAGAGATGCGTCTGCAGAAGCGGTAGAAGAGAAAGCCAGTGCAGCCAGAATAACAGCAGCGCCTAGCGCCTTGTTTTTGTGTTGAATTGCCATGATAAACTCCTTGTTATAAAGATTTAAGTTTGGAACTGCCGGGCAGGTTGCGTATATGTGCGTACCTTCCAAGTGATCGCGTTTACCGCTTGCCTGGCCGTTCCCTTTTCTCCCTGATGGGATGCCAATTAACTCTTAGCGAGCATTGGTCGATGAAGGGATACTTCCCTTACATAAATCTCAGTCTTGCCACTGTAAAGCGAAGGAAATCAATGAGATGAGTGGTGATAACAAGGCGTTTTGCCGTGAGCTCCTGGCGGAGCATGGTGATTATTTATACCGCTATGCCCTGGTGCGCTTGCGCGACGAGCACCTGGCTGAGGATGTGGTGCAGGAAACCCTGCTGGCTGCATTGCAAAGCGAAAGCTTCTCAGGCAAGGCGGCAGTGCGCACCTGGCTGACGGGCATACTCAAGCACAAGATCATAGATTACTTCCGGCGCGCCAGCCGGGAGCAACCGTTGGAAGAAGGCGGCGATATTGAAGACTTTTCCGAGCCGGGGATGGATGAGTTCTTTGCCGAGGATGGTCACTGGATGGAGGCCCCTGTTGCGCTTGGTGACCCCGAAACGTTGGCACAACAGAAACAGTTCTGGCACATCCTGCAGGTTTGTCTGGAAAAACTGCCCAAGCAATTATCGCGGTTGTTTCTTTTGCGTGAAATCGAGGAAAAAGATAACGAAGAAATTTGTAAGGAGTTGGAAATTACTGCGACCAATGCCTGGGTGATGCTTTATCGAGCCCGAATGGGGATGAGAAAGTGTCTTGAGATCAACTGGTTAGGAGGAAGGTAATGGATTGCAAACACGCCAGCCAGTTGATAACTCAACACATGGATCGCCCGTTAGGATGGCGGGAACGGTGGGCGCTTCGTATGCATTTGGCCTTGTGCGGAATGTGTCGGCAGTTTCTTAGCCAATTGCGTTTAATGCGGGCAGCGTTGCACCGCATGGTGAAGCAGGCGGAAAGCGACGAGTCGGTAAAGCTGCCGGAAGGCTCGCGGGAACGTATCCGCAGGGTATTGGATAAACATCCGTAATCGTTTCATGTTGTTTTATTAATTAATTTATTTAAGGAGTTTCAAATGAAAGCACAAAAGAAAACTTTGGCGGTCGTATTGGGCGGTGCTTTTGCCGCATCCCTGGCAGTTGCCCCAGTGGTAAATGCAGCAGAGAACCCGTTTGCCATCAAGTCGCTGTCCAGTGGTTATCAGGTTGCCGAGCATGACGGCAAGGCCACGGAAGGCAAGTGTGGCGAAGGCAAGTGCGGCGCCAACAAGAAAAAGGCCGAAGAAAAAGCCAAGGAAGGCAAGTGTGGCGAAGGCAAGTGCGGCGCCAACAAGAAAAAGGCCGAAGAAAAAGCCAAGGATGGTAGCTGTGGTGGTGAAAAGGATAAAGAAGGCAGTTGCAGCAGCAAGCACTAACTTTTTATTGATACCGGACTAGCAACATGAAAGCCAACCGGCTGTCTGGCGCCGGCCTTGGCCTGAAGCGGGAGTTAATGCCCCAGCTTCAGGCCGGGGTTCCCGGTGTTATAGATTTCTTCGAGGTGGCGCCCGAAAACTGGATAGGCATGGGCGGACGCCCGCTGACCCAGTTTGAATGGTTTGCCGAGCGCTACCCGATTGTGGCCCATGGCCTTTCCTTGTCACTGGGAGGCCCGGATCCCCTGAATGAAATCCTGTTGCAGCGCATCAAGGAATTCATGGATCGTTACCACATTCCACTGTATACCGAACATTTAAGTTATTGCAGCGCCAACGGTTACCTGTATGACCTGCTACCGCTGCCGTTTACCGAAGAAGCAGTGCACCATGTGGCTGCCCGTATCCAGCGTACCCAAGACATCTTGGAGCGGCGCATCGCGGTGGAAAATGCCTCGTTTTACGCCGCTGCCCCCATCAGCGAAATGGATGAACTGAGTTTTATCCGGGCCGTGCTGGAAGAGGCGGACTGTGATCTGCATCTGGACGTGAACAATATTTACGTTAACTCGGTGAACTTCAATTACGACCCGTTTGAATTGTTACGCGGCTTGCCGGGCGAGCGCATTGTTTACATCCATACCGCCGGGCACTTGCGCGAATCCGACGACCTGGTGATTGATACCCACGGCGAGGCCGTGATAGACCCGGTGTGGGATATGCTGGAAGAAACCTACCGCCGGTTTGGCGTATTCCCCACCCTGCTGGAGCGTGACACCAACATGCCGCCCTTGGCTGATCTGGAGCAGGAAGTGGCACGTATTGCCCACCTGCAACAACGCCACGCCATTGAGGCGAGAAGCCAGGGGGCGGCATGACAGCCCCGGCCTTTCAGCAATACCAGCACCGTTTCACGCAATATATCCGTACCCGGGAATCCGCCAGCAGGCCGACAGGGGTAGATGCGCGGCGTATCAGGGTATATGCCGAGCTAGTGTTTAACAACCTGAAGCAAACCGTTTCAACCTGCTTTCCGGTCGCACGCAAGGTACTTGGGGAGCGTCGCTGGAACCGCATGCTGCGCGCGTTTCTCGCGCAACATGCCTGCGCCACGCCGCTGTTCCGGCAGATCCCGGAAGAGTTTCTGCATTGGCTGGAAAACGCGCAGGGTGAGGATATCCCGGCCTGGTTACCCAGTCTTGCGCATTATGAATGGGTGGAACTGGCCATTGCGGTTTCGGACATCCCGGATATCGCCCCGGATAGAGTTGATCCAGAGGGTGACTTGTTGCAAGGCCACCCGGTGCTGGCGCCGGTCATTATGCTGTTGAGTTATCCCTATGCGGTGCACCGTATCAGCAAGCGCTACCAACCCGAAGCTCCGGATGACGGGCTAACGCATATCCTGGCATTCCGGCGTGAGCGGTTTGAAGTGAAATTTATCAAGTTGAATACTGTCAGCGCCAAGTTGGTTGCCCTGTTGCGGGAGACCAAAATAACAGGCAGGGAAGCCTTACAGCAGATTGCTGCCGAAATGCGCCACCCCAATCCTGAGGTGGTGATACAGGGTGGATTGCAGGTACTGGAAAACCTGCGACAGGAACGGGCTGTGCTGGGGACGGAAAAATAAGTTAAAGGGGAGTGTTATGGGCAAGTTGAGTGCTGTGTATTGCAGGCTGGCGGGTGTTGCTGAAATGCTCGCGCCGGTTATTCCACCATTGGTATTGCGCCTTGTGCTGGCGTGGGAGTTTGGTGAAGCCGGGTTGGAAAAATGGAATGGGGAGAACTGGTTTTACGATGTAACTTTTCCGTTTCCATTCAATTTGATGTCCCCGGAATTGAGCTGGAATATCTCCATGTTTTTTGAATTGGCCGGGGCAATCGCCCTGCTGTTGGGGTTTGCAACCCGTTTCTTCAGTCTTTCACTGATGGTGCTGACCGTAGTGGCGATTGCTGCCGTACATTGGCCAGAGCATTGGAGCACGCTGTCAGAACTGTTCATGGGATATCGCTTTACCGATATGCGTAGTGATGGGTTTGGCAATTACAAGCTGCCAGCGCTTTATCTGGTGATGTTCCTGCCTTTGTTGTTCGGCGGTGCAGGCAAGGCCAGTCTGGATTACTGTTTCTGCCGCCGTTGCGGCAGGTCGTAATGAGGCGTCCACATGCACTCCCTGCGCGCGCAGATTGGGTTGTCCATCCTGGCTTTGTTGGTGGTGCTGGCGGCAACCATGGGATATACCCTCTATGCCCTGGATTTGCGCAAGCACGATTACCTCATCCTGAATCTTACCGGGCAGCTACGGGTGACCAGCCTGACCATGCAGGAACAGGCCGGGCACTACCTGATGGGGGCGCCGGATGATTACGATAAATACAACCGTGACCTGGTGACCTACTGGCAGGGCCTGCAGCACCAGGTAGAGGGCTATGACCGGGTCATGACCGCTCTCAAGGAGCGTCGGTTTGACAAGTCTTTAACCGGCAATGAAGAAACCATACGCTGTACTTTTAATGGCGCTTGCCGCAGCCAGGTGTCCGCCAGTTATGCTGGGTGGGTTTTGTTCAAGTCTGGGCTACAACGGGCGTTAGGGGATAACCGTGATGAGCCACGATTGACTGCTGGCGCTGCATACATTTCCAAGCATGGTCCCGCATTGGCGGAGTCTTCCAGCAAGCTGGCGACAGCTTTCCAGAAAATGATGGAGGAAAAGCTGGACGAGATCCGCCTGTTCCTGGCTGCTGCCGTAGTGGCGGGCTTGGTGGCCGCCGCGGGGCTGTTGTGGCTGATGCAGCGCAAGGTGATCCGGCCGGTTGAAAAGACCTTGCATGGTTTCGCTAAGGTGTCGCGCGGGGATTTCTCTCACATTGTGGACGTGGAGGGGCGAAATGAAATCAGCCGCATGGCGCAGGCTTTTAACCAATTGACGGCCCGATTGCAAGCTATTTTCCGTCTGACTGACCGTATCAACCAAGGTAACAAGCTGGACGAAACCCTGAAATTCGCCCATGACGAATTTCGCGGGTTTGTCCCCCTGGACTGGGTGGGCGTACTGTACCCTGCACCGGATGGTGCCCGCATGGCGCTGGAGCGCTGTTATTGTGCCCGGCCATCGCTGCTCCGGCAGGGCGACAGCTTTGACTCTGCCTCTGGAGTTCTTGCCTTGGTGAAGTCTGGCTCATCGCCACACGCCGCGATATTGGCCCAAACACCACAACACCCTTTTGAAAGCGCAATGGCAAAAGATGGTATCCGGGCCGTGGTCTGCCTGCCCATGATAAGCGAAGCGGGAATACCTCCGGTGCTGGTGTTTGGCAGCATGCAGGAGGCCTATTCGCCGGAGCATGTGGAGTTTCTCGGCAATATCGGGGCAACAGTCGCCCGTGTGCTGGAAAGAACCGTGGTGATGGAAAATCTGGTAGCCGCCGCTGTGCAGGGACTGGCCAAGCTGGCGGAAAGCCGCGATCCTGAAACTGGTGACCATCTGGTCAGGATGGCGCTGTATTCTGCTATTGTGGCGGAGCAGATGGGACAGTCGGGCAGGTACGCCGGTGAAATCACGCCAGCCTACGTGCGTGAGGTGTTCCACTTTGCGCCCATGCATGACATCGGAAAAGTGGGGGTACCTGATTACGTGCTGCTTAAACCTGCGCGCTTGGATGCGGCGGAACGCAAGGAAATGGAGCGTCATCCCGTGATTGGGGGCGAGGTGCTCAGGCGGTGCGAGGCACAAGTGCAGGCGTTGGGGCGCAGCATGTTCCGGGTGGGAATTGAGATTGCGGAATGCCATCACGAGAAATTTGATGGTACTGGGTATCCCAAGGGCCTGCAGGGTGAAGGGATCCCTTTGTCTGCGCGTATTGTGGCGGCGGCGGATGTGTTTGACGCGCTGACTTCAAAACGCCCCTACAAAGAGGCTTGGCCGGTGGAAAAGGCGCTCGAAGCAATGCGTTCCGATGCGGGGGGGCATTTTGATCCAGACGTGATTATCGCAATGGAAAATGCAATGCCGCGCATGATGGAGATATACAACAGACACAAACACGTTTAGGATTGGGCAGTTAATCGTGCAGTGGGGGGTAATTATGCGTCTCAATATTTCACAAAAAATCATGGCGGGGTACTTGCTGGGCTTCTTGCTATTGCTGGCATTTTCTGCATTGACGCTGCTGAATGGCCGCCGCATCGAGAACACCACCAGTAAGCTGGCCGACCAGAAGCTGCCGGCATTGGTTGCCATGACAGGTTTAAAAAGCGCATTCCAGACCCAAAAGGCGCATTTGTATGAGTTTTATGCAACGGCTGATCGAGCGGCGTTTGAAAAACGCTATGCGCAGGATATGGCGGATGTTGAATCCTACATGCATGGTGCAGCCAAACTCCCGGCGTTTTCAGCCCAGGAAAATGTGTTGAAAGACATGATCAAGCGCGAAAACGACTTGGTGAAAAACTTCACAACAATCCTGGGTGGCCAGGATGTGGATTGGGATCAGGCACGGGCAACCCTGGCGGATTTCAGCAAGGTGGCGGATGCGATAGGACGTATTCTGGATAAGCAGGTTGACGAGGGGGTTGGGGAAACACTTAATGAGGCGGCAACGTCGCAATCCCTAGTGAATCAGCTGATGACTGTCAGCTTGGTGCTGACAGTGGTGATATTCCTGGGTGTGATTTTAATGGTGATGTTGACAGCAAAATATGTAACAAAGCCATTGCAGCAAATGAGTGATGCACTAGTGGGGATCGCAGCCAAACGCGATTTGACGCAACGCCTGGTGCATCAGTCAGAGGATGAGGTGGGAAATATTGCCAACGCGGTTAACAACTTGCTGGCAGAGTTCCAGCAGTTGGCGCGGACATTGGATAGTACCGCCCAGGGACTGGGCAAGACGGTCAGTGCATTATCTGGTGTCGCGGATGCCACGAGAAGTGCGGTGTTGCAGCAAAATGAGCAGATTCAGGCCATCGATAGCGGTGCCAGTGAAATCGCAGATAAGGTGGTGACTATTGCGGCAAGCGCTGGCCTTGCTGCGCAGAAAGCTGGTGATTCTGCGCAGGCATCCCTGCAAGGCAGGGAGGTGGTGGCTACCAGCAGGCAATCAATCGCCGGCTTGGCCAAGGAGGTGGAAACAACAGCGAATGTGATTGTCCGATTGGAAGAGGACTCCAGGGAGGTGGGGAGTGTTCTGACCATCATCCGGGATATTGCAGACCAGACCAATTTGCTGGCGCTTAATGCGGCAATTGAGGCGGCACGTGCCGGTGAGGCCGGGAGAGGGTTTGCAGTGGTGGCTGATGAAGTTCGTAAGCTTTCGCAAAGTACCAGCAAGGCAACAACAGAAATAGATCAAATTATGGCGAATCTGCGCAAGGTGGCGCATGACGCAACCAGCTTAATGCAGCAGGCGCACCAACATGCGGAAAATAGTGTGGAGGTTGCACTGGATGCTGAGGCCAAGTTACAGAATATTCAAGCTTCTGCAGAACAGATATATCAGGTGAATAGCGAAATTGACGTCGTCACACGTGATCACCAAGTTGAAGTTCAATCTATACGCAGGCGTGTGGCTGAAATGGAGTCGGGAGCTAACCAGACCGAAGCGCATGTGCATGCGCTTAAGGATAGCGCTGCTGAATTGGCTCAACTGGCGAATAATTTGCGAAATCAGATAAGCATGATGAAATTTTAGGAGGTTTTGCAACATCCTTGATGCATCGCATGAACTTAATTTGCTTACTAGTTGCTTGAATTCGCTTTATTTCGTAACTTTTCCCATGATAGACTCTGCACAGTCATCTTTGGTCAATTAAAACCGAAGATCGTTTTTGCGTGCATCATTGATTGCCAACACGCTTTGTTGTGCTGGCGAGGAAGATTACCAGATGAATGTCCAAAAGTTTTTTGGGGCTAATTCTCGCGACGTTATGCGACAGGTGAGGGATGTCCTTGGTGATGAGGCGTTGATACTGTCAAACCGCAGGGTGGGTGATGGTGTTGAGATCACCGCAGTTGCAGGTGATGAAATGCAGGGGCTGACCTACCAGAACCCTACCCATGCCGCAACTCAACCCAAGAAAACAGTCAGTACGGCCTTTGGTGCAGAGGCGATTGCAGCAATCCTCAATCACGGCGGTTTTGGCAACGATGAGGACAAGGTTGCCGAGAAACCTCAAGTTGCCACTCCTGATCCAGCTGAACTTAGCAAAAAGTCCCGTCCCCGTATTTCCAAAGAAAGTTCTCCTTCGAGTAAGCCAAGAGGATCTCGCTGGGAAATCCAGCCGGATCCGTTGCTGGATTCTGAACAGAAAAACGAGGCAGATCATACGCCCGGGCTCAACTCCACTGTGGCAGGGATGGCATTTGAGCTTAAACATTTGCGTAGCCTGCTGGAAGGGCAGCTTTCTGGATTTGCCTGGGGAGAGTTGGCCAGGCGTGATCCCATCAAGGCAGAGTTGTTGCGTGCCATGTTTGGTGCCGGGTTTAGTCCGGCCCTATCGCGCAAGTTGGTAGACGCCATGCCTTCTGGATTGAATTTCGAGCAGGGGATTTCCTGGCTTAAGGCCGCAATTATTCATAATCTTAAAGTCGACGACTCTGGTGCCGATGTTATTGAGCAGGGTGGTGTTGTTGCCTTGGTTGGCCCAACGGGTGTAGGCAAAACTACGACGGTTGCGAAACTTGCTGCCCACGCGGTGCTGCGTTTTGGCGCTTCTAATGTGGCGTTGCTATCAACGGACAGCTACCGGATTGGCGCTCATGAGCAATTAAGGATTTATGGTCGGATACTTAATGTTCCCGTGCATGCAATCAAGGAGGATGTAGAGCTGGAGGCTACATTGGCGGATCTCCAAAGAAGCCATTTGGTATTGATTGATACGGTGGGGATGAGCCAGAGGGATCGCAATATTCCCGAGCAAATCAAGTTCCTGTGCGGAGATAACCGGCAAGTGAAGCGCCATTTACTGTTGCCCGCTACCGCCCAAGGGGTGACGCTTGATGATATTGTGCGTGCCCACCAAGGCGCAGGGCTGGATGGCTGCATTATTACCAAGGTTGATGAATCGGTGTCGTTGGCACCGGCAATTGACTGTCTGATCCGGCATAGTTTGCGCTTGCACTATGTGACCAACGGACAAAGGGTTCCGGAAGACATCAGGACTGCAAATGCTGCCTATCTGGTTGACCGTGCCTTTAAGGGGCAATCAAGCGGGGCCATGCAACTGAGCCAAGAAGAAATGGTTTTGCATGGAGACTGGGCCGGTACTGGAGACTTGTTTGGCTAAGTCATTGGATGATCAGGCTGCTGGGTTACGCAGGATTTTTGCGGCCGAAACAGTCAGGGTCATTGCTTTGGTTGGTGGCAAAAGCACCACAATATCAACTGCCTTGGCCATTGCCTTGGCAGGGCAAGGCAAAAAGGTGTTGCTTGTGGATGAGCAGATGTTTGCCGGGAAAAGTCACCCATTAATGGGGAAGCCCTTTTCCGCAGATATCAACGATGTGCTTAAGGGCAAAAAGTCCCTGAGAGAGATTGTGCGAAACATAGCGGAGATCAGTCTGTTGCCTGGGGTGGCGGACGGGATGGCTGAGGATACCGGGGCTGGTCGGGTTGGTTTGCTGGATGCTTTTCATGAGCTTGCAATTGGTTTTGATTTTGTGATTGTGAACGCGTCGGATACCCAATACCGGGGGGTTGGTTTTTCCTTGGCGGCCTCTGAAGTAATGGTGCTGTGTGATGAAAGCGATGAAGGGATCATGAGCGCTTACCGGCGAATGAAGGTGCTGACCCAGTTGGGGGGCGACAGGCGTTTCATGATGATGTTTCATGGGGAAGGCGGGGCGTTTGCGAAACGGCTGTTTCATAAGTTGACGCAAGTGTGCAAGAAATATCTGAAACTGATGCCAGAGTTCGCAGGCGTGCTGCCAAAGGATCAATTGCTGGCAGCACAGATGCTGGAGATGGTGGCGTTGGACATGATGCATTGGCCGGTTCCGGGAGAAGGTGACACCAGTCGCTTTGAAGTGTTTATGTGCCGGTTGTTAACAGCAAAAGGCAACAGTAATCTTGCTGCTGCCTGAGTTTGTGCGACATGTCTATTCGAATGGTAATTGAAAGGCCTGTGGGGGATTACTCCTTACTAGTAAAGCGTATTGCATATCAGTTGGCTTCACGCTTGCCGGCCAATGTTGAGTTGGATGATCTGGTTCAGGCAGGAATGATCGGGCTGCTTGACGCCATGAATCATTTTGATGAAACTCAAGGTGCGCAGTTTGAAACCTATGCCTCCCAAAGAATTCGGGGGGCGATGCTGGATGAACTGAGGGAGATTGATTGGGTACCTCGCTCTGTAAGGAAAAATGCAAGGGATATTGAGCGTGCAATCTCATTGTTGCAACAGAAGTTGGGAATGCAACCATCGGAACAGGAGATCGCTGATCATCTGAACCTTTCCCTAGTTGAGTATCAAGCCATGTTGACTGATGCACGCGGGCATCAACTGGTATATTATGAAGACTTCCAAAGTGAAGGGGATGAGCCGGTAGAGTTGAATGTCACCGATGGCCGCCCCGGTCCTCTGGAAGTGATGCAAGATGATGGAATGCAACAGGCGTTAGTGTTTGCAATTGACGAATTGCCGGAGCGTGAAAAATTGGTGATGGCGATGTATTATCAGGAAGACCTTAATCTTAAGGAAGTTGGGGCGGTTCTGGGGGTGTCTGAATCCCGTGTGTGTCAGATACACACCCAGGCCATCATGCGACTGCGAGCAAAGCTTAAAGACTGGATCGGACAATAACTATGAACAACACCCGCTTAGACACCACCTCACTCATAGGTATTTTCATGGCATTTGGCGCCATTTTAGGGGGGCAAGTGCTTGAAGGGGGGCATGTAGGCTCCTTGCTGCAACTTACGGCGTTTATTATTGTAATTGGAGGAACGCTGGGGGCCGTGCTTATCCAGTTTTCCCCCCCAATCTTCATGCTTGGTATGCGGATGCTTAAATGGGTGTTTTTCTCGCCAAGCATTGTCCTGGAGCAGGTGATTGAGCAAGTTGTCGGCTGGGGTAACACGGCACGTAGAGGCGGTTTGTTGTCGCTGGAGCCTTTGTTAGAAGAAATGGATGATCCCTTCATGAAAAAGGGATTGCAAATGCTTGTGGACGGAGCTGAGCCAGATAAATTGCGTGAAATGATGGAAGTCGAAATGGCTGCGTATGACGAGCACTATCGAAACGCGGCCAAAGTGTGGGAGGCCGCTGGTGGTTATTCTCCTACTATCGGGATTCTGGGCGCTGTGATGGGGTTGATCCATGTGATGGAAAACCTGAGTGATCCAACCAAGCTCGGCGCTGGTATTGCTGTGGCGTTTGTGGCCACGATCTATGGGGTGGGCGGCGCCAACCTGTTGTATTTGCCATTCTGTAATAAAATTCGGGCCGTGATCGCGAGAGAAATGGTTAAGCGCGCCATGGTGGTTGAAGGCCTAGTGGCGGTTGCAAATGGTGAGAATCCCCGCCTGATTGAAACGCGTTTACGTGGGTTTATTGCTTAAGTAGTGCCAGGATAAAGACATGGCCTTAAAGAAAAAGCACGAAGAGCACGAGAATCTGGAGCGCTGGCTAGTCTCCTATGCGGACTTCATTACCTTGCTGTTTGCATTTTTTGTGGTGATGTATGCTTTGTCCAGCCTAAATACCAGCAAGTACAAGGCATTGGCCGAGTCGCTCAAGGCCTCATTTAACTACGAGCCTACATCACAAAATTATCCAAAGCCAAGAAGTGCATCCATGGGTACTGCTCCCGTCCAGATTGCACCAAGAAAGCCTGAGATTGCGCCGTCAGAAGAAATGGAAAGGCAGCAGGCGCGGGCGACTATGAAGGCGATAGCGACTTCCGTGCAAGAAGCATTGGAGAAGATGGTGAAAGAGGGCAAGGTGCAGGTCACTGAAACTGCGCGTGGTATTTCTATTGAGATCAATGCCAGCGTGCTTTTTGATACAGCAAAGTCTGACTTGCATAAGGAATCAGTTGAAGCATTGAGTGCTGTTGCCAAGGTTCTGGCGAATGATGATCACCAAATTCAGGTTGAGGGGCATACTGATAACCTAGCGATCAACTCACTGGTTTTTCCGTCGAACTGGGAATTGTCAGGCGCACGTGCGGGAAGTGTGATTAGGCTGTTTGAAGCTAATGGCGTATCGGGATCAAGAATGGTCGCTATTGGTTATGCGGATCAGAGGCCTGTGGCTGCGAATGAAACAGAAGAAGGGCGTAGCAAAAATCGGCGAGTCAATATTATGGTGCTTGCTGAACCAGCAAATGGCGGATTGCAGGGAAGCGGCGCACTATCCCCTGATGTGCGGCCAACATATGTCCCGGCCGAAACATCCGTTAAGCCAGCAACAAAGAACTAGTTTTTGATCTGATTGCCTAGGCCTTGCCAATGATGCCGCGAGCACTTTTGGTTTGAGGCGTTCCTTCCGGCCGTCCGCTCGGTCCATAAAGACTGGCTTGATTGGCCGCCGCCATGAGCGATGAAAGCAATTGCTGCGTGTGCTGCAGGCGAGTGTTGACTAGCTTGCCATTGATTTTGTTTGCCTGCTGAATCTCAGTGACGAGGTTAACAAGAGTATCCCAGAGCTGGCGTTGTTCAGATGAACAATGTTCGACCCAGTCAGTAATGCCTTTTTTATCGGCGGCATAACCCAGGGATGAAATGACCTTCAATTGCTCTGCAAAAAGCGCGTTCAGGCGATCAATTTGCGAGGCCTTGCTATTGGCTATATCAAGCAGGGTGCTGCTGTCACCTGAAACAAGATGCTCCTGCTCAGTGACTAGTAATTGCTTGAATTGGTTGAATGTATCTAACTCTTCCGTTAATAATTGCTTGAGCTTTTCGTTAACGGCGTTAATTTTTTCGGACAAGTTACGAACCTTGCTGGGTGATCAACTCACGCGCCATAGACAGCAGTTTTTCTGCAATCATTTTTGAGTTGACTTGATATTTTCCTTCGCGCATCGCTTCCTTAATGGCGGCGACACGTGCTTCATCAAAGCCGGTGGATTGGCGGGCTTGAGCTTCGAGGGCCTGGAATTTTGATGATGCATCAGAAATGCTTACACTCGAACTGGGCGAAGAGGTTGGCTTCTCAACGCGCACAGATTTCCCGCCCGAGTTAATCGGGGTAGAACCTGCTAACGAAGATACGTCTATTTTCATGATCCACCTCTTTAATGCTTTCTTATACAAGCATGTTAGCGGCAATGTTACAAAAAACTTTAGTGTGCGATTTAAGGAAACAGCTTTCCCGGATTAAGTATATCTTGTGAATCAAAAACTGTCTTGATTTTTTTCATAAGCGCCATGGTGATGGCGTCAATTTCGCGATCCACATAAGGGCGTTTTGCCATGCCTACGCCGTGCTCTCCGGATAACGTACCATCAAGTGACAGAACCAAAGAGAAAACAGCATCAAGGCATGCCTCCGCGCGTTGCATTTCCTCGGGATTGTCAGGATTCACCAGAAGGTTGACATGAATGTTACCGTTTCCAGCATGGCCGAAATTAACATTGGCGACCTGATATTTATCCGCCAATTGCTCAATCCCACCCAGTAACTCCGGTAATCGAGAAACAGGAACTGCGACATCCTCATTAATCTTCTTTGGCGCGACATCTCTTAGCAAAGGAGACAATGCTTTGCGTGCAGCCCATAGAGCTTGTGTGTCTTCAGCCTTTTTTGCCTCGATCAGCCCATCTATCTGGCATGCTGCAATAATGGCTTCCGTGGCCTCCTGTACCTCGCTGTTAGAGCCGTCGACTTCTATCATGAGCAAGGCACGCATATCCTCTGGCAGCATCCCGGGCTGACGACCACGGATCAAGTTGAGGGCATTGTTATCCAGAAATTCCAAAGCGGACGGCACAAAAGGTTGTGCCATGATGGCTGCAATGGCATGGGCGCAACTGATAGTGTCGCGAAACTGAGCGGTAATGCCTCCCACGCTTCTTGGCAATGGGGTGAGCTTAAGCGTGGCCTCCACAATGATTGCCAAGGTACCTTCAGATCCGACGATCAGACGGGTCAGATCGTAGCCGACAACACCTTTGGTGGTGTAGCAGCCGGTTTTGATTAATTCGCCATTGCCGGTCACCGCTTTAAGTCCTAGCACATGGTCGCGTGCGACGCCGTATTTCACCGCATGTGGCCCAGCGGCACAGGTTGCAAGGTTGCCGCCTACAGTGCAATAAGGGGCGCTCGAAGGATCGGGCGGCCAAAAAAATCCTAATGGCTTTAATGCATCCTGAAGTCCCTGATTAAGAACCCCGGGCTCAATGATGGCCATGCGATTGTCTGGGTCAAGTTTCAGGATGTGGTTCATACGCTCCAGCGATAGCGCAATGCCTCCTCGCTCCGGAACACTACCGCCCGCGGTTCCCGTTCCTCTGCCGCGTGGGACGAGTGGCATTTTATGTTCGTAGCAGTGCTTTACTATCGCCTGGACTTCTTCCGTAGTGCTTGGGAAAACGACTGCCAATGGCGGTTTGAAATTGCGAGAATTGTCATAGGCATAGGCATAACAATCTACCGGGTCGGTTAACAGCCGATCAGGACCGAACAGGGATTGCAGGGAGGTAAGCAGTGAAGAGGGTAACATGCGCAAAATGTACCACAATAGGGCGGGTTGGGCATCCGCCCTAGGGCTTAGCGTTTGCGCGGAGGCAGCAGGTCGGTGATGGTGCCTTCAGCCATCTCTGCCGCAAAACAGACTGTTTCAGACAGCGTTGGGTGGGCGTGAATGGTCAGGCCGATGTCCTCGGTATCTGCGCCCATTTCGATGGCTAGCACCGCTTCAGCCAGCAGCTCCCCGGCGTTGGGGCCAACTATCCCGGCACCAATCACGCGACGGGACTGCTTTTCCAGAATCAGTTTGGTTAGGCCTTCAGTGCGGGCGATGGAAAGTGCACGTCCGCTGGCGGCCCATGGGAAGCTGACTTTTTCGATCTCAATACCCTTGGCCTTGGCTTCGGTTTCCGTCATGCCCGCCCAAGCCACTTCCGGATCAGTATAAGCCACGGAAGGGATGGCGAGCGCTTGGAACTCCACCTTGTGGCCGTCAATCACTTCCGCCGCCACCTTGCCCTCATGCACGGCTTTGTGTGCCAGCATGGGCTGGCCGACAATGTCACCAATAGCGAAAATATGCGGCACGTTGGTGCGCATTTGTTTATCTACCGGGATAAAACCGTATTCGTTGACGAACACACCGGCCTTTTCTGCGCCGATGTTCTTGCCATTGGGGCGACGACCGATGGCCACCAGAACCCTGTCATAGACCTGTGGGTCAGTCGCCTGATCGCCTTCAAACGTGACATGGATGCCGTCTTTCTTGGGCTCCAGCTTGGCTACCTTGGTTTTAAGCAGGATTTTCTCGAAACGCTTTTCCATGCGCTTATGCAAAGGCTTCACCAAGTCGCGGTCGCATCCGGGGATGAGCCCGTCAGACAACTCGACGACACTGACTTTGCTGCCCAGGGCGTCATACACCGTACCCATTTCCAGGCCAATAATGCCGCCGCCGACAACCAGCATGCGCTTTGGTATGTCTTCCAGTGCTAGTGCGCCGGTGGAATCCATGATGCGAGGGTCATTTTGATGTTCAGGCGCAAGACCTGGCATCTTGGTGGCTTGTGAGCCTGCTGCGATGATGGCGTTATCAAAAGAAATCGTGGTGACCTTGCCATCGGCTTCAGTCACCGCCAGTTGGCTGGGTGACGTGAATTCGCCGCGCCCCTGGATCACCGTGACATTGCGCTGTTTCGCCAATCCGCTGAGGCCGCCGGTCAGTTTGCCCACCACCTCTTTTTCCTTCCATTCGCGCAACTTTGGCAGTGCGATCACGGGGCGGCCGAAAGTGATGCCATGTGCCGACATTTCCTCGGCTTCGGTAATTACCTTGGCGGCATGCAGCAGTGCCTTGGATGGGATGCAGCCAACATTCAGGCAAACGCCGCCCAGTGTGGGGTAGCGTTCAACCAGGATGACCTTTTTGCCAAGGTCGGCAGCGCGGAAAGCCGCAGTGTAACCACCGGGACCGGCACCCAGCACAAGAACTTCAGCATGATGGTCCGATGGGCTGGATGTCGCCGGTGCGGGTACAGGCGCTGCTGCCGGGGCTGCGGGAGCTGGTGCGACAGGTGCTGCGGGTGTTTCTACTGCCGCCGCAGGGGGTGTTGCACCTTCTGTAATCTCCAGCGTAAGAATGGGTGATCCCTTGGATACCTTATCGCCGACATTGACTGCGACCGCCTTAACCACGCCCGCATGTGTCGCAGGAATATCCATCGAGGCCTTGTCGGACTCCAGCGTAATCAGGGAATCATCAACACTGATACTATCGCCGGGTTTGACATGGACTTCAATCACATCAACCGATTCAAAATTGCCAATATCCGGCACCTGGATTTCTAAGGTCTGGCTCATAACTCTTCCCGAAACTTTTCTAGATCACAACAACAGGCGGCGCACATCTGACAGCATCATCCGCAGGTGGCTGGTAAAGCGAGCACCATCTGCACCGTCAATCACGCGGTGGTCGTAGGACAGCGACAGCGGCAGCATCAGGCGTGGCTCAAAAGTCTTGCTCTTGGCGTCCCATACCGGTTCGATACTGGAGCGTGAAACGCCGAGAATGGCCACTTCCGGGCAGTTGATGATAGGTGTGAACATGGTGCCGCCAATACCGCCCAGACTGGAGATGGTAAAGCAGCCGCCCTGCATTTCCTCCAGCTTCAACTTCCTTTCGCGCGCTTTGGCCGATAGTTCGCCCAGGTCACGCGCAATATCCAGCACGTCCTTCTGGTTCACGTCCCGGATCACAGGCACCACCAGTCCATCGGGCGTGTCGCAGGCAAAACCGATGTGGAAATACTTCTTCAGGATCAGTTCGTCCCCAGCCGGAGAAAGCGATGCATTGAAGTTGGGGTAGGTGCGTAACGCATTGGCCGCCGCTTTCATCAGGAAGGCCAGCATGGTCAGCTTGACGCCGCGTTTGGCCGCCTCGTCCTGCATGGACTTGCGGAAATCCTCCAGGTCGGTGATGTCGGCATTGTCGAACTGGGTGACATGCGGTGCGGTCACCCAGTTTCTGTGCAGGTTCGCACCGGAAATTTTCTTGATACGCGGCAAGGGCTGGTTTTCAGTCGCGCCATACTGGCTGAAGTCCACCACCGGTGCTTGTGCAATGGCGATACCGCCGCTGGGCAGTGCTTCCGTGCGCGGCTTGGTCAGTTCCCCCTTCACCCAGGCTTGTACGTCCTCCTTGGTGATGCGTCCCTTGGGGCCACTGCCACCAACACGTGTCAGGTCTGCGCCCAGTTCACGTGCAAACTTGCGCACAGAAGGGCTGGCGTGCGGGTTCTTGCCCGGTGCAAATTCAGGGCGTGCGGCAACCGGGTTTGGTGTTTGCTGCGGTTGGATTTGTTTGGGTACTTCCGGCACCGGTTTGGAGGGCGCGGGGACTTCTGCGGTAGCCACGGAAGTGACCACCGGTGTTGCCGCGGCAGCGGTCTTGGGGGCTTCTGCCTTGGCAGCGGCACCCTCAGCGGCTTCCATCAGCACAATCAGTGTGCCTTGGGAGGCCTTGTCGCCCACATTGATCTTCACTTCCTTCACCGTGCCAGCAAATGGCGCGGGAATATCCATGGAGGCCTTGTCGGATTCCAGGGTAATCAGTGAGTCATCCTGGTTGACGCTGTCGCCTGCCTTGACGTGCACTTCAATGACATCAACAGAATCGAAATTGCCGATGTCGGGAACGAGTACTTCCTTGATTGCCATGTTCTCGTTCTCCTTAAGCCATCAGGGGGTTGGGTTTGTTGACATCAATGCCATACTTCTTGATGGCTTCTGCGGCCTTGGCGGCCGGCAGTTTGCCATCGTCAGACAAGGCTTTCAGCGCGGCCAGCACGACGTAATAGCGATCTACCTCAAAGTGCTTGCGCAGCGCTTCGCGAGAGTCAGAGCGGCCAAAACCGTCAGTGCCCAGCGTCACAAAGCGTTGTGGCACAAAGGCGCGAATCTGGTCGGCAAATGACTTCATGTAATCGGTAGAGGCAATCACCGGGCCTTCGGCCTTCTTCAGGCAATTCTCGACATAACTTTCCTTCTGCGGCTTGTCCGGGTGCAGCATGTTCCAGCGGTGCACATCCAGACCCTCGCGGCGCAGCTCGTTGAAGCTGGTGGCGCTCCACACGTCGGCGGAAACGCCCCAGTCCTTCTCCAGCAGTTCGGCGGCAGCCATCACTTCGCGCAGGATGACCCCGCTGCCCATGAGTTGCACCTTGGGGCCTTTGGCCTTGGATTTGCTGAGCGGATAAAGCCCCTTGATGATGCCTTCCTCGGCGCCCTTGGGCATTTCCGGGTGGCTGTAGTTCTCGTTCATCACAGTCAGGTAATAGAACACATCTTCCTGTTCCTGCACCATGCGGCGCAGGCCATCCTGCATGATCACCGCCAGCTCGTAGGCAAAAGTCGGGTCATAGGCGATGCAATTGGGGATGGTGGCCGCCATCAGGTGGCTGTGACCATCCTCGTGCTGCAAACCTTCGCCATTCAAGGTGGTACGTCCTGCCGTAGCACCCAGCAGGAAGCCGCGCGCACGGCTGTCACCTGCTGCCCATGCCAAGTCGCCGATACGCTGGAAGCCGAACATGGAGTAGAAGATGTAGAACGGAATCATCTGCACACCGGTGACGCTGTAAGAGGTGGCAGCAGCCAGCCAGGATGAGAACGCCCCGGCTTCGTTGATGCCTTCTTCCAGAATCTGGCCGTTCTTCGACTCCTTGTAGAACATCACCTGGTCGGAGTCCACCGGCTCGTACAACTGGCCAACAGAGGAGTAAATGCCGAGCTGGCGGAACATGCCTTCCATACCGAAAGTGCGCGCCTCGTCAGGCACAATCGGCACCACATACTTGCCGATAGCCTTGTCTTTGACCAGCGTGGCCAGAATGCGCACAAACGCCATGGTGGTGGAGATTTCACGGTCGCCGGTGGCTGTCAGCATGTTCTCAAATGCTGACAGCGGCGGCGTTTGCAACGTGTTGCCCTTGCGGCGGCGGGATGGCATGTAGCCACCCAGTGCGGCACGGCGTTCGCGCAGGTACTTCATTTCCGGGCTGTCTTCAGCCGGGCGGTAGAATGGCAGCTTCTCGATTTCCGCGTCGGAAATCGGAATGTCGAAGCGGTCACGGAACGCCCGCAGATCGGCCAGTTCCAGTGCTTTGGCCTGGTGTGTGGGGTTCTGTGCCTCACCTGAAGCGCCCATGCCATAACCCTTGACGGTCTTGGCCAGGATTACGGTAGGCTGGCCAACGTGCTTGGTTGCTGCATCATAGGCCGCATAAACCTTGTGCGGATCGTGGCCACCACGGTTCAGGCGCCAGATGTCTGCGTCGGACATGGCCGTGACCATTTCCTTCAGCTCCGGGTATTTGCCGAAGAAGTGCTCGCGGGTATAAGCGCCGCCCTTGGCCTTGAAGTTCTGGTATTCGCCGTCCACGGCTTCTTCCATACGCTTCCTGAGCAAGCCATCCTTGTCCATGGCCAGCAGGGGATCCCAGTAAGAACCCCAGATCACCTTGAGTACATTCCAGCCGGAGCCGCGGAAATCAGCCTCCAGCTCTTGAATGATCTTGCCGTTGCCGCGCACCGGGCCATCCAGACGCTGCAAATTGCAGTTGATCACGAAAATCAGGTTATCCAGCTTCTCACGCGAAGCCAGCGAGATCGCGCCCAGTGACTCCGGCTCGTCCATTTCGCCGTCGCCGCAGAACACCCATACTTTGCGTTGCGAGGTGTCGGCAATGCCGCGGTCGTGCAGATACTTGAGGAAGCGCGCGGTATAAATACCCTGCAGTGGTCCCAGACCCATGGAAACGGTGGGGAACTGCCAGAAATCCGGCATCAACCAGGGGTGCGGATAAGAAGAGAGCCCCTGGCCGCCGGTTTCCTGGCGGAAGTTTTCCAGTTGGTTCTCGGAAATGCGGCCTTCAACAAAGGCGCGGGCATAAATGCCGGGTGATGAATGGCCCTGGAACATCACCAGGTCGCCGCCGGAAGCATGTTCAGGCGAGCGGAAAAAATGGTTGAAACCCACGTCATACAGGGTCGCAGCAGACTGGAAGCTGGCGATATGACCGCCCACGCCGGGAGACTTATCATTGGCACGCATGACACAGGCAATTGCATTCCAGCGGATCAGCGCACGGATGCGGCGCTCCATGTCAGGGTCGCCGGGCAGCTTGGCCTGTTTGTGGGTCGGGATGGTGTTGAGATATGCCGTGGTGGCGCTGAACGGCAGGTAAACACCGGAGCGCCGGGTTTTATCAATCAGGCTTTCCAGCAGGAAATGGGCACGCTCGGCGCCTTCCTGCTCCAATACGGCCTCAATGGCATCCAGCCATTCCTGGGTTTCCTGTGGATCGGTGTTGCGGGGGTCAATATCAGGCATATCCGCCATGTGCTACTCTCCAATGCTGTAGGTGCGGCACAACGCAAAAGGCTTGTTTTGCATTGTTATAATGAAATGAGCGCGGGATTTTATATGATTTTTAATATCTAACTATTCATATTTTTAATACCTCGCAACCTTCCTATGGATGGATTATAGGCCCAATCTAAAGCAATCAGCATGCCGTGAAAGGTTAATGTGAATAAAGACGTGATCATCAGCCAGTCATCCGACTCGGCACTGGAAAAGGCCAGCCATGTCCTGTTTGTGCTGCCCGAAAGCCGCCCTGAAGCCCTGCCCATGGATGACGTTCTCTCCGCCAGAATGAAGCGGCGCGGGGTGAAATATGCGGAACTGGGCAAAGCCCCGTTAAGCGCCGACCTGCCACAGGGCGGGCTCGCCACCTGGGTGGTGCTGGGCAAGGCGCAAACCACTTTTGAACAACACACCCTGCTGCGCAAGGCATTGGCGCCACTGCTGGAGGAGTCACCTGAAACTCTGACCATCAGGCTCTGCGCCGCAAAAGAACAGGCGCTAACCCACGCCAAGGCGGCGGTTTATGTGGCGCTGGTGAATGCCGCCGTGCTACCCAACCGCAAGAAAAAACAAACCCGCAAACCACTCAAAAAAATCAACCTGCTGGGGCTCTCCCCAAAGGCTGATTTCAGTGACATTCAGGCGCTGGCCGCTGGCAACATCCTCACGCGTAGCCTGACCGTGCTGCCGCCGAACGACCTGACCCCCGCGCTCTACCGCAAAAAAATCTGGGTGCTGGCGGATGAAAACGGCTGGGCGCATGAAGAATTTGACATGAAAAAGCTGCGCAAGATGGGTGCAGGGGCTTTTGTCGCCGTTGCGCAGGGCTCCGATCCGGAAGACGCCGCCATTGTGCACCTCAGCTATGCACCAAAACGGCACAAAAAATCCGTGGTGCTGGTCGGCAAGGGTATTTGTTTTGATACCGGTGGGCACAACCTCAAACCCGCCCGCTACATGCATGGTATGCATGAAGACATGAACGGCTCGGCGGTTGCGCTGGGCATCCTGCTGGCGGCCACGCAAGCCAAACTACCCATCAAGATAGATTGCTGGCTGGCCATTGCGCAAAACCACATCAGCCCCAAAGCCTACAAGCAGAATGATGTTGTCACCGCGCTGAATGGCACCAGCATAGAGATCATCCATACCGATGCCGAAGGCCGTATGGTGCTGGCCGACACACTGACCCTGGCCTCGCTCGGCAAGCCGGATTTGATGCTGGACTTTGCCACCCTGACCGGCAGCATGATCACCGCGCTGGGTAACCGCTACAGTGGCATTCTCGGCAACCGCCCCGAGTTGCTGTGCAAGGCGATGGGGGCGGGAACCGCTTGCGGCGAGCGGGTGAATGCCTTTCCGTTTGATGCTGATTATGAAGAAGAGCTGGAAAGCAAGGTGGCCGACATCAAACAATGCACGCTGGATGGCGAAGCCGACCACATCCTGGCGGCACGCTTTCTTTCCAAATTCATCGAAGGCGACGTGCCCTGGCTGCACGTGGATCTGGCCGCGAGCAACTGCAAGGGTGGGCTGGGGGCGATGGGCAGTGATGTCACCGGATTTGGGGTGGCGTTGACCATCAAGCTGTTATCCGAATTTGAGCCGGGCGTTGCATGAGAATCACCTTCCACGGCGGTGCGGGCGAAGTCACCGGTTCCTGTTACCGGCTGGAATCGGGGCCAACGCGCTTTCTGGTGGATTGCGGCATGTTCCAGGGCGGCCATGATGCCGACCGCAAGAACCTGGCTTTTCCGGATTTTGATGCGCGCAACATACAGTTTGTCCTACTGACCCATGCCCATGTAGACCATTCCGGCATGTTGCCACGGTTGGTGGCGCGTGGTTTTAACGGGCCAATTTACGCTACACGTCCTACCATCGAACTGCTGGAGGTGATGCTGCTGGATAGCGCGCATATCCAGGCCAAGGAGGCGGAGTGGGCCGAGCGCCATCCGCAGCGGCGCAACCATAGTTTGACCGAGCCGCTGTATGGGGTGGCCGATGTGGAAAATACGCTGGCGCTGGTGCAGCCCATTGCGTATGAGGCGATACTGGAACCGGCACCCGGTATCCGCTGCCGTTTCCTGGATGCCGGACACATCCTCGGTTCTGCGATTATCGAAGTGACTGCCGAAGACAGGAAAGTGGTGTTTTCCGGAGACCTCGGCCAGCCCCACCGACCCATCCTGCGCGACCCGACCCCGGTGTATGAGGCGGATGTGGTGCTGGTGGAATCGACCTATGGCAACCGCCTGCACAAGAACCTGGCGGATACGCTGGATGAGTTCGTGGATACCATCAAGAACACCCTGCAACGGCGCGGTAACATCATATTGCCCGCCTTTACCGTGGGGCGTACGCAGGAAATCCTTTACCTGCTGATCGACCTGACTCGGCAGCGCCGCCTGCATGATTTGAAAGTGTATGTGGATTCCCCCATGGCGCTAGCGGCCACGGAAATCACCCTGCACCACATTGAGCTATTCAACCAGGAGGCGAAAAAACTGCTGGCCTGGGGGCAGGAGCGCCGCAAGGAGCTGCCCGACATCCGCTTTGTGCAGGATGCCGAGGAATCTATGGCGCTCAACGATATCCGCTCCGGGGCCATCATCATCTCTGCCAGTGGCATGTGTGATGCCGGGCGCATCAAGCACCACCTGCGGCATAACCTGCCGCGCCCGGAGTGCAGCGTGATCTTCACCGGGTTCCAGGCCGAGGGGTCTCTGGGGCGGCGGCTGGTGGATGGGGCGCAGCATGTGCATATTTTCGGGCAGGAATTTCCGGTGCGTGCCGGTATCCACACTATAGGCGGGCTTTCCGCCCATGCCGACCAGGCGGCGCTGCTGGAATGGCTGGGACATTTCAGGCATCCGCCGGGCAAGGTGTTTGTGGTGCATGGCGAGGCGGAAACCGCCCGGTTGTTTGCAGATAAGGTGCATGAACAGTTGCAGTGGCATGTATCCGTTCCCGGGCAAGGCGAAAGTGCTCTTCTATGAACCCGCGCTTTTATCACGATCTGCCGCCATTACCCACCTTTGCCGAGGCCATGGAAACCCGCCTGCACCAGGCTGTTCCTGATGATTGGTGGATCGTGATTGCCGATGTGATTGGTTCAACCAAGGCGATTGAGGCCGGGGCTTATAAAAAGGTCAACACTGTAGGTGTGGCCTGTATCGCGGCGGTGGCCAACGTGGATCGCAGCATAGACCTGCCGTTTGTGTTTGGCGGTGATGGGGCGACATTTGCGATTCCGAACTCCCAGGTTGAACGGGTGATCCCCGCCTTGCGGCAGGCGCAACTGCTGTCACGGGACAGTTTTGACCTGGGTTTGCGGGTGGGGATGGTACGGGTAGCGGGGCTGGTGGCAGAGGGCTTCTGGGTGCGGCTGGCCAAAGTGCGGCTTTCTGCACACATGACGCAGCCGACTTTTTCCGGACGTGGCTGGGAAGAAGCCGAGCGGCTGGTGAAAGATGCCAATGCGCCGGGTGTATTGCGCGTGAACCCTGAAGATGGTCCGGCCGAGGGCAGTTTTGATGGCTTTGAGTGCCGCTGGCAGGGGGTGCCCAGTTTTCATGATCACAAGCTGGCACTGCTGGTGGCAGCGGTCTCCTCTGATCCCAAGGTGAATCTGGGTGCCTACCAGGACGTCACCCGCCAAATCCAGACCATCTATGGTGATGTTTCGGATTACCATCCGCTGCGCCCCGAGCACATGCATCTCACACTCAACCCCAAACTATTGGGTCACGAATGGCGGGTACGCTCCAGCCAGCAGGGGTTCTGGGCCAGATTAGGCTATTTGGCGCGCATGGTTTTTCAGAATCTGGCGGGGAAAGTCCTGTTTGCGCGCAACCTGGATACCGAAGCGGTGCAATGGAGCCATTACCGCGACGAACTGGTGGAAAACTCCGACTTCCGCAAGTTTGACGGTATGCTGCGTATGGTGATGGATGGCAGCGAGGTGCAATATGCTCAGTTGCGGAGCTATCTGCAGGCGCAGTTCGAGGCGCGGCGGCTGGTGTTCGGCATGCACAAATCACGCGAGGCGCTGGTGACCTGTATTGTGCAGTCCTACAATGGCAACCACATCCACTTTGTGGATGGCGGGGACGGTGGGTATGCACTGGCGGCGCGGGAACTCAAGCAGCAGATTAAATCATTAAAGTCAGAAGAATAACGAGGGGAGCTCGGCATGGGACAAGACTCATTGGCATGGCTGGAAACATTTCCAGACCTGCTCAAACTGGAACCGGAGGCCAGGGAAAAACTGGCACAGTCAGCGCGTATCGTAGAAGCACCCGTAGGTGCCATAGGTTACCGCGAAGCTGACCCCTGCAATGCTTATGTGATGCGGCTGGCTGGTCGCTCGCGTGTTTACAAGCTGTCGGATACCGGGCGCGAAATCCTGCTTTACCGTGTTGGCGCGGGTGAAACCTGCGTGCTGACGACCACCTGCCTTTTAGGCCGCAGCCGTTACCCGGCTTCCACCGTGGTGGAGGAGCCGATACGCGACGTGGTGATCCCCGCAGCGGCTTTCCACCAGCTCATGGTGGAGTCCGACGTGTTCCGCCGTTTTGTCATGAGCAATTATGGCGACCTCATTAGTGAGCTCATTGTGCTGGTGGATGAAGTGGCGTTCCACAGCGTTGCCGCGAGGCTGGCCGGGTTGTTGCTGGAAGCACCTTCCGGTGTTGTGACCGCCACACACCAGCAAATGGCGGATGAACTGGGCAGTGCACGCGAGGTGGTCAGCCGCCAGCTCAAGGAATTCGAGCGTAGCGGCTGGATACAGTTGAAACGCGGCAGCGTGGAAGTGCTGGATCGTGCCGCGCTACAAAAACTGGATTAGTTGTTCACCTTGCGATGCATGACGCAGGCGACAGCCTGGTCGGCAGCGCTGGTCATGGCAGGTTTGTTTTCTGCCACGGGTCTGGCGGCGACCTGCACGCTGCAATCGCGGCATTTGCCTTTGACTGTCTTGAAACCTTTTACTGTATCCAGGCCTTTCACATCCTTAAAGGTTGCGCCATCCACATCGGCGTTTTCCAGGTTGGCACCTGTCAGGTTGGCACCGGTCAGGTCAGCCTGGGTTAAATCGGCACGGTAAAGATTGGTATTACTGAGGTTTGCACCGGTCAAATTGCCGAAAGGGAATGCCGCAATATTCAGGTCAGCCCCCTCGAAATTGGTGTTGCTGAAGTTGCCGCCTACCGAATCAAACTTCATTTGCCCCATCGGTTGATTGCCGATATCTAGCCCAAACTTCGCGTTTTTGGCGTTGGCGTTGGACATGTCCACATTGCCCAGAGTGCCGATGACGCGGGCATTGCTCAGGTTGGCGCCGCTGAAGTTGGTTTTGCTGAAAATCGCCTGGAAAATGATAGCGCTCGACAGGTCAGCGCCGCTTAGATTGGTGTTTTCCAGCCGTGCCAGATTGAGGTAGGCACGTTGCAGGTTAGCACCGCTCAGATTGGCACCGCGCAGGTAAGCACCAAAGAAGCTGGTGTTCACCATTTTGCAGTGGCGCAGATCCATACCGTCGAATTCCAAGTAGCTCACGTCCTTGTCCGACAGGTCGCAGGTTTTGCTGTTGACTTGTTGCATGGCCTCTTCCTGGCTGATCTTGGCACGAGGGGTTTCTTGCAGCTTGGCGTAAAAGGCAGCGGCTTTCTGGATGATCTCGCTTTTGTTGCCAGCATTGTCGAAAGCCTTTTTGGAGGCGGTACTGCCAAAACAATAAATTTTGCCCTCAAAGTCAGTGTTATTTGAGCAGTCGCTTTCTACCAGCAAGCCAGCAGCAAGACTGGTGGTGCAGTAATTGCCGAACTCACCCGCAAAAGCCAGGATGGAAAATAATGACAGCAGGATTGCCGCCAGGAAATTGACAGTACGCATGATGCTCTCCTTTAGTGTCCAGAAATGCATCTCTCAGGATGCTGTGGCGCAACTATCGGTTTTTCATCTGGTGGCGTCTGTGACCTGGGTCACATAGTTGAGTAAATAAATCAGGCTTTGAAAATGTAAGAGAGTGTAAAGGTTTGTAACAGCGTCAACGGCTGCTTTTAACGACACGTTTTCGGGATGACTGCCACACAAGGCAGGTGGTTGAAACCCGAAAAAGGAGAATATTGTGAAAGCTTCAAAACTCAGCACTGCATTGATACTTGCCGGTGCTTTTGCTTTTCCGGCAGCTGCCGACGAAATCTCTTATGAAACTGCCCCGGTGATTTCCGTCACCCCGCAATATGAGCAGGTCAACTCCCCGCGCCGGGAATGCCATACCGATTACGAGCGCAGCAGCTCCTACAGCTCTGGCAACCGTGATGTGGGTGGTGCCATTATCGGTGGCATTGCCGGCGGCTTGCTCGGCAGCCAGGTGGGCAAGGGCAACGGCAAGGTGGCGGCGGCGGCAATAGGCGCAGCAACAGGCGCGCTGGTGGGCGACCGCATTGATAACAGTAGCGACAGTGTGAGCTATCGTACCCGCCCCATTGAGCGCTGCAGTACGGTGGATAACTGGCAGACAGTGACGCGCAACTATGTGGTGGTGTATCACTACAATGGCCGCGACTACACTTCAGTTTTGCCCTATGACCCCGGCAATAATATCCGTCTCCGCGTGTCCGTGGTGCCCGATGGCAGGGCCAATCAGGTGGGGTATCTGGAACCGGGGTTCCCCGGACACCGTGGATGGGATCGCCGGAATGATAGAGATGACTGGGATGACCGTCACCACGGCTGGCGCCGCTAAGCCTTTAAAAGGCAATGCGTACAAAACCCCGGGCCAAAAGTCCGGGGTTTTTATTTCCAGAACAGCGCTTGCTTCGTGAACGCCGTCCATCTCTCCTGCATGTGCTCTAGGTTGTACATGGCGTTACAGGCATTCCAGCCGGAGAATAGGTGCAGTACCTCGTCCAGCGCCCGGTTGGGGTGTTCGCCAATAATCTGCCGGATCAGTTGCTCGGTTGTAGCAATGTCGTTCAAAGTTCCCAGCACATTTTGTAGGTCGGCCAGCGCACGGACAAAACCTTTGGTGCCGTTACCGGGATACAGGCTGGTGAAAAACTCTGCCGCATAACGCAGCTTTTTAGCGCTGATGCGGGTCTCGTGACGCTCTTCCGGATGCATGTGCACCAGCCGCTGTCCGTGCTGTTTGAGCTGCTTGTAGCGCTTGCCTAGCACCTTGGCGGCCAAGGTGGTCACACTCAGGGTGGCGGCTTCCGTATTCACCCATGCGCGGCCTTCCAGCCATGCGCCCAGCGCCAGTTGCAGCCGCTGGTAGCGCTGCGAGCGCAGGGCATTGCGTAAAATCCGGTAAGCCTCTGCCTGTGCCAGCCGTGCCTTTTCGCCCAGTTGTTGCAGGCCTTTGTGCTGGTGCAGCGGTTGCAGCATGGGTGGCAGTGTTTCGCTGATGAACACATCCAGGTCACGCGCCGCACCCAACAGATCGCTGATCCAGCGGATTTCCTCAATCAGGTCGGTACAGGTGGTGCGATCCACCACGCTGCCAAACACCGCGAACAGCGAGCGCAAGCGCCGCAGCGCCACGCGCATCTGGTGCACGCCCTCAGTATCCTCGCCGCGCAGCACCATATCCAGATTGCCTTGCAACTGCCCCAGGCACTCCCAGGCAATCTGCCGAAAGGCATCAATAGCGATGGCATCAGGGTCGAGCCGGGTGGCTGCGGCTTTCATGATGCCTAATGGCTGTTGCCGGTAATAGGCATAACCGCGTTGCGCCTTGCTGACATTTTCCAGTTCCAGCGAAATGGTGTTTTGCAGCTCCAGTGCCAGTTCAAACAGTCGGGCAGGGTGGCCGGACTTGATCTCCAGTTCGATCTCGGAAATTTTCTCGCGCGGCTCGTTGTTTATCAGGAGGTTGCCCACATCCAGGGCCAGTTCGATGTGTGTGCCGTCGGCATAGGCCAGTTGCCATTCGGTGCGTTGCATGTCGGTGGTAAACACCGGCCTGAGTGCCGCTCGGAATTCCGGTGGCGCGAATATTTCGGTTACTGCGGGGTCTGGGATGTTGGCGATCTTGGTGAAGTCCGGCTTGCCCGTGGCGATGATGTCTTCCCACTCGTCGCGCTGGTGCAGCCCGGCCAAAGAGCCACCACCACCTTTCACGGCCTGGAACCAGCCACCCGACATGCGTCGTACGCGCAGCGTCATTTTGCGGTCGAGCAGGGCAAGTTCTGGGGTGTCGTAATACGTGCTGACCAGTCGCCGTGTGCGCGACTTCTCTAGCAGCAGGGATTTAAGTGCTGCATGCCGTTTCAGGCGGGGAATGTCCGCAGCATTGATGCGCAGTTTGAGTTCGATTTCCTGGGGCATCAGGGGATTTTAGAGATCCACTCCAGCAGTGGTTCCCACTGCGGCAAGTCGGTCACCACCCGCGAACGTGGCATGTCGAACAGGCTGGTACCTTGTTCCGCCGCCAGTGCATACACCTGTGCACTGCGCAAGCAGGTGGGCATGGGCAGCCCGGTTTTCTGCAGGAAATCCAGCAACACGCCGGAAGATCGGGTGCGTGTATCCACCCGCATGCCGACCACAGCGACAAAAGTCTTGTGTTTGCGAATGGCCTTTTCCTCTTCCAGCACTTCCAGAAAGTCGCGTGTGGCACCAATATCAAAAGCCGAAGGCTGGATGGGGATAATCACGCAATCCGCCTGCTTCACAATTTCCGAGAGCTTCTCACCATGTACCCCGGCGGGTGAATCCACAATCAGCACATCGGCCTTTTCTGGCACACCTTTGCGACGGGCGTCCAGGCCGTGGATGATGGGGTATTTGCCAGGACGCCGTTCCAGCCATTGCAGCGCAGACTGCTGACGGTCGAGGTCAGCCAGCGTTACATTGCGGCCCTGCACCGCAAAAAATCCGGCCAGATTGGTGGAAAGCGTGGTTTTACCACTACCGCCCTTGGGGTTGGCTACCAGTATGTGTCGCATCAGATCATCTCCGGGGTCATGGCGGCTTTTAGAATATTTTCCACCTCGCCACCGCGTCCACGTCGGGCAATCCACCAGATGGCCCCTTTTTTCACCGACCAGTAGGCATGCTGGTCAGAAAGCAGGCGCGCTGCCACCATGCCTAGCGTTGGCTGGTGGCCCACGACAAGCACAGTACCTTCGCCATCAGGCCATCCGGCGGCATGCAGAATATCGTTGGGGCGGGCGCCGGGAGCCAATTCATCCAGCGTGGTAAACTGCATCCCAAGCGCCAGAGCGGTCTGCTGGGTGCGTGTGGCCGGGCTGGCCAGAATGCGGGTGTTCTCGGGTATACGTGCTTTTAGCCAGTCCGCCATGTGTAGTGCTTGTTTGCGACCCTTGTCGGTCAGTTTGCGCTCCATGTCGGGCGTGGTGTCTTCCGCTTCGGCGTGGCGCCAGAGTATCAGTTCCATAAGGCCTTTGCTTCCCATTAAATAACGCAAATATAACCCTCAACACCCTGTCATGAAAGAGAAACATTTATTGCAATTGGATGTTTTGATACAGGGCAGCAATTTGCCTCTGCAACAGGTCCCGGCATGCCCAGCGCTGGAAAAGTTGCTGGGCCTAGCAACGCTCAGCCCACCACAGGAAAAAACCTTCAGCCAGTGGCTGCTGCAAAGTTTTGGGCTGCCTGCCGGTGTGGCGGCGCCCCATAGCGCACTGGGGCATGGCCTGCCCGCACAGCAAGGCTACTGGCTGCGCGCCGACCCGGTCTATCTGCACCTGATGCGCGACCGCATCATCCTGCCGCAACCCGTGGTGGATGACCTCAGTGCGGAAGAAACTCAAGCGCTGGTTCAAACGCTCAATGCCCATTTCACCGAACTGCATTTTTACGCTCCCCACCCGCAACGCTGGTATGTGCAAACCGCAACACCACAACAAATTATCACCCGTGAGCCGGAACAGGTGGTCGGGGAGGATATACGCCCCAATATGCCGCAGGGTGCTGACGGCAAGGTCTGGGTTGGGCGGCTGAACGAAGTGCAAATGCTATTGCACCAGCACCCGGTTAACGAGGCGCGTGAAGCAGCGGGGAAACTGCCAGTGAATGGCTTATGGTTGTGGGGTGGGGGGGAGTGGCAAGACCCAGTGAGGCAGCCTTATGAGCGCTGTTGGGGCGATGACCCGCTGCTGGCTGGGGTGGCTATTGATAGTACCAGCCCTTTACCCATGGATTTGCAAGGCTGCTTGCGGTACCCAGCTCAGAACCAGCTGTTGTTGCTGGACGAAAGGCTAGGCTGGGAGGTGCTGGAACAGTCCTTTTTTGCGCCTTTACTCAAGACGCTCAAGGCCAGGCAACTGCAAACGCTGCGGTTACTGTTTGCCTACCAGGGCAAGGTGGTGACATGCACCATCCATGGCAAGGATATGTGGAAGTTCTGGCGATCAGCCAAAGGGGTCAATGCGCTTTTCAAGGAAGGCCAACAAAGATAGCGCTTTTAGCTTTCTTTCTTGTTTCGTTCTATCAGCGCGTAGGCCGAGTGATTATGAATGGATTCAAAGTTTTCTGATTCCACTACATAAGCGTCAATCCTCGGTTCGGCGTTCAGCTGAGCCGCAACATCGCGCACCATGTCTTCGACGAATTTGGGGTTGTCATAGGCATGTTCGGTGACGTATTTCTCGTCAGGCCGCTTGAGCAGGCCATAAAGCTGGCAGGAGGCTTGTTCTTCCACCAGGTTGATAACGTCTTCGATCCAGATAAAGTCGTTGATACGTGCGGTGACGGTGACATGTGAGCGCTGGTTGTGGGCACCATAGTCGGAAATTTTCTTAGAACAGGGGCACAGGCTGGTGACGGGCACCAGCACCTTGACGCTGATGTGGTATTCACCATTCTTGATTTCACCGATAAACGTCACTTCGTAATCCAGCAGGCTTTGCACGCCGGAAACCGGGGCGGCCTTGTTGACGAAGTAGGGGAAGGTCATTTCGATATGGCCCGACTGGGCTTCCAGCCGTTTCACCATTTCGCGCAGAATGGTCTCAAAATTTTCAATGGAGATTTCACGTTCGTTCATGTTGAGAATTTCAACAAAACGAGACATGTGGGTGCCCTTGAAGTTATGTGGCAGGTGCACGTACATGTTGAATACCGCCACGGTGTGCTGGACGCCGCTGGACTTATCCTTGACCTTGACGGGGTGGCGGATGGACTTGATGCCGACCTTGTCTATGGCCAGATGCCTGACATCTGGCGTGTTCTGGACGTCTTCAATAGGGGCGGGCGTGGCGGGCTGGTTCATGTGTTTGACTCAGAAATTAATAGTTGAGTATATCAGTAGGTTAATGGTTTGGCTATGGTTATCCCAGCCCATGCAACCGCTGCCGTATCGCAGTTTCGATGCTGCCAGCATCCAGGCCGCAAGCGGTGAGCATGGATTCATGATTGCCATGCTCAATGAATATGTCCGGCAAGCCAAGGTGCAGTATCGGGATTGGAACATCTAGTTCCTGTAAAGTTTCCATCACCGCGCCGCCGGCCCCGCCTTGAATAGCATTCTCTTCGACTGTGACCAGTAGGTCATGCGTTTCAGCTAGTTCTCGCACCAGCTCGGTATCCAGTGGTTTGACAAAGCGCATGTTGGCAACGGTGGCATCCAGCTGCTCTCCGGCGATCAGGCTGGCAGCCAGTCTGCTGCCGAAGGCGAGGATGGCCACTTTTTCACCCTTGCGGCGGATTTCGCCCTTGCCGATGGGCAGGCTTTCCAATGC
>WBZT01000444.1_pt1 | contig 33708 bp, 33 predicted proteins | sample 5204241 | NCBI WGS metagenome assembly WBZT01 (sample SAMN12344358, study PRJNA552823) | activated sludge metagenome | biome: Activated sludge suspended growth; feature: Nitrification reactor; material: Wastewater; isolation source: activated sludge from nitrification reactor of wastewater... | reverse complement strand
AGCGCTTCGACCCGGACCAGGTGTTGCGGCTGATCCAGCGGGAACGGGTGACGGTGTTCGCGGCGGTGCCGGCGATGTATCAGATGCTGGCTCAGACCTCGACCTGGGTGGAGGCCGACCTGAGTTCGCTGCGGTTCTGCACCAGCGGCGGCGCGCCGCTGCCGGTGCCGCTGGTCGAGCAGTACACCCGCGACAAGGGGGTCCGCTTCAAGCAGGGCTTCGGCATGACCGAATTCGGGCCGGGGTTGTTCGCCTTGGCCCCGGAGGACGCCATCCGCAAGGCCGGCAGCATCGGGCGGCCGAATTTCTACATCGACGCCCGGATCGTCGGACCCGACAACCGGCCGCTGGGGCCGAACGAGACGGGTGAACTGGTGCTGAAAGGTCCCAGCATCGCCTCGGGCTATTTCAACAACGCCGCAGCCTGGGACGAGGTCATCGACGAAGACGGCTGGTTTCACACCGGCGATTTGGCCCGTTACGATGAGGATTGGTATTTCTTCATCGTGGACCGATTGAAGGACATGTTCATCTCCGGCGGCGAGAACGTCTATCCGGCGGAAATCGAGGCGGCGTTGTACCGGCATCCGGCGGTGTTTCAATGCGCGGTGGTCGGCGTGCCCGATCCCAAGTGGGGCGAGGTCGGCAAGGCGTTCGTGGTGCTCAAGCCGGACCAAACCGCCAGCGCCGAGGCGTTGTTGGCGCATCTCGGCGATTGCTTGGCGCGTTACAAGATTCCCCGTCACGTCGAGTTCTTGACGGCCTTGCCAATCTCGGCGGCGGGCAAGGTACTGCGCCGGGAATTGCGCGAGCACTGAACGCCGATCCGGGGGCTCGTTGCCTGGCTTTCGTTGTTCGCTTCGAGCGCTTACTTTTTTTTCAGACGGTACGCCAATTGCGGGCGGGTCATGCCCAGCAAGCGCGCGGCGCAACTGAGATTGCCACGACTGCGGGCGACCGCGGCATCCAGCAGGCGATTTTCCAGCTCCTCCAACGAGGTGTTGCGGTCGATCAGCAAATTGACCATCTTTTCCAAGCTCAGCGACGAGTCGACGCAAATCGGAGCCATTGATTCAGAAGGCGGGGCAATCGTAATCGAGGGGAATAAATCGGCCAGTTCGATCATGCCATGATACTGCGCGAGGATGACCCCGCGCTCGATCATGTTTTCCAGTTCGCGAATATTGCCCGGCCAGTTATATTCTCGTAATGCCTGCATGGCTTCCGGAGTCACGCCGAGCACTTCCTTATCGTGCCGGACCGAATGCTTGACAATGAAGCGCTTTATCAGATGGGGAATGTCCTCGACGCGTTCGCGCAGCGGCGGCACCCGTACCGGGTAAATATTGAGCCGATAGTACAAGTCGGCACGGAAGTGGCCGTCGCGCACCGCTTCCTGTAAATCCACGTTGGTTGCCGCGACCAGCCGTACATCCACGGTCCGGACCCGGGTATCGCCTACCCGTTCGAACTCACCCTCTTGCAAGACGCGCAACAACTTGGCCTGAGCGCTGAACGACAGTTCGCCGACTTCATCCAGAAACAGTGTGCCGCCGTCCGCCCGCTCGAACCGGCCGGGTCGCGAAACATGCGCGCCCGTGAATGCGCCTTTCTCGACGCCAAACAACTCGGATTCCAGTAACTGTTCCGGCAGGGCGGCGCAATTGATGGCTAGGAACGGTTTGTCGGCGCGGTTGCTGACGCTATGCAGACCACGGGCGAACATCTCCTTGCCCACGCCGGTTTCGCCGAGCAACAACACCGTGACGGTGCTTTTCGCGCCGCGTCGAATCAGATCGCAGGACTGGCGGAAGGCTTCCGAGTCGCCGACCATGTCGCCCAGGGTAGTGCGTTCATCGAAGGCATGACGCAACTCCTCGACTTGGGTTTGCAATTGCAGAATCTGCTCGGCGATCGAGTCCGGCTTGAAATAATGCAGTTCGGTCTTGATGTCCTCGTTATCGCCCCAGTCTTCCAGCGCCTTGCCGATGATCCGGCAACCCGCATTCCCTTCCGCCGCGCATTCCACTTCCCGGAACAGGATGAACTTGCCCATCAAAGCACTGGTGTAACCGCAGGCATAGCCCACTTGATGCCAGCAAACCGGTTCGTTGCTGACGCCAAAATGCTGCGCATAGACTTCGGCCTCAAAAGAGCCGCTCCATTCGAATTCACCAAAAAATCGTCCTTCCGCCATATCGATCTCAATTCGGATCGGCCGCGCATTGACGATGCCCTCCAAGGTATGCAGTCGGGGACCCACTTGCATCAGCTCCAGCGGCTCGGCTTCGGGCATCTTTTCGCGAGCCATGTGGAAGTCCTGCAAGCCGGCGGCATAACCCATGCGAGTCAGCAAGCCACGAGTCCGATCGCTGCCCAGACTGTCCATCATTTCCTTGCGCAGGGCACTGAGGGCCCCCGCATGGATCAGCAACATGCGCTGGTCGTCCAGGGAAATACGTCCTTCGCGAAAGGCGAGTTTAAAAGGCTGCGGCGGGGCGGTGGAAATCGCGGGTTGGTCAATCATGGTTTCGCAATCGCTTTGTAGGTTTAGTGTCTCTTTGGCGGTTTGGGTGAGCATCCCACCCTATCAAGGATAGACCTTCATAAAGGTAGACATTCATCCTGACCATTCCATGCTGCATTGCGGGATTATTATTCAATCTAATCAATTAGTTAATGATTTCATCAAATCGTCAAATAATTACCAAATTTTTGACCAAGTCATCAATTACTTCCTGTCACTTTTTGAATTGATGTTTGTTATCTATTTGATATAAATAAATAATAATAGATTGGCATAACTAATGCTTCAATATATTTGCGTGACACAAAACGCGGCGCGGTGATTACGACCGCGCGAATCGTCATCCCAGCGCATCGCGCTGACTTATAAAGAATCTAATGAGATGACCACCAAATTCGATACCCAACAACGCTTTGTCCGAGTACGACGGATCCGCGGCGACGGATTTGTCGAGTTCGATTTCGCCATTGGCGATCCCGCCTTGTACGTGGAATTGATCCTGCCAGAACCCGCATTCCAGGAATTTTGCGAAAACAACACGGTAAAGCTTCTGGATGATGAACAGGCCGCCCAGATCGACGCCGATCGCCGTGTCTGGCGTGAAGGCGACCCCAGTCATCCCACCGCCACCAAAGTGACCCGATGAGGATAAGGTCTTATGCAAATTGATATTCGCACCACTAATCTCCAACCGCTGCGCCATACGTTTGCCCATGTTGCGCGCCGGCTAGGTAGCGATAAACCCGCTTCGCGTTATCAGGAGGCCACCTTCGACCTCCAACCGACCACCAATTTCCACTACCGTCCGCTGTGGGACCCGGAACGCGAGCTGTATGACGAGCGACGCACCGCGATTCAGATGGCCGATTGGTACGCCTTTAGGGATCCACGTCAGTTCTATTACGGTTCTTGGACCATCGCCCGCGCCAAGCAACAAGACTCGGTGGAGCGTAATTTCGCGTTCGTCGAGAAACGCAACCTGCTCGACCTGATGACGCCGGAATGGAAACAGAAGGTGCAGGAAGCGTTGGTGCCGCTGCGCCACCTGGAATACAGCGCCAACCTGAACAACTGCTTCATCACCGCTTACGGTTACGGCGCGGCGATCACCCAAGCCACCATGTTGGCCTCCATGGATCGACTGGGTATTGCCCAGTATCTGACCCGAATCGGTCTCGTTCTCGATGGCAACACCGGTGCCGTGCTGGATGTCGGCAAGCAAGCCTGGCTGAACGATCCAATGTGGCAACCACTGCGCGAGCTGGCCGAGGAGTTGCTCACCCTCCAAGACTGGTTCGAATTATTGGTCGCCCAGAATTTCGTGCTTGATGGGCTGTTGTACCCACTGGTCTACGAGCGCTTCGACACCCGCATTTCCGAAAATGGCGGCTCGGCCCTGGCAATGCTCACCGAATTCATGGTGGATTGGTTCGCTGAAACCAATCGCTTCACCGACATGATGCTCAAGACCGCCGCCGCCGAATCCGCCGCCAACAAGAGCTTGTTGGAACAATGGACACGACGCTGGACCGCTCGGGTCGCGGGCGCGCTGGCCCCCTTGACCGAGCACGTCTTTGCCGCCGAAGCCGAAGCGGTGATGCGGGAACTCCAGGATGACTTACGTACCCGCGCCAAGAAGAAATGTGGTCTGGACCTCTGACCGCGAAACCGCCAAAGCCGAGGAGTCAAGATGGCGAACAACATGGTTTACCTGGCCTTGCAGAACAACGAGGACGCACGGCCGATCATTGAAGCGATTGCCGAAGATAATCCCCACGCCACCATCAACCACTATCCCGCGATGGTCAAGATCGACGCTCCGGGTCGCTTGACGGTCAAGCGCGTCAGTGTCGAGGAAAAGTTGGGGCGGGACTGGGATCCCCAGGAAATCCAGATCAACCTGATTTCCATTTCCGGCAACGTGGTGGAAAGCGAAGAAGAATTCGCCGTGGAACGGCTGTCCTGAAATTTTTCGAGGAGGATAAAATAATGGCTAAGCCAATGAATATGCGGGATAAGTATAATCGGATGACCCGCGATCTGGGTTGGGAACCAAGCTATCAACCCAAGTCGAAAATTTATCCGCAGATCGAATTCGAAGGCATCAAGATCGAAAACTGGGAGCAGTGGGAAGACCCCTTCCGCCTGACCATGGACGCCTACTGGAAATACCAGGCCGAGAAGGAACGCAAGTTATATGCGGTCATCGACAGCTTCGCCCAGAACAATGGCCAGTTGAACGTCACCGACGCCCGCTACGTCAACGCCCTCAAGTTGTTCCTGACCGGGATCAGTCCGGCGGAGTATTCGGCGCATCGCGGGTTTTCGATGGTGGGGCGCGCTTTTCCCGGCGTCGGCGCGCAGGTGGCCTGCCAGATGCAGGCTGTCGACGAACTGCGCCATGTGCAGACCCAAGTTCATACCATCAGCCACTACAACAAATATTTCAACGGCTTCCAGGATTTCCGGCACATGCACGACCGGGTCTGGTATCTATCGGTACCCAAGTCGTTTTTCGATGACGCCATGACCGCTGGGCCATTCGAGTTCATCACCGCGATCTCGTTCTCTTTCGAGTATGTGCTGACCAATTTGTTGTTCATGCCGTTCATGTCGGGCGCGGCTTTCAACGGCGACATGGCCACGGTGACTTTCGGTTTCTCGGCCCAGTCCGACGAAGCCCGGCACATGACCTTGGGACTGGAAGTCATCAAGTTCATGCTGCAACAACATCCCGACAACGTGCCCATCGTGCAGCGCTGGATCGATAAATGGTTCTGGCGCGGTTACCGCTTGCTAACGCTGGTAGCGATGATGATGGACTACATGCTGCCCAAACGGGTGATGTCCTGGAAGGAAGCATGGGAGATGTACTTCGAGCAAAATGGTGGTGCCTTGTTCGAAGATTTGGCCCGCTACGGCATCCGTATGCCCAAATATTGGGAAGTCTCGGTGCAGGAAAAAGAACACCTGTCACACCAGGCTTGGGCCACCTTTTACAACTACGGCCATGCTGCTGCCTTCCACACCTGGATGCCCGACGCGGAGGAAATGGCCTGGCTGGCGGCCAAGTACCCCGACAGTTTCGACCGCTGGTACCGGCCGCGCTACGAGTATTGGATGGCGCAAGAAAAAGCGGGCCATCGCTTCTACAACCCCTCGTTGCCGATGCTGTGCCAAACCTGCCAGATTCCGATGCTGTACACAAACATGGACGATCCGACCCAGGTCGTCTATCGCAGCACCGAGTACCAGGGCGAGAAATATCACTTCTGTTCGGACGGTTGCAAGGACATCTTCGAGCACGAACCCGAGAAGTATGTCCAGGCCTGGCTGCCGGTCAATCAGATCTATCAGGGCCATTGCGGCGGCGCCACCGTACCCGAAGTGCTGAACTGGTATCACCTGAGGGACGGACAGGACAACCGCGACTACCTCTACTCCGAGGATCGCCAGAACTGGCTGCGCTGGAAAGAGGCGAGCAGCCAGTTGGAAACGACCTGATCTAGATCGTTCGTCGTAGCCCCCCGCTCAGGGGGGCGAATCCCCGAACTTGATTAGTTAATGCGGCCTTTCGAGCCGTAGGGAGCTGTCATGTCTGTAAAAGCCCTGTACGACTACCCCGTCGTTCCCAAGGACACCGTGGAGCAATTCCACGGTAATCAATTGGTTTTCATCGGTTGGGATCAACACTTGATGTTTTGTTCGCCAATCGCCCTTCCCTTGCCGCCCGCGCTGCCGTTCGCCGCGCTGGTGGAACAAGTGCTGACCGACGCCTATGGCCAGCACCCGGAGTTCACTCGCATCGACTGGAGCCGGGTGGAATGGCTGCTGGATGGCCAACCGTTCACCCCCAACCCGGTCGCCGGTCTGCGCGATAACGGCATCGGCCATAAATCAGTCATCCGGTTCCGCACGCCCGGCTTGAACGGTATCGCCGGTTCCGGGAGCTGAGGTCGGGGGATACGCATGAGTTACCAACTCACCATTGAGCCACTGGGCCAGACCATCGAGGTCGAGGAGGGTCAGAACCTGCTGGACGCCGCGCTGCGCGCCGGCATCTGGCTGCCGCACGCCTGCTGTCATGGGCTGTGCGCCACCTGTAAGGTGCAGATCACGGATGGCGAAGTCGATTTGGGCGAAGCATCGCCGTTTGCTCTCATGGATTTCGAGCGTGACGAGAACAAATGTCTGGCTTGCTGCGCCACGCCGCTGTCGGACGTCACCATTGAAGCCGACATCGACGACGATCCCGACGCCGAAATTCATCCGGTGCGGGATTTCACCGGCACCGTGGTCAAGCTGGTGGATCTGACGCCAACCGCCAAGGGCGTGTTCATCGAATTGGACGGCGATGGCCTGTGCTTCCAGGCCGGGCATTACATCAACCTGCATTTGCCCGACATCGCCCAGCCACGCGCCTTTTCACTGGCCAATTCACCGTCGCAACCACGTTTGATCGAGTTGAATATCCGGCGGGTGCCCGGTGGCGAAGCCACGGGATATATCCACGACCGGCTCCAGGTCGGTGATCGGTTGGAGTTGGCCGGCCCCTATGGACGCTTCTTCGTGCGCCATTCGGCCTTGGAATCCTTGCTGTTTTTAGCGGGCGGCACCGGCCTGTCCAGCCCCAAGTCGATGATTCTCGATCGGTTGGAGCAGGGCGACACCCATCAGATCGTCCTGGTCCATGGCGCGCGCAACCGCGCGGAGCTGTATTACCACGAGCTGTTCCAGGATCTGGCGGCTCGTTATCCCAACTTCAGCTACGTTCCGGCACTGTCCGAGCCGGAGGCGGAAGATGCTTGGGAAGGCGCGACCGGTTTTGTGCACGAGGTCGCCAAGGCGCATTTCGACAACGACTTCCGGGGCCATAAGGCTTATCTATGCGGCCCGCCGGTGATGATCGACGCTTGCATCACCACGCTGATGCAAGGGCGCTTGTTCGAGCGGGATATCTACATGGAGAAGTTCATTTCCGCCGCCGACGCCGCCCAGACAGCGCGCAAGAGCCCGCTGTTCCGGTCGATCTAGCGGAGTCGCGCATCATGACTCCACGCACTCGACCTCCCACGGGGTTCTCAACCGACGCCGCCGGTCTTGCCGGCGCCGTCGATACCGAAAATGCAGCCGCGCGCTACAACATCACCATCGCCGATACCGGCGAGCACTACTCCTGCGCCGGTCACCAGAGCCTGTTGGCGGGCATGGAGCAACTGGGACGCAAGGGTATCCCGATCGGTTGCCGATGTGGCGGCTGCGGGATCTGCAAGATCGCCATCCTGGAAGGCGAAGTGCGGATTCAGAAGATGAGCCGTGCTCAAGTCAGCGCCGAGGAAGAGGCGCAAGGCGTAGTGCTGGCTTGCCGTGTTCGTCCGCTCAGCGCGATCCGTTTGCGGGTGCTTGGCAAGATGCACCGCGCTGTCTGTGGCCCGACAACGCCACTGATTTCAAATCCATTCCAATCCAATTTAGCCCCCTAATCACCAGAGGACACTTAAAACATGGCAATAAAAGGCGTATTGCGACCGGGGTTCATTCAAATCCGGGTTCTGGACATGGGCGAGGCGCTGGTTCACTACCTCGACCGCATCGGCCTGCATCAGGTCAGTCGCGAGGCCGATGGTCGCGTCTATCTCAAGGGCTGGGATGAATTCGACCATCACAGCATCATCCTGCGCGAAGCTGATAGCCCCGGCGTGGATCTCATGGCGTTTCGGGTCATGGACGACGCGGCGCTAACCGAATTCGAAATGCGCGTGAAGGACTGGGGCCTGAGTGTGGAGCAGGTGCCCGCCGGCGAACAGCCGGGTGTGGGTCGCCGTATCGGTTTTGAAATCCCCTCCGGGCACCGCATTGAGCTGTATGCCGAGATAGCGCGCGCCGAACATCATCCACCGATCGTCAATCCCGACGTGTGGCATGACTTGCCTCACGGCATGGGCGCCACCCGTTTCGATCATGCCTTGCTTTATGGTCCGCATGTGGATCAGGTGATGCATTTCTTCGTGGAAGCGCTGGATTTCAGCCTGGCGGAACAAGTGATGATGCCGGACGGCTTGCTGGCGATCTGGTTGTCCTGTGGCAACAAGGCGCACGACATCGCCTTCGTCAAGCACCCCGAGCCGGGCAAGCTGCATCACATCTCCTTCTTCCTGGAGTCCTGGCACGACGTCGGCCGCGCGGCGGACATCATCGCCCGCTACAACATCTCGCTGGATATCGGGCCGACTCGGCACGGCATCACCCGGGGCCAGACCATCTACTTCTTCGATCCTTCCGGCAACCGCAACGAGGTGTTCGCCGGCGGTTACACCTACTACCCCGACAACCCGACCCGGACTTGGAACGAGCAGGAATTGGGCAAGGCGATTTTCTACTACGAAAAAGCCCTCAACGAGCGCTTTCTGGGCGTCGTGACCTGAGCGGGCACCATGGGATGGGACGCTGCTGGGGACTGGTCCAGGCACATGCCGGCCGGTTTCGGCGGCAGCCATTTCATCCCAGTGCGGCTCACCCACTCTGTCAGTGCAGGATAACGAGGAATGCGGCATGAAAAAGATTAAGTGCGTCTTGATCGGTCCCGGCAACATCGGCACCGATCTGCTTTACAAACTGAAGCGCAGCCCGGTGTTGGAGCCGGTGTGGATGGTCGGTATCGACCCGGAATCGGAAGGGCTGGCGCGCGCCCGCGAGATGGGGCTGAAGATCACGCACGAAGGCGTGGATGGCGTGCTCCCGCATGTGCTGGACGATCAGGTTCAGATTGCGTTCGACGCCACCTCGGCTTACGTCCATGCCGAAAACTCCCGCAAGTTGCAGGCGCTGGGCGTGTTGATGGTGGATCTGACCCCAGCGGCGATCGGCCCCTACTGCGTGCCGCCGGTGAATCTCAAGGAGCATGTGGGCAAGCAGGAGATGAACGTCAACATGGTCACCTGCGGCGGCCAGGCCACCATCCCGATGGTGGCGGCGGTGAGCCGGGTGCAGGACGTGCCCTATGGCGAAATCGTCGCCACGGTGTCCTCGCGCTCGGCGGGTCCCGGTACCCGCAAGAACATCGACGAATTCACCCGCACCACCGCCGGCGCGGTGGAACGGGTGGGCGGCGCCAAGAAGGGCAAGGCCATCATCATTCTCAACCCGGCCGATCCGCCGTTGATCATGCGCGACACCGTGCACTGCCTGACCGCCGAGGAGCCGAACCGTGACGCGATTATCGAATCGGTGCAGGCGATGGTGAAGGAAGTGCAGAAATACGTGCCCGGCTATCGGCTGAAGAACGGCCCGGTCTTCGATGGCAATCGGGTTTCCATGTATATGGAAGTGGAAGGGCTGGGCGATTATCTGCCCAAGTACGCCGGCAATCTCGACATCATGACCGCCGCCGCCGCGCGCACCGCCGAGATGTTCGCCGAAGAGATTCTCAAAGGCACCTTGGTGCTGAAGAAACAGGCTGCCTGAAGGAGGGCGAACCATGAATTTGAAAGGTAAGAAAGTCGTTCTCCATGACATGTGCCTGCGCGACGGCATGCACGCCAAGCGCCATCAACTCAGTCTGGAGCAGATGGTGGCGATCGCCAAGGCGCTGGACGAAGCTGGAGTGCCGCTGATCGAAGTGACGCACGGCGACGGGCTGGGCGGCTCCTCGATCAACTACGGATTCCCGGCCCATACCGACGAAGAATATTTGCAAGCGGTGATCCCGACCATGAAGCAGGCCAAGATTTCGGCCCTGCTGCTGCCGGGGATCGGTACGGTGGACGATCTGAAGATGGCCAAGGAGTGCGGCGTGCACACCATCCGGGTCGCTACTCACTGCACCGAGGCGGACGTTTCCGAACAACACATCGGCCTGGCCCGCAAGATGGAGATGGACACTGTCGGCTTCTTGATGATGTCGCACATGGTCGGCCCGGAGAAGATCGTGGAGCAGGCCCGGCTGATGGAATCCTACGGCGCCAACTGCATCTACTGCACCGACTCCGCCGGCTACATGCTGCCGGAGGATGTGACCGTGCGCCTTGGCCTGTTGCGGGAGAAGCTGAAGCCGGAAACCGAGTTGGGCTTTCACGGCCATCACAACCTGGCGATGGGCATCGCCAATTCTCTCGCCGCGATCGAAGCTGGCGCGGTGCGGGTCGATGGTTCCGTCGCCGGCTTGGGCGCGGGCGCGGGCAACACCCCGCTGGAAGTGTTCGCCGCCGTGCTCGACCGCATGGATGTGGAAACCGGTGTCGATCTCTACAAGCTGATGGACGTGGCCGAAGACTTGGTGACGCCGCTGATGGATCATCCGATCCGCATCGATCGCGACGCCCTGACGCTCGGTTATGCCGGGGTCTACAGCTCCTTCCTGCTGTTCGCCAAGCGCGCCCAGGCCAAGTATGGCGTCTCGGCTCGCGACGTGTTGGTGGAGCTGGGGCGGCGCGGCACCGTCGGCGGCCAGGAAGACATGATCGAAGATCTGGCGCTGGATATGGCTAAGATGCGCGGCGATCTGGGGACCGCGGACATCGGCGATATGGCGTGAGGGTACGCCCTCTCCCAAAGGGAGAGGGCTTGAAGATCCCAAGGAGGAGACTGAATTACATGAATAGAACCAAAAAAATCCTGTCGCTGGCTCTTCCGGTACTGTTGATCGGCTCCAGCGCCATGGCCAAGGAAGGCCCCGATCAGTACCCGAACGGCGCCGAGAATTTTCTGGCCGGCGCCTTGCCGCCACCGGGTAATTACTTCATCAATTACCTCGGCTATTACCAGGGCGATTACCGCGACAATAACGGCGACAAGGTGTCCAGCCTGAAGGTCAACGCCACTTTCAATGCCCTGCGCTACGTCTTCGTCAGCAATTACAAGCTGTTTGGTGGCGACTGGGGAATGCATGCCATCGTGCCTTTCGTTTACCAGAACATGGACACCCCGTTTCCCGCGATCGGTAATGGCAGCGTGTTTGGTCTGGGCGATATCACCATCGATCCGATCATCATCGGTTGGCACTTCCCGCCCGATTGGCACATCACCGTTGGTTTGGACATCAACTTGCCCACCGGCAAGTACAGCAGTACCGATCCCACCGACAGCATCGGCGCCAACTATTACAGCTTCGAGCCGATCTTCGCCTTCACCTACCTGAACCAAGGTGGTTTCGAGGTCTCGGCCAAGCTGATGTACAACATCAAGACCGAGAACAACGACACCAACTACCAATCCGGCGACGAATTTCACATGGATTACCTGATCGGCCAGCATTTTGGGCCGTGGGCGGTGGGACTGGGCGGTTACTACCTCAAGCAGACCGAGGATGACAAGCAGAATGGCCAGACCGTCGACCCGGACGGCAATCGCGGTCAGGTGTTCGCCTTCGGCCCGGCGGTGAAATACGACTACAAGGGCATGAGCTTCATCGGCACCTGGGATCACGAAACCGATGTCAAGAATCGGTTTCAGGGCAACAAGTTCTATTTCAAGTTCATCACCGCCTTCTAAGCGATGACCGCGAAGTACACGAGGAGTCAAGCGATGCAGATCGCGATCGCGCAAGCCACGATCCACTGGGAAGCCGCCAACGCGGCGGTGACGGGGGCGGTGCGGCAAGCCGACGCTCTCGGCATCCGCGTCAACGTCGCCGTGGTCGACACGGGCGGCAATCTGATGGCGTTTCTGCGCATGCCGGGCGCGTTCCTGCACTCGATCGACATCGCCATCGACAAGGCGTACACGGCGGCCGGTTTCGGTTTCCCGACCAGTGCCTGGAGCGAGGCACTGCAATCCCACTCGCCGGCGGTACGAACCGGTTTGCCGTTGCGGCCGCGGCTGGTGGCCTTCGGCGGCGGCCTGGCGTTGCGCAGCGAAGAACAGGTGATTGGCGGCATTGGCGTTTCCGGCGGGTCCGAGGCCGAGGACGAGCGCTGCGCGCGCGCCGGTGTGGAAGCCATCGGCTTGAGTGTTTAACCGGCCGAGATCGATCCACCCTATTGTGACTGAGAGAGAGACATGAAAGAGATCAAGAATTTCATCAATGGCGAATTCATCACCAACCTCAGCGGCAAGACTTTCGAGAAGCGCACGCCGATCGATAATTCGTTGATCGGCAAGGTCTATGAAGCCGGTCAGGCGGAAGTGAACGACGCCGTCGCGGCTGCTCGGGCGGCGCTGAAAGGGCCGTGGGGCCAGTTGTCGGTGGTCGAACGCGTCAATCTGTTGGATGCGGTCGCCAACGAGATCAACCGCCGCTTCGACGATTTTCTCGAAGCTGAAATCGCCGACACCGGCAAACCGCACAGCTTGGCTTCGCATGTCGACATTCCGCGCGGCGCGGCCAATTTCAAGATTTTCGCCGACACCATCAAGAACGCCTCGACCGAATCCTTCGAGATGCGCACGCCGGATGGCCGGACCGCGCGCAGCTATGGCGTGCGGGTACCGCGCGGCGTAATCGCGGTGGTCTGCCCGTGGAATTTGCCACTGCTACTGATGACCTGGAAGGTGGGGCCGGCCTTGGCCTGCGGCAACACGGTGGTGGTCAAACCGTCCGAGGAAACCCCCAGCACCGCAACCTTGCTGGGCGAAGTCATGAATCAGGTCGGCGTGCCCAACGGCGTTTACAATGTCGTGCAGGGCTTTGGCCCGGATTCCGCCGGCGCGTTCCTGACGTCGCATCCCGGTGTGAACGGCGTCACTTTCACCGGCGAGACCCGCACCGGCACGGCGATCATGAAGGCCGCCGCCGATGGCATCCGGCCCGTTTCGCTCGAACTGGGCGGCAAGAACGCCGCGCTGGTGTTCGCCGATTGCGATTTCGAGGTCGCGGTACAGACCGTCACCCGCTCGGTGTTCGAAAACTGCGGTCAGGTGTGTTTAGGCACCGAACGGGTTTATGTCGAACGGCCGATTTTCGACAAGTTCGTAGCCGCACTGAAGCAGCAGGCCGAAGCGATGAAACCCGGTCTGCCCAATGATCCCGCCACCAAGATCGGGCCGCTGGTCAGTCAGGAACATCTGCGCAAGGTGCTTCATTACTACCAGAAAGCCAAGGAGGAAGGCGCGACCGTCGTCACTGGTGGCGGCGTGCCCGACATGCCGGAAGCCTTGAAGGACGGCGCTTGGGTGCAGCCGACCATCTGGACCGGCTTACCGGAAACGGCGGCGGTGGTGCAGGAAGAAATCTTTGGGCCGTGCTGCCACATCCAGCCGTTCGACACGGAAGCAGACGCGGTGCGCATGGCCAACGACACGCCCTATGGTTTGGCGACCTCGATCTACACGCAGGATCTCAGTCGCGCCAGCCGTCTCGCCACCCAGATCGAAGTCGGCTTGTGCTGGATCAACAGTTGGTTCCTGCGCGATCTGCGTACTTCCTTCGGTGGTTCCAAGCAGTCCGGCATCGGTCGTGAAGGTGGCTTGCACTCGCTGGAGTTTTACACCGATCTGCGCAACGTGATGATCAAGTTCTGAGCGTCCGTCTATGAATTCCAATCCCGAACTGGGCATCCGGGTGCGCACCGGCGCGTTCGAGACCAATGTGCACGATGTCGGCAGCGGCGCGCCGGTGGTGCTGATCCACGGTTCCGGTCCGGGCGTCAGCGCCTGGGCCAATTGGCGCTTGGTGCTGCCGGCGCTGGCGCAGCGCCGCCGGGCGATCGCGCCCGATATGATCGGCTTTGGCTATAGCGATCGTCCCGCCGGTTTCCGCTACGACATGGAGGCCTGGGTTCAGCAGACCTTGGATTTGCTGGATGCCTTGGAGCTGGAGTGCACCGATCTGATCGGCAATTCGTTCGGCGGTGCGCTGGCCTTGGCGCTGGCGATTCGTGCACCGCAGCGCGTGCGCCGCTTGGTGCTGATGGGGTCAGTCGGCGTGCCGTTCCCGATCACGCCGGGACTCGACGCGGTGTGGGGCTATCAGCCGTCGTTCGAGAGTATGCGCGCCCTGCTGGATCTGTTTGCCTACAGCCGCGAACTGGTCAATGACGAAATCGCGCAATTACGCTACGAAGCGAGCATCCGGCCCGGCTTCCAGGAGTCGTTCGCGGCGATGTTTCCGGCGCCACGGCAGCGTTGGGTGGACGCGATGGCGAGCGCCGAAGCCGACATCCGCATCCTGCCGCATGAAACCTTGATCGTGCATGGCCGCGAAGACCGAGTGATCCCGCTGGAAAATTCGCTGACCTTGACGCAGTGGATTCCGAATGCGCAATTGCACGTCTTCGGCCATTGCGGTCACTGGACCCAGATCGAACACAGCGCTCGCTTCAATCGCTTGGTCGAGGATTTCTTCGCCGAGGCCGACCGCTAGACTTCTTCCACTTTCGAGACTTCCCATGGATAAAACCCAAATTGAACGCTATGGCGACGAGTTGTATCAGGCGCTCGTCACGCGCGAAGCGGTCGCGCCGCTGACCGACCGCGAACCGGATATGACCATCGAAGACGCCTATCAGATCCAGTTGCGCATGATTCAGCGCCGGCTGGATCTGGGCGAAACGGTGATCGGCAAGAAAATCGGCGTCACCAGCAAAGTGGTGATGGACATGCTCAAGGTGAACCAGCCGGATTTTGGGCATCTGCTGTCGGGGATGGTGTTCAGCGAAGGCGAGCCGATTCCGGCCAATAGCCTGATCGCGCCGCGCGCCGAAGCTGAAGTCGCTTTCATGCTCAAGCGCGATTTGCAGGGACCGGGGGTGATGGCGGCGGACGTGCTGCGCGCTACCGAATGCGTGATGCCCTGTTTCGAGATCGTCGATTCCCGGATCCAGGATTGGAAGATCAAGATTCAGGACACGGTCGCCGACAATGCTTCCTGCGGCGTGTTCGTGCTGGGTGGGGTTCGCGCCGATCCGCGCCGATTGGACTTGGCGCTGGCCGGCATGGTGCTGGAAAAGAACGGCGAGGTGATCAGCACCTCGACCGGGGCCGCCGTGCAGGGATCGCCGGTCAATGCGGTGGCGTGGCTGGCCAATACGCTGGGACGGTTGGGCATCACGCTCAAGGCCGGCGAGGTCATCCTGTCCGGCTCGCAGTCGCCCTTGGTGCCGGTCGTGGCTGGTGACAGTCTGTATTGCAGCGTCGGCGGCTTGGGTGGCGCGGCGGTTCGCTTCATCTAACCTCGGGGAAAAAGCATGAAACTCGATCAGACCACCATCGCCCAGTTAGCCGAATATCTTGAGAATGCCGAGCTGAATGCACGCGACGTCACCAAGATCACGGATGAGTATCCCGATATGGATTGGGATGACGCCTATGCGATCCAGTACGAAATCCGGCGGCGCAAGGAAGCGCGTGGACAACGGGTTGCGGGCCTGAAAGCCGGCTTGACCTCCCGCGCCAAGATGAAGCAGATGGGCGTGGAAACGCCGGTATTCGGCTTCGTGTTCGATTACATGTCCTGCCCGGACGGCGGCGAGATCAAGACCTCGGAGTTGATCCATCCCAAGGTGGAGGCGGAAATCTGCTTTGTCACCAAAGCGCCGTTGCGCGGGCCGGGCTGTCACGTCGGCGCGGTGTTGGCCGCAACCGATTTCGTGATTCCCGCAGTGGAAATCATCGATTCGCGCTACCGTGACTTCAAGTTCGATCTAAAGAGCGTCATCGCCGACAATACCTCATCCTCGCGCTTCGTGGTGGGTGGACGGATGCGCGATCCGGCCGAACTCGACCTGCGCACCTTGGGCGTGGTGTTGGAGAAGAATGGCGAAGTCGTATCGATGGCGGCAGGCGCGGCCGTACTCGGTCATCCGGCGATCCCGGTGGCGATGCTGGCCAACCAGTTGGCGCAGCGCGGCGAGGAGATTCCCGCCGGAACCTTCATCATGACCGGCGGCGTCACCGAAGCGATCGCGGTGCAAGCCGGGGATCACGTCATGGCTCGATTCCAGGATTTGGGCAGCGTGTCGATGCGCTTCGTTTAAGGCGCTGTCTCTCCGATTGGAGCGCGCGTTCGTAGCAAAACTTTAAGATGGAGATCCATCATGCCATTTGCGCAAATTCATATTCTTGAAGGCCGTACCGAGGAGCAGAAGCGGGCGGTCATCGAAAAGGTCACCGACGCGCTGTGCGAAGCTGTGGGTGCGCCGCGCGAGGCCGTCCGCGTCCTGATTCAGGAGGTACCGAAGACCAATTGGGGCATCGCCGGAAAATCGGCCAAGGATCTCGGACGCTGAACCACGGGTTGGCACCCTGCGTTCGGCGCTGAAAGCCTTGGTCGAAAGGTGAGGTGTGGGAATGGTGGGGTGGAATACCCCGACGGCGGTGAGACTAGCATGATACTTGTGCTGCTCATGCCGCCGGGGTCATGACGGATTGTACGGATGACATGCATTACTGAGCGTTGACGATCACGAAGTTCTGGTGAGGTTCCGCCCAGCGCAGCGTGACGTTCTTGCCGGCCTGCGGGAAGTTGGCGATCGGATATTCGCCGCTGGCTCCTTGCAGGAACTCCACACCCAGGGTGGTCACGGTGAAGTTCACATTGGCGAACTCCGTACCGTCGGCGATGACCCGCAAATTGTGGCTACCGTTGCCCAACCGGTTCCAGTTGAAGGTGTAGCCAAACCCGTTGTTGTCGTCGCCGCAGGTCGCCACCGTATCGGGCCGGGTGGTACCGTAAGCCACTTGCTGCCGGGTACCGCCGTCGATCTGGATTTCCACCGTGCTCGCTTGGCAGATCCAACCCCGGATCAGGCCGATGCCACTCTCGAAGGAACCCTGTTGCGGGCTTTCCAGGTTAGCGAGGAGTTGCGACAGCGGAGCCGCGGCGGTCGGTTGAACGCTGGCTGCATTCCGACTGGCGCCGACGATGACGAAATTCTGGTGTGGTTCGGCCCAGCGCACGGTGACGTTGTCGCCGGTTTGCGGAAAGTTGGGTAGGGTCGCTTCGCCGCTGGCGCCTTCCAGGTACTCCACGCCCAGTGTGGTTACATTGAAATCGACATTGGCGAACTCCACGCCGTCGGCGTAAGCCCGCAGATTGTGCGCGCCATTACCTAAGCGATTCCAGTTGAAGGTGTAACCAAAGCCATTGTTGGTATCGCCGCAAGCCGCCAGGGTATCTTCGCGGGTGGTGCCATAAGCCACCTGTTGCAGATCGCCACCGTCGATGCGCACCTGCACGGTATTAGCCTGACAGACCCAGCCCCGGATCAAACCGACTCCGCTTTCCGCTGAGCCTTGGGTTGGACTTTCCAAGTTGCGGTTGTACTGTCCGTTGCAGGCCTGACCGGCATACGGGAGGGTATCCGGGATGATCTGCACCCCGGTGCTGTAGATCTGATCGGGTTCGAGCGTACCGGCGGTATCGAAGGTCACCTCGATCATGAACGCCGTCCAGCCGGTGGCCGGCCGTTGCACCACGCCGAGATAGGTGCCGTCGGCCTGCGGGGCCAAGGTCTGGCTGGTCCAGATCGCTCCAACCTCCTCCAGCCGGAAATCCCGGGCATTGGGGTTGGTCGCCTGCCACAGCTTTACTTCCTTGGGTTGAGCGGTGGGCGACACCCGCAGCACTCCCTCCCCTTCCATCGCCCAGGTGATCTGGTGGCTGGTCTTGCCGTCCAGAATGTCGTCCATCCACGAGAGCGCCTTGACGATGGTGTCGTCGCTCTGCTTGTGGTCGGTGTTCGGCGTGTAGCGCAGCCACTTGGGGCCGATGAGATCGGAGTAATAGAACCGTGAGGAATCGGAGACGAAAAACTGATCGCCGGTGGCGTTGAGGATCAGCTTGGGCATGGTGTAGCGGTCGCGGTAAGCATAGGGGTCCACGACCTGCAACAAGGCTTGGCCTTCGGGCGTCTGCACCCGGCAGGGCAGATCAAATTCCACGTAATCCTTCAAGGCCGGCGCGAAGAAACCGTAGGCTTCCCAGTGGTGAATGAACTGCCGGCCCAGATTGAGCATATCGATTGAGGCCGGCACGATGGCCTTGACGCGCGGGTCCACGGCGGCGGTCAGCCAAGTGGTCCAACCGCGTTTGGAGCCGCCCAGGACCAGAAAGTTATCGATCTGTGTGCTCTTGCTGGCGGCGAATTCCTGCACCGTGTCCATGGCGCGAACGGCGGCCTTGGTCATCGCCAGATGCACCGCCCACTCCATGTCGCCGGTATCCAGCGCCTTGTCCAGGCTGTAGGCGAGGATTTCGTCTTCCTTCCGCCCGCGGTTGGTTTCGTCGGTGAAATATAGCGGCTGATTGGGGACCTGCCGAACCTGGGCGAGTACCGCGCCGGTCGCAACGACCGCCGCCCCGACCGCATCGGGTACTTCGGTGATCGGTGTGCCGCCGTTGCTGCCGCCGTCGATCAGCAGAATGGCGGTTTTGGTGGTATCCAGCCCGAACTGGGGGATAACCAGTACCACCTCATGCTTCCAGATGGTGCGATCCACCTCGCTGGGCGACCGCCACTGCTGGGAAGTCATTTCGATAAAATAGGCGGTGAATCCGACGCCTTTTTGGGTGTGGTAGAGGCTGTAGCTATAGTTTGGGTCCGTTTTGGCCACGTACTGGTCCAGAGCGGTTTCCGCCGCCCAGCCGCCACGAGCCAGAGCGAACGCCAGTAACATCAATAACGAGACATATCGCGAAAATTTGTTGAATTTATCGAACATGGCGTCTGTTCTTCCTCTCTTTTGGGCTTGGCATGAAGATGGTTGCCTGACTGATCTATGTTAATTGAAAGGTGATTAATTATACAATCGCCGCTACAGTTGCTTCATGATCCTTATGACTTTTATTCCATGGGAAAAGTCCGCCAGCATGACGGCGCCACAGCGCTCGAATCCAAATTCGAACCTCCATAGCTTTCCCAGCGGACACTCGCTAGGCTATTTGAGTATCTTGCGGCACCCCACTTCCAACCCTCGTTTTACTCCGGAGACCCTCATGAAGCCTTCCTTGTTTGCAGTCGCCCTGTGTCTGACCGCCAGTCTGCTGACGCCGCCGGCCTTGGCCAAGAAAACTCAGATGAAAAACATTGATTTCGGCGAAATCACCTGCGGGGAATTCTTGCAGGAGCTGTCCACCAGTTCCGCCGAGGATGCGGGCGTCGTGCTGATGTGGATCGACGGTTATCTGAGCGGCGTATCCGGCGACACCAGCCTGAATTGGAAGGATCTGGAAAAATTCAGTACCAATCTGGTCGCCTATTGTGGCAAGAAACCCGATGAAAAAGTCTTGGATGCCGCCGAGGCGGTCGGCATTGCCGAGTGAGCGGCGATGATCGTTCTTAACGGTACTGTCGCAGATACCACCACTCGTAGAAGCGCTTGGCCTGGTGACCGAACCAGGACGGTGGCAGGGTGAGCAGCCGCTCCGGCGTGCGCCAGACCAGCATTCCGCGATCCAGCATGTCCACGATGCAGATCAATTCGGTTTTGAAGGTCGCGGTCGCCGACTTGCCGTCCAATTCGGCCAGCAAGTTGGCGGCGGCGGCTCGCGCTTGCAGGTCGGCGATGTGGGCCTGTTTGGGCATCCAGTCCGGCCCCGGAAAACTGCCGGAGTCGCCGGCCACGTAAACCCGTTCCCAGCCCGGCACCCGGCATTGCGCGTCGACCTGAATCAGCCCGCCCGGCGATTTCGGCAAATCATCGGTATCGTCCAGCCAGGCCGGACCGGTCATGCCGGGCATGAACAGGATCAGGTCGGCATCGAAGGCCCCTCCTTCCGTCACCACCTGATTGGCCTCGAAGCGGACCATCTTATGACCGAGCCGGGTTTCGATATCCAGCTCGCTCATCATCCGCAACAGACGATCGACCGCTGGCGGCCCCATCCGCTGGCCTGGACGATCGGACGGACTGAAAAACACCAGCTTGATGCGATCGCGCCGGCCTTGACGCCGCAGCAGCTTGTCGATGCCGAACAGAAATTCGAACATCGGGCCACCGCGCATGGCCGACGGCTCCTTGGGATTGCTGGCAAAACCGATGGCAATCGTTCCGCCGTCCAGCGCGTTCAAGCGATCGCGGATCGTCTCGGCCACTTCGATGCTGGCGCAGGGAATCAGCGCATGTTCGATACCGGGCAAGCGCCGCAGGAAACGGCCCCCGGAACCAATGATCAATCCATCGTTATCGATCGATCCGGTATCGGTCAGCACCCGCCGGCCGCCATCGGCCAATCCGATGACGGCACCCTGATGGAAATTGAGCCTGTGGCGCGCTAGAAAAGCGTGTAGGTCGAGGCGTAAATCCGCGCCTTTCCGCAACCCGCTCGGAATCCAGATCAGGCTGGGATAGAACGCGAATTCCGGATGCGGTGCGACCAGGGTGATATCGGCGGTGGGGGCCAGCGCGCGGATTCGCTGGGCGGCGGTCAGGGCGGCGAAGCCGGCGCCGATGATGGCAATACGGTGCATGGGGATTCTCTGGCGATGGGGCAACAACTCATTATCCTACTCTGGCTGGTCTCGCCCCATGACAAATCGCAGCTTCAAACGTCAGCGTTTTCAGCGGGCGCATCGGGGTCGGGCAGAGATTTGGCGAGTTCGATGTCCGCATAGGCTTGTTCCCGATCTTCGAGGTCTCCCACGATCTTGGCGATGCGGTCGTAGCGCAGAGCCACCCAGAAACGCAGCGCCGGCCAGTTCCGCAATCCGACCGCGACCCGGATTTCCCGATAACCGGTTCGGGCGGCCCGCCGTTCGAGTTCCTCGGTGATCTCCCGGCCCACGCCCCGTCGTTGCCAACGCGGGCGCAGGAACAAATGGCCGACACAGAGTGTTTCGGGATGGCCGCGATGGATGCTCAGCAGCCCCTGCAGCTCGTCGTCGCTCCGGTGTCGGACCAGGAAACTGCGCTCATGCGCCGAATGACCGTTGGGCGGCAACGTGTCGTGGCGCAGCACGCTCAAGGCCCGATGCTCCAGGTCTCGTTCCGGCCCCAGCAGCCGGAACACCGTCTGGTTCTCGGCCAGGATGGAGGCCACCGCCGGCAAGTCGTGTTCGCGGGCTTCCACGAGCCGACAATGACTCGTTTCCCAAATCGAGGCGAGGAGGTTCATGAGATTGAGGCAACTCCTGAGTGAATCGACCGATCCGTTGGGCGCGGATCGTCAAAAGTGAAGGAAGCCCATGGGAGAGCCGCCGCTCATAATTCGCGGATCACCCGGCAGGGATTGCCGACCGCCACCACCCGCGCCGGCAGGTCGCGCGTCACCACACTGCCCGCGCCGACGACGGTATCGGCACCGATCTCGATGCCTGGCCCGATGATGACGCCGCCGCCGATCCAGACATTTTCCCCGATCCGAATCGGCGCGGCCATTTCCAGGCCGCTGGCGCGTTCCGTGGGATCAAGCGGGTGATAGGCAGTATAGATTTGCACTCCGGGACCGAACTTGCAATTCGCGCCCACCTCGACCCGATTGCAATCCAGAATCACGCAGTTGAAATTGAGATAAACGCCCGGCCCCAGATGGATGTTGGTGCCGTAGTCGCATTGGAACGGTGGTTCGATCCACACGCCTGCGCCCATCTCACCGAGCAAGTCCCGGAGGATGGCGTGGCGTTGCTCGGGGTCGAGCGACGAGATGGCGTTGAAGCGCGCGGTCAGCAGTCGCGCCCGTTGCCGAGCCTGAACCAGTTCCGGGTCCGAGGAACGATATGGTTGGTCGGCCAGCATTTTTTCGCGTTCGGACGGCGGCATGAGGTCTCCGTGGGCAGAGTAGTTGTCGGGTCGGGCACGGTATCACGACGAGCGACGTTTACATCTTGCTTTTCACCTTGGATCCAAGCTATTTGCCTGTCGGGCCAGCACCGTAATTGCCGCCCAATCACCCGTCGCCAACGCGGCCTTGGGCGTCAACCAGGATCCGCCGACGCAACCGACGTTGGGCAGCGCCAGAAACTCCGGCGCGGTTTCCGCCGTGATCCCGCCGGTCGGGCAGAAGGTGACATCCGGGAACGGTCCGGCCAGCGCCTGCAACATCCCCATACCGCCCGCTTGCCGGGCCGGGAATAACTTTAGTTCACGAAAGCCGGCGAGCCGGGCGGCGATCACCTCGGACGGGGTCATCACCCCCGGTAGCAACGGAAGGTCGCTATCCCGTGCCGCTGCGATCAACGCCGGCGTCAGGCCGGGGCTGACTCCAAAACAAGCGCCAGCATCCCGCGCCTCGGTAAAGTCCTCTGGCCGAGTGAGGGTGCCGACACCCACGATGGCCTCGGGAACCTCATCGGCCATCGCCCGGATCGCCGCCAGAGCGACGGGGGTGCGCAGAGTCACCTCCAGCACCCGCACCCCGCCGGCGACCAGCGCCTTGGCCAAGGGCACCGCCTGCACCAGATCTTCGATGACGAGGACCGGAATCACCGGCCCAACGCGCATAACGTCCAGAACGTGCAGTTTGTTCATGGCGCATCCCCTGTGGCAAACGCGAAGTGATCGTGAACCGGCGTGACATGCGGTGTGGAAGTCGTCGTTCCCGTCGGGTTTGGGGTCGCGAAGGCGCGCGCGCCCTGCTCGGCTCCGATGGCGTTGGCGCGGAACACGCCGAACAGCTCGCGACCCAGGCCGTGTTGGTAATCGCTCAAATCCACCGGTTCCGGTTGGCGCTCGGCCCATTCCGACTCGGTGACCCGCGCTTCGAGCACCCCGCGTTCGCCGTCGAGCCTAATCACATCGCCATCGCGCACCCGTGCCAGCGGCCCACCGGCCAGACATTCCGGCGTGACGTGAATCGCCGCCGGCACCTTGCCGGACGCGCCCGACATGCGCCCATCGGTGACCAGCGCCACCTGGAAGCCCTGGTCCTGCAATACCCCCAGCGGTGGGGTGAGCTTGTGCAACTCCGGCATGCCGTTGGCGCGTGGTCCTTGATAGCGCAACACAGCGACGAAATCGCGTTGGAGTTCGCCCCGGTCGAACGCGGCCATGAGTTCCTCTTGATTGTTGAAGACCAGGGCGGGCGCTTCCACAATACGATGTTCCGGTTTGACCGCCGAAGTCTTGATCACCGCTCGCCCCAGATTGCCGCTCAACAGTTTGAGTCCGCCCTCGGGACTGAACGGCCGGGTAGCGGGACGCAACACGCTCTCGTCGCCGCTCTGCTTCGGCGCCGGACGCCAAGCCAGCACGCCGTTATCCATAATCGGTTCCTCGCAATAGCGCGCTAGACCTTCTCCCGCGACGGTGAGCACGTCGCCGTGCAGCAGCCCGGCATCGAGCAATTCGCCGATCAGAAAACCCATGCCGCCCGCCGCGTGAAAGTGATTCACGTCGGCTTGGCCGTTGGGATAGATCCGGGCCAACAGTGGCACCACTGTCGATAAGTCGCTGAAGTCGTCCCAGTTGATCGATATGCCGGCGGCATGAGCGATGGCGACCAGGTGTAGGGTGTGGTTGGTCGAGCCGCCGGTGGCCAGCAAGCCGACGATCCCGTTTACGATCGTCCGTTCGTCAACGACCCACCCGACCGGCAGGTACTCGTCGCCGAGCGCGGTGATCCGGGCCGCCCGCTGGGACGCCGCTTGGGTCAGCGCGTCGCGCAAGGGGGTGTTGGGATGGACGAACGCCGCGCCGGGCAGATGCAGACCCATCACTTCCATCAGCATTTGATTCGAATTGGCGGTGCCGTAGAAGGTACAAGTTCCCGGTGCGTGATACGCCTTCGACTCCGCCTCCAGCAGCGCCTCGCGCCCGACCTGGCCCTGGGCGTAAAGCTGGCGGATTTTCGCCTTCTCGGCGTTGGGCAGGCCCGAGGGCATCGGTCCGCCGGGCACGAAGATCGCCGGCAGGTGGCCGAAATGCAAGGCGCCGATCAGCAACCCCGGCACGATTTTGTCGCATACGCCGAGACACAGCACCGCGTCGAACGTGTTGTGCGAGAGCGCCACAGCGGTCGCCATGGCGATCACATCGCGTGAGAACAACGACAGTTCCATGCCGGGCTGGCCTTGGGTCACGCCGTCGCACATGGCCGGTACCCCGCCAGCGAACTGCGCCACTGCGCCCGCTTCGCGCGCTGCCTGCTTGATCAAGGCGGGAAAACGCTCCAGCGGTTGATGCGCGGACAGCATGTCGTTATACGAGGAGACGATGGCGAGGTTCGGCCAGCATGCCTCGCGTAGGACGGCTTTGTCGTTCGCGTCGGAAGCGGCAAAGGTGTGCGCCAGGTTGGTACACGACAGGCGCTTGCGGACCGTACCGTTGGCGCGGGCGCGCTCCAGCCGCGTCAGATAGGCGGACCGGGTCGGCGCGCTGCGTTGGCGAATGCGGTCGGTGACCGCCGCCACGGTGGGATGAAGGGTCATGATCATAACTCCTGAGTCATGGGGGGCGACGCGACGCCCGCCGTCGTTCCGGTTACGGACAGTTCCCGCTGGAAAGCGGCGATGGCCTGGTACTCCGCTTCGAGTTTGGTCGGGATGCTGAGATAAATCGGCAGCAACCGACTGTAAATCGCGACGTTGCCCGCGATCGGCACATGGCGATGGGTGGCGCCCACCATGTCGGCAATGACGTTCAGGGAATCGACACGACCCAGCGCGTAGAGTCCCAGCACCGCCGCGCCCAGGCAGGAGCTTTCGAAGCTCTCCGGCACCACTACCTCGCGATTGAAGATATCGGCCATCATTTGCCGCCACAGACCGGAACGGGCAAAGCCGCCGGTGGCCTTCATCGTTTGGGTGGGACCGATCAGTGCTTCCACCGCCGGCAGGATGCTGTACAGGTTAAAAATCACTCCTTCCAGCACGGCTCGGATCAGGTGCTCCTTGCGATGGTGCATGGCCAGCCCGAAGAAGGAGCCGCGCAGATTGGCGTTCCACAGTGGCGCGCGTTCGCCGGCGAGATAAGGATGAAACAGCAAGCCCTCCGCGCCGGGCGTGACCCGCTCGGCGATCCGGGTCAGCACTTCGTAAGGATCGATGCCCAGCCGTCGGGCCGTTTCCACCACGGACGCCGTCAGTTCATCGCGCACCCAGCGAAACACAATGCCGCCATTGTTCACTGGTCCGCCGATCACCCAATGCCGGTCGGTGAGGGCGTAGCAAAAGGTGCGCCCGGACGGATCGGTCACGGGCCGGTCCACCACCGTGCGCATCGCGCCGCTGGTGCCAATGGTGACGGCGACCTCGCCCGGCCCAATGGCGTTGACCCCCAGATTGGAGAGCACGCCATCGTTGGCGCCCACCACGAACGGCGTGGTGGGCAACAGGCCAAGTTCCCTCGCCAGTTCCGGCTCCAGCCCGGCCAGGTGAAAGGTGGTCGGCACGGGCTCGGGAAGTTGCGTGGGGGTAATGCCAGCGACTTTTAGGGCTTCGGCGTCCCAGTCCAGTTGGGACAGATTGAACAAGCCGGTGGCCGAGGCAATGGAATAGTCCACCACATAGCGTTTGAACAGTCGGAAGAACACATACTCCTTGATGCCGATGAAGCGCGCGGCCCGGGTGAATACCTCCGGTTGTTCGCGCCGCAGCCAGACCAGTTTGGCGAGCGGTGACATGGGATGGATCGGCGTGCCGGTGCGTTGATAAATCGCCAATCCGCCCCAATCGTGTTTGATGCGCTCGGCCCAGTCGGTCGCCCGGCTGTCGGCCCAGGTGAGACTGCGCGTGAGCGGCCGACCGTCCGCGTCCACCGCAATCACGCTGTGCATGGCGGCGCTGAACGATACGCCCACCACCGCGCCCGGCTCGGCGCCGGCTTTACGCACCGCGTGACGAATGGCGGTGAGCACCGCGCGGTAAATTTCCTCCGGATCTTGTTCCGCCGCCGCCGGGGTCGGCGTGAGCAGCGGATACTCGACGGCGTGGTGGGCAACGACCCGTCCGGCGGTGCTGAAGGCCACTGCCTTGGTGCTGGTAGTGCCGATATCAACGCCGATGACAACAGCGGTTTTGTCGGTCATTTGAGTACCTCCGGGAACTGTCTGTCAGCCGATGAACAGGCCGATGGAGAAGGACCACCGCGAAACCGACCAGGGCGATGAGAGTTTCCATCACCGTCCAGGACTTCAGCGTGTCCTTCACATCCAGCCCGAAGTAGCGATTGACCAGCCAAAAGCCGGAGTCGTTGACATGGGACAGGATGGTCGCGCCAGCGGCAATGGCGATCACCAACAGGCCCAGGACGGGACCTTGCAGGTGCAGGGTCGCGACCAGGGGCGTGATCAGGCCCGCCGCCGTGATCATGGCCACCGTCGCCGAACCCTGCGCCACCCGCACCAGGGACGCGATCACGAAGGCCAGCACGATGGGGGGCAGTGGCGAGCCGGCCATCATGTCGCCCAGCACCTTGCCCACGCCGGAATCGATCAGGATCTGCTTGAAGACGCCGCCCGCGCCGGTCACCAGAATGATGATGCCCGCCGGCTCCAGCGCCTTGGTGGCGATGTTCTGCACTTCGTCGCGGGTCAAGCCGCGGCGGGTGCCGAGCAAGGTGAAAGCCAGCAGGGTAGCGATCAGCAGGGCGACGAAGGGATGACCGAGGAAGCCGAGCACCGTCCGGGTCGGATCGTCCTTCGGCAACAGGACGTTGGTGACGGTATTGACCAGGATCAACACCAGCGGCACCAGAATGATGCCCGCCACGGTCAGGAACGACGGCAATTCCCGATCCGGATCTTTAGGGGTCAGTTGCATGTAATCGGGTACCCCGACATGGATGCGTTGGGCGATCCAGCGTCCGAACCAGGGGCCGGCGATGGCCATGGCCGGCAAACCGGCGGCGATGCCGAACAGGATCACCCAACCCAGGTCGGTGCCCAGCAAGTTGGCCACGGCGATGGGACCCGGGGTCGGCGGCACGAAGCTGTGGGTGACCGCCAGACCGGCCAGCAGCGGGATACCGTAGTAGAGCAGCGAGCGCCCGGTTTTCTGCGCCAGCCCGTAGACCAGCGGCACCAGAATGATGAAGCCGACGTCGAAAAAGACCGGGATGGCGACCAAAAAGCCGGTCAGACCCAGCGACCATTGCGCCTTGTCCTCGCCAAAGCGTTGCAGCAGGGTCTGCGCCAGCCGCTCGGCGCCGCCGGACACCTCCAGCATTTGGCCGAACATCGCGCCCAGCCCGACCACGACGGCGACGAAACCCAGCGTGTCGCCCATGCCCTTTTGAATGGATTCGATGACCTCAGTCAGTGGCATGCCAGCGGTGACGCCCACCAGCAAGCTGGCCAGCAGCAAGGCGACGAAGGCGTGCAACTTGACCTTCATCACTAGAAAGAGCAGGAGAAAAATACCGGCGACCGCCGTCAGGATTAACCCGCTATCGGACATGATCGATGCTCCTTGATGGATATATGTGTTTGTTTGAACGGGGTAACCAGCACTTCAGCACAAAGAAGGAAGTGCTGGTTACGAAGAAATGTAGTAAAAGAACTATAAAAGTAGTATTTTTTCTAGATAAATCAAATAAACGTCGTTATTTTTGAAGCGGATGGCATGATTTATGTAGTATTACTACGAAATTAGCGCTTTATTTATTGTATAAAAACCACATAATGAGCGAATAACAATCCGAACCCGCGCATTCAAGCGTTTCCACTTTTGACTTCAACAGGTAAAAGCCATGTCAACCAGTATCCTCGCCGACCTGCCGGAACCGGTTCTCGACAAACGGGAAACCGTTCCCCTGCTGGCCCAGATCGAAACCGCGCGGGAACGGTTCAGCAAGGCCGAACAGCGCGTCGCCAGCTACGTGCTCGGCCATGCGGACGAGATCATGAATCTGTCCATCGCGACGCTGGCGGGAGCGGTGGGCGTGAGCCAGCCGACCGTGGCGCGCTTCTGCCTGGCCTTGGGTTTTAGCGGCTTCAAGGAATTCAAACTGCGTCTGGTGCAAAGCCTGGCCGGGGGTGTGCCCTTCGTGCATCGCGATGTCGGCGCGAGCGATCCCGCATCCGCCCTGGTCGCCAAGGTGCTGGATCGCACCATCGCGGCGCTGATGCGAGTGCGCAAAGAACTCGATGCGGCGGCGCTGGACCAAGCCATTCACCTGTTGGCGAATGCGCGGACCATCGAGTTTTATGGCGCGGGCAATTCCGGCATCATCGCCGCCGACGCTCAGCACAAGTTCTTCCGCTTGGGCGTGCCGACGGTGGCCTACTCGGACGCTCACATTCACGGCATGGCCGCCACCCTGCTCCAACCGGGCGATGTGGTGGTGGCAATCTCCAACACCGGCCGCACCCGCGATGTACTGCGCAGCGTCGAGTACGCGCTGCAAGCGGGCGCGAGCGTGGTTGCCATCACCGCCAGCGGTTCACCGTTGGCTCGGTCGAGCACGATGGCCTTGTGCGCCGATGTCGAGGAGGACCCGGATATCTATTCGCCGATGACCTCGCGGATCGCCCATTTGGCGATCATCGACGTGCTGGCGGTGGGAGTGGCGCTCAGCCGGGGACCGGGATTGTTGGCCCAGTTGGAAAAAGCCAAGCAAAGCTTGCGGGAACGGCGGGTACCTCGGTACAAGGCCAGTAACCCGGAAGCCCATGGCGCGCGGCGCCAGCTGAGAGGATGACTGACAGCACTCTTCATGCACCACCCGCCAGCTTGAGTCCGACTTGGACGGCGGATAGAGTGTCGTTCCCGTGGCGCGTGGGGAGTTTTCTGTGTCCGGTGCCTGTCGAAGAGGCTTCACCTCCAGAAGAGAGATCTTTCACCATGCCGACGCTTGCGGCTCATCCGAACTCCCAGAACGAACCGGTCCTGCTGGCGTGCGGACTCGTCAAACAGTTTGCTGGTCGCCGCGTGGTCGATGGGGTGGACTTGCGCTGTCGGGCCGGTCAGGTGCTGGGCCTGCTGGGCGCCAATGGAGCCGGCAAAACCACGACTCTGCGGCTGTGCTATGGGTTCCTCCAACCCGATGCCGGCACGATCCGCGTGGCGGGGATCGACCGGCGCACCGATCCCGAGACGGCCGCCCGGTGGGTGGGCGTCTGCACCCAGGACGACACCTTCGACACCGATTTCACGGTGCGCGGCAACTTGGAGCAAATGGGTCGCTACTTCCGCCCTCGCCCGCCCGCCGTCAAAGCGCGGGTTACCGCCTTGCTTGAGCGTTTCGGGCTGGACCGCTATGCGAATGCCAAACCCGACATCCTCTCGGGCGGTTACCGGCGCCGACTCATGCTGGCCCGCGCCCTGGTCCACGAACCTCGGTTGTTGTTCCTGGACGAACCCACCACAGGGCTGGACCCGCAAGCGCGCCTGGAGGTCTGGGAATTGATCGACACCCTCCGGCGCGAAGGGTTGGGTATCGTCCTGACCACCCATTACATGGACGAAGCCGAGCGCCTGTCCGACGAATTGCTGATTTTGCGTGAGGGCCGTGTCGTGGCGGCCGGGCACTCCCGAGCAGTGCTGGGCAATCTGATCGGTGAGCACATGCTGGTGTTGGACGCCCGCGATCCAGCGGTGTCGGCGGTTCGCGATTGGGTACGGCAGGCGGGCCTACCGGAACCCACCCGGGTACTTTCCAGCTTGCACCTCGCGCTGGATGGGCCGGGTCTGGCCCAATTCAGCACCCGGTTCGGCGATCTGCGGTTCGAGGTCCGCCCCCCTACCCTGGACGACTTGTTCCTGAAGCTGGCCGAACAATCATGATCCCCTCCTACCGCGCCGCTTTTCAGTGGCAGAGCCGCGCCGTTCTGGGTCGACACCTGACCGTGTACCGGCGCAACTGGCATACGGCCGCGCTGCCGCCCCTGCTGGAACCGATCATCCTATTGCTGGCATTCGGGGTGGGATTGGGTGGTTTCATCCCGGAGTTCGCCTGGCGCGGTCGACCCGTCTCCTATCTGGCCTATCTGGCGCCCGGCATGTTGGCCTATACCGCGTTCATGACCGCTTTCTTTCAGGCCCTGTTCGCGGCCTACATCCGCATGCATTACCAGAAAACCTGGGAAGGACAACTCGTCACCCAGGTGCGCTTGGAGCACGTTGTCTGGGGCGAAGTGTTGTGGGCCGCCACCCTGGGAACGGTCTACGCACTGATCGTAACCCTGGTGCTGGCGGGGTTCTCCCTGACCGGTTGGTTGCAACTGCATTGGGCCAACGCCTTCCTGGTTCTCCCCCTGCTGTTTCTCGCCGCCCTGGCTTTCGCCACGCTGGGGCTGTTGTTCACGGCGCTCGTGCCCAGCATCGACCACATGAACATCCCCTTTTTCCTGGTCATCATGCCGCTGGGGTTCACCAGCAGTACCTACTTCCCGCTGGAAGGCGACTCCCCCTGGACGCAGGCCTGGCTGGTCCTGAATCCCTTGCACCACTTGGCGGAAGGGATTCGCCTCCTGCTGCTGGTTGACGAACCGAACCACCACCTGGTGGCCGCCTGTGGTCTGTTTCTGTTGATGATTCTGATCCTGATACCCGTCGACGAGCGGCTGTTGCGACGCCGGGTGTTGGGAGAAAGCTGAGATTCCAGCGTTGCCGTTACCGGTCGGCGGATAGCGAACTGTCCTGTCCGATCCGCCGGTAGACCGTTCCGGTGAAGAGCGCCAGCAGCGTCGATCCGCTGCGTACCTCGACCCGATAGACCGCCGTGCGTCGCCCCAGGTGAGCCTCGGTGGCCAGCGCCTCGACTTCCGCCCCGGCTTGACTGGCTTGCAGATACTCCATGTGGGCGGCGAGCGCCACCGCCAGGGTCCCGTGCGAATTGGACGCCAGGGCGAAGGCGGCATCGGCCACGGTGTACAGAAAGCCGCCGTGCGCCGAGCCCCAACTGTTGAGAAACTCCGGCCGGATGGTGCCCCATACCCGCGCCTGTCCGGGCCTGGGCACTTCGCCTTGCAGGCCGAGCGTGATCATGAAGGGGTCCAACATACGAACTTATCCTTGCGCAACGTTCGAAGAAGCGGGTGTCCGACGGCTGCGTCACGCTCGCCATCGAGAGCTTGTCATTACCTGTGTCAAACTGAATCTTCCGACCCGGAACCATGTTACCGAAGAGTTCGAAGGGCGATAAGCCCGAGCACCTCGATTTCAACCTGTCGGTGGGGATTATCATCTATCATCCATCGGGCGAGGATTCATCTACCCTTCAAGGAAGCTGCCCGATGCAAGGCCATGCCCCGCCATGCCTCACCCAACTCCGGGAATCCACTTTCACTCAACACCTGTTCGTCAACGGCTCGCGCCCGTCGGCGGATGCGGTGTGGCGACTCCGGCCGTGCCCGGACGATAAGCCACCGAATTCGTTGCGGGAGACGGCCTGCCGGGTTTTCCGAAGCGGTCGGGTTTTCCGGGAGCGCTGATGGCGGGGCTGCGCCTGGATGGCTTATCCACCATGTTGCTGCGGGAGGTCGATCTGACCCTGGCGGCGGGCGAGAGAGTCTTTCTATCCGGCGCATCGGGTTCGGGCAAGAGCCTGTTGCTGCGCGCCGTCGCCGATCTGGACCCGCATCGCGGCGAGGTCTGGCTCAATGACCTGCCCCGCTCCCGTCTGACGCCATCAGAATGGCGCCGCCGAGTGGGTTTGTTGCCCGCGGAGAGCCATTGGTGGGCGGAAACCGTCGGCGAGCATTGGCGGGCGCCGGCCGCCGGTTCTCCGATCGAAGCCCTGCTTGTCGCCCTGGGCTTCGATGTCGACGTAAGCGGTTGGGCCATCACTCGGCTGTCCACCGGCGAACGCCAGCGTCTGGCGCTGGCGCGCTTGCTGCAGAACCAGCCTCAAGCCCTATTGCTGGACGAAGCCACCGCCAACCTGGACTCGGTCAACCGGGAGCGGGTGGAGACGGTGCTGGAGGATTATCGCGCCACTCACGCCACCGCGATGCTGTGGGTGAGCCACGATCCCGAGCAACGGGTCCGCCTGGGTGGACGGCGGTTGGTCATTCGCGAGAACCGGCTGGAGCCCGAGCCATGAACCTGATCGCCTTGAGTGTCTGGGACCTGATCCTGGCCGCCGGTTTGGTGATGGTGTTGGCCGCTTTGTCCTGGCGGCTGTGCCTGGGTGTCGAGCGGCGAGTACTGGTCGCCGCGCTGCGCGGCGCGGTGCAATTGATGCTCGTCGGCCTGGTTTTGAAGCAACTGTTTGCCCAGGCCAACCCGGTGCTGATCGGACTCATCGTCCTGGTCATGTGGTCGGTGGCGGGTTGGGAAGTGCAAAGTCGACAGAAACGCCGCTACACCGGACTCTGGGGCTATGGCATCGGCACCCTTTCCCTGTTTCTGTCGTCCTTCAGCGTCACTCTGCTGGCGCTGCTGGTGATTATCCAGGTTGAGCCCTGGTATCAGCCGCGGTACCTGATCCCCCTGCTGGGCATGCTGCTGGGCAATACCATGAGTGGAGTGGCCATCGCCCTGGACCAACTGACCCGTCAGGCCTGGGATGCTCGGGGTTGCATCGAAGCCCGCTTGCTGCTGGGGGCAACCTGGGAGGAAGCCATCGCCGACCTGCGCCGCGAGGCACTACGTTCTGGACTCATTCCCATCGTCAACGCCATGGCTGCGGCCGGCCTGGTGAGTTTGCCCGGAATGATGACCGGTCAGATCCTGGCCGGCAGCCCCCCCCTGGAAGCAGCCAAATACCAACTCCTCATCCTGTTTTTGATCGCCGGCGGTACCGGACTGGGAACGATGGCGGCGGTCTGGATCGGTTCGCGACGCCTGTTCGACGATCGTCAGCGCCTACGTCTGGATCGGCTAACCACGAGTCGTCGATAAGCGGAACCCATGGATTCGAGCCGCGCGGTACATGGGTCATGGGTGAGTCGTCAATGCCGGAACGGGTGGTGGGCCGACAGCGAGTTTGCCCAATGGCCGCCCGTCGCCCAAGTGTCCATGTGCTCCCGCAACCATTCCAGGTAGTATTGCGTTCGGGTCGCCGGGTGCTTGCCGAACAGGATCAGCCTCGCGCGAAATCCTTGCGACCCGCCGCCCGCGTGATGGTTTTCCCTCGCCCCCGGTGTCACCCGCAGCGGTTTTGAGTGCGGTCAAGCCGGTCAAACCCACCAGAACGTGCTGGGGTAATATGATTATTTTCAACTTGTTAACGCTTGCGCGACCTGGGTACGAGTTTCCCGAACAACGCCCCGGTTGGGGATAAGGCGGATCGACAAGGGATGACGAACAACAACAATCCCATCGGGGTCTTCGATTCCGGGGTGGGTGGACTATCGGTACTCCAGCACATCCGCACCGCCTTGCCTCGGGAATCGCTATTGTATGTGGCGGATTCGGGCCATGCGCCCTACGGCGGTAAGCCGGTCGATTTCATCGTGCGTCGCTCGCTCGCCATCACCGAATTCCTGC
>WBZT01000442.1_pt1 | contig 33818 bp, 30 predicted proteins | sample 5204241 | NCBI WGS metagenome assembly WBZT01 (sample SAMN12344358, study PRJNA552823) | activated sludge metagenome | biome: Activated sludge suspended growth; feature: Nitrification reactor; material: Wastewater; isolation source: activated sludge from nitrification reactor of wastewater... | reverse complement strand
GGGAAAGACCGAGAAGACCCTCATCGATCCCAGCGCTGAGTTCTCACAAATGTAGTGACCAATATCGCCATCTGAAAATCGCAACCCATTGAAAACATGAGAAGCTGTTGGGGGCGGTGACAAAGATGGGCTAGGGAGGGCCAGCCACGACCTGGAACGGGTCGCCACCCTACTCCAGACCAACGCCGAGCGCACCGCTGCGACCCTGCCCCCCGGGGAGGTGACCGGGGCCGAGTCCGCCCTGCGCCATCAGGTCGCCGTCCAGCGCGAGGCCGCCGCGGTGATCGATCGCCTGTGGCGCGACGATTTGCAGGAACGCGCCCAGCGTATGGCCCAGGGGGTGAGCCACATCGCCGACATCGTGCGAATCCAGCAGAGCCTGGTCCTCCACGGGGGGCAGGCAAGCAGTTTCAGTCTCACCCAGGCGGTGCAGGCAGCCTTGACCATACAGGGTGACACCTTCGAGCGCCACGGCATCATGGTCGCCCTGACCATCCCGGACGATCTGGACAGGGTCACCCTGCCCCACAACCGCCTGATTCAGGCCCTGGTCAACGTGCTCAAGAACGCCTACGAGGCCATCGGCGAGCGTGCCCGCAGGGAGCCGGTAAGCGGTCTCATCGAGGTGCGCTGCGAGCCCCTGGGGGTAGACCGCCTGCGCCTGAGCATCAGCGACAACGGCTGCGGTTTGACCCCAGAGGCCCGCGCCGGGCTGTTCCGCTTCGGCCATTCCACCAAAGAGCGCGGCACCGGCTTTGGGCTGCACGCCACGGCCCTGTTCGTCCAGGAGCTGGGTGGGGAAATCGCCCTGGAGAGCCCGGGGGCCAACCGTGGCGGTCGTCTGGTCATGGATCTGCCGCGCACCTTTGGGGCGGGACACCACCCGGCCGAGACACCCGTCCCCAAGACCCATCTTACCCAAGTTCCGGCTAGCCCAGGCCCGACGGAGACCCCATGAACTCAAGCACCCCAGATCCCGCCGCAGTCCCGGACCTGGCCAGCCCCAGACTCCTGCTGGGCGATATCATGTCGGCGCAGGTACTCACCGTTGGGAACGAGACGGGAGCGTGCGACGCCCTCAATCGGATGGAAACCCAGCGGATAAGCTGCCTGGTGGTGGTGGACGATGCCCGCCGCCCGATGGGGATTGTCACGGAGGGCGATGCGGTGCGCTCCTTTGCGGTCTATGGGACCGAACTGGGCCAGCGCCCGATCGAGGCCATCATGAGTACCCCGGTGCTGACAGCGACCCCGGACCTGGACTACCGCGACGCCTATCAGCTCATCGCCGCCAAGGGCTACCGGCATCTGGTGGTGGTGGACACCAGCGGGGCCCTGGCGGGGATCGTCTCCGAGGGGGACTTCCTCCATCACTTGGGCTTCGACTACCTGGTCGAGTTGAAGACCGTGGGCTCGGCTATGTCGCGCGAGGTGCTCGTCCTGCCGGTGGCCACCTTCGTCAAGGATGCGGTGCGCATCATGATGGAGCGGCACTTCAGTTGCGTCCTGGTGGGGGACGACCCACTGTATCCCCAAGGTATTCTTACCGAGCGCGACGTGGTGCACCTTACCCAGGGCGGGACCGAGGTGGTGGCCACCCCCCTGTCCGCCGTCATGCACGGCCCGCTCAAGACGGTGCGCGCCAATCTGCCGCTGCAGAAGGCCGCCCGGGCCATGGAGCAGACCGGCATCCGGCGCCTGGTGGTGGTGGACGAGGAGGGTGCCCTAGCCGGGCTCATCACCCGCCACGACATCGTCAAGGCCCTGCAAGGGGGGTACATCGAGTACCTGCACGAGACCATTGCTCGCCAGCAACGGCGCCTGCGCGAGGCCGAGACCCGCCTGGGCGAGGTCAGCCACCACACCCTCTTCCACGGCCTCATGGATCAGGTTGGCGACGGCATCATGATCCTGGCGGCCGCCGACGGCCAGGTCCTGGAGGCCAACCGCCATGCGGCTTCCCAACTGGGCTATGGGCAGGATGGCTTGCTCGCCCTGCGCCTCACGGACCTGACTCCCGAGTTGCCGGACCACTACACCTGGGCGAGATGGCTAGAAGTCCTGCGCGGGGGCGAGGGGCACCTGTTCGAGACCGCCTACCGCCGCGGCGACGGGACCTTGCTCCTGGCGGAGGTCTCTGCTCGCTATGTGGAGACCGCTGAGGCCGCCTTCGTGGTCACCCTGGTGCGCGACGTGAGCGAACGCAAGGCGGCAGAGCAGGCCCGGGAGCGCGAGCGCGCCCTGCTGCGCGCCCTGGTGCGCAGCATCCCCGACCTGGTCTGGCTCAAGGACCCGGACGGGGTCTACCTGGCCTGCAACCTGCGCTTCGAACGCTTCTTCGGGGCGGCGGAGGCGCAGATTCTCGGGCGCACTGACTACGACTTCCTTCCGGCCGAGGCGGCCGACCTCTTCCGTGACCACGACCGCCAGGCCATGGCCGCCGGCCACCCGGTGGTCAATGAGGAGGACGTGTCCTTCGCCGATGTCGGCCACAGGGAGCACCTGGAGACGGTCAAGACCCCCATGTACGGCCCCGCCGGAGACCTCATCGGGGTACTCGGCATCGGGCGCGACATCAGCGACCGACGCCACATGGAGGAATTGCAGCGCTACGGGGCCTTCCAGGCCGGGATCGCGGAGATGGGGGTATCAGTGCTGCACAACATCGGCAACGCCATCACCGCCGTCACCTCCGACGCCGAGATCCTGCGCCGGGCCAGCCAGGACCTGGCCAGGGTGGCGGAACTGCTGGGGCGTAGCGCCGATGCCAACCTGGCCCGCCAGGATACGGCTACAGGCCCGGATGCAGCCCCCGACGCTGAGATCGAGCACCTGCGTGCGGTGCAGCGGGAGGCCTCCACTGTCATCGCGCGCCTGCACCGCGACACCCTAGAGCAGCGCAGCCGCCGCATCCTTGAAGCCGTGCAGCACATCGCCGACATCGTGCGCATCCAGCAGACTGCGGCTCTGCCCAGCGCCCCGGCCACCACCTTCGACCTGGCCAAGGTCGTCAACGACGCCCTAGCGATGCAGGGGGACACCCTGGCCCGCTGGGGCATTGCCACCCGCGTCGCCATAGACCCGGCGGTCGGCCCAATCACCCTCTCGCGCAACCGCCTACTCCAGGCCCTGCTGAACCTGATTAAGAATGCCCAGGAGGCGATCCGCGAACGCGGCGAGGGCGCCGAGCCGGGGCAGGTCGCCATCGAGGCGACGCCCCTGGGGGCCGACCGTTTCCGCCTCGCCATCCGCGACAACGGGGTCGGGGTGACGGAGGAGCAGCGCCCCCACTTATTCCGCTTCGGCTACTCGACCAAGGCCCGCGGCACCGGCTTCGGGCTCCACGCCACCGCGGTATTCGTCCAGGACCTGGGCGGGCAGGTCGTCCTCGAAAGCCCTGGCCCCGGCCAAGGGGTCACCCTGAACCTGGACCTGCCGCGCAACGCCAATCAGATACCTTCCCAAGGCCGTGAGGCCGACCCGGCGAGGGAAACACCATGAGCAGCGAGCCCAGTCAGCCCACCAAGCCCTTCCGCATCCTGGTGGTGGACGACGACCCGGCCATCCTCGAGACCTATTGCCGCATCCTGCAACCCCCGCCCTCGGAGGTTGGAGCCCTGGAGGCCCTCATCGGCGGTACGCCTGAGCCAGCCACTGGGGCAAGGGAGCCCTTTGAGGTCACCGCCGCGGCCCAGGGCGAGGCCGCAGCCATCCTCAACCGCGAGGCCGTCGCCAGCGGGCGGCGTTACCAACTGGCCTTCATCGACATGCGCATGCCACCCGGCTGGGACGGGTTGCGCACCGCCTCGGAACTGCGCGCCCAGGACCCCTCGATCTATGTCGTCATCGCTACCGCCTACGCCGACTACAACGTCGACGAGTTGCAGGCGGCCCTGCACCACGACATTGTCCTGATGCGCAAGCCCTTCAATCAGGAAGAGATCTACCAGTTAACGCGGACCCTGTGCCAGAGCTGGGAGACGCGCGCCCGCCTGGAGCGCCTGACCGCTGAGTTGGAGGAGAGGGTGCTGGAGCGCACCGCGGAGCTGGCTCACCGGGTCGCCCAGCACGAGGCCCTGGCGGACATAGCCGCGCGCTTCGTTACCCTGGAGGGGAGCAGCGACCCCGCCGACGCTGTCCACTGGGGCCTGGCCCGCCTGGGCCGGCTGACCAACGCCGACGCAACCTTCCTGATCGAGGTCCCCGACGGCGACGGGCATCTGGGGCAGGTCCATGTATGGCTGGCCCTGGGCATGGAACCCCTGTGCTCCGGGCTGGAGGCCCTGCGTCGGGAGGAGGTCGGTCCCTGGCTGGTGCATCTCGCCCGCAGACAAATCGTGCGCTCCGAGGAGGGGGCGGGGGCCGCTGGCCTAGGCCCCTTGCGGGACCTGCTGCACGCCCGGCTGGGCGGTTGCGCCCTGGTCCCCATCGTGGTCTCGGCCCGCCTGCGCGGCCTCATCGGCGCCGGCTTTCGCTACCCCGGGCAAGCCTTAAGCCCCGCGGATGAGTCCATGCTGCACACCGCGGGGCACCTCATCGTCGGGACCCTGGCTGCCAGGCGCCACGAGGACCGGCCCCGCTAGGTCCAGGGGGCACAGCCCGGCACCGCTGGCTGCCTCATGCCCGTGATTTCCCCCGGGAGCAAAAGCCATTTTGTCTGAAGGGCGCGGGAGAGGAAGTTTTTTTCAAATCAGATACTGAGGAGCAAACCATGTCTGACCGGGTTTACAAGCTTGTTGAGGTCGTCGGCACATCGCCTATTGGGACCGATGCTGCCATTCATAATGCCATCACCACTGCCGCCAAGAGTATCCGGCATATCGACTGGTTCGAGGTGGTTAAAACCAGCGGCCATATCGTGGACGGTAAGGTGGCTCATTTCCAGGTTACCCTGAAAATCGGCTTTCGGCTCGAAAACGACTGAAATCTCCAAACCCGGATCCAGAGGAGATCTGATAGGGATTAGGCTCTAACCCCGGGCGAAGGGACGCCCTTGACGCCTGCCCACTTCAGGGCAGGCCGCGGATGGTGTCGGCCACCTCGCGGCTGAAATCGCCGAGGGTGGCGCTGAGTGCGGCGACCTGGGCATCCTGATCACCCTGGTCAAAGGCCTGGCGATAGGCGGATTCCCGCATGGCAAGGGCCACCTCGGCGTTGGGGTCGAGAATGGCCCAGCGCACCTTGAGCAAGGCCCGGCCTTCGTTATCAGCATCGAACCGCAGGATATTGACGACCAGGCGATATTGGACTGGGAGCTTGACCTCGGCAGGCATGATGACAACGCGGCTGGTGCCAAGCAGATGGGCCAGATTCTCACCGAGGGTGTTGGCGATGTCGGCGCGCAGGGAGCCGCCCCAGCGCTGGTATTCGTCCACTTCGATTCGCTGAGCCCCAACGCCAGAAACCATCTGCGGCCTATCCATATAATCCGGCAAGGCTATGGGACCTATGCCCAGACTGATCTTACCCTCGACGAGAGTCCCCTGACGGACTTTGGCTTCGGGCAACGGCGAGAGAATGTAGAAGCTGGACGCCGGCGAGGAAGCGCAGCCGGGAATCAGGGCCGGACCGGCCAGCAGCGAGGCGATCTTGAGAATCCCGAATCTCCTCATCTTGCCCCCTTGCCCTTGATCAGGGCCTCCGGATGTCGTTCTAGGTAGTCCGCCATATCGCGGATAGAGCGGGCAGCAGCGGAGAGTTCCGTCAGGGCCCGCCGGAGATCGTTATAGAGGGCGGTGTCGGGAGCGACAACGCCGTAGGCTGCCTTGAAGGTGGCACGTACCTGTTCCACCGCCTCACCTAATTTCGGCAAGGTCTGCTCGTCCACCTTGCTGGCCGTGACGCGGAATTGCTTGAGCGCGCCATCCATCTCCGTCAGGGCGCTGGCCAAGCTCTCGGAGTTAAGGAAGCCCTTGGCACCCTTGATGGTATCGCGCAGGTCATTGCCAATTTCTTCAAGTGGCAGGGACTCGAATTTACCCATTAATACACTGATTTTGTTGGTTATAGCATCCAGAGGGGTGCGCACTGTCGGCAGAACGGTTAAATCCCCCTTCTGACCGAGGTGAGCGGAGGGAGCCGTGGGATGGAAGTCGAGGTCCACATAGAGCTTGCCAGTCAGCAGGCTAACCGATTTGAGCTGGCCGCGCAGACCATTTGCCACCAGCGCCGCCATCATGTCCTTTTCCTCCAGATCATGGATATCCTGAACCTCATCGATACGCTCGGGTTCGAGTTCGATGAGCACGGGGATCTGGAAGTTACTGTTATTGATGTCAAAATTGAGCCGGATATCCAGGACTTTGCCGATGCGGATCCCGCGCACCATCACCGGGGCGCCGATTTCGAGGCCATGTACCGAGCCATCGAAGTAAAGAAGGTAGTTAACCTTTTTTGAATAGGTGATCTCGCTGGCCTTGGCGTGGTTGGCATAGAGAGGAAAGGTGTCATTATCCCGCGCCTTTCCGCCCTCGTCCTCCAGGGACCGGATGTTGTCAAAGGCGACGCCACCGATGATGACCGACAGTAAGGATTCCGTATCCACCTGGATTCCTTCAGGGGTCAGCATGACGTCAATGCCGCTGGCATTCCAGAAGCGGGTATTGGTCAGAACCAGTTTTTCGTAAGGCGCCGAGACAAAGACCCGGATACTCACCCCCTGGCCGTCCTCATCCAGGTTGTAGCTCACCACTTGTCCGGCTTGGATGGAGCGATAAAAGACCGGTGAGCCGACATTGAGGGACCCCAGGGAAGTGGCGTGCAGGATGAAGTGCTTTCCCGGTTCCGAAGTTGTGACCAGGGGCGGGATATCAAGCCCCACGAATTCCCGGGTTTCATCACCCTCAAGCACCGGGTCGATCGCGATATAGGGGCCTGAAAAAAGGGTCTCCAACCCCGTCACCTCGGTAGCGGAAATCCGCGGACGGGCCACCCAGAAGCGGGTATTCTCCTTAAGGTAACGTTCACTATCGGCCAGGAGGCGGGCCTTAACCAGGACATGAGTCAGGTCGGGGCTGACGGAGATGCTGGTCACCTGCCCTACTTCCACATCCATGAACTTGACCTTGGTTCTGTCCGCTTGCAACCCCTTAGCCGACTTGAAGGCGATCTGGATCTCGGGTCCCCGCTCGCTGTAGCTCTTCCATGCCAGCCAGCCGCCAATGGCGAGAGCCAGCAGGGGTATCAACCAGATGGTGGAGAGACGCCCAGGAAGCGCTACTTCCGCCTCTGGCAGAGGGTCGGGATAAGTTTCGGTTGTGGGCTCTTCCAACATTTTGCCTGTCCTGGGTATCCCAAATCAGTCTGGGATCATCAGGCTACACTTTTTCATCGAACCTGGTTGCAGGGGCTACAAGGTTTCCGCGGGGCCAGCAAGACAAGGGTGGAAGAGTGCCCCGCGAGGGATTTAAGGGGTGGCAATCCCTTGCCACCGACGCTGTGGACGGGGAGCACTTCGATCAGTTGGCGGGTGCAGCCGTGGGTGGAGCGCTGGCGCCACCCGCGTTGGCTGGTGGGTCACCAACCCCAACCCCAGGCCCCCAACCCGGGCCAGCACCCCGGCCCTGACCGCAACGACCGCCACCCTTGCCGCCAAAGCCTTGGCCTCGGGTCTGCATCATTTGGTCATGCTGGGCACGCTGCTCGGGGGTGAGGACGGCATTCACCTGCTCCCTCATGGCTTCCTGCATAGCTTGGCGAGTGGCCTGCTGGGTTTCAAGGACGGCCTTGATTTCCACCCGTTGTTCTGGAGTCAAACCCAGCATGACAGTCATACGCTCCAGGTGGGAATCGATTCCGCCCCCAGGGCCTCCCCTTGCGGGACCCCAGCCACCTCCACCCATAGTGGGCCCCGGTTGCATCATGCCACAACCCCCTGGTCCCTGACCGGGACCAAAACAGCCACAGGCTTGGGCGGTGATTGTGGTGGTAATCGCCAGCAAGCCAATGGCGCTGGCAGCGAGGGTCCGTTTCATATTCATGCATTTTCTCCGCTGGTTATACCTATGCCCCCAGGATTGGTACAGGGCTCCTAACTCCGTGTCGGCAGGGCGCCGTGCCCTGACTCCGGAAATAAGCATACGCTCCCAGCCGCTTTACTGGGTGCAGCAAGCATGGAAAAAAGGTGCATCCATCCCACCAACCCATTGACTGGCCTGCTCCTTGACCTCTCCAAGATCCCTCATTTCACTTCACGGGCTTGCAGATCCCAGATCAATCGGGGATCGAAACTCATGGAGGCCAGCATGGTCAGCACGACCACGGCGGCAAAAAAAATGGCACCCGGCTGTGCGACGACATTAGCGAGGTTTCCCAACTGCACCAGAGCTACCAGGATGGTGACCACATAGATATCCACCATGGACCAGCGTCCCACCAGTTCAAGGATTCGGTAGAGTTGCGTCCGCTCTCGGGGCCGCCAGGTCCAGCGCCGGCGTACCGAAATCAGCAGCAGGATCAGGATCAGGATCTTAAGCATGGGCACAAAGATACTGGCAATGAAGACGACCAAAGCCAGGGGCCACATGCCGCTTTCAATCAGAAAGAGGGCGCCACTCATGATGGTATCGGTCTGAATCCTGCCCAGGGAAGTAACCTGCATAATGGGCAGCACATTGGCTGGGATATAAAGGATGAGGGCAGCCATAATCAGCGCCGTGGTGTGTTGCAGGCTACGCGGTTTCCGCCGATGCAAAATTTCGCCACAGCGGGGGCAGCAATGGCGACCAAGGCAGCGAAAGGGACCCCGGACCGGCACAACCAGATTGCAGACGGGACAGGAGAGGGTGGCTTCTCCAGGTCGAGGCGTCTCAAGGGCGCGTTCTGGTACGGGGAGGCGCGACCAGACGATATCCGGGTCCAGGGAGGCTTGAGCGGCCGCCAACACCAAGATCAGCAGACCAAAGGCATAGAGGCCAGCGCCAGGGACAATGGCAGCCATGGCAGCCAGCTTGACGGTCGAGACCAGGATTCCCAGCATAAAGACGTCCATCATGCCCCAAGGCGCCAGGGTGCGGACATGACGGAACAGGGTGGCAAAACGCGCGGGCAGGCGGCCGAGCTTGAGAGGTATCAGGATGATCAACAGGAGACCGAGTTGCAGACCCGGGGCGAGGATGCTGGTAAACAGCACTACCCCCGCCAGTCCCCACATACCCTCGGCGTAAAGGTTGATGATCCCCGTGGCCAGGGTGGTGGCGCGGACCTGTCCTTGCATCTCCAGGGAAAGAAAGGGGAAGCTGTTGGCGACCAGAAAGAGGATGAGGGCGGCAAGTGTCAGGGCCAGGGTAGGTTCCAGGCTGTCTGGCCGGTTCCGGTGCAGGAGGGCACCGCAGCGGGCACAGAGCGCCGCCGCACCCGGTGGCAGCACCGGGTTGCGCTGCAGCAGATCGCATTCATGGCACTGGGTCAGGTCGTCGCGGGTCATGGTCGTAATCAAGGGCGCCTTTTCCAGGATGGGACGCCAGAACAAGGCGCGATATTCAGAATATCCAGGCAATGAGCAACGTAAGAATGGCGAAAAAGGTGAAGAAGGCACCCAGCATGAAGGGCAATTCACCGAGAATACCATCCCCCGCCACCAGGGCGAAGAGGAGGAAGAGTGCTACCGTGGTCCCGAATCCCCAGAGCGTCGCGGTCTTGAGCCCGATGCCCGGCGCCAAGGCGGCGCTGGCCTCCACTAGCAGGGGTGCGCCAACGTAGCCCAGGAGGGCGATAATCGCCAGCGTGGCCAAGGTCAAGAGACCCACAAGCTTGAGGTCGCCAGAAGGGGCGCCCATGGTTTAGGTACGTTCCGACGCGCTGGTGTATTGACGAATTTTCTCCGGCTCGGGAAGCCCCCGGATCAGCACCTCTGGCATGTCGCCCGCCGTGTAAATGAACACATCACCAGCCCCCATGAGGCGTTGCAGGAAGGTTTGCTGAACACGCACGGTTCGGATCGAGGTCTGGGCTATCTCCGTGTACTGTTTGCTCAAGAGGCCATGGGTCCAGACGATCTCGTCCCCCTTAATAACCAGATGATCCATCTTGGTCTTGACGAACCAGACCAGCAACCACAAGAAGGCCAGGGCCGCGACCGCCAATCCCACCAAACTGATCACACGGGAGTCAAGGCCCAGATTGGTCACCAAGCCCCGGGCGACTGGCGGAGTCGCTAGGATTACCCCCCCCGCCAGGGCCAGGATCAGGAGAACCGAACCAAAGGGGTTCATGCGGACCAGGGAGGGACTGGCTTCGTACAAGACCGTGGACATGGCGGGCACCTAAGGGAAAGGACAAGGGGATATGAAAAAACCGCAAGGCCCGGCGGCGGGCCTGGATTCCGACAGGCAGGGATGTTACCACAAGCCTCGATGCACGAAAGGCAGCCATCAAAGCCCAACGTCTCCCAGACGTCCGCCACCGGGGCGGAATCCTATTTGGCCCTGTTATACTCCTCACCATGTCCGCCACCTCCCTGTTTAAAACAGAGTCCCGCCCCATCCGCTCCCGTCTCTTTCGGGATTTAGTCCTGCTCATCCTTTTCACCGCCGGATTGCTGGCCCTGGCCGCCTGGGGGCTGATCAACGGACTGAAAAGGGATCTGGCGGCGGCCCGGGTCAGCGATGCCATTCAATTGGCGCGTGACGAGGTCAGCAATTTTTTTCAACCCCTGTCACGCCAATTGGTCATTGTTCGCGACCGCCTGATGATGAGCGGTACGGCAGGCCTGGAACCCGATAGGCTTGCCATCGAATTCATCCCCATCCTCAGGCACCTGGATCAGATCTCCGGGGTCATCCTGGCAAACGGGCTCGGTGGTCAATACTTCCTGCGCCGTGAAGGAGATCAGTGGCTGGTCAGTCAACAGGGCCCTGCGCGCCCGGGACTGGTGTCCTGGACCCGATTGGATGCCGGGGGCACGGCATTCGAGACCTGGGATGGTCCCTTGGATTACGATCCGCGCGAGCGGCCCTGGTACCAGGCGGCATTAGGGGCGGGTGGTCAGGTGGGTTGGAGCGAGCCCTATCGCTTTCAATCACTGAAATTGCCGGGGGTGACCGCCGGGATCTCCTGGGAGAGCGAAGGCGAGACCCACATCCTGGCCTTTGACCTGTTGCTGGGCCAAATCCTGGAGTTCCTCGGGCGCCTACCCCTGGGTCCCGAGGGCAAGGCCTTCCTGCTGAATGCCGGGGGTGGCATCTATATTCCCGAGGCGAGTGGCGGGAAGGGCCAGGATCAGGGCGATTTTTTCTCCGCCCACGAACAGCATGGCGGCCCCCTCCTATTCGATGCCACGGCTGCTTGGCGCGCCGCGGGTCGGCCTGCCGAGGAGTTGGTGCCCTTTACCAGTGGTGGTCATAAGTGGCTGGGCGGATTTCGGCCCCTTTCAGAAAACCCGGAGGGTGCCTGGTTTGGCATTGCCATGCCTGAATCCTCGTCCAGCGCGGCCCTCACGAACCGCTGGCCTGTCTTGGCCCTGACCACCCTGGTCATCGCCGGACTCGGTATTGCCTTGGCTGCTGTGGTAATCCGTAAATACAGCCGTCAGTTGCGTGATCTGCCCCGGCTCACTATCGACCGCGATAATCCCGAGCGCGACCTTTATGATCTCATTGGCCGGGGCGAGGACGCCCATCTCGAATTCAAATCCACCATGCGCCAGAACCTTCATACCTGCAGGCCGGGGAAGGAAATCGAACTGGCCTGGCTCAAGGGTGTTACTGCTTTCCTCAACACCGAGGGGGGCATACTGCTGCTAGGCGTGGCCGATGATGGCAGCTTGCTTGGTCTGGATGCGGACGGTTTCGAAAGCGACGACAAGTGTCGGCTGCATTTCAAGAACCTGCTTAACCAGCACCTGGGTGCGGAGTATGCCCAACAGGTGCAATTCGAGCTCTACGAGTTGGAGGGTCTGCGGATTGGCGCCGTGGAGTGTGAACGCTCCAAGGCCCCGGTCTTTCTGCGTGCCAAGAATAACGAGGAGGCCTTCCTGATCCGGTCCGGGCCTTCCAACATAGAACTTAGCCTGAGCCGGGCCTTGAAATATATCCAGGATCGCGCCTGAATGGCGCCTAGGTTCTAGGCTGTCAGCTTCTATCCGTCTCGGACAGGATCGCACGCACTGCCTCGACCCTAGCCTCGTGCACTCGCTCCGGTATACGCCCACGTTCAGCCGTCGCTTGGGCAATGGCCCCGGTATCGACCCCCCCTGCTGCCGCCAGATAGGCGCGCCACCGTGGGGCCTGAGGGTAATGGCGTTCCTGGTAGGTCTCACGCCCACGGAAATCCGCCTCACAGACCCGCAAGATACGTTCGAACCGCTCGGGTCGACGGAAGGCGTCGGTTCCCTCGAGGACATCAACAATGGTAGCTGGCCTCAACTCGGCGACCTTGTGGACCAGACCGTGATAGCGGGCGGCGATCACCGCCAACTCCCGATAGCGGATCGGAATCCGGAAGCGCTCGCAGAGGTCATGGATCAGGGTCACACCTCGTTCCTCATGCCCCTTGTGACTCGGCAGGATTTCCTCCGGGGTAACGCCCTTGCCGAGGTCATGGGTAAGGGCGGCGAAACGCACCTCCGTATCACCCGAAACGCGGGCGGACATATCCAGCACCATCATGGCGTGAACGCCCGTATCGATCTCTGGATGCCACTGGCTAGGCTGGGGCACGCCCCAGAGCTGGTCCACTTCCGGCAGGAGACGCGCCAGGGCACCGCATTGACGGAGAACCTCGAAGAAGCGCGAGGGCTTGGACTCGGACAGGGCCTTTTGCAGTTCCTGCCAGACCCGTTCGGGTACCAGGGCATCCACCTCCCCCGCTGCGACCATGGCGCGCATCAGGTCCAGAGTCTCATCGGCGATCTCGAAACCCAGATCGGCGTAGCGGGCGGCGAAGCGCGCCACGCGCAGAATGCGGACTGGATCCTCGACAAAGGCTTCGGACACATGCCGGAGCAGACGTGCCTCAAGATCATCCAAGCCACCATAGTAGTCAATGATCCTGCCCGCCTCGTCCTCTGCCAGGGCATTGATGGTCAGGTCACGGCGACGGAGATCCTCCTCCAGGGTCACGTCCGGCTCGGCATGGACCACGAAGCCACGATACCCCGGCAGGGTCTTGCGCTCGGTACGCGCCAACGCATATTCGTCCTTGGTTTTAGGATGAAGGAAGACGGGAAAATCCACCCCGACCTGGCGAAATCCCAGGTCAAGAAGCTGCTGGGGTGTAGCACCGACCACCACGAAATCACGCTCCCTGGTCGGCCGCCCCAGGAGCCGATCGCGTACTGCCCCGCCGACGAGATAGGTCTTGACGCCAGGAAGCATGCCTCACCCCCCCTTTATGGTTTTTCCAATCGGGGTGGCTCGGGTGGAAGCTTGGGTGGTTGCGGCAGATGCTCTTCAGACTTTGCCCCAAAAAATCGACCCAACGCGCCAAAAATGCGCTTAATGCCGCGCCAGAGTTTGGGTAATAGCCAGATCAACAGCAGGATAAACAAGACCAGCAGGACCAGGAATACCAGAGGGTGGTTAATAGCCACCAGCAACCCGCCCACCACGGCGAAATCCTCCGTGAAGGAGGCCGCCCAATTGCTAAAGGGTTCGGGTGAGGTGTTGATGATGACGCGGGCACCGGCCTTAGCGGCATGGGTAGCAGCGGCCAAACCGCCACCCGCTAGGGCCGCGGCGAGTTCAGCACCAGGCCCGATATCGCCGACCGCACCCGCGGCCAGGAGAGCGCCAGCGGGGATGCGGATAAAGGTATGAATGCTGTCCCAGGCGGTGTCCACGCCCGGGGTCTTATCAGCGAAGAACTCCATCAGGTACATGAAGCCCGCCGCAAACATCACCAGGGGATCACTGAGAACCTCCAGGCCAACCGGTAGATCCATGCGTCCGGTCAGGCCCATAAAGCCCAATACCAGGATGGCGGCGTAGAGGTTGATACCGCTGGCCCAACCAACACCCAGGGTCAGAGCCAGGCTGTGGGTGATGTCTTCCATCGTTGAATCAACTCCGCAATTTTATGAAAGCCCAGTCCATTATAGCCTGTCCTGGCACTGGCCCCTGGCTGGCGGATGGACGGAGGGCTAGAATGGCGACCCTATTCCCCAACGCGACCACTCAGGTCAGCAGGCCCTCATGCGATTCCTGGTTTCAGCCTTATTGGTTTTCATCGTCGTCTTCATCTTCTGGCCCTACTATCACCTCTACCGCATTGATGATGCCCTGGGTCGAACCGAACCCACCGCCCTGGGACCTCTCGTCGATCTCGATGCCATTCGCGCCAACACCAAGCAGCGTCTGGAATGGGCGCTGGGGCTGAAGAATGTCGCGAGCGGCAACAATCCCATGGGCTGGTTACAGAATGGCCTCCAGCGGGCCGGGGAGGTCGCCCTGGAGGAGACTATCAACCTCGAATGGGTCCAGACCCAACTGCGCGATGCCGCGGCCACCGCGACCGATAAACGCCCGGCCTATTTCCTCGCGGCCGTCGATTTTGCCATGTTCGAGTCATGGAACAGTTTCCTCGTCCGGCTTGGCAAGCTGGGCTATAACGACACTCAAATCCGCCTCCACCTGGAAGGTATGACCTGGAAAATTACGGATATTGTCCGCTGACTGGATGCGGAGGCTGGCCGGCCGGAGGCTCGAGCCCCCAGCCGGATTGGCGACTGTCTAGTATTCCGCCAAGGGTCCCGGACGTGGGCGGGGGCTATAGCCAGAGGAAGGGCCCTGTCCCCCAAAGGGGCCTGACACCGGCTCGGATGAGGTGTCACCGGAACTGGGGGGTGGTACGCGCGTTTTACCCGCCGGGGTTTGGTTAGGGGGCCTGTAGGATGGCGGTGTGTAGGAACCCGGGGGAGGACCTCCGGGCACAATCCTGGGTTGCTCGGTGCGCGGTGGCGACATGGGCCGAGGCTGGGGCTGAGGGCTGGGTCCATTGCCCACTGGCTGCGACGGATAGACTTGACCCGGTCTCTGGCTGCGCGGTAACTCGTTAATGCGCGGCCCATTGCCGAAACCTGGGTCATCACCTAACTGCCAAGGCAGGGGCTGCGAAGGCTGGGGGCGCGGAGTTGGCCGAGGACCCTGGCCGTGTGGCGGTCGATCACCCCCCGGGGGCTTGGAGCCCGGCCAAACGGTAATATCACCAGGCGGTTTGTAACCCGGTCTGAAGTTATCCCCACCTGGTCGGTAATAGCCAGGGGGCTTCCCTCCGCCCGAAGGGGGTGGTCTATCACCAGGGCGCTTGTCATCATCCCATCTTGGTTTGTGGCCGTACCTGGGTGGCGGCGGATTAGGCGGATAATGCCGGTAGCGCTCGGGTGGATAATAATGTCTGTGGTCGTTGTAGTAGTACCAGGGCCGTGGGCCTGGGTTGTCGAGAACGACATAGGTACCCAGGCCGCTGTAGAGGTAGGAAGGCAATACGGTGGTCTCTACCCAGGTTCCTCCGGAATTGTAGTGGTAATAGCCCTGCTGGTTGTCGTAGTAAACCCCTACGGAGGGGTAATACCAAAAATCGTTTGCAATGGGTCCTGGTTCTGGATAGTAGGAACTGGCCCCCACCACGCATCCACCAACACCAAGGGCCATGGCTAACAGGGAAGCGGTCACGACGTTGCGATAGATTCGCCTTGGGTTCATTGCGTTACTCTTAATCTCTTGAATAATCCAAATTGGGCATTTAACGGTAGGAGTATTTGTCTCGCCCTGCTCGCTGTCAAGAGATGCCTGAATTAATCCCTCGTTGGATCATAATTCTCAGGTTCTTTCGCCAGTAGAGCCCGGGCGCGGAAGAGGCCGATCAGGGTCTTCGCATCGGAAATAGTGCCATCGAGACACCACTCCAGGGCCTGGGTCAGGGGCAGCCAATGAATCTCAATAACCTCTTCCTGTTCGTGGTCAAGGCCGACAGGAGTCAGATTTCGGGCCAGATAGAGATAGACGACCTCGGTGCAGATGCCGGGGGAACTGTGCATGCAGCCGAGGTCCCGCCAGTCCGCCGCCTTGCGACCTGCCTCCTCTACCAGTTCGCGCCGGGCGGTTTGGGCGGGCGGTTCCTCATCGTCGATCTTGCCGGCAGGCAGTTCCCAGAGCCACCCGCCAGTGGCATAGCGATACTGTCGTAAGAGGCAGACCTGCCCTGTCTGGTCGAGGGCAACCACAGCGGCGCCTCCCGGGTGATGCACGATCTCCAACTCGGCCTCATAACCATTAGGTAGTCTGACGCGCTCCTGGGTCAGACTGATAACACGTCCGCGAAAAGGGGTCGGATGCTTAGCTGGCATGTTGGCGGCTTCTGGGTCGCGGTGGATGAGGAGGCCTGGAGTAGTCATGAAACTGTCATCCGAGCTCAATAAGATGACTGGTTGTTAGCTAAAGGTAATTCCATCAAAGTCAAACCTCCCCGCCTGCCATTCACGCCCTTTAGGATCCTCAAGATTATGGCGACCATCCTCATCGTCGATGACGAACCCGATATCCGTGAAGTCATTCGATTTGCCTTAGAGGGTTCAGGATTCCGTGTCCTCGAGGCAGGCCATGCCGATGATGCCCGGAAATTGATGCAAGCCGAGAACCCGGACCTCATCCTCCTAGACTGGATGCTCCCCGGCCGCTCCGGGCTGGAACTGGCCCTGCAACTTAAACAGAACCCCAAGACACGCACCACCCCCATCATCATGGTCAGCGCCCGTGGCGAGGAAGAGGACCGGATCAGGGGCCTGGAAACGGGAGCGGACGACTACATCGCCAAGCCCTTTTCCCCGCGCGAGATGGTAGCGCGAGTCAATGCCGTGCTCCGTCGCTCCAAGCCGGAAGCGCCCTCGGACCAGATCGAAATCGGGGGCCTGCGCATCGACAGCATCAGTCATCGCGTCACTGCCAACGGCCACCGCATTGAGGTCGCCCCCACGGAATTCCGCCTACTGCACTACCTCATGAGCCATGCCGAGCGCGCCTTTACGCGCTCCCAACTCCTGGATCAGGTCTGGGGCGAACAAATTTATGTCGAAGAGCGTACGGTGGACGTCCATGTACGTCGCTTACGTAAGTCCTTGGAAGACACTGGGCATGACCGGCTGCTTCAAACCGTACGGGGAATTGGCTATCGCTTTTCCGATAAGCCATGACCAGGATTGGGGACCCTCATTAGAACCACTTAAGACGCCAGGGCTTGATCTAACCCCCTGGTGTCTAGAATTAGCCTCCAGCGGCTAGTTCATGCTGAAAGGCATCGTTGACACGATCCCGTAGTTCCTTGCCTGGCTTAAAATGCGGGACATGCTTCCCGGCCAAGGCCACGGCATCCCCCGTCTTGGGGTTGCGGCCCACCCGCGGCGGCCGAAAATGCAGAGAAAAGCTGCCGAAGCCGCGTACCTCAATGCGTTCGCCCGAGGACAGAGCATTGCTCATGCGCTCGACAATATGGCGGACGGCAAGCTCGACATCCTTATAGGGGAGTTGATGGTCCGGCTTGGCGGCCAGGACTTCGATCAGGTCGGATTTGGTCATGATGCTGGTTACCCTCGGGGTTGGCCCGCGATGCTGGGCAAATCGCTACTGAATAACAATTAATTTTAGCAATGGGGCGGCGCCTCGTCAGGCGCCGCCATGCGATCAAAAGACTGGATTTGGAGCTAAGGGGCTCCTAGCCTCGACCTGCCTCTTCCATCTGCTGCTTGAGGATATCGCCCAGGGTAGCGGTACCGGCTTGGGCCTCGCGGGCATAACCCTTCATGGCCGCCGACTCCTCATCATGGTCCTTCGCCTTGATAGACAGAGAGATGGTGCGGTTTTTGCGGTCGACGCCCAGGAACTTGGCCTCAATCGCCTCGCCGGTCTTGAGCACGGCGCGGGCATCCTCAATGCGATCCCGGGAAATCTCGGAGGAGCGCAGGTAACCCTCCACGCCATCGCCCAGGGCGATGGTCGCCCCCTTGGCATCCACCTCCATGATGGTGCCATTGACGATACTGCCCTTCTCATGGGCAGCAACAAAGGCCGAGAAGGGATCCTTGTCAAGTTGCTTGACACCTAGCGAAATACGTTCGCGTTCGGGATCGACCGACAGCACCACAGTCTCCAATTCGTCCCCCTTCTGATAGCGGCGCAGGGCCTGATCACCACCCTCCTCCCAGGAAATATCGGACAGATGTACCAGGCCGTCGATGCCGCCATCCAGGCCAATGAAGATACCGAAGTCGGTAATGGATTTGATCTTGCCGCTGACGTGATCGCCTTTCTTGTGGTTGAGGGCGAACTCGTCCCAGGGGTTCATGGCACACTGCTTGATACCAAGTGAGATACGGCGCCGCTCCTCGTCGATGTCGAGCACCATGACTTCGACCTCATCCCCCAAGGCCACGACCTTGCTAGGATGAACATTTTTATTGGTCCAATCCATTTCGGAGACGTGGACCAGCCCCTCGACGCCCTCCTCGATCTCCACGAAGCAACCGTAGTCGGCAATATTGGTGACCTTGCCAAAGACGCGGGTGCTTTCCGGATAGCGACGGGAGATATTGACCCAGGGGTCCTCGCCCATCTGCTTGAGGCCGAGGGAAACGCGCTGTCGATCGCGGTCGAACTTTAGAACCTTGACGTCAATCTCATCGCCGATCTCCACCACTTCGGAGGGGTGCTTGACGCGGCGCCAAGCCATGTCAGTGATGTGAAGCAATCCGTCGATGCCGCCAAGATCCAGGAAGGCACCATAATCCGTCAGGTTCTTGACGACGCCCTTAACCTGCATGCCTTCCTCAAGCTTCTCCAGCAGGGCCTCGCGTTCAGCGCTGTATTCGTCCTCGACCACAGCACGGCGGGAGACGACGACATTATTGCGCTTGCGATCCAGCTTGATAACCTTGAACTCGAGTTCTTTACCTTCCAGGTAGGAGGTGTCGCGCACCGGGCGGACGTCCACCAGGGAGCCCGGCAGGAAGGCGCGCACGCTGTCAAGCTCGACGGTGAAGCCGCCCTTTACCTTGCCGTTGATGATGCCCTTGACAGCCTCACCGGCCTCGAAGGCCTTATCCAGGAATTCCCAGGCCGCGTGACGCTTGGCCTTTTCGCGCGACAGACGGGTGGCACCCGAACCGTCCTCGACGGCGTCCAGGGCGACCCGGACTTCGTCGCCGACGCCAACCTCAAGGTTGCCATTGACATCGAGAAATTGGGATCTGGGAATAATGCCTTCGGATTTCAGACCAGCATTAACCACCACCACTTCGGAGGTGATCGCGACCACAGTGCCGGTGATGATGGTACCGGGCTGCAGTTGATTGACGGTGAGGCTCTGTTCAAAGAGTTCGGCAAAGCTTTCGCTCATGGGTTAAAGGTTTCCTGACGCGGCGTGTGCTCGATCCCGAAAGACCGATGGTTTGGTTGAAAAAAGGCCGCCGACTGGCGACCGCCTTGGAAAATTCACGTCGCCGGCTGAGTCGCTGCGGCGGCATGGCTCCCGAAAAATTTCTGGACCCGGACCAGCCGGGACGACAGGGAGGAAAGGATGACCGAAAAGACTTTCGGAATCAAGCCGTTTTCCGCATTAATCAGGATTTTGACAGTGCCTGATAAGGCCGGCTGGCACTTTGTTCGAAGTCAGGGCATCGCCTAGGACACTTATAATCTTGATTACTTGTCGATTCGCCGAGTGGTGGGGATAAACCTCTCCGCCCCGGTGCTAGCTTGCCACCGCCTCCAGAACCCCCAGTCGATCCTGCAGGAGGCCCAACACCTGTTCCAGCACCCCCTCGATACCGATACCCGTGGTATCCACCACCAGGGCGTCCGCGGCCGGGCGTAGGGGAGCGACGGCCCGCTGACTGTCACGCTCGTCACGCTCGGCGATATCCCGCACCAGCTGCGGCAGGTTGACCTCCTGCCCCTTCTCCCGAAGTTGGCGGAAGCGACGCTGGCCACGCTCCTCCGGGGTGGCGGTGAGGAAGATCTTCACGGGGGCCCCGGGGAAGACGACAGTCCCCATATCGCGCCCATCAGCCACCAGTCCCGGCGGCCGTGCCGCCTCCCGCTGCCAGACCAGGAGGGCGTCACGCACCGGGCCATGGGCAGCGACCCGGGAGGCCGCATTGCCAGCCGTCTCGGTCCGGATGGCCTCGGTGACATCCTCGCCATCCAGCAGCACCCGACCCTCGCGAAAGGCCAGTCGCAGCCCAGCGGCCAGGCAGGCCAAGGCCCCGCCCGCCTCCAGGTCGATACCGGCACGTCCTGCTGCCAGCCCCAGCACCCGATACAAGGCCCCGCTATCAAGACAATGCCAGCCGAGGCGTGTGGCCAGGAGGCTGGCGATGGTGCCCTTGCCGGTCCCCGAGGGGCCGTCGAGGGTAACAATGGGGACCGTCATCTGGGCAGCCCCTGGCGGAATCATGGCGGTCTTCATTGGCCTTGCTCCTGGATACCAAGCCCGGCACCTGCGGCCAGAGGGGCAAAGCCGGGGAAGGAGGTCCGTACATTGGCGCAGTCGCGAATCTCGATGGGGCCGGGCGCGCGCAGGGCAGCCATGGCGAAGGCCATGGCGACCCGATGGTCGCCCTGGCTGTCGATCAGACCGGCACGGGGCGTGCCGCCCTGGATACTGATACCATCCGGCCGTGGTTCGTTGGCGATGCCCAGGGCTGTCAGGCCATCGGCCATGACCTGGATGCGATCACTCTCCTTGACCCGCAACTCCTCGGCCCCCGTGAGCAGGGTCTCCCCCTCGGCGCAGGCGGCGGCGATGAAGAGGGCCGGGAATTCGTCGATGGCGAGCGGCACCTGGTCCTCGGGAATACGTATGCCACGCAGGGGCGCCGAGCGCACCCGCAGATCCGCCACCGGTTCCCCCCCCGCGTCCCGGGGGTTCAGGACCTGGATATCGGCGCCCATGGCCCTGAGGATATTGAGCACCCCCACCCGGGTCGGATTCATGCCGACGTGCTCCAGGGTGAGGTCGGAACCCGGGGCGATACTGGCTCCCACCAGAAAGAAGGCGGCGGAGGAGATATCCGCTGGCACCTCCAGTTCGCGTCCCACCAGCCGCCCTCCCCCCTCCAGGCAGACGGTCGCGCCCTGGCGCTGGACAGGATAGCCAAAGCCCGCCAACATGCGCTCGGTGTGATCCCGGGTCGGGGCCGGCTCGGTAACGCAGGTGCGGCCCTGGGCGAACAGACCCGCCAGCAAGACGCAGGACTTGACCTGGGCGCTGGCCACGGGCAAGGCGTAGTCGATGCCCTGGAGCGAAGCGCCGGCTTGGATGCGCAGGGGGGCGGTACCGGAGGGGCTGGCCTCGATGCGGGCGCCCATCAGGGCCAGGGGCTCGGTGACCCGCCGCATGGGGCGCCGGCTCAGGGAGGCGTCCCCCACCAGGGTGACCGCGAATCCCTGTCCCGCCAGTAGCCCGCACAGCAGGCGCATGGAGGTGCCCGAGTTACCCAGATCCAGGGGGCCCGCCGGCGCCTTGAGGCCACGCAGACCCAGGCCCTCGATGAGGAGATTCCCCCCCTCGGGTCCCTGAATCCCTACCCCCATGGCGCGAAAGGCCGCCAGGGTGGCGAGGCTATCCTCGCCTTCCAGAAAGCCGCTGACACGGGTCTGGCCCTCGGCCAGGGCCCCGAGCATGATGGCGCGATGGGAGATGGACTTGTCCCCCGGCACCCGCAGCCGCCCGCGCAATGACCCGCCGGGGGCCATTAAAAACCTGGAAGCCATACCGCCGCTCATGCGCGTTACTCGGTTAAGAGGTTGCCAAAAATCAGGAATCAGGAGAATTAACAACGGTGCAGTTTACCCCGGGGGGACAATCCGGCCAAGAAAAACTACACTGACCTCCATCCATAAGCCAACCCCTAACCAGCCAACGAGGAATTCACCGTGGAAGAAAGATTGGTTGACGTCGCCATCATCGGCTCCGGGACCGCCGGCCTCAACGCCATGGGCCAGGTCCGCCGGGCCGGCAAGTCCTTCGTCCTCATCAATGGGGGGGAGGCCGGTACCACCTGCGCTCGGGTTGGCTGCATGCCCTCCAAGGCGTTGATCCAGGTCGCCGAGGACTACCACAAGGGCACCCATTTACGGCGCTACGGCGTCTCTGGTGGCGCGGAATTGAGACTGGACGCCGCCGTGGCCCTCGAATACGTCCGTCACATCCGTGACACCCTGGTTGATCGCGTCCTGACCAACAGCACCGACGGTATGGCCCCCGAGGTCTTTATCGAGGACTATGCCCGCCTGCTGGAACCGACCCTGATCGAGGTCGGCGGCCAACGCATCCGCGCCGGGGCCGTCGTCATTGCCACCGGTTCCCGACCCCTGGTGCCTGAGGCCTGGCGGGCCTTCGGCGACCGCCTCATCACCAGCGATAGCATTTTCGAGTTGGAGATCCTGCCCGCCTCCCTGGCCGTCATCGGCCTGGGCGTGATCGGTCTGGAATTGGGTCAGAGTCTGGCGCGCCTGGGCGTAGAGGTTACCGGCTTCGATCAGCTTGATACCATCGGCGGCATTTCGGACCCAGAGGTGCTGGCGCAGGCCAAGACCATCATTGGCAAGGATTTTACCCTGCACCTGGGCCAAGCGGCCCGCATCGAGGAAGATGGCGACAAGCTGCGCGTCAGCGCGGGCGATCAGAGCGTGCGGGTGGACCAGGTCTTGTGTTGCATCGGGCGGGTGCCCAATGTCGGAGGCTTGGGACTGGAGTGCCTAGGCCTCCCATTGGACCAGCGCGGTCTGCCACCCTTCGATAACCGCACCCTGCAACTCGGTGACCTGCCGGTCTATATCGCGGGCGACGTGGATGGGGAGCGCCTCATCCTCCACGAGGCCGGGGACGAGGGCAAAATCGCCGGCTTCAACGCCGCCCAGGGTGGAAACACGGCCTTCCGCCGCAAGGTCCCCATCGCCATCAACTTCTGCGACCCCAACATCTGCGCCATCGGTACCCGCTTTAGCGAACTCGGTCCCACCACCACCGCTATCGGCCAGATCAATTTTGCCCCCGTAGGCCGCGCCCTGGTCATGGGCCAGACCCATGGCCTGCTGCGCCTCTATGGCGACCGGGCCAGCGGTCGCCTGCTGGGTGCGGAGATGATTGGTCCCAAGGGCGAAAACCTCGCCCACCTCATCTGCTGGAGCATCGAACTGGGCCTCACGGCCGGGCAAATGCTGCGCCTGCCCTTCTATCACCCGGTCATAGAGGAGGCTCTGCAAGCGGCTCTCTACGACCTCTACCGTCAAGTGGATGCCAAAAACATGGGTGGCCTGTTGGAATTGGAACAGCTGGAGGAGTGATCCAACTTCAAGGTAGGTCTATGCCTGGACCAGCCCTGGCCTCCGCTGGGAATTGTTGCCAGACCTGAACCGAGGTGCCGGTTGGATGCCAAGGTGCTGAGTAGAAGGGATCGACTGTCAATGCTATAGCCCCCGACAACCTGCTTAATAGCGTTTCCGGGGGTGCGAGAAACAATGACTAACGCGCTATAGTAACAACCTGCTGAAGGTTGATACCGTTCGAGCTGTGCAATTGGCTGCCTGCCGCGGTGGTTTGGTGTATGTTGCGTCCCCATGAACGCCAACTTTACCGATTTTGATTTACCCGAGGCCTTGATGAGGGGCCTGGATAAGCTGAGATTCAGCACGCCGACCCCAGTGCAGCGGCTAGTGATCCCTCTCGCCACGGCCGGTTCCGACCTGCTGGTGACCGCCGCTACCGGGTCGGGCAAGACCCTAGCCTTCCTGTTGCCCATGCTGCGCCGCTTTTTGGCCGAGCCAGCGCCGCGCGCGGGCATCCGCGCCCTGATTCTGGCCCCGACGCGGGAGTTGGCCTATCAGATCCAGGAGCATTTCCTCCAGGTTGCCAGCTTTACGCGGCTCACCGCCGGAGTCATCGTTGGCGGTGTCTCCGCCAGCCAACAGGTGGCCGGCCTGCGCCGCAATCCGGACATCCTGATTGCCACCCCGGGGCGGCTCCTGGATCACCTGGAGCGGGGTGCGACGGACCTGGGGGATCTGGAGGTCCTGGTGCTGGACGAGGCCGACCGTATGCTGGACATGGGCTTCGCCCCCGATGTCATGCGGATCATCGAATGTTGCAACCCGGAGCGCCAATCCCTGCTTTTCTCGGCAACCCTGACCCGGACGGGCATTCAGTCCTTTATTGACGCAGCTCTGCGCGACCCGCAACGGGTCCAGGCCGACCATCACCGCGCTGCCCACCCAGACATCCATCACCAGCGCCTGTTGGCGGACGACCCGGAGCACAAGCGGACCTTACTCGAGGCCTTGCTGACCGCCAGCGCGGCGGAGAGGGTGCTGATCTTTACCAATACCCGCGAGCAGGCAGCGGCCCTGGGCAACTTTCTGGTTGGCAAGGAGCAACGCGCCGCCAGCCTCCATGGCGAACTGGACCAGAGTGAGCGCAACCGGGTGCTGAATCTGTTACGGGAGGGCCGCATCCGGGTCCTGGTTGCCACGGACCTGGCGGCCCGGGGCCTGGACGTGCCGGGGATGGATCTGGTGATCAATTTTGAGGTGCCCCGCAGCGGCAGCGATTACCTTCATCGTACTGGCCGCACCGGCCGCGCCGGGGCTGCGGGTCTCGCCATCTCCCTGGTGAGCCGACCGGAATGGAACCGCATGGAGAGCATCGAGCGCTATCTCCAACTTGAACTGGAGCCTTTGAAAATTGGTGGGTTGGAGGGCAGTTACAGGGGTCCAACCCAGGCCAAGGCGCCCCGGAAGAAACCCGAAGCCAAGCGGCCCAAGAAGACCAGCGACAAGGCCCCCAAGGTCAAGGAGCGCCACCGCGACCGTAAGGATATCGGCAAACGCCGGCAACCCACCTCGACAGCATTCGGCTCGGATACGGGACAGGAGGCCGGTTTTGGGCCTCCGAAGCGACCCAAGGCCTGTTAGGGAGGGATCCCAAGGCATTAACGGGTTAGGGAGCCAGGGAACTTACTCAGGGGTTCCGGCCCCTGTCTCAGGAATCCGCACCCGCCACAGCAGCCCGGCGCCGATCAGGAAGAGAACCAGGATCGGCAGCAATGACAGGCGAGGGTCCCCTGTAACCAGGGCGGCCACGCCCACGAGACCAGGCCCTAGGACCGCCGCAAATTTGCCCAGCATGTTATAGAAACCGAAGAACTCCGCTGCTCGTCCTCTGGGTACGAAGCCGGCGAAGAGGGCCCGGCTGAGTGCCTGGATACCACCCTGAACTAAGCCGATGACCACCGCCAGGAGATAGAACTCCTCCACCCGCGTCATCCCCGATGCCAGGAACACCACCAGGGCGTAGATGCCGATGGCCAGCAGGATGCCGCGCTTGGCCCCCCAGCGTCCCCCCAGCCAGCCAAAGATCAGGGCCGCCGGAAAGCCGACGAACTGGGTGATGAGCAGGGCGATCATCAGGCCGTCCGCCGCCAGGCCGATAGCGAGACCAAAGTCCACCGCCATGTGAACAATGGTGTCTACCCCGTCGATGTAGAACCAATAGGCCAACAGGAACAGAAAGGTATCCCGTCGTTGGCGGATTTCTACCAGGGTGCGGCCGAGTTCCCGGAAGGCATCCCGCGCCGCCTGCCCCAGGGGCTGGTCGCCTTGACCATCAGCCTCCGTTACCCAGAGGGCCACCGGCAGGGTAAAGAGGGACCACCAGATGGCCACGCCCAGAAAGGCCGCTGGCACGGCCTCTTGCGCCCCGGCAAAGCCAAAACGGGCGGGATAGAGGGTCATGAGGACATTGAGGGCAAACAGCAGGCCGCCACCCAGGTAGCCCAAGCCGTAACCCAGGGCAGAAACGCGGTTGTAATCGGCGGGAGCGGCCACGACCACCAGCAGGGCATCGTAGAAGATGTTGCTGCCGGAAAAGCCCACCAGGCCACAAAGATATAGGGCCAGAGCCAGGCCCCACTGACCTTGGCCGACGAAATAGAGGGCACCGGCACCCAAGACCCCTAGGGCGGTAAAAATCAGCAGAAAGCCCTTCTTGGCCCCAAGTTGATCGGCCATGGCACCCAGGAGGGGTGCGCACAGTACGATAAGGGCGCTGGCAAGGGTATTCGTCATCCCGAGCCAAAAGGTGCTATCGGTCACCGCCAGGCCCGAGGCCCAGAACTGTTTGAAGAAAATCGGGAAGAAGCCGGCGATGACGACGGTGGCAAAGGCTGAGTTGGCCCAGTCGTAGCAAGCCCAGGATAAAACCGCGCGACGGCCATGTCCGGCCGGGGTCTCCCTACCCTTGATGTCGCCAGTTGTCATGGGTCAGGTCGGTCGCACATCGCTGGCCCGGATGCCAGCGACCACGCACATGCGTACCAGTTCCGCGAGTGACTCGGCGCGCATCTTGTCCATCACCCGCGACCGATGGGCCTCGACCGTCTTGGTGCTGACGCCTAGGGTGGCGGCGATCTCGCGGTTGGAGCGTCCCTCGGTGACCATGGCCATCACCTCATGCTCCCGGGGGGTGAGCTCGGCCAGCCGCCGAGCAATCTCGGACCTTTGCAGCCGATCGACCCGGCGTTGCTGGTCGGTGGCCAAGGCCGAACGCAGGCTGGCGATTAGGGCCTCATCATCGAAGGGCTTTTCGATGAAATCCAGGGCCCCGGCACGCATGGCCTTGACCGCCATGCCCACGTCCCCATGACCGGTGATGATGACCACGGGGATGCGGATCTCCTCCCGGGCCAGATAAGCCTGTAGTTCCATGCCGCTCATACCCGGCATTCGCACATCCAGCAATACGCACCCGGCCTGCCCAGGGTAATAGGTGCGCAGAAATTCCTCGGCGGAGCCGAAGGATTGTGTCCGCAGGCCGGCGGAGCTGATCAGCCACTCCAGGGAGTGACGCATGGCCTCGTCGTCATCGACGACAAAGACGGTGGGTTCACTGTGCATCGGCTTTTTCTCAATAGGATGATGACCTAACCGACGCCAAGTCTAGCCCATATCCCCCGTCGATTCCTCTGGAACCTCATGCCAGGGAGCGCTTCGCCAAGGCTTGGCACTCACATAGCCGGGTGCCATAACTCGCCGGAAGTCCTGAACTTTCCCGCCTGGAAGCCCTTCAGGCTCTCACCACCCGCTTTAGGATCATCCCGGTCATGATCCTTCCCTTCGGGAACCTCCCTGCTGCCAAACCGTCGCGGCCGCTCTGAACAGCCGCAACTCTGATCCACTCCGCGGCCGGAATGAGTCCCCCCTTTGGCGAGGCTAAAGGTCCGACAGGCGGCTAGACAGGATCGGCTTCATTTGCCAGGGGCAAGCGCACCTGGAAGCGTGTTCCCAGGCCGGGCTCGGAATCGACCTCAATCTCGCCACCATGGTTGTCCAGGATGGTCTGACTGATTGGCAGACCCATACCCATCCCATTGATTTTAGTAGTGAAGAATGGATCGAACAACCTCGCCAAGACCTCCGGAGGGATGCCGGGTCCCGTATCCTCGACGATGGCCACTGCCCAATGCCCCTCGCGGCGGCCTCGGATGGTGAGACGCCGGCGTTGCGGCGGGACATCCTCCAAGGCATCCAAGGCATTACGCACCAGATTGAGAAGCACCTGCTCAATCTGGACCAAATCGACCTGGACGGGGATCTCACCCTTCGCCAGGTCTAAGTCGATGGTTAGCCCCAGCTTGGCGATCTCGAATTCGGCAAAGGCGCTGACCTCGGCCACGATGTGATTGAGATCCCCCCGGACACGCACCGGCGCCTGCTTGCCAACCAAGCCCCGGAGGCGGCGAATGATTTCCCCCGCCCGTTGGGCCTGGCTGCCAATGCGGTCCATGGCCTGGGCCAACTCCTCCGGATCCCCAGTCCCAAGACGCAGACGCCGTCCGCAGCCGCTGGCATAGTTGACAATAGCCGCCAGGGGCTGATTGAGTTCGTGGGCCATGCCTGTAGCCACCTCGCCCATGGTGCTGAGCCGACAGACATGAACCAATTCCGCCTGGTGCCGGCGCAACTCCTGCTCGGCCCGGCGCACAGCGGTGATGTCGCGCGCATAGATGTTGACATAGGCCAGTTCACTGACCGGGACAAAGAGGCTGGAATAGACCAGGCCATCACAGTCGAACTCCCCTTCGCGTTGATGGCCCTCGGCCAGGGCCTCGCGGGCCAGGGCTAGCCAGTGCACCGGCAGGAGCCCCTTCCCGGCGACTCCCCATTTCCCGAGCAGGGGCTCACTGGCCCGATTGACGTAGAGCAGATGGCCGGCGGGGCTGACACGCAGCATGGGATGGGGGCTTTCGCTGGCAAAGCCCGCCAGACTGCGAATCTCCTGGTCCCGCTCCTTGCGTTTGGTGATGTCGTGCAGGTAAAGAGTATGGAAGAGTTCATCCTCCAACTGAATGGGGACAACGGAGACCTCCATGGGCACCCGGGTTCCGTCCGCTCGCCGTGCCAGAAGCTCACTACGGGTCTGGGGCTCACGGCCCTCGCGCTGGGCGCGGCGCCCTTCCCGCAACAGGGCGTAGAAATTGGACCGTGCCGATCCCGCCAGCAAGAGGCGGCTGAAACTCTCACCCAAGACCTGGTGGCGGCCAAAGCCAAAGGTGCGCTCGGCGGTAGGATTGAGTTCACGGACATGCCCATGGCGATCGAGGGTGACGATGGAGTCCAGGGAGGCTTCCATGACCGCCGCCTTGAGGGCCTCGCTCTCCCGCATGGCGATTTCATGGCGCCGACTGGTCTCCTCCCGGGCTCGCAACACCAATAGCGTGAATTGCTGCACCCAATCTTCAAGCAGGATTAACTGGTTAGCACCTCGACTAAAACCCGGATCTGCGATATCCAGGGCTTGGCGCGCAAAACCAGACAGACGCCGTAGGACCTTGTTGAGCCGTGCTGAGACTAGGTAGATGACCAGGGTGAAGGTCGTAATAAATACGAGGGCAGCAATGCCGCGCTGGCGGCGTTCGAAAATTCGCACATGGCGAGACATCCTCTCCACGCTGTCATGGGAAACCAGGGTGGTGAACAGCAGATTCAAATCCGACCCTTCATAGCCGAATAGGGATTGGGAGGTAATGAGGTAGGCGTTCTTCCAATGGGACAGGGAACTACCCTGGGTCAGCCAATCCGGGTTCATACTTACCAGAATCCGCTGATCATCCGAATTCACCAAGGCGATGGCACTATCGGAGGATAGCAGACCCCGCTGGGAGGCGACGAGAAAGGCCTGATCGACCGGGACCAGGACTACCAGGCTGCCCATGACGGAGCCCTTGCGATCTTCGATCGCATCGCTTAGCAGTAAGAAGACCCGGTCATCGAAGACGGCGAACACGGAGCGGACCTCGCGATCATGGCGCAGGTGGGCCTCGACCCCCGCCGCGATCTCGGCTGGCAGACTGGCATCGTTAGCAGCATAGATCTCCCGTAACTTGCCATCGACATCAACCAGCAGCACATGGCTAGGCGGCACCAGGCCATCGCGCTCCAGAAATTCTGGCAGCCAGTGGGGGTGCCATCCCCAGTAACGGCGAGGCACGAAATCCTCGCCCCGGGTCCAACGTTGGGGCTCCAAGTATTCCGCCAGGAGGCGGTGCTTGGCGACCAGTCGTGTAGTCGCCGCGTATTGCGCGAGATACTGATCAAAGCGCATCAGACTCTCCCGTGACCGCAGATCCAGGCGAGCCTCAAGTTCCTGGCCAAAGATCCGCCCAATCTGTTCACTCTGGATCTGCTCCAGGACGCCCCAGATCAGGAGGCCCGCCATTAGCCCCACCAGGATGGAGATGATGGGCATGGGCACGCCACGCAGGAGCCGAAAGAGGATGGGTTTGAGATCGATGCGTATCACGAATCTGGCCCTGGTCAAGAAAAATAATCAAGCCCCGAGGGGAGACGCCCCAAGGACGGAGGAAAATCCCTGGGCAACCATTGCAGGCCGATCATGACTGCGGCTAATGACGGGTCCCCACAATACTGGGACAATAGACCCACATCAGGCTCCCCGCCCCTGACTATCTGGAGTCCCATCGTCAGCCATGGCCCTCGATATCGTCCAGGCCCAGGTACCGGGCCTCGCCCGGCGTCTCGCCGCCCTGCTTTACGATCTCATTGTCCTGTTCGGGATGCTTTTGCTCGCCACTAGCCTGGTGATCATCCCCGCCTCCACCCTTAATGGAGCCGAGGTGCGGCTGGACGGTTGGCTACTCTTCTTGTTCCGAATTTACCTTGTCGCCGTCGGTTACGGGTTTTTTGCCTATTTCTGGGTTCATGGTGGCCAGACTCTGGGCATGCGCGCCTGGCACTTGCGCATGGTGCAGCAAGATGGCCAGCCCCTGTCACTCAGCGCTACCTGGCGTCGCCTCTTCTGGTCCACCCTCGTCCCCGCGCCTGTCGGCCTCTTGTGGATCCCCTTCGACTCCCGCGGTCTCGCCCCCCACGACCACCTTTCCCGCACCCGCCCGGTCCTACTCCCTCGCAAAACGAGACCCAGCTAATCCGGTCTCGCCAGGCTTGCTCTCGGCTCGATTTTCAACTCAGTCGGCGCAAAATCCATAGGGCCGCGAGACTAAAAAGCACCAGAGGCAGGATAGCCGCGAGCCAGGCGGCCAGACCAAAATGGATTGCCAGGAAATAGAAGCCGCGGCTGACGAGATAGTAGGCCATGCCTAACATGATACCCAGGAAGAGACGCACCCCCAGGCCAGTGCTGCGAGCGGAGCCCAAGAGGATGGGGATGGACAGCAGAATCATGGTCAGGATCAGGAAGGGCTGAGTAATCTTGGTCCACATCTCCGTTGCATATTGACCCGGATCCTGACCATTGGCGGTCATATGCCGGACATAGCGCGCCAGATCCCAGACCGGGAGCGCCTGGGGCTGCACTACCACCAGTCGGAGCAGCGAGGGACTTAATAAGGAAGACCAGGCGGTACTGGCCAGGGGCTGGGCCTCAACCCCCGCGTCCGAGATACGACTGCGGGAGATACCCGAAAGCACCCACTGGCCTTCAGTGTAGTGGGCGTTGTCGGCATGAGTAGCGAGAACCAGATGCCGATCCGCGTCAATTTCGTAGATGTGGATATCCCGCAAGCTGGCGCCCGGCAAAATCTCCCCAATACTGATGTAAGACTCACCATCCCGTGCCCACAGCCCTTGGGGCGTGCGCATGGTGACCTGGCCGGACTTGACGTCGTTGCGCCATTGCACCGCCGTCTGCTCTGCGCGGGGGGCCACGAACTCTCCCAACACCAGGGCCAGCAACGCGAGCACCATCCCGGCCTTGAGCGCCGCGAAGAGGATGCGGGCAATGGACATGCCGGTGGCCCGCATGGCTACCAATTCCGAATGGCTAGCCAGTGCCCCCAAGCCCACCAGGGCCCCGATCAGGGTTGCGATGGGAAATAACTGGTAGGTGTAGCGTGGCAGGCTCAGACTCGCCACGGCCAAGGCATCGGCGAAGCCATACCCTTCCCCTAGCTCGTTCACCTCATCGGCCAGGAGAAAAAAGGCAATCAGGGGGAGCAGCACCGCCATCGTCAGCAGAGTGCCGCCAATCACGGCCCCGCCCAGGTATCGATCCAGGATTTTCACGCTTGTTTCCGTCGTCGGTCCCGGTCCACGCCAGCTTGATCGAGCCGGGCGGTTCTAGCAGGACTCCGATTTTAGTAGGATGCTCAAATTCGCATCTTAACACCCGGCAAGACTTGAGGCGCTCCCAAGTCCCCCACGAGTCCCACCCCCTCCAACAACAGAGATTTCCCATGGAATTCAGCATTAAAAGCGGCGATTTGAGGGGGCGTACCAGCCCCTGTCTCATTCTAGGCGTCTTTGAGAAGCGCCAGTTGACGGTGCCCACGCAACTTATCGACGCGGCCAGCCAGGGGCATCTGAGCCGCATCATCGGTAAGGGTGACCTGGACGGCGAGGCCGGCCGTACCCTGCTGCTGCACGAAGTGCCCGCCCTAGCTGCGGAGCGGGTGCTCCTCGTCGGCCTCGGTCCCCAGGAGAAGTACGACCGCAAAACCTACGGCAAGGTCATGGCGGCCGCTCTCGCCCGCCTCAACGAGACCAGTGCCCACGAGGCTCTCTGCGTCCTGCCTGTCTCCGCCCCCGCGGATCTGGACCTCTACCTCGCCGTGCGCGACGCCGTGACCACGGCCCTCGACAAGGATTATCGCTACGAACTTACCAAGAGTGAGAAGAAGCCGCCCAGCCCCCTCCAGCGGCTCCAACTCTGGATCGCGAACCCGCAAGAGACAAACCTGGCCAAGCAGGCCCTACGTCATGGCCAGGCCATGGCCCGGGGCGTCGCCCTAGCCAAGGAACTGGGCAACCTGCCCGGTAACATCTGCACCCCGACCTACCTGGCTGATCAGGCCGAGGCCATGGCCAAGGATTTCCCCGCTCTTAAAGTCACGATCCTCGAAGAGGCGGATATGGCCAAGCTCGGCATGGGCGCCCTGCTTTCGGTCTCGCGGGGCAGTCGCCAGCCTGCCAAACTCATCGTCATGAATTACCGGGGGGGCAAGAAGGACGCGAAGCCCCTGGTTCTGGTGGGCAAGGGCCTCACTTTCGATGCCGGCGGTATTAGTCTTAAACCGGGCCCGGACATGGACCAGATGAAGTACGACATGGGTGGCGCTGCCAGCGTCCTAGGCGCCCTGCGGGCCGCGCTGGAGTTGAAGCTGCCGCTGAATATCATAGGCGTGGTCCCCGCCTCCGAGAACCTGCCCGATGGCGACGCCAATAAACCCGGCGATATCGTCACCAGCCTCTCTGGCCAGACCATAGAAATTCTCAATACCGACGCCGAGGGCCGCCTCATCCTCTGCGACGCCCTCACCTATTGCGAACGCTTCGAACCCGCCGCCGTCATCGACATCGCTACCCTCACCGGCGCCATCGTCGTCGCCTTGGGTCACGTCGCCTCCGGCCTCTTCACCACGGACGACATCTTGGCCGGGGAGATCCTGGCCGCAGGCGACCGTGCCTTTGACCGCGCTTGGCGCATGCCGCTCTGGGAAGATTATCAGAGCCTCCTCGATAGCAACTTCGCCGATATGGCCAACGTGGGTGGCCGCGAGGGCGGCTCCGTCAGCGCCGCCTGCTTCCTGTCGCGGTACACCAAAAAGTACCCTTGGGCACACCTGGATATCGCCGGCACCGCCTGGGTCAGCGGTAAGGAGAAGGGGGGGACGGGGCGGCCCGTTCCCCTGCTCGTCCAATTCTTGCTCCAGCGGAGCGGCGAGCTATGATCCCCCCTTGCCGGCCGGAGTACCCGGACGGCGCCCTGCAATACCGGAGCGGATACCTTGACCCGCATTGACTTCTACTCCCTGGAGGACGGCAGCCGCGGCGACCGCTTCCTGCTCACCTGCCGCTTGGCCGAACGAATTTACAACAGCGGCCAGGATCCCATACGCATCCACATCCAGATCGCAGACCCCAGCCAGGCTGAGCACCTCGACCGCCTGCTCTGGACCTACGACGATCAAAGCTTCCTGCCCCACGGCCGCATCGGCCAGACCGATCCGGTGCTGACACCCATCCTCATTGGTGACGAACCCCTGGCGGACCATGGTCAGGTGTTGATCAACCTCGACCCCAGCATCCCGCCAGGGTTCGCCCGTTTCGAGCGCCTCTGCGAACCTCTGGGTCTGGAAGCAGCCAGCCGCGACGCTGGCCGTGAGCGTTTCCGCTACTACCGTGACCGGGGTTATGACCTGCACCACCATAAGATAAGGCTCTGAGTAAAGTTGGCTCTCTTACGCTTGGTGTGGGCAAGGGGTCTGACACCATCGAGACCGGCTGCCCGCTTATGCACACGCAACGCGCTTGAACGGGGACGCCGGCAGGTGCGTGAGCTTGCCGACCACGAGGTAG
>WBZT01000441.1_pt1 | contig 33831 bp, 20 predicted proteins | sample 5204241 | NCBI WGS metagenome assembly WBZT01 (sample SAMN12344358, study PRJNA552823) | activated sludge metagenome | biome: Activated sludge suspended growth; feature: Nitrification reactor; material: Wastewater; isolation source: activated sludge from nitrification reactor of wastewater... | reverse complement strand
TGCATTCCACCCTCGGTTACACTTCCCCGGTGCAGTTCCTGAAAGACTGGATCAACCCTCAACAGGGAGAAAAGCAGGTCGCATGAACCCCTACCCTTGGAAGACGAAAAACCGAGGGAACCTCAGTATCACCTCGGGCGAGACCTCCACGGTGGAGCACAAATTCCAGCACCCCTTCAACCTCAAGCCATACGCTACATGCTGGTTCGGCACCAACCACCTACCACACACCAGGGACTTCTCGGACGCCCTTTTTCGGCGGGCCTTGGTGGTGCGCTTCAACCGCAAGTTCAGCACGCAGGACCACGCCAATCGCGCCGACCCACGACTTAAGACCGCCCTCTACCAGGAACTGCCGGGCATACTGCGGAGCTGTCTCGAGGCCTATGCCGCGGCCCTGAAGGCGGGCAGCTTCACCGAGCCTGCTAGCTGCGCAGAGTCAAAAAATGCCTGGCGTCTGGAGGCTGATCAGGCCGCGCAGTTTGTTGATGACGCCTGTCAGCAGCAGGGGGAGATTGGGAGCAGTGCCCTATTCCGGGCCTATCGGGTCTGGGCAGACGACCAGGGCATACACCAAAAGCTCAGCCAAAAGACCTTCAGCGAGCGCCTGGTGCGCCTGGGATACAGAAAAACCAAGACGCGCACCGTTGTGACCTTCCACGGCTTGAGCCTCGAACCCTCCACGGAGTCGGCCTCGTGGGCCTGAAATTTCTCGTAAACGGGAAAGCGGTTTTGTATAACCCTCCACACCCTCCACAACCTCCCCAGGAGGCTGTTCTGTGGAGGGTGTGGAGGGTCTTACGACATAACCCACTTCTGGGAAAAAATATATATACACCTATAGAATGCATGGATAAGTATATAGGTTATTTTTCAATATATCTTTATGTCGGTAAACCCTCCACACCCTCCACAACCTTCCACATCGAGGAGCGCGCTTATGAGAGGGCGGAGTCTAGAATCAAATGCCACACCTGTTAGTGAACAGACCCATTGGGCTGGTTGAGCCGTTCCAACCCAGCCCCCGGCGAGGGTCTTACGCTGGGGCGGGTGGACGACCACATAAGCGCCCGCGGCCCAGGCTGGGCCAGCAGGCGGTGGAGGCCGCTAGCACCGGAGCCTGACCCCCTCCAGGCCGCTGGCTTCGCCTATGCAGATGGCCTACTGAGCGAGACCTGGCAGCTACTCACCCTGCTGGGGCTGGACGACTTCATAGCTCCTCTGGCGTCAAGGCCGGAAGGTACCCGCGCCATCCAGCTCCGGCAGGCCGTGCCCGACCATCTGGCCGTGATGATTTATGACACTGCGGCTTGACCCTGGCACCTCCACGCCCCGTCACCCGCGTCAACAACTGCAGGTTGGCGCGACCTTGCCGTCACGACAAGCCTGCCGAACCTCGCCCATGGGCAGCTTGAATCCATTGCCGTGAATGCTAATCGCTGCTGTAAACTTCCTGAAAAGCAGGAGATGAGATATGCCCCGATTCAAACCCGGCGAAAGCGGCAATCCCAAAGGCCGCCCGCGCCTTGATCAAACACAATGCGCGCTCCGTGATCAAATCAAGACCGCCGCACCGGCCGTGGTCGACCGCTTGATTGCTGCCGCCCTGGAGGGGGATGTTGGCGCGGGCAAGATCCTCCTGGAGCGTGTCGTGCCCACCCTCCGCCCCCTGGACAGCCCCATCCAGCTCGATCTCGCGGGCAGCCCCCTCGAGGCTGCCCAGAAGGTCCTGGCGGCGGTGGGCGCGGGGCAGTTGACGCCCGATCAATCAGCCAAACTCATGACCGGCATCGGCCACCTGAGCCACGCCATCGAGGTCGACGAAGTATTACGCCGACTGGACGCCTTGGAGGAACTCGCCCATGCACGCCGCCACGCATAAACGTCTTCAGAACCTGGAGACCCTGGTAGGTGCCACCGATCGCAGCTTGGTCGTGACCATTCCCTGTGGGGCCTGCGGGGCTATCACGCTGCTGGGCGACCCCGGGCCCTGCGGTGAGCACCAGCCGATCCCCACGACGGGCCGTACCACAATCAATATCCGCTTCGTCGCTGCTCCGGCTCGCCAGCAAGAAGTCGCCGCCTGAAGCCCAGGTGTTTCCCCTCACCACCCCCGCCAGGTGATGCAGGAGGCAGATTCTCAAGCCCTGGCGGGGCACTGGCCGAGCCGGAGATGGGTGTCTCTAGCGCACTAGGGCCAAGCCCACAGGAGCCCCTAGCGGCCCTACAAGGCCACTGATGGCTTGATGCCCAAGAAGGCCCTGCAGGGCTTCCCCAGGGGCTGCTACGCGGCCTACCAGACCCTGGTGGACCGTAAGCGTCCGGCGAAATGCATCTATCGCGCCGGTCGCCGGCCCCGCAAGCTGCTGCCCTGTTCCACACAAACAGAAGCAACAGCATGGCACAAGGTCGACGCACGCGCGCGCAGTGGCGGCAACTGGTGGAGGGCTTTTCGGGCAGTGGCCTGACGCAGGCGTGTTACTGCGAGCGCCACGGTATTTCGGTCACCAGCTTTCATCGTTGGCGGGCGCAGTTTCGCCAAGCGCCGGTTGCTGATCCTCGACAGGCCGAGGCGAGCGCGCGCAGATCGGCGCCGGTGCGCTTGCTGCCGGTGCAGTTGCTCGGCGAGGCGGTGGCGGTTGGCGCAGAGCACGCGCTAACGCTGGTGTTCGCCAGCGGTGTGCACGTGCAGGTCAACCCCGGCTTCGATGCGGCCACGCTCGCTCGGGTGGTGAGGCTGTTGCAGGAGGGCACGGCGGCATGATCGGCTTCGGCGCGCAGACGCAGGTCTATCTGGCGGCCGGGGCGACGGACATGCGCAAACAGATCGACGGACTCGCGGCCCTGGTGGTCGATGTGCTTCAGGCCGATCCGTTTTCCAGTCACCTGTTCGTGTTCTGTAACCGGGGTCGCGACAAACTCAAGATTCTCTATTGGCACAACAACGGCTTTTGGCTGTGGTATCGACGCCTGGAGCGACAGCGCTTCTGGTGGCCCGAGCAGCGCGCAGCGGCGCCGGTGAGGCTCTCGGTACGCGAATTGGGCTGGTTGCTCGAAGGGCTCGATCCGGGCCGCGTAGAGGCTCACAAGCGGGCCGAATTCGACCTGATCTAAGCGCAATAACACTCGGATTATATTGCTGAATCCGGTATAATCGCAGGCATGCAAAGCACCCCGCAACCGCTGCCCGAGGACCCCGTCATCCTGCATGGGATCATCAGCCAGTTGAGTGATCAACTGGCCGAATCCGAGCGCGAGCGGTGTGCGCAGGCGAGTGCGCTTGAGCAGCAAACCAGCACCCTCGAGCAGCATGTCCAGCGCATTGATCAGTTGCTCGAATACATCGAGCTGTTGCGCCGCAAGCGCTTCGGCCCCCGTACCGATCGCATCCCCGCGAGCCAACTGGGCCTGTTCGACGAGACCGAACTGGAGGCCCTGATCGGCGAGCTGGAAGCCGAGCTGCCCGCCGACACACCCAAGGAGAGCGACACCGACACCGGCGAGCCCAAGCCACCCAAGCGCAGGCCGGTACGCCGGCCACTGCCCAGCCATCTACCGCGCGTGGAGCGCATCGTTGATCTCAGCGATGAGGAAAAGCTGACCTTGGGCGAGGACTGGACCTTCATCGGTTACGACACCTCCGAGCAATTGGCGGTCATCCCGCGCCAGAGCTACGTCATCGAATACAAGCGCGCCAAGTACGTCGCGCGTGATGAGGACGTGCCGGGTGCCGAGGTTGGAGTGAAGATCGCCCCACGCCCCGCGCAGATCATCTCCAAGTCGATCGCCCACAGCTCACTGCTGGCGGCCATCGTCACCAGCAAATTCGTCGATGCCCTGCCGCTGTATCGCCAAGAGCAGATCTTTGCCCGCGAGGGCATCACGCTCAGCCGCCAGACCCTATCGGGGCTGCTGATGCAACTACAGGCCCCGCTCAAGCCGGTGGCCGCGGCCTTCAAAGCCCTGCTGCGCCAAGGTCCGGTGGTGCATGTCGATGAGACCCCCGTGCCGGTGCTGCGCGAGCCCGGCCGCGAGGCCGAGCAGAAGTCCTACATGTGGGTGTTCTGCGGCGGCCCGCCGGACCAACCGGTGCGTTGGTTCGAATACGCCCCGAGCCGCGCGACGGATGTGCCGCAGCGGGTCCTGTTCCCGGCTGACACCGCACCACCGCTGCCGTTCTATCTGCACTCCGATGGCTACAGTGCCGACAACGTCTTGGCCAATGCGCCCGCGATCATCGGTCATGCCGGCTGCTGGGCGCATGTGCGGCGCAAGTTCGTCGAGGCTGCCGCCGGGCGCAACGCTGGTGCCGCGCAGCAGCTGGTCGCCTTGATCGGGGAGCTCTATGCGGTGGAGCGCGCGCTGCGCGACACCGATCCCGACACCCGTCGCCAGGGGCGCGCCGAGCGCAGCCGCCCGATTCTCATGCGCATCCGACGCTGGCTGGATACAACCGCCACCCGCGTCCTGCCTAAGGGCCTGCTCGGCCAAGCCATCGCCTACGCGCTCGGCCAGTGGCCCATCCTCATTACCTTCCTCGACAACGGTCGCCTGGAACTGGACAACAACATCGCCGAGAACGCAATCCGGCCCTTTGTAATCGGCCGCAAAAACTGGCTCTTCGCCGGCAGCCCCAGGGGCGCGGAGACCAGTGCCTTGCTCTACAGCCTGATCGAAACCGCGAAGGCCACCGGCTTGGAGCCCTGGGCCTATCTCAACCATCTCTTCGAGCACCTGCCCGGCGCCAAGTCCCCTGAGGCGTTCACGGCACTGCTGCCGCACAATTTGAAAATGGATGACCTGAAACAAAAGGGGTCAATCCTGTAGTTGCCCGGACGATTACGGTACTACCGCTACCACACCCAGCAAGAAGCCCTGAACGCGGCTCACGCGCCATGTCTTGAACACGGCGGTCTGGCGTTCTCCGCCCGACAAGTGGGGTGGACGCCTGACCTCACCGACTCGTAGTAGGGAGGCTTTCACCCCCAGTGGTCCGGTCCCGTAGCGGGTGCTGCTAGGGATTGGCGGTAGTGGAACCCGGTGCTGCGGACTGATCCTGGTCTTATTGTGCCATAGCTTGGGCGGCCTTGCGCCCAGGGACCACCAAAGGCACGGGGGTCCACCAAAGTCGTGCCGAGTCTCTGGAGTGATGAGTAGTTGTTTATTTTCGGCTAACTTTCGCCCCCGCACGTCTTTCGTTCGGTTGATCGCGGTTTGAAATGTCTACATATCCACCGAATCTATGCCAATGATATGAATTAGTCACCTATCGTGAATACCTGTTTAATAACCCTAATGTCTTTTTTGATCCATATCTGCCCAAACGCCTCGCGCCACTGATCAAGCCGCCAGCGATGAGAAACGAGCGAAGCAATATCCACTTTTCGCGTAGCGAGGAGATCGAGCGCAAGCTGAAAAGTCGGAGTGCGCCGCCCGTCCCAAAACTCCGTCCCATAGATATAGCTCCCTCGCAACGTAAGTTCCTTGAACCACAAGTTCGTCCCGTCGATGCCGTCGAGCATCGTGTTGCAGCCGAGCGACACCACCTGTCCCTTGGGACGCGTTGCGCGCAGTGCTGAATCGAGTGCTGAGGACGAACCGACACAGTTGAACGCCGTATCCACGCCGCCGATAAGCACGGGTTTTGAAAGCACGGGGTGCAAAACGCGTCCGCCATACCGTGTCGCCAAAACAGTGAGCAGCGAACGCGCTGGAACACTGGAACTCGCTCCCATCCGCTCCGCCAGTGTGCGCTGATGTTCGAACATGGTCACCGCAATGATTTCCCCCTGCCATCCGAGACCGCGGAGCGCCGCAATGACCAGAAGCCCGATAGTTCCCACCCCGACAATGAGGGCGCGCTCCCCTAACATCGGCCACGCTGCAATCACAGCATGGAGCGCCACGCAGAACGGCTCGATGAGCACCGCGCTCATGTCGTCTACCACATCGGGCACCACGAAGAGCTGCGAGCGATGCGCCACCATGCGTTCACCCCAACCGCCGCCGGTATCACGGCAAAATCCGATCATCGCACCGGGGGCAATGTGTCCCCGATCGATATGAGGGCACACATCACGCTGGCCCTCGGCACAGGCAGAACACAGCGGGGTAAGATCGCGGGCCGCACAGGCAAGTGTCGGCTCGACAACAACGCGCGTGCCCTTCGTCATACGTGCGCCCTCAACAACCTCGGCGACTACCTCATGGCCGGGAACGAACGGGAAGGATACGAAGAGACTCAAACTCGTGCTGGACTGCCCCATGAGGAGCGCCAAATCGGTGGCGCAGATGCCCGACAAGCGCGGCTTGAGCGTAACCCAGTCGTCGCTGGGGCGCGTGGGTTCGGGGATATCGTTGAGCGTGAGACACGAAAGCATATCGAGCGCGAGTTGCGGGCGCTTGATGGCTAATTTCTTGGCGAGGATGAATTTGAGTTTGTTTTGAGTGTAAACGAGTGCTCTCATAATTACCTCATGTGTCGCAGCGCAATAAATGCCTTTATACTTCGCTGCCTCTCTTAGGCACGCCCAACCACCCAACTAAGACGTAGGCAGTGCTCTTGAACGATTCAAGGGAGCCTGTCCTGAGCGAGCGAGCCGAAGGAACTCGGTCGGTCTCGGTCGAGATGCCTTGTCTAATGTCATTTCTTGCGGTGCTCTTTTCATGTAATTGCACTAGTCTGTTCCTGCACATACTATTTCATAATCTCCCATCCTCGTTCTTGCGCAATCTTTGCCAATTTTTTTCCGGGATGCACGACATGGGGATGGCCCACGCATTCCAACATCGACATATCGCTCATGCTATCGGCATACGCATAACTTGCCTTGAGATCTATACGGTGCGTTGCCGCGAAGGATCGAATGAGCACGCCTTTGTACTCATCGACAACGGGTGGCATCGTGAGTGCTCCCGTTGCACGGCCCTCGGCATCGTACATAAGCCCGGGACAAAGCACATGATCGATTGCTAAATGGCGTGCAAGTGGCGCCAAGATAAAGTCCAGCGAACCACTTACGAGTACGACGCGATCTCCCTTATTTAGATGTTCAGCAAGGGCTGTGAAAGTGACGTCGATGCACCGCGGTTTCAGGACGGTCTCGAAACACTCAACGGCCATGGCTTCGAGCCATCGCTTATCCATCCCCCTATAGCGGTGGTATATGACTTTGTTGAACGCCGCGCGGCTCACGGCGTCGAAGGCAAGATAGAGGATGATGTACAAAGGAATCGTTGCAAAGAAAAGAAGACGGCGTAATCCCTTGTGCCAACGACGCGCGAAAAACACATGATAATGAACAACGGTTGCTCGAACGAGCGTGCCGTCGACATCGAAGAAAACCCCTCGCATACCCCCCCTCCCCTCCGATACGACATTTCGTCGTCACACCATCATCAAGTTGCCGTGATTACTTTGTGCAGATCCTTCGCAATGCGCTGAAAACTTGCGTAATTGAACTTATTGCGAGCGACATCGGACGGTATGGCATAGGGGGCTCCAAATCGGACAGTGACTGTTCCCTTCTTTGGCATCAATTGTCCCTTAGGCCAGAGCTCATAGGGACCGATCAGCTTCACCGGTATGATAGGTACATCGAGCATCGACACGAGCAGCCCGATCCCCGCCTTGAAGGGCTGAAGATTACCTGTCGCCGATCGCGTGCCTTCGGGAAAGATGAGCACGATACGACCGCGATCCACGAGTTGTTTTGCACAATTGAACCCGTCAGAAAAATCACCAGAGCGGCCCACCGGAATTGCTTTGAGCACACTTTTGAAAAAATATCCCATAACTTTATTCTTGAAGAAATAGTCCTGCGCCGCCAGCACCGCGAGGCTCCCCTGTCGCTTCTTGCCTAACGCGTGATACAGCGAAAGTGTGTCGAGATGGCTGGTGTGATTGGGTGTCAAGATGAACGGTGGCTTCGGCAAGCGATCTTCGCCCTCCACTTTTACCGTAATGTAGCCGCCGAGCATGAACCGAATAAGTCCCCAGAAGGCTCGATTGAGAAGTCTGGCTCCTGTTTTTTGGTGAAGGTACTCATCCACATTGAGGCTGCCACTCGCTTCGCTCACACGCTTCCAGAAAAATGTATCATCGAGTTCCTGATCCCGTTTCGGCAAGCCGGAACTTTGCAGGAAAGAATGGTAGATGCCCAGCAATTCATCGTTGGCCGGGGGGCACACGATTCCGCTTGCGATCAAGTGCGACGTGGCGCGCGCGCAGTCGTATCTTGGATGCCCACCTGGCTCCGCTTTGCCTTCCAGTTCCAGCAAGCTCAACAAGGGACCAATCAGGTCATCGGTAGTCTCTTTCGTTAGCTGGGCCAATTCGTCGTGCCATGCCTGGTAGGGGAGTGCCCGCACGCCCAAGCCGGTGCGTCGCATCCAGTCGGCCAGCGTGGCCAGCGGCAGCGGTTTGGGATTGACAAGATGGTAAGCTTCCGCGAGGTGCTCAGGCTGCCGTGACAAGTACACGATCGCCCGACTGACGTAGTCAACTGGCGTGATTTCGAGGTTCATATCAAGCGCGGGGATGGAGCCGACCCGCGTGCATGCGAAGACCACGGAATGGAGGAAGTCGTCGGCCTTGCAGGCGCCCGTGCGGCTGTGGCCCGTCACATAGCCGGGCCGATAGATGGTGATCGGAAGTCCGCGGTTTCGCGCCTGAGCCACTAACTTCTCGCACACCCATTTGCTTTGTGAATAGCCGCTGGATAGGGCTTCGCACGGGGGAAGCGGATCATCTTCCGTCACCACCTCCCGAGCGGGTCCGTCATTCGCGGCATGGACCCAGAATGTCGAAACGTAGTGCACGGGCTTAGTATGATGCGTCGCGGCGAGTCGCAGGATCTCTTGCGTGCCGCGAACATTGGTGTCGCGCAACAGCGGATACGGATACGTCAAATTCACAATCGCGCCGCTGTGATAGATCGAGTCCAATTCGACGGCCAGCCGCTGGAATCCCGCGGTCGAAAGCCCCAGGCGGACTTGCGACAAATCTCCTAGTACGGGCACGACGCGGTCCGACACCCAGGGGGGCGTCAATTCGTAGCGCTCCAGATTGGTATGGAGGCGCTCCAGAGCCTGAACCACGTCAGGGGCACGGACCAGGCAATAGATCTTCGCGTGTGAGGTGCGCAACAACTCGTCCAGCAAGAAGGCGCCTAGGAATCCGGTAGCTCCCGTGAGAAACACGCGATCCATCTTCGTAGCATCGCACACCGAACCCTCGGGCGGGACGATGTCCGCATCGAGTTGCGCCTCCTGGTCATAATCGATTGCCGCGCCGCTACTGACCGTATCGGTGCCGCGCCAATCCGCGACATCGGAACACTCCGTGGCGAGCCACGTCTGAAGTCGTTCTGCGATCTCGATCCGTGACACCAGTTGCAGTGGATCGCCTGCGATTTGTTCGAGCACAGTGGTGAAGCCCACATGCAATCGCTCGATGGTGCCCTCCGCAAACAGGTCCGCGTTGTAGCGCCAGCAACCATGAATTCGTCCACCGGCCTCTTCCACCGCCAACGTGATCTCATAAGACGTCTCTGGCGCGGGACAATCGACGGATTCAACCGCCATGTCACCCCACTGAAATCGATGGCCACCGCGTCCCAGCAGGCATGCGGACAATCCGTGTTGATCCCGGCCCACTGGTCGCTCCAGGAGAAATGCGACTTGAACCAAAGGGGGGCGATTCGCAGCGGGCCGCACATGCAACTGCTCAATCAACCGAGCGAGGGGAAACTGCTGATTGTCCCGAGCCGCGGTGACCTGCTGGTCCATGCGCTTCAGCAGGTCCACGCATGTCGGATCATCATCGATACGGCTGCGAACCGCCACGAAATTGGAAAAGCAACCCACTAACGGTTGCAGCTCCCGATGTGGCCGGCCAGCCAGGGAAGTTCCTACCAGCAGGTCGTGTTGGCGGCATTCGCGGTGGAGCAGGATTTCGAAGGCCACCAGCAAGGTGGTGAACAAGGAAGCGTCTTGTTCGGCGGATAACGCCAACGTCTGGTCGGACAACTGAGCGTCCAGCGTGAACCCAAAGTTGGCGCATTTAAGCGATGCCGCCTTGGGTCCGGGGTGGTCGGTGGGCAGGTTCAATTGCAGCGGTGCCCCTTGCAACACACGTGTCCAGAATTCACGGCTTTGGGCGCCGGCGGCACCGTCGAGCCGCTTCCGCTCCCAGATGACAAAGTCCTCGAACGTGTACGCATGCGGATGCGATTCCCACGTCCGCCCGGTCACGATCGCCGAGTAGGCCTGAAGCAAGTCCTGGACCAGTATCGAAACGGATACGCTGTCCGCGATGATCTGATGAATCGCCAAGACCAGGTATTGCTGATGGTGACTGGTGCGAATGACCCGAATACGTACGAGCGGTCCATGAAGCAAGTTGAAAGGTCGGTAAGCCTCTTGGGTCAGAACTTCCGCAACCGGATTGTCGGCCGTTGCAAACAAGTCCAGTTCACTGAAGTCCATACCGACGTTCTTTTCGAGTCTTTGGACCATCAGTCCGTGGGATTCTCTCAAGACAACGTTGAGCATGGGATGCCGTTCATGGAGTGCAGCAAACGCCTGCTTCAGTGGCACGACGTCCAACGATGGTGCGAACTTCGCGCTGAAAACACGATGGCAAACTGAGCTCTCCGGTGCCGATTGAGCTCGCCGCCAGATCGCTTGCTGTTCTTCGGACAGGGGAAACTCTTGGTGTGGAATCTCCAGCTTCTCCAGGGGCGCCGCAGCGACACTCAGGGGCTCCGTAACCATGGACTCGGTGTCCCCAGCGAGCTGGGGAGCCAAGAGCCCCATGACGATTTGGGCGAGCGCAGCGATGCTCGGCCCGTTAAGCAGGGTGCCCATAGGAATGCCCATTCCGAGTTCCCGTTCGATCCGATTCGCAAGTTCGACGGCCATCAGCGAGTCGAGTCCAAGACTCATGAGTGACGCGTCGCGATCAAGCTTTGATTCGTCGGCGCCATATACGCCCGCCACCTGGGAGACCAGGAAATCTTCGACGATTCGCGGGCGCACGTCGGGGCTCACGGCCAACAGGCGTCCGACGATCGAACCGCCTCCTTCCGTGCCGCCGCTCTCCTGCATTAAGGCGGCATATGTCTTGCTCCTGGCCACTGCCGGGCTGGCCTTGGAGAGCGCGCGCCAATCGGCTCGCGACGCCGCGATTTGCACCGGGTCCAATTGGGTGAGCCGTCCAAAGACGCGCAACGCCTCCTCGATGTTGAACGTCTTCATGCCGACCTTGTCCAGGTACTGGGCGGTCTTCTGGTTGCGCTCCACAAAACCTGCCCCGCGCAAGGCGCCCCAGGAGATCGTTTCGGCGGGCAGACCCTGGGCATGACGGTAGTGGGCTAGCGCCTCCAGAAAATAGTTGCCGGCGTTGTAGTTTGATTGTTTCGGACCCCCAATGACCGAGGAAAACGACGAGAAACCAATGAAATGATCGAGCTCGATATCCTGGGTGGCGGCGTGTAGATTCCACGCGCCGAGCATTTTCGGATCGAGCACTTTACGAAATCGCATCGGGTCCAACGCGTTCAGGAACTCGTCATCCAAGACCATGGCGCCATGGATGATGCCCTTCAGAGGCGGCATCTCGTCACGGATGTGACGCACGAGGCGCGTCACATTGTCCCAATTCGTCACGTCGCAGCGGGCATCGACCACCGTGATACCCGCGGCGCTCAGCTGTTCGATGTCCCGGCTCGCCTCCTCGCGCGGCCCGCTGCGGCTGCAGAGCACCAAGTTCTGCGCGCCGCGGCGCACCATCCACTTGGCCAATTCCCAACCAAAACCGCCGGAGCCTCCTGTGATCAAGTACGTCGCGTCGGGCCGGAAGCGATGCTCGTCTTCCCTACACGGTCCGATGGGAATCTCGTCCGCCTCGAACGACAGTACGTTCTTACCGATATGCTTGCCCTGGGCCATGTAGCGGAACGCATCCACGACCTTCGTGATCGGAAAGATCGAATAGGGAAGGGCCTGGTATTCTCCGTTCGCAAACAGCTCGCCCAATTCGGCAAACAACTGCGCCATGTAATCGGGCTTGTAGATCAGATGCTGAGCCAGATCGATGACGAAGTACGAAATGTTGTTGCGCAGCGGCTCGAGTCCGATCTTCGAATTCTTGTAAATGTCGATCTTGCCGATTTCAAGAAACCGGCCGAAGGGCGCCAGAACCGACAGGCTCTTGGGGATAAAATCGCCTGCCAGCGAATTCAGTACGGCGTCGACGCCACGACCCGCGGTGATTTCCTGGATCTGGTCCGCGAATTCGAGTGTGCGCGAGTTCATGACATGATGCGCGCCCAGATCCCGCAAGAGACGGCGTTTGTCCTCCGAGCCCGCCGTGGCAAAAATCTCCAGTCCCAATCGCTTCGCGATCTGAATCGCGGCCTGCCCGACACCTCCTGCCCCCGCATGGATCAACACCTTCTCGCCGGGTTGCATCCGGGCCAGGTGCTGGAGCGCGTAGTGCGCGGTGAGGAAGACGGTCGGTACTGTCGCGGCTTGCTCGAAAGACAGATGTCGCGGTTTGCGGAACACCATCCGGGCGTCGACGGTCACGAAGGCCCGAAACGCATACGGCGCCATCCCCGCGACCTCGTCCCCCGGCGCTAGGTGCCGGACATCGGCCCCGACGCGTTCGACCACTCCGGCGACATCGTCCCCGAACCACAGCACGTCGATCGGATTGCCAGGATAGGTTCCCAACGCCTTCATGACGTCGCGGAAATTGACCCCGCCTGCGCGCACGCGGATTTCGATCTCGCCCGGACCGGGTTCGCGGCGACGGGTCTCGTTCAGTGTCAGGTTGGTCAGAATGCCGGCCTTGTTCGTTTCCAGTCGATAGGGCACGAGCGAGCCGTCCGGCCCGACAGCGTTCCGCGTACGCACGGGCAGGTCCTCCGCCCGGACGCGCTGCAGTCGGAGGGCGCTCCGGCTGCCGTCGCGATAAGCGACCTCCGATTCGCCGTCCCCGGCCATGATCTCGTTGAGCAGATCGGCGGACATTTTGTCGGCAGGCGCCGCGTCGAAGTCGACCATGGTGAGCCGGCAGCCCGACAATTCGTTATTTGCCACGCGCAGCAAACCCACCAGTGGCGAGGAAGCCAGTCCTTCCCCAGGATCCCCGTCTTGAACGTGATGGACGTTGCGGGTGACAAACCACGCCTGCGGCGGTAGCGCGGACTCCGCCTGGACCAGACACAACGCGCTCAACACGCCGGTCCGCTGGGCCGCGCTCAGTTGCCGCGTGTCGAGTCCCGTCGGTGGGGGATGATCTAGACTCCAGCAGTGCACCACGCCCGCGAGCCCACCCGCCGCCTTCGCGGCCTCCCTCATCAGGCGTCGCATGTCCTCGGCCGAATCAACGGCAATCGTGAACTCAGAAAGGTCGGTCCGCCGGAATTCGGTTCCAGGCAGCACACGCACCACAGTGCTTCCGCGCTCGCGTAGCAGCCCAATCAATCGGTCGGCCACTCCTGACCGGTCGGCAAAGACGACATAGCCGGTCGCGGCGAGCGACGCAGGAGTTTCTGCGCCCCGTCCAGGCAGGCTGCAACGATCCCACGAGAATTGGTAGTAACAGTTGTCGACGTCGTCCGCCGACTGTTTCTGCTCGACGTGATCGGCGCGAAATCCCAGAATCTCTGCCACCTGCCGGCCCTGGTCGTCGTAGACGTGGATGTCGGAAACGAGCGAGTGGCCGTCGTCCGTGACGAGTCGGGCATGGGCCCACAGGCGCGTGGGTGGCTTGTCGCACTCTAGGCGGATGCGTCGAATGGCCTGGGGCAGATAGAAGGAATCCTTGGGTAACGCGTCGGGAGGTACGACCTGCACTCCCCTGAAAATGTGGAAGCAGGCGTCCAGCACCGCCGGGTGGAAATGATACTGTTCGACCGTCTTCAGAATCGGCTCGGGAACGACGATCTCAGCAAGTGCCTCGCCCTGGGTGCGCCAGACGTTTTGCAGGTGCTGGAAGTTCGGCCCGAACTGGTAACCGGCCGCCGCGAACTCGGCATAGTACCGGTCGTGGTCGAAGTGATCCGTCAGGGCTTCCCGCAACTGTGCCAGATCGACCTGGGTGGTCTCGGTCGGTGCGACGCGCGTGAGTTGTCCCTGTGCGTGAAGTTCCCAGTCATCGCTGGCAGCGAGGGAACTGCAGATAACAAACGTCTTGTCCTCGGGGTTGAAGACGACCTGCACCGTCGGCGGCTGTTCTGCGTTGATGAACAGGGCCTTTTTGATCGCCAGGTCTTCCACGGCGTGGGGTTCGGTGGGGAATAACGCGCGGGCCAATGCCAAGCCGATTTCGCCATAACCGGCACCCGGGAAGACGACGCTGTCCCAAAAACAATGGTCGTTCAAATAGGCATATTTCCCCGAATGCAGGGAAAACTGCCAGGTCGGCTGAGCGGCGGCGACTCGCAAACCGAGCAGCGGATGCTCGGCGGGTGCCAGCCGATCGCGGGCCGACGATTTCGATTCCAACCAGAAGGATTCGCGGTTCCAGGGATACCGCGGCAACGCGACGAATTCGCCGCCGCTTTGATTGACCGCGGCCCAATCGAATGGCTGACCCTGCAAGGCCAGCCCCGCCAGATTCGTGAGCAGCTCGACAGACTCGTCGGTGTTCCGGCGGAGTGAATGAAAGACGCCGCCCGAGTGCGCCTGGGCCGCAGCAAGTTCATTGATCGAGCTGGCGAGCGCCGGGTGCGGGCCCAGTTCCAGAAAAGTCGACTCGCCCTGCGACATCAGATTGGCGATCGCGGGTCCAAACAGCACCGGCTGCCGCACGTTGCGCCACCAATAAAGATTGTCGAGCTGTTCGCCGTCCAAGAGGCCGCCGGTCACGGTAGAGGTGAACGGCACTTGCGAGGGGCGGGGTCGGATGTCCGCCAGTACTTCGAGCAGTTCGTCCCGAATCGGCTCCATCTGGTGCGTGTGAAAAGCGTAGTCGATGCGCAGCCAGCGATGGAATTGTCCCGCGTCCCGCATACGCCAGGCGATGTCCTCGAGCGGTTCCGTGTCGCCCGCCAGAGTGACCATCGTCGGACTGTTCAAGACCGCAATCTTGACACGCTGGGCGTGGTCACCAATGAGCTTACGGGCCTCGCGGGCCGAGATTCCAGCGGCCAGCATCCGGCCATGACCACCCGTCCTGCTCTGCAGGCGGCTGCGATGATAAATAATTTTGACCGCATCTTCTAATGAATAGATTCCGGCGCACCAGGTCGCAGCCACTTCTCCCACACTGTGCCCGACCACTCGCGCCGGCTGAATTCCCCACGACTGCCACAATTCGGACAACCCAACCTGCACCGCGAAGATCGTCGGCTGGGCCACATCAGTCCGGTCGATGCGGGTATCCTGCTCATCGCGGGTCATTTCTTCGATCAAAGAAAACCCGGCCAAAGGTTGCAAGAGGGCATCGATGCGCTGCACGGTTCGTCGGAAGACAGGCTCTCGTTCGAGCAACTGTCTACCCATGGCCCACCATTGCCCGCCCTGGCCCGTGAAGACAAACGTCAGAGGCAAACGCGTTTGCACGCCCGCTCCGGAGATCAGTCGCTCGACCGGGTTGTTCCCCGAAAGCCACGTTTCCAGCGAACCGCGCAGTGCTTCGGCATCGTATCCCAGAACCAATAACCGGTGGTCATGGTGTTCCTTCCTCGCCCCGGCCGAGTAGCAAACGTCGGCCAGATTCAACGCGGGGTCAGCCAGGAAATCCCGATACGACTCGACGTAATTGCGCAGCGACACCTCATCGCGGGCGGAGATCGGCAACAGGTGAGGCCGAATGGCCAGGTCGACGGCGACTGGCCCCTGGGCCGCCACGGGTGGGGCCGCTTCCAACACCACGTGTGCATTCGTTCCGCCAAAGCCAAAAGAATTGACGCCAACAATCGGCGGCAGTCCATGCAAGTGCGGCAGGGGCTGAAACCGTGCAGCGACTTCCAAGGCAAATGCATTAAAGGGAATATGCGGATTCGGTGTCTGAAAGTTGCAGCAGGGCGGCACGGCGTCTTTGTGCAAGACGAGCGCCGCCTTGATCAAGCCGGCCAGCCCAGATCCGGCTTCGAGGTGTCCAATGTTCGTCTTGACCGAACCAATCAGACAGCGACTGCCCGGCTGACGCCCTTCCCGCAACACCTGACCGATCGCGGTGACCTCGATCGGGTCGCCCACTGGCGTTCCCGTCCCGTGGGCCTCCATGTACACCACACAACCCGGCGATAGCCCCGCCTCCTGGTAGGCCTGGCGCAACATGGCCGCTTGGCCTTCCACGCCGGGTACCGTCATGGACGACGTATGACCGTCCTGATTCACAACTGCGGCGCGAATGACAGCATAAATGCGATCCCGATCGGCCAGGGCCTGGTCGAGTGTTTTCACGTAGACCATTCCGGCACCCTCGGCGCGGACATACCCGTTGGCCCGCGCATCAAAGGCGAAACACTGGCCGCTCGGTGAAAGCATCGCGGCCCGGCTAAAGCCAATCGATGCGTGCGGCGTGATCAGTGCGTTGACACCACCTGCCAAGGCCGCGGTGCAGTTCCCGGACCAGATGCTCCGACAGGCCAGCCAGGTTGCTACCAAGCCGGACGAACAGGCCGTGTCCACCGAGGCGCTCGGTCCGCGAAGATCCAGCAAATAGGAAATCCGGTTGGACGCGATGCTGGCGGTGTTGCCGCTATTAGTGTATGCGTTGGCTTCTTCGTGGTAGGGCATCTGGAGCCAGGCATAATCATTGCTAGCAATTCCCACGAAGACGCCCACTTTGGTCCCGCGCAGATGCTGAGGGGCCGTGCCCGAATCCTCGAGTGCCTCCCACGCCACTTCCAATAGCCAGCGCTGCTGCGGGTCCATCCGCATGGCCTCACGCGGCGACAGTCCCCAGAACCGAGCGTCAAACTTATCTAGAATGTCGATGAAACCGCCCCGATTCGAGATCACCATACCGGGTATGGAGGGGTCCGGATGGTAATGGCGTCCCAGATCCCAGCGATCTTTCGGCACCTCCCTGATGCCGCTGCGCCCCTCCGCGAGCATCTTCCAGAACGAATTGACATCATCCCCTGAGCCTGGGAACCGACAACCAATCCCAACAATGGCCAAGGGACAATTTCCCTTGTTTGCTAGAAACGTCTCAGCGCCCTTAAACATACTCATACCACAGGCTGAAATCAGGACTAATACCATTGCAACAATAGAGATGCGGAAATGCGCTGCCCAGCGCAACTTGCACCTCTTTGGGCGATCTTCCCAAGATATATATTCTGTTCTCCCGAAGTCATTGTAGCAATCTGCAGGTCGGGCATTTGTAGAGAGCAATTAAACTGTCCGGACTTGTAGCCCGTGATCTGTCCGGTTTGATAAACACCCCACACCCGGCCAGCCCCGAACTGGCGAGCAACTACCTGAAAATCTCCGAACGTGGGCACGATGCCTACTTCACCATCGCCTTCTACGGTCCCGAGACTTACAAAAGCAGCCAGGGCGAAATCCGCATCCGCTGCACGGAAGCAAACGCTATCGGGGCGTGTTGTTGGATCGCCGATGTCAGGCTAAAGGAAGCCCGTAATGCGCCCGTAAAGGGTTTTCAGGGTTAGCCGTAGGGTGCGGTAGAGAGACAGCGGTTAAGGAGGATGTACTGGTGGGGGGGCGGCGAGCAGACGGCGAAACAGGAGCCCAGGCTGCGGGGGGGTGTTGGTAATGGTTGTCCTCGGCCACCGCGCTCTGCTTGAGGCGGGCGCGGCCAGGGATTGGATGAGCTTATTGCTGATCGGCAATGATCCACGTTGCTCAGATTTACTTACACCAGCACTTACACGAGAGAGCTATAAAAGCAAAAGGCTTAGGGTTGTTAGTCCTAAGCCTTTGATAATATGGTGGGCCGTGAAGGATTCGAACCTTCGACCAATGGATTAAGAGTCCACTGCTCTACCAGCTGAGCTAACGGCCCAAAATCGAAATTTATGCTAGCACATTGGGGTGGACGATGGGAATCGAACCCACGACCGCAGGAGCCACAATCCTGAGCTCTACCAACTGAGCTACGTCCACCAGCGTAAACTTGCTTCCAAGCTGACCAGATCCCTCTCCACTCGGGTACTTATTTGGCACCCCGGGAGGGACTCGAACCCCCGACCCACGGCTTAGAAGGCCGTTGCTCTATCCGCCTGAGCTACCGGGGCTTTCATATCGCTTGGGAAGATGGTCGGGGTAGAGGGATTTGAACCCCCGACATCCTGCTCCCAAAGCAGGCGCGCTACCAGGCTGCGCTATACCCCGCTTTCGGACTAGGTCCGGAAACCGAAGAGGCGGCATAATACGCGGATACCCTGATGGCGTCAATCTGTGGGCGCGGGCCAAAGCAGGCCACTCCGGTTGCATCGCCCAGCCAGGTGACTATGATCCTGCCTCCTTAAACCAGACTAGCTTCAAACCAGGAATACACCCATGAGCGCCCGGATTCTCGACGGCAAGGCCATTGCGGCGGACATACGCGCCGGCATTAAACAGCAGGTTAATACCCTGCTCGCGGCGGGGGGGCGCCAGCCAGGCCTGGCGGTGGTGCTGGTGGGGGATAATCCCGCCTCCCGGGTCTATGTGCGCAACAAAAGCGCGGCTTGCGCCGAGGTTGGCTTCCATTCTGAGTTGCACCTCCTGGATGCTGAAACCCCCGAGACGGAACTGCTAACGCTGATCGATACGCTAAATGCCCGCGAGGCCATTGACGGCATCCTGGTCCAACTGCCCTTGCCGGACCACATCGATGAGGAGCAGGTCATCGAACGCATCCTGCCGACCAAGGACGTGGACGGCTTTCATCCCTACAACGTTGGCCGCCTGGTCTTGCGCATGCCGCTACTGCGCCCCTGTACTCCCAAGGGCGTCATGACGCTGTTGGAGCGGACCGGCCGTCCGCTGGAGGGCCTGGATGCCATCATCATCGGTCAGTCGAATATCGTGGGCCGGCCCATGGCATTGGAGTTACTGGCGGCCCGCTGCACTATCAGCATCTGCCACAGTCGCACCCGGGATCTCCCAGGTAAAATCAGTGCCGCCGATCTGGTGGTCGCCGCCGTTGGCCGCCCTAACTTCGTCCAGGGGGACTGGGTCAAAGAGGGTGCGATTGTCATCGACGTAGGCATCAATCGCACCGCTGCCGGGGCCTTGGTGGGTGACGTGGATTTCGCCGCCGTGGCCGAGCATGCCTCCTGGATAACGCCGGTACCCGGTGGTGTCGGGCCCATGACGATCGCCAGCCTGCTGGAGAACACCTTGCAAGCCGCCAGCCTCCATGCGCTTGGGTAAGGGTAGAGAAAACCTATTTCTCCCAGTTCCACGGTGTTTACACCACCGGTGACAGTGCCCGGGCTGATTCAGGACCTGCTGCGGGAAAGGATCTAACGCTAAAACTTGGCTATCAGCCCCGCCGCCAGGTGGTCCCCCCCGCCCCATCCTCCAGCAGGATGCCCGCCGCCTGAATTTCATCGCGCAAGCGGTCGGCCTCGGCCCAGGCGCGGGCCCGGCGGGCATCGGCCCGGCGGCGGATGAGGTTCTCGATATCGGCATCGCTCAGGCCACCCGCCTCGGCACCGCCGCGCAGGTAGGCCTCGGGGTCATCCTGGAGGATACCGAGAACAGCCCCCAAGGCCCTGAGTTGGCCGGCCAGGCCATGAGCCAAGGGCAGATCCTCGGTCCTGGCGCGGTTCAGCTCCCGCGCCAGGTCAAAGAGCGCGGCCAGGGCCTCGGGGGTATTGAAGTCATCGTCCATGGCCACCTCAAAGCGGGCTCTGAAGGCCTCGCCCCCGGCGGGGGCCAGGCTTGGTAGGCCGCGCAGAGCCGTATAGAAGCGCGTCAGGGCGCCCCGGGCCTGCTCCAGATGCTCCTCATCGTAATTGAGGGGGCTGCGATAATGGCTGGTGAGGATGAAATAGCGCACCTCCTCAGGCCGGTAGCGCTCCAGGATCTCGCGGACGGTGAAGAAGTTGCCCAGAGACTTGGACATCTTTTCTTCGTTGACCCGAACAAAGCCGTTGTGCATCCAGACATTGACGAAGGGCTCACCGGTCGCGCCCTCGGACTGGGCGATCTCATTTTCGTGATGGGGGAACTGGAGATCGGCGCCGCCGCCATGGATATCGAAGTGATTGCCCAAGCAGCAGGTGGACATGGCGGAGCATTCGATATGCCAGCCGGGGCGGCCGGGTCCCCAGGGTGATGCCCAGGCCGGCTCACCGGGCTTGGCAGCCTTCCAGAGGGCGAAGTCCAGGGGATCGCGCTTGGCCTCGTCCGGCTCTACCCGGCTGCCGGCACGCAGCTCCGCCGGGTCTTTGCCGGAGAGGCGGCCATAGCTCGGGAAGCTGGCGACGGCGTAGTAGACGTCGCCATTGTCCGCCGGGTAGGCATGGCCCTTGGCAATCAATACCTGGATCATGGCCAGGATCTCGGCGATGTGCGCGGTGGCCCGGGGCTCGGCGGTGGGGGGCAGGACGCCCAGTGCCTCGGCGTCTTCGTGCATGGCCTGGATGAAACGCGCCGTCAGGTCGGCATAGGCCTCGCCGCGCTCGTTAGCGCGGTTGATGATCTTATCGTCGATGTCCGTGATGTTGCGCACATAGGTGACCTCGTAGCCCAGGTGCCGCAAATAGCGATAGACGACATCGAACACCACCATGACCCGCGCGTGTCCCAGGTGGCAAAGGTCATAGACCGTCATGCCGCACACATAGAGGCGGACCTGGCCGGGTTCCAGGGGGACGAAATCGGCCTTGCGGCGGGTCAGGCTGTTATGGATCTGAAGCATGGGATTTGGGACCGGGATCTTAGAAATTCGGGGGATAGTAGCAAAGCGGTCCCTTGGGCGAAAACCGCGCCCAGCCCCAGCTTAGCTGGTCTTACAGGACCTGGCAGGAGACGCAGGGGTTTTCTGATCCGGACCGAACCCGTAATATGCCATGTTTTATCCCCATCCCCTGCACTTTAAGGAGCTCCATGATGCGGAGATTCATGTTCATCGCCCTCTCCCTGCTGTCCCTCGCTTTCGCGGGCAATGCTCTGGCGGCCAACCCCAAGGTCAGCCTCCAAACCAGCAAGGGTGTCATCGTCCTGGAACTCTACCCTGACCAGGCCCCCAAGTCTGTCGAGAATTTCCTCGCTTATGTGGACAGTGGCTTCTACAACGGCACCATCTTCCATCGTGTTATCAAGAACTTTATGATCCAGGGTGGCGGATTTTCCGAGGATATGAAGCAAAAGGACACCCGGGCCTCGGTGGTGATCGAGGCGGACAACGGCCTCAAGAACGAGCGCGGTACCCTCGCCATGGCCCGCACCAGCGACCCCAACTCGGCCACCGCCCAGTTTTTCATCAATCTCAAGGACAACGCCTTCCTTGACCATACTGCCAAGACCCCCCGGGGCTGGGGCTATACCGTCTTTGGGCGGGTCACGGAGGGCATGGCGGTCGTAGACGCCATCGGCGCCATGCCCACTGGGGCTAAGGACAAGTTCCCGCAAGACGTGCCCCAGGAGACCGTAATCATCGAAAAGGCCAGCCGCGTGGGCGGCTAAACCCCAGTACGGATATCATCCCGCCGTCAATCACCATAGCCCGCGGCCACTGGCCCGGGCATTACAAGCACCTTGCTCCGAGACCCTTCAGATGATCAAACTTACCACCAATCACGGCGATATCAGCATTGAACTCGACTTCGAAAAGGCGCCTGGCACCGCCGCCAACTTCGAGCAGTACGTCCGTGAAGGGCATTACGACGGCACCATTTTCCATCGCGTTATCAATGGATTCATGATCCAGGGCGGCGGCATGGACAGTCGTTTTGCCGAGAAGCGCACCCGCGCCTCTATCCCGAACGAGGCCAAGAATGGTCTCAAGAACCGGACGGGCACCATCGCCATGGCGCGCACCTCGGACCCCCACTCTGCCAGTTCCCAGTTTTTCATCAACGTCGCTGACAATAGCTTTCTTGACCATCCGGGCCAGGATGGCTGGGGCTATTGCGTCTTCGGCAAGGTGACCGAGGGTATGGATGTGGTCAACAAGATCAAAGCTGTCAAGACCGGTGGCCGCCAGGGTCACCAGGATGTCCCCGTCGAGGACATCGTGATCGAAAAGGCCGAGGTCATAGAATAAGCGGCCTCTTGGGTCGCTTGGCGGCAGTGATCCACAGTTAAGGGCCCAGGTGCATGCCCTCCTCCAGCCCGGAATTTCTCTTCATCTCCGACCTCCACCTGGCCCCGGAGCAGCCAACCACCGTTAATCTATTCCTTGGCTTTCTGCGCCGACGGGCGCGGAAGGCCGAGGCCCTCTACATCCTCGGCGATCTCTTCGATGCCTGGATTGGCGACGATGATGATGAGGCGCCCTACCCCGCTATCCGCCAGGCCCTGCGCGACCTGACCGCCAACGGTACCCGCTGCGCCATTATTTCCGGCAACCGGGATTTTCTGCTCGGCAAGCGCTTTTGCCAGGAGACCGGTTGTACCCTGTTAGGGGAACCAGCCCGGGTGGATCTGCTGGGCACCCCCACTCTGCTGATGCATGGCGACCTCCTGTGTACCGACGACCTGGCCTACCAGAAATTCCGCCGCGTCATCCGCAACCCTGTCGTGAAGTGGCTCTTTTTGAGGAAACGGCTGGTCAAGCGGCGGGCTATGGCGACGGGTTACCGCCGCAAGAGTAGCCAGGCGATTGCCCGCAAGCCGCTCGCCATCATGGACGTGAATGAGGAGGCTGTTAAGGCCACCCTGCGCCACCATGGCACCTGGCACCTGATCCATGGCCATACCCACAGACCCGGGGAACACGCCTTCGACCTCGACGGCCACCCCGCCATTCGCCTGGTCCTGGCGGACTGGCACCCTGGGCGGGGCGAGGTATTATGTGTTTCGCCAGCGGGGTGGCGGCGAGAGGCCATACTCCCGGAATAGGGTGAGCCAGCCGGGCCGCGGACCAGGGACGAGACCCCACCAATAGAGGGCCTTGGGCGGAAAGGCAGGCCCAGGAGGGCTGGATTCAGGTTTTTGCAGGTGCGGGTTTATGACAGAGGGCCTGTAGCCTTTCCAGTTCGGTCTCGGCGAAGCCAGCGCTGCGGCGAGCCGCCAGATTGAGGGGACCGGGCATCCTGCCGCCCAGATAGCGAGCCAGCAACTCGAAATACTGGCTCTCGGGTTCGAGCCCGCGCTCCGCGCACAGAAATTGGAACCAGCGCGTTCCGGCTGCCACATGGCCGACCTCGTCACGCAGGATGACCTCCAGGCAGTCCGCGGTCTCGCTATCCCCGGCATCCCGCAAACGAGCGATCATACCCGGGGTCACGTCAAGGCCTCGCGCCTCCATGACCCGAGGGATCAGGGCCATGCGCACCAAGGGATCGCCCGCGGTGCGCATGGCCATGGACCAAAGGCCATCATGAGCGGGGAAATCGCCATAGTCATGTCCCAAGGTCCTCAGCCGGTCACGCATGAGGCCAAAATGCTGGGCCTCCTCGTCCGCCACGCGCACCCAATCGTCATAATAGGCACGGGGCAGGCCGCGAAACCGATAAACAGCATCCCAGGCCAGATTGATGGCGTTGAATTCGATATGGGCCACGGCATGGATCAGGGCGGCGCGATCCTTGCCGCCACCAGCGCCCTTGGCGGAACGCTTTTCCAGGGCCCGGGGCGGAACTAACTCGGGCCGCTCGGGACGGCCCGGTTCTGCCAGGTCCTCCAGGGTTATGGGGTCGTCGAGCGATAGCGAGCCCGGGCGCCAGTCCGTCGCCGCGCGCCACGTCAGTTCGACCTTGCGATTTGGATCTCTCTCCCGCAGGCAAGCCAACGCCACGGCAAAAAGACTGGCATCCTGATTCCCTCCTGCCGCATCCGCGGTTGTCATCTACTGAGCGGCATGTGCCATCAGGGCCAGGTATTTGTCGAAATAGGCGTCGCGGGGTGGCTTGGACTTGACGAGATAATCGCAATCGCCCGTTTCACAGTAATGACCCTGGGTCAGGTAGTTAAGGACCAGCTTGGGCAGATCGAAGTGGCGCATGGGATCGTAGGTAACGGGCTTGCCGTTCTCAAGAATAGCCAGGCGATTATAGAAATAGCTGTTCTCTTGATTACCCATATAATCCAGCGCCTTATAGGTAAGGGGCCCAAATTGTAAGGGTGGCACATGATCGGAAACCAGGATGATCAAGCTATTGGGATCAAGGGCGATCAATTCCCTCACATGATGGGCAATGGCCTGGGTTCTATAGTAAAACTGATTGACGACCCGTTCCAACTGCTCATCCCGGTATTTCGATTCTGACTCGATGATGGTGGGCCGTTTGTCCGCATTCAAATAATTTGGCGTGTGGCCATAAATGGTCAGCAAATAGTTAAAAAGAGGTTGATCGGGATGCTCTTGTAGATGCCGGCGCACCAAATCGAGGTTCTGGGGGAAAAGATCGCCGTCAAACAGGTACTCCTCCTCGCCGGGATCTCCGAACTTGAGGTAGGTGGGTTCCAGGGTATAGAACTCCACGGGGAATTGCTGCTCGGCAAAGCCGATGCCCCTATAGGCCGGTTGGGTGTTGAAGAAATTGGGTTTGTAGGCATTGCTGGCGATGGCGCGATAGCCCAGTTCGGCAAGCAGGCCGGGAAGGCAATGAGCTTGGGCACCGGTGAAGGTATTGAATTCCACGCTGGAAAGCCGCTCGAAGGCTGGTACCCCACACAGGACTTCAAACTCGGCTTGGGAGGTCGCGCCGCCGAACACAGGCGAGATGGACAAGCCCAGCTTGTCGCCAAAAAGGGCGGCAAAGTCAGGATGCACGGGGTCACGGGAGAGCTTCAGGCCTCGGAAGAGGCGCGGATCAAGAAAACTCTCCATGATAATCAGATGCACATTACGCGGTTGCAAGTAAGGCCGAATACCCTCCACCTCATGAGCAAAGGCCTTATCAAAACCCTGGCGGTTCAAATAGGGCTCGATCATCTCCAAGGTACCTTCCCGCTCCGCCTCCCGGTATAGCAACATGGCCAGCCGGCCATTGGTCTCCACGCTCTTGCCATCGGAATACTTGACGATTTCGTGGGCCACGGATTTGAATCCCGTGGCGAAGGCAATCGGCGTTGCCTTGATGAGGGTCACGACCAAAACCAAAGGCAGGAGGGCCAGCAGGATGCGCAAGGGCCTGTGATAGTCGATACGCGCCAAAATGAGGGCGAAGGGGGTGAGGAAGCCTATCACCAGGAGCACGGCATAAATGGGCGGCAGTATCTGGAGGAGTTCGGGCATCTCAGCCACATTGATGAAGCGGAAGACCTTGCCGTACACCAGATAAAAGACGTCATGCACCAGATACACAAGGAAAATAGGCACACTAGCCAGCCAAGGGCGCCAACCGGAAGGCTTGAGCAGGCTATAGATGAGGCCGTAGAAGTAGAGAACGAGGATCAGCTCTGGCCACTGCAAATACAGCAAGTGGGTACTGAATCCACCCCACACCTCCATCAGCAAGGCATAGAGGTAAAGGCCCCCGAAGAAAAGGGCAACATGAAGCAATGGCCTGCGCCAAGGGGAGGGAATTGGGTTTGCCATGATGCGCTGAAAATGATGAGGGGTTGACGAACTAAATGATTCTGCTTTAAACGCCTTCAAAGAGCAATAGACGAGGAAATCGCTGGGAGATTCTCTTGTTCCATTCCGTGCCTCCCCAGCCACTCTTGATTTAGAATCCATGGAGCATGGCTGCCATCCATGGCACAGTTAGGTAATGTTCTCGGCATAAAGATTTTTCACTTCCCTATTGGACACCAGCGCCATGAAAAAGATTCGCCGCTTGCTTGTCGCCAATCGCAGTGAAATCGCCATCCGCATCCTGCGCGCGGCCGGCGAGATGGGTATCCGTACTGTCGCCATTTATTCCAACGAAGATCGCTTCGCCCTGCACCGCTTCAAGGCCGACGAGGCCTATCGGGTGGGCGCCGGCCAGAAACCCGTCGCGGCCTACCTGGATATCGTCGACATTATCCGTATCGCCCGGGAGAACCAGGTGGATGCCATCCACCCCGGTTATGGATTTCTCTCGGAAAATCCCAATTTCGCGGAGGCCTGCGTTGCCGCGGGGATCGCCTTCATCGGGCCCAGGCCCGAGGTCATGCGACTTCTGGGCAACAAGGTCTCGGCGCGGGAGTTGGCGGAACAGGCCGGGGTGCCCGTGGTGCCGGCAACCTGCGCCCTCCCCCAGGATCTGGAGGGGGCCAAGGGCCTCGCAGCGGCCGTTGGCTATCCCCTGATGCTCAAGGCCAGTTGGGGCGGTGGCGGGCGTGGTATGCGTGTGATAGCTATCGAGGCCGACCTGGGCCCGGCCATGGATATCGCACGGCGCGAGGCCTTGGCGGCCTTCGGCAACGACGAGATCTATCTGGAAAAGCTGGTGCGACGGGCTCGGCATGTAGAAGTCCAGATCCTGGGGGACACCCATGGCCAACTCGTCCACCTCTTCGAACGCGATTGCTCGGTGCAACGACGTAACCAGAAGGTCGTAGAACGTGCTCCAGCGCCCTATCTGGCCGACACCCGACGCGTTGAACTCTGCGAGGCCGCGTTGCGGCTGGCGCGGGCGGCACATTACACCCATGCCGGCACCGTCGAATTCCTGGTGGATGCGGACACCGACAGCTTTTACTTCATCGAGGTCAATCCGCGTATTCAGGTCGAACACACCGTCACCGAGCTGGTGACCGGCGTGGATATCGTTAAGGCACAGATCGCTATCACTGAGGGGGCGCGCCTTGGCGACGATCACTCCAACGTGCCCAGGCAGGAGGGTGTGCGCCTCAATGGCCACGCCCTCCAGTGCCGTATCACCACCGAGGACCCGGAGAACGGCTTTACCCCGGATTATGGCCGCATCAATGCCTATCGCAGCGCGGCGGGCTTTGGCATCCGCCTCGATGGCGGCACCGCCTATTCCGGGGCCGTCATCACCCCCTATTACGACTCCCTCCTGGTCAAGGTCACCGCCTGGGGCCATAGCCCCGATGAGGCGGCGCGGCGCATGGACCGCGCACTGCGCGAGTTCCGCGTACGGGGGCTAGCCTCCAACTTGCCCTTCCTGGAGAACGTCATCAACCATCCTCTTTTCCTTTCGGGGAAGTGCACCACCCGCTTCATCGATCAGGCGCCAGAGCTTTTCAAGTTCCGCAAGCGCCGCGACCGTGCCAACCGCCTGCTGCGTTTTCTCGGCGATATCCGGGTCAATGGCAACCCGGAGATGAAGGGCCGTGTCCTGCCGGCCCTGCCGATGGCCCCGCCGGTTAAACCCCCTTGCGATCTCACCCGGAACCCGGCTCCCGGCTCCCGGGATCGACTCCAGACGATGGGCGCGACCGCCTTCGCCGCCTGGATGCGGGCTGAACCGCGCGTCCTCCTCACCGACACCTCCATGCGCGACGCCCATCAGTCCCTCTTCGCCACCCGCATGCGCACCCATGACCTGACCGAGATCGCCCCCCACTACGCACGCCTGGTGCCGGAGCTTTTCTCCCTGGAATGCTGGGGCGGAGCCACCTTCGACGTCGCCCTGCGGTTTTTGAAGGAAGACCCCTGGGAACGGCTCGCCCGCCTGCGCGCCGCCGTACCCAACATCCTCCTCCAGATGCTGCTGCGCGCCTCCAACGCCGTCGGCTACACCAATTACGCCGATAATGTGGTGCGCTACTTCGTCCAGCAGGCCGCCAAGGAGGGCATCGACCTCTTCCGTGTCTTCGACTCCCTGAATTGGGTGGACAATATGCGGGTGGCCATGGATGCCGTTATCGAGACAGGCGCCCTCTGCGAGGCAGCCATCTGCTACACGGGTGACATGCTCGATCCGGCGCGGCCTAAGTACAACCTCAAGTATTATGTGAATCTCGCCAAGCAACTGGAAAAGGCCGGTGCTCACATCCTGGGCATCAAGGATATGGCCGGCGTATGCAAGCCCCGCGCCGCTCGGGCACTGGTGCTGGCCCTCAAGCAGGAGATCGGCCTGCCGATCCACTTCCACACCCATGACACCAGCGGTATCGCCGCCGCCTCGATCCTGGCCGCCGTCGAGGCCGGCTGCGACGCCGTCGATGGCGCCCTGGATGCCCTGAGCGGGCTCACCTCCCAGCCCAACCTGGGCTCCATCGCCGCCGCCCTGGCCGGTAGCGACCGTGACCCAGGCCTGGACCTGGACGCCCTACAGGGGCTTTCCCACTACTGGGAGGGGGTACGCCGCTGCTATGCCCCCTTCGAGGCCAATATCCGTTCCGGCACCGCCGACGTCTATCGCCACGAGATGCCCGGCGGCCAATACACCAACCTGCGCGAGCAGGCCCGTGCCATGGGGTTGGATCACCGCTGGGGCGAGGTCGCTCGGGCCTATGTCGACGTCAACCACCTTTTCGGCGATATCGTCAAGGTCACCCCCACCTCGAAGGTGGTCGGCGACATGGCCCTCTTCATGGTCGCCAACGGCCTGACTCCCGCGGAAATCGCCGATCCGGCTCGGGAGATCGCCTTCCCGGACTCGGTTATTTCCCTCATGCGAGGCGAGTTGGGATACCCGCCTGATGGCTTCCCCCCGGCCTTGCAACAGAAGGTCCTCAAGGGCGAGCCGCCCCTCGCCGGCCGGGCCGGCGACTGGTTAGCTGCGGTAGATCTGGAGGTCGCCCGGGCCGAGGCTCAGGCGGCCACCGGGCGCCAGATTCATGACACCGACCTGGCCTCCCATCTCATGTATCCCAAGGTGTTCAAGGAGTACGCGGCTCATCGCAGTCATTACGGCGATGTCTCCGTCCTGCCCACCCCCGCCTTCTTTTACGGTCTGCAAGGTGGGGAAGAGATCAGCGTGGAACTCGAACGCGGCAAGAACCTCATCATCTCTGAACAGGGTATGGCGAGTCCGGATGGTGAAGGCATGGCCAAGGTCTTCTTCGAACTGAACGGTCAGTCCCGGGTAGTGCGCGTACCCAAAGCAGGCCTTGCTACCAACAAGGCCAAGCCCCAGGCCGAGGAAGGCAACCCCAAGCACGTGGGTGCCCCCATGCCCGGCACCATTGTGACCCTGGCCATCCACGTCGGCCAGAAGGTTGCTAGAGGCGATCCCCTCATCTCTATCGAGGCCATGAAGATGGAGACCATGCTCACCGCCGAGCGGGAGGGCGTTATCCACGCCATCCACGCCCGCCACGGCGAGAGCATCAATGCCAAGGACCTGCTGGTGGAATTTGCCTAGTGCCCCAAGGTCGGCTTAAGGATTCGCGAAGGGCCCTGAACCCTTCAGGGCCCCCTCCCCTTGCCAAGGCTCCACTCCCTGTCATCTGCCATCAGAAGAGTTTACCCAGCATCATGTACAAGGACGCCTGGCTGTCCTTAGAAAGACCGGCGCCCAGATAGAAGGGTCCCAGGGGGGTATCGGCACCCAAGAAGAGGCTACCTGCGGGGATGATCGAATCTGCCTCGACATGGTCCAACGATTCCCAGACACCGCCCACCTCCAGCGAACCACCGGCGTAAAGGGGTATGGAAAAGGCCGAAGAGGCACTATCCAGCCGATACATGTAAATCAGTTCCCCGAGGGCGACGTTCTGCCCGGCAATATCTCCCAGTTGATAACCTGAAAGATTGAGGAAGCCGCCCAGCAGGAACAAGTCCTCAGGACCGGGTTCACCGGACAGGGTGGCGCCCAGATAGAGGCGGGGAATGAGGGTGGACTTCCCCCAGGTCCAGGGTTTGTGCCCTTCCACGAGCAGGGTTTGATAGTCATCATCAGCGCCGAGGGCGGTCACGGCGCCACGATAGCGCACATGGGCCATATAGCCCTTGGTCGGGAAGTTGATACTGTCCAGGGTATCCGCCTCAAAACGCAACGCAAAGCCGCTATTGTTGAACTTACCTTCATAGGGGGATTCGATGCCAAGACGACGGCCATTGTTCCCCCCGTTGTAATACAGGCCCATGGCCACCCGCCCCCAATGGCCAAGATTGCGGCCGGCGTCCAGGCCGAGCTGCACCTCGCGCACCCGAAAGCCCGTGATCAAGTCCTGGGAATCACCCTCAAGAGTGAGGTTGTACTGCTTGTAGCTCAGATAGGGATCGATGAAGTATTCCTGACCTGCATCGAGGGGTTGGTAGAAATCGGTCAGAAAGGCACTGTCGTTACCCAATTGCAAGAAGGTGCGCCATTCCGCGCCCAAAGAGTTGATTTGTGCCATGGTGTAGGCGGCGCTGATGTTGAAGGCCGAGTCGCCCTTCATATTAGCGCCCAGAAATAGCCCGAAATTCAGGTTATTGTCTCCGATATATTTCTTTTTGGTCTCAACCACCAAGCCGGTCTTACCGTCTTCCTTGACCAGGGTATACTCGACCACCTGAAAATCGCCCATGCCATAGATCATATTGAGATCACGATTGAGCTTCTCTGGGTCGAGGTGGTCGCCCGGCTTGAGACCGAGTTGTTGTTCGATGACCTGGTCTGACAAGCGGGTCTCGTTCTTGATGCGAATGAAGTCGATGACGGGATGATTTTTTTCGGGCAGGTACGGCCGGGCAGCCAGAAAGGCCTCAAAGGCCTCTGGCGCCATGGAGAGCCGGCTAAGAGGGGTCAACTTGGCCTTGGCTGCGGCATAACCCACCCTGACCGCATCCGCGAATTTTTCAAAATCGATGCTGGAGATATCCTTAAGATCTGGTGTTATCAGGATATCCCGAGATCCCAGGCTAGCGAGCTGGACCTGGGTATTGCGGACGGTCAGAAACCCAGTGAGTTGCTCGGTGATGGACAGCACCGAGGTCAAGTCCTTGGTTGCGACCAGTGGCGCGCCCACGTCCACCGCGATGATGACATCGGGTTTGCACAGTTTGCGCGCCACGTCCACGGGCACGTTATCTGCCATGCCGCCATCGGCCAGCAGTTTGCCATCCATTTCGACCGGCACCAGGGCGCTGGGGATGGACATGCTGGCGCGCATGGCCCGGGATAATTCGCCCGTCCCCAGCACCACGGCCTGACCGGTGGCCAGATCAGTAGCGACGGCCCGGTAGGGCACTTTGAGATCATCGAAATCCCGAACATCGGCGGCAGGCAAGGTAAGTTCCTCCAGCAGCAGGGAGAGGTTTTGACCCTGCAACAAACCCAGGGGCAACTGCAGCCGGCCATCCTTGATGCCGACCCCCTTATCCGTCAGCAGAACCCGTTGTTCCTCTTTGGTCCGAAAGGGCAGATCGGCACGTGGGGGGCCATCTGTAAAGACATGATGCCAGTCAATTTTTCCTAAGGTCTCGTCCATCTTCTCGGGGGTCATGCCCGAGGCATAGAGACCGCCGATGATAGAGCCCATGCTGGTGCCAGCAATGCAGTCGATGGGCACACGCAGTTCCTCCAGCATCTTCAGCACCCCGACATGAGCCAGGCCACGGGCACCACCCCCCCCCAGCACCAAGCCGACACGGGGTCTCTTCTGTGCGGCTTCCACAGTGGGCACGGTGTCTGGAAAAGGAAGCATACTGGTCAACACCAGCAGGATCATGACCCAGGGGGACAATGAAGGTAACAATCTGCTCTTATTCATAAGTTGATTTTTAGCCCGAATAATTCATAAAAGGGCGCTAGTCGTTCAACCATCTGATAAAACTGGTGTACTGCCAAGAACGCTTCGGAGAAGTTAAACGGGGTTGCCCATGTCGAGTCTACGCGAAAACAGTTGCGTTTTCTCCCAATCGCCGGTTTCAGTGTCAATGGGGACTGCGAAGGCGGCGCCTTGTCGTTGGACTTTGGCTTCTTGATCCTGCACGGGATTGATCGCCAGATCGGCCTGGCCGGGCGCTTGAGCAGGGAGATCGATGACTGGCGCCATCCCCCTATGACACCCATAAGATGCGTAAGTGGGGCAAGCAGCGGATCTACCCGTGTCTGGAGAACGACCGGATTCGCTGGGATGGCGGTGGGAAGGTTCCTGACTCAGCGGCTGAGCAGTCTGCGTTCGGCCCCAATGTAGTACCGACTCATGGAGACCGAACCTGCAGCGCCTGGGTCATGGCGTCGGCTGTGACTCGATGTTGCTGAATCCGGTTCCAAATTCAAAAGCTGCCCCACCCGGGCTTGCCGAAAATATCCGTTGGAACAGCAGCGCAAACCATGGCGTAAAAGTTTCCGGGCTTGTCTCCAGGCTCCGTCTGACATTGGGTATCGACATCCATGACCAATCGCCGATTTCACCGGGGTTCGGATGGGGCTCCCCGGGAAATGCACCACGGAAGACGTGAAGGTACTCGTACTCGACGAGGTGCGACACTGGATCTGCCGCCCGATAAACGAGATTGAGAAATTCGTACAGCGGAATTGAGAAGCCAAACTCCTCTTCAAGGCGCCTCATCGCTGCGGCGTATGTTGTTTCCCCAGGTCTAGGATGCCCGCAGCAGGAATTCGACCAGAGCCCGGCAAAATGGTACTTACAGTCGGCGCGACGTTGCAGAAGCAACTGACCCGCGTTATTGAAAACGAATATGGAGAAAGCGCGATGAAGCAGACCTTCTCGGTGGACATCGAGCTTACCGGCAAATCCCTGCACTCGGTCCAGTTGATCCACCAGGATTACTTGCTCTTGACAGTCCGGTAGAGTGCTTCGAAGGGAATGTCCCATCGCCGAGTCTTCTGCACAAATCGCTTTCAAAAAAGAAGCCCCTGATCCTAGACGTATCCGGTTTTTGTCTTGACGTTATCCAGAACCTCGGTCTCTGGCGTCATCATCCGGTCGCCGAAGCCGGGCATGATGGTGGCGTCAAAAACTAACAGCCGCTGAGGCCTGGTGATCCCTTTCGATTTCCGAAGGACTCTGGAGGCAGACCACTATTCGGTTTGATTACTCCACAGAAAATTAAGTGGTCGTAAAGATGCCGCAGGTCTCAGATACCAGCGATTCCAATTTAAGGCACATCGAAGTGTGCAAGTTACGAAGGAGGAATATGGATGACCAGAAGCTTTACGACCCGTTGCCAATGACCCGTGGAATACTCGCCGAAAAAAAGGATGGCAAACGTTTCCTGTTCTCCAAGGCATTCGTAATAGTAGTGAGCATGAGAGACTCTGCCGGGTCAAGGCCACGGGTATCCGGAAAATTCCCATTAAAGTCTGATGCTTTTAGAATCTACTACTCCCCGAGTATGTGGACATGGACGGTCCGGGCTTCCCTGGGGCCGTCGAGATCGACGAATAGGATCGATTGCCAGCCGCCCAGTAACAGCCTGCCGTCGGTCACGGGAATGCTTTCCGTGGCATTCATGAATAATCCTGCCAGATGTGCATGCGCGTTCGGCCTGTCGTCGACGGGATCCTCATCGTGACGGTAGTTACCTCCTGCAGGGGCGACTCTGCGCAGAAATTCGACCATGTCTCGCTGCAGGTTGCTCTCGAGTTCGTTGAGATTGACAAAGGCGGTGGTGTGATTCGAAATCAGGGTGAGCAGCCCATTGCGAACGCCGCTTTGCTCCAGTAAGCCTATCACCTGCGCGGTGATGTCGAGCACTTGGATGGGCTCTGTCGTGACCAGGTGAAGCTTGCTTAAGAAGAATTTCATGATGACCGAAATTTCTTGCCCTGCGGCGGACTGGGCCTAACTCTCATGCCTCTTGACTGTGAGGCACCCCTGATGATGAAAGATAATGGGCGCGCTGTCGCCGAGGGCTGAGGTCGCGATATTTTTTGATGGCGCCTGACTGCGCAACCTAACTCGACCCGCCACCATTCACTCGTACCCCGGATTGCTTGGCAT
>WBZT01000195.1_pt2 | contig 33872 bp, 34 predicted proteins | sample 5204241 | NCBI WGS metagenome assembly WBZT01 (sample SAMN12344358, study PRJNA552823) | activated sludge metagenome | biome: Activated sludge suspended growth; feature: Nitrification reactor; material: Wastewater; isolation source: activated sludge from nitrification reactor of wastewater... | reverse complement strand
GGCGGCCCGGTCGCGGCGTGCCTGCCATTTGTTCAGGGCCAGGACAAACAGCGCTTCCAGCGCGGCGCCGGTCTTTTCGGCCGCGCCGATCCAGGACAGCCCGGTAAACAGACTGATGCCAGCCCCCCAGGCCAGCAACAGGATCACCGTGCCGCCATCGAAGCCGAAAGCGCCCTGCACCATTCTGGACAGCGTATCCCCGAACGCCCCTCCGGCCGTCAGGGGCAGGTTGGTCGCATGCGAATGGAAGCGCATGGCTTCCAGGGTGCTGCTGGTCAGCATGACGACGAGAAAACCGCTCAGGGTGATGGTCAATCCATGCCTGTGCTCGCTTTCCGCCTCGCCGATCCTGCGGTATCCCCACCAGACCAGGAAGAGGGCCAGGATGACCCACCACCAGGCGGAGGTCCCGAACAGGTACAAGAGAAGATCGGCCAGCCATGCGCCGAACGCGCCGCCGGCATTGACGATGGCGTCACTGTCGCCGGTCCTGGACCACCCGGGGTCGCCGGCGTGATAGGTCACCAGGATCATGCCGAGATAGAGCGCGAGGGCCACGGCGGACAACCACCAGGCTTCGCGCAGCAATGCGGCAACCCGCGGTGCCAGTGGTTTGCGCCGCGCAGGTCTGGTGATGGCGCAACGCCGGGATGACTTGCCTAACATGGGGTCGCACTATAAAGGATGGCTCGGTTTCCCTCCACGCGACCTTGCGTGGCAGACATGGCCATATGCATCGCCACGATAAGATACTGAATGTATACGGGCTCTAATCCAGTGCCGGCGCGGGTTCCCGGTGATCTGTCGAGGGTTCGATGCAGCGTTATCAGCGCGGAAGGAATTTCAGGCTCTCCCATAAACGGTATTGATGATCTGTTCCGGTTTCCAATAAATTGATTGAATGGCCTACTCGATCAAAGGCAACCCGGTAAGGCCCCGGCTTTTCACCACCAGGCGAACCGGGTAGCGGCGCAGATCAGGCCCCCGCCGCCCTGGGGTGACGAACAGGGGCCAGAACACTTCCCAATGCCCGCCCTTGCCCTGCAAACCGCGCAGGCGACCCTGAGCCAGCAGGGCACGCACCCGGCGCGTCGAACAGCCCAGGAAGTCAGCCGCGACACGAACGGAAACCAGGTGGATCAACATGGCCCCGCCCACCCGGAAACACGCGGAACAGTTTTCAAGGGGGCGAATCGGCTTGCAGACCGCGCCACACCTGAACGGAAGGGGAATAGGGCCAGTATCATTTTTGAGACTTATGGGCGGTGTTACCTACCACCGCCCAATTCCCCAAGGTGCAGACGTGGTGCTTTCCCCATGTCCCCGCGCCGGACGGCGGCGCGGCCCTTCGGGCGGCCTTCGGCCGGGACTGCATGGGGACCCCTGAGACGTCCAGGTCCTTCGGACTTCCGGCGACCCTCTCGGGCTCGCCGCTGGACTGCGTTGGCGGCATGCTGGCCGGCGCCTGTTTTCCAAAGACTCGATCCGGCGAGGCCATCACCCGACCAGGCGCAGCCGGGGCAGGGGAGGCGGCGCTTCCGAACCAGCCGACAGGCCCGCCCTGGCGGGCGGTCGCGTCGCCTTGTCCGATCGCGCCGCAGCCTTGGCCTGGCTAGCCTTGTGCCAGCTTTCGGCCATGGCGAAGGTCAGCCAGTTGTAGGACAGGAAGCCGGCCCGGTAGGGCCGCTCCTCCGGCGACCAGAGGGTATCCCCCCGAATCGTCCAGCCCTTCCAGGCCGCGCCTGGAAGTTCGTACCCCACCAGGATTTTCAGGAGCTTGAACGCGGCGTAGGGAATGCCGGACTTGCCGGACTCCCAGAGCGCCACGGTTCGCGCGGTGACGTGTAACAGGCATGCTGCCTCCTTTTGCGTGAGCCCGACCAGTTGCCGCACCTGGCGGAACTTGTCGGGGGAGATGGGATGAAAGGGCTTTCGCTGGTAGCGCTTGCGCCTCACGGGTGAACGATCTTGGCCGGGGGATAGATCCACCATTTCTTGGTCAGGGGATGTTTGTGGGCGCCGAAGATGCGACCGGCCCGACACCACTTGACGAGGGTTTCCTCGCGTAGACCAAGCCGAGCAGCAAAAGCACGCACAGAGACAGCGCCGCAATCCTCGGGGGCATGGTGGGCCGTCTTCATGTCGCGATCCGATCCAGGAGGGACGCGAAGCGCGCGTTGACGTCATCGAGGAACAGCGCGATGTCGTCGGGGTCGGCCTCGCCGGAAACGGTGAAGCGCTGCAGGACCTTGTAGCGCTCAAGGAGCGGGGCCAGGTCGGTGTCGATCAGTTGGATCAAACTCATTTCAAGCATGGCGGTTTCTCCTGGGAAACTGGACCCACGCCGGCTTTTCTGTTCCGCTTTGCGGATGTTCGAAAAACACTGAATGTATATTATGTTAAATAATATATGGTTGCGGTTCCTGGCCCGGGCTTGAGCCGTTCTAGGCCCCTCTTCGGCCCACTGGTAAAATTCCTGGCGTCTCGTTTTCCGCCATGCGCGCATTCCTGGAGCCATCATGACCGTCAAGCATTCCCCTTTACTCATCCTTGGATCCGGCCCCGCCGGCTACACCGCCGCGGTTTATGCCGCGCGCGCCAATCTGAAGCCCGTGCTCGTCACCGGGCTTCAGCAAGGCGGCCAACTGATGACCACCACCGAGGTGGACAACTGGCCCGCCGACGTCAATGGCGTCATGGGCCCCGACCTCATGCAACGCTTCCAGCAGCACGCGGAGCGCTTCAATACCGAGATCCTGTTCGACCACATCCATACCGCCGATCTGCAGAATCGGCCCTTCACCCTGACCGGCGATGCCGGCACCTACACCTGCGACGCCTTGATCATCGCCACCGGCGCATCGGCCATGTACCTGGGCCTGCCGTCGGAACAGGCCTTCATGGGCCGGGGCGTTTCCGGATGCGCCACCTGCGACGGCTTCTTCTACAAGGGCCAGGATGTGGCCGTCATCGGCGGCGGAAACACCGCCGTGGAGGAAGCGCTTTACCTGGCCAACATCGCGAGACACGTCACCCTGGTCCATCGCCGCGACACCTTCAAGGCCGAAAAGATCATGGTCGAGAAGCTCATGGAAAAGGTTAAGGAAGGCAAAATAACCCTTGAATTGAATAGCGTTCTCGACGAAGTTCTTGGCGACAAATCCGGCGTCACCGGCATGCGGATCAAGCGCCAGGACGGGACCGGCAAGGACGTCACCCTGTCCGGGATATTCATCGCCATCGGCCACAAGCCGAATACCGAACTGTTCAAGGACCAACTGGAAATGAACAGCCACGGTTACCTCGTCACCAAGGGCGGCCAGGACGGCAACGCGACCCAGACCAGCATCACGGGCGTGTTCGCCGCCGGCGATGTGCAGGACCACATCTACCGCCAGGCGATCACCAGCGCGGGAACGGGATGCATGGCCGCGCTCGACGCGGAACGCTATCTGGACAAGCTGGCTTGATTCATTGATCCGGGCGCATGAAAAAAAGCGGGAATCCAGCATCGCCCGCTTTGCCGGAAACGGAGCGGGCGGAGTTTCGGGACGCCCTCCCCGATGTGGAGCCGATTACGCCCCACGGCCGTTTCCTCCACCCCCCTGCCCGCCTCCCGCCCATTCCCCTGAGCAGGCTCAGGGACGAACGGGAGGTCATCCATGCCTCCCTGCACGACCCCATTCGCTGGGATGAAGACACCGAGAACGGCGAGGAACTCGTCTTCCTCAGACCCGGGTTGTCGCGCCAGACCTTGAGGCGCCTGCGCCGAGGCGACTGGGTGAGCCAGGCGGAACTCGATCTCCATGGCCTGACCCGAGCGGAAGCCAAACTGGAATTGGCCGATTTCCTGCATGAATGCAAACGGCGCGGCACGCGTTGCGTGCGCATCATTCACGGCAAGGGACTGCGCTCGAAGAATCGCGAACCCATCCTCAAGCACCACGTCCGGCATTGGCTGACCCAACGGGAGGAAATCCTGGCTTTTGTCCAGGCGCGTCCGATCGACGGCGGGAGTGGCGCGGTCATGGTGTTGCTCAAGTCAACACATTGAACAACATCTTCACTCGGGGTGATTCGCTTTTTTTGTGGACCGTCCATTGCGCGGATTCGTCTCTCGGCACCGTCACAGGGCGATTTGGCGGCGTCGGTTATTGTGGGGGTGAATAATTCAGCGCGCCTGCCCACGCTTCTCAATACAGCGCATTGGCCGGATTGGATATCAGCCAAGCCCGATGAGAGTGGCATTCCAATAGCCATCACTTGCGCGCGGCACAAATAATTGACTACCATTGGCCGTCCCTTTTTTGGGGAACTCACAATGGAGATCACCTATGGCTTCCTATCAGGAAATTCTGTCCCAGATTGAAGATCTAAAGCAAAAGGCACAAGAAGCGCGCAAACAGGAAATCGCCGGTGCCATGACGGAAATCAGGCGACTGATGGCTGAATACGGCATTACCCTCGCCGATCTCGGCGGCAAGTCGGGCAAGGGCAAAACACGCGGCGGCACGGCCAAATATCGCGACCCGGCCAGCGGCAAGACCTGGTCCGGCCGGGGTCGCAGGCCGGGCTGGGTTCTGGATCTGGAAAGCCAGGGCAAGAGCCTGGATGCCTGCCGTATCGGTTAACCGGTCAGGGCAACAAAAAGCCCCGTGCATGCACGGGGCTTTTTATTTTTCCGCTGGGCCGGCAGGTTAATTCAGCGCGGTTGCGATAATTTCTTCCAACTGTTTCTTGTGCAGGCTGGCTATACCGGTTGCGGGTGCGGAAGATTCCGGCCTGCCGGAATAGCTCAGGGGGAGATCGGTGGATTGGGCCAGATGGTGGGCCATGAAACGCCAGGGCCCCTGGTTTCTCGGTTCATCCTGGGCCCATATGATTTCCCTTGCCTTGGAATAACGCGCCAACAGCGCACGCAGTTCCAGGTCGGGGAACGGATATAACTGCTCCACGCGCAACAGGGCGATATGCCGCAGGTCCCTTTCCCTTCGCGCCCTGGCGAGATCGAAATAGACCCGCCCACTGCAGAAAACCAGCCGGGTAATCCCGGAGGCGTCCGGATTCGTCGGATCATCGAGAATGGGCTGGAATGCCCCTTGAGCCAATTCCTGCATGGGTGAAACAGAATCCGCATGGCGCAAAAGACTCTTGGGTGTAAAAACGATCAGTGGCTTTCGGTAGGGGCGAACCACCTGCCTGCGCAGCATATGGAACATCTGGGCCGGCGTGCTGGGCTGCACGACCTGGAAGTTGTCGTGGGCCGCCAATTGCAGGAAGCGCTCGATGCGGCCGGAGGAGTGCTCGGGGCCCTGGCCCTCATAGCCGTGGGGCAGGAATAGGGTCAGGCCGTTGAGTCGATCCCATTTGGTCTCGCCGGAGGCGATGAACTGGTCGATCACCACCTGGGCGCCGTTGGCGAAATCGCCGAACTGGGCCTCCCAGATGACCAGTTGATCGGGAGCGGAGCCGGCATAACCATATTCGAAGGCCAGCACGGCTTCCTCCGACAGCAGCGAGTCGATCACCAGGAAGTTGGCCTGGCCGGGAATCACGTGCTGCAACGGGATGAACACGCCCGAATCCCATTTTTCCCGATTCTGGTCATGCAGCACGGCATGGCGGTGGAAGAAGGTGCCGCGTCCCGCGTCCTGCCCGGTCAGGCGCACCGGCGTGCCATCGGTGAGCAGGCTGGCATAGGCCAGGCTCTCGGCCATGCCCCAGTCCAGCGCCAGGCCCCCCTGCCCCATCATGGCGCGATCGTCGATGATTTTCTTGACCCGGGGATGCAGGGTGAAGTTGGCGGGCACGTCCACCAGGCGACGGGCCAGCGCCTGCAGGCGATTCATGGGAATGGCGGTCATGGCCGAGACCCGCCAATGGGTGTACTTGTAGATGTTCCAGTCCGCCGCGAATTCGCTCTTGGGGCCCCCCTGATAGCCTACTGGCGTATCCAGGCCGGCCTTGTAGGCCTGGACCAGGGTGTCGGGCGTCTGCTCGTCCAGGAAGCCCTGTGCCACCAGCCATTCCGCATAGAGGGTGCGCGTGCTTGGCAGGGCATTGATGCGCCGGTACATGAGGGGCTGGGTCGCCATGGGCTCGTCCTGCTCGTTGTGGCCCAGGCGCCGATAGCAGATGAGGTCGATGGCGATGTCCCGCTTCCAGAACATGCGGTATTCGATGGCGATGCGGGTAGCGCGGATCACCGCTTCCGGATCGTCGCCGTTCACGTGCAGCACGGGGGCCTCCACCATCTTCATCACGTCCGTGCAGTAGAGGCTGGAACGGGTATCACGCGGGTCGGAGGTGGTGAAGCCGATCTGGTTGTTGATGACGATGTGGATGGTGCCGCCGGTGCGGAAACCCCGGGTGGCGGCCATGTTCAGGGTTTCCATGATCACGCCCTGGCCGGCGAAGGCCGCGTCGCCATGGATGAGGATGGGCATGACCTGGCTGCCATCCCGGTCGCCGCGCCGCTGCTGCTGGGCGCGCACCCAGCCTTCCACCACGGGATTGACGATCTCCAGATGGGAGGGGTTGAAGGCCAGGGCCACGCGGATGGGACCGCCGGGGGTGTTCAGGTCCGCGGCGAAGCCCTGGTGGTATTTCACGTCGCCGCTCTTGTGGGCCTCGACCTCGTCGTGGTGGGCATGTTCGAACAACTCGATGACGGAACGGTCCAGCACGTTGTGCAGGACGTTCAGCCGGCCCCGGTGCGCCATGCCCAGGCCGATTTCCTGGATGCCGGCCCGGGCCGATTGCTCGATCAGGTCGTTCAACAGCGGGATGAGGGACTCCCCGCCTTCCAGGGAAAAGCGCTTCTGGCCGACGAAGCGGGTATGCAGGGTTTTTTCCAGGGTTTCGGCGGCGGTCAGTTGGCGCAGAAGCCAAAGGCGCAGGTCTTCGTCGAATTTCGGCGCGTATTGCTCGTTTTCCAGGCGTTTCTGCAGCCAACGCTTCTGCTGGGTATCGGAGAGGTGCATGTACTCGGCCGACAGCGTGCCGCAGTAGGCTTTCTTCACCCGGCTGATGATGTTGCGCAGCGTGTCCCGGGGCGGGCCGGCCAGGGAACCCGTCTCGTACTCCACATCCAGGTCGGACGGGGTCAGGCCGTGGTTGCTGGGATCCAGTTCCGGGATATGGGGCGCGGGCAGGCGCTTGAGGGGGTCCAGATCGGCGGCGCGGAAGCCATGGAAGCGGTAGGCGTTGATGAGTTGCAGCACGCCGACCTGGGTCGCCTCGCATTTCAGCAGGGGCAGGTCGGATACGTTGACCGCCTCCTTCTTCTCGAAGCGCATCGGCGGCGGTGGCGGCACCAGTTCGGGGCGTTCGGCCTCCAGGGCGACCAGATAATCGGCGCTGCCGGAAAACAACGCGGTGGCGGGAAGTGAATCGCGCTTCATGTCTGCCCCTCGAAATTCTTGCCAGGTTGAAACCTAGTTCCAGGTTTGTTGCAGTGCAAGATCAATTCCCAGGATTTTTGTCGGAAATTGATTCCGGTCATGCATCCCGCAGGGCGACCGGCACGAACTCCCGCCGTTGCGGGCCGGTATAGAGCTGGCGCGGCCGGGCGATCTTGTGGCCGGGCGAGGCCACCATCTCGTTCCATTGCGCGATCCAGCCGGCGGTGCGGGCCAGGGCGAAGATGGCGGTGAACATGGAGGTGGGGATGCCCAGGGCGCGCAAGACGATGCCCGAGTAGAAATCCACGTTGGGATAGAGCTTCTTCTGGACGAAGTACTCGTCCTCCAGGGCGATCTGCTCCAGCTTGAGGGCGATCCTGAACATGGGGTCGTCGTGCAGGCCCAGCTCGTCCAGCACCTCGTGGCAGGTCTGGCGCATGATGGCCGCGCGCGGGTCCATGTTCTTGTAGACCCGGTGGCCGAAGCCCATGAGCTTGAAGCCGGAGGCCTTGTCCTTGGCCTTGTTGACGTATTCGCCGATGTGCGACACGTCGCCGATGTCGGCCAGCATCTTCAGCACCGCCTCGTTGGCGCCACCGTGCAGCGGCCCCCACAGGCAGGCGGTGCCGGCGGCGATGCAGGCGAAGGGGTTGGCGTAGCTGGAGCCGGCGATGCGCACCGTGGAGGTGGAGGCGTTCTGCTCGTGGTCGGCGTGCAGGATGAAGATGCGGTCCAGGGCGCGCGCGAGGACCGGGCTGGGTTCGTACTTCTCGCACGGCGTGGCGTGCAGCATGTGCAGGAAGTTTTCCGTGTAGCCCAGCTCGTTGTTGGGGTAGATGAAGGGCTCGCCCTTGTTGTACTTGTAGGACCAGGCCGCCACGGTGGGCACCTTGGCCAGCAGGCGGAACATGGAGATTTCCCGCTGCTTGGCGTCGTCCACGTCGCTGCTTTCCGGATAGAAGGCCGCCATGGCGCCGATGATGGACACCATGACCGCCATGGGGTGGGCGTCCCGGCGGAAGCCCTTGTAGAGCGAAAGCATCTGGTCGTGCAGCATGGTGTGGCGGCTGACCAGGTAGTCGAACTCCTTCTTCTGCTCCGCCGTGGGCAGTTCGCCGTGCCAGAGCAGATAGGCCGTTTCCAGGAAATCCGAGCGCTCGGCCAGTTGCTCGATGGGATAGCCCCGGTAGTAGAGCAGGCCCTGGTCGCCGTCGATGAAGGTGATGCTGGAGGAACAGCTGGCGGTGGACAGGAAGCCCGGGTCGTAGGTGAAGTAGCCCTGGTTGCCCAGGGCGCGGGTGTCGATGACATCCGGCCCCAGGGTACCCCCCATGCTGGGCAGTTCGATGGTCTGTTCGCCGATTTTCAGGGTGGCATTGGGCTTGTTCATGGTCTCGGGTATCGGGTTGATCTGATCAAAGCCACCACGTCGTCAAATTCCTCGGGTGGCGCCTGCTCCCCGGTCAGCCAGTCGTACAGGGCCATGTCGTCCTGGTCCAGCAGGCGCGCGAACGCGGCCCGCCGCTCGGGGGAAAGCTCGGGATAGCGGGTATCGAGAAACAAGACCAGCCAGGCGTCCAGTTCCAGCATGCCGCGCCGGCACAGCCAGCGCAGGCGGCTTTCGGTGGCCGGGCCTTGCATCACCGCCTACAGCGCCCGCTTCACGAGGAGCGACTTGATTTTGCCGATGGCCTCGGTGGGGTTCAAGCCTTTGGGACAGACCTCCACGCAGTTCATGATGCCGTGGCAGCGGAACAGGCGGTAGGGGTCTTCCAGGTAGTCGAGGCGCTCGTTGGTGGCCTGGTCCCGGGTGTCGGCGATGAAGCGGTAGCCCTGCAGCAGCGCCGCCGGCCCCAGGAACTTGTCCGGGTTCCACCAGAACGAGGGACAGGAGGTGGTGCAGCAGCCGCACAGGATGCATTCCCACAGGCCGTCCAGTTCGGCCCGGTCCTCGGGGCTTTGCAGGCGCTCGTTTTCCGGCTCCGGGTCCAGGTTGATCAGGTAGGGCTTCACCGCCTTGTAATGCTGGTAGAACTGGGCCATGTCCACGATCAGGTCGCGGATCACGCCCAGCCGCGGCAGGGGCCGGATGGTGATGGGCTCCTTGAGGCCTTCCAGGGCGGTGATGCAGGCCAGGACGTTCTTGCCGTTGACGTTGACGCCGTCGGAGCCGCACACCCCTTCCCGGCAGGAACGCCGGAAGGACAGGCTCTCGTCCAGGGTGTCCTTGATGGCGATGAGGGCGTCCAGCACCTTCTTGCCCTTCGGGTCGAAGTCGATGTCGTAATCCTGCATGCGCGGGGCCGCGCGGGATTCCGGGTCGTAGCGATAGATGCGGAATTTCATGAAAGGTCTCGCTTTCCGCTGGATACGGAAGGTGAATAACCACCCTCCCCTTTTACAAGGAGTCTCTTCGCATTCCTTGCCAAAATGGTTTCCGCCAGGATTCCCCCCTTTGGAAAAGGGGGGTTAGGGGGGATTTCCGAGAGGGATATCCAGGCACACGTTGCCGAATCCCCCTCATTCCCCCTTTTCAAAAGGGGGCAGCCATTTCCCCACGCGCCTTCATGCATATCGACGCTTGACGCGAAAAGAGCCTGTGCAAGGGAGGGAACCCCGACGTGAGCGTTCAGATCATGGTTGACCATCAGTACGTCCTTTCCTTCGGCTGGAAGGTATCGACGGTCAGGGGCTTCAGGCGCACCGGCTTGTAGTCCAGCTGGTCGTTCTCCCGGAAGTACAGGGTATGGCGCAGCCAGTGGTCGTCGTCCCGCCTGGGATGGTCTTCCCGGGTATGGGCGCCGCGGCTTTCCGTGCGGGCCAGGGCGGAAACCAGGGTGGCGCGGGCGATGCCCATGAGGTTCTCCAGTTCCAGGGCTTCCAGGCGGGCGGTGTTGAACATCCTGCTCTGGTCCGACAGGGCCGCGTCGGGCAGCCGGGCCTCCACTTTGCCCAGCAGTTCCAGGCCTTCCTCGAGCAGGGCCTGGGTGCGGTAGACGCCGCAATGGTCCTGCATGATCTTCTGCATCTCCAGGCGCAGGCCGGCCACGGTTTCCGAGCCTTTCGACTTTTCCCAGCGCGCGAGCCGCGCCAGGGCCTTGTCCACCTGGGCGTCGGGCAAGGGGCGCGGGAACGGGTTCTCGCGCAGGTATTCGATCATGTGCTGGCCGGCGGCGCGGCCGAACACCACCAGGTCCAGCAGGGAGTTGCCGCCCAGCCGGTTGGCGCCGTGCACCGACACGCAGGCGCACTCGCCCACCGCGTAAAGACCGGGCACCGCCTCCTCGGGGCCGGTGCGCACCGGCGCCACCACCTGGCCGTGCATGTTGGAGGGGATGCCGCCCATCATGTAGTGGGCGGTTGGCGTCACCGGGATCGGATCGGTGATGGGATCGGCGCCGGCGAACTGCATGGACAGTTCCCGGATGCCGGGCAGGCGGGCCTTGATCTTCTCCGCCCCCAGATGCTCGATCTTCAGGTGCACGAAGTCGCCGTGTTCGCCGCAGCCGCGCCCGGCGCGGATCTCCTGGGCGATGGCCCGGGCCACCACGTCCCGGGAGGCCAAGTCCAGGGCGTTGGGGGCGTAGCGCTTCATGAACTTCTCGCCGTCCTTGTTCACCAGGTAGCCGCCCTCCCCGCGCACGCCCTCGGAAATCAGGCTGCCCACTTCCGGGATGCCGGTGGGGTGGAACTGCCAGAACTCCATGTCCTCCAGGGGCAGGCCGGCGCGCAGCACCATGCCCAGGCCGTCGCCGGTGTTGATGTGGGCGTTGGTGGAGTGGCGGAAGATGCGGCAGGCGCCGCCGGTGGCCAGCAGGGTGGCGCGGGACTCGAACAGGCAGGGCTCGCCGGTCTCGATCTCCAGGGCCACCACGCCCAGCACGTAGCCCTCCTCGTCGCGCACCAGGTCCAGGGCGAAGAACTCGTCGAAGAACTGGGTGCGGGCGGCGATGTTGCGCTGGTACAGGGTGTGCAGCAGGGCGTGGCCGGTGCGGTCGGCGGCGGCGCAGGTGCGGATGGCCTGCTCGCCGCCGTAGTTCTTGGACTGGCCGCCGAAGGGGCGCTGGTAGATCTTGCCGTTGTCCAGGCGCGAGAACGGCAGGCCCATGTGCTCCAGTTCGTACACGGCCGGCAGGGCGTTGCGGCACATGAACTCGATGGCGTCCTGGTCGCCCAGGTAGTCCGAACCCTTCACCGTGTCGTACATGTGCCAGTGCCAGTTGTCCTCGGACACGTTGGCCAGGGCCGCCGTGATGCCGCCCTGGGCGGACACGGTATGGGAACGGGTGGGAAAGACCTTGGACAGCAGGGCCACCTTCAGGTTGGCCTGGGACAGTTGCAGGGCGGCGCGCAGACCGGCTCCCCCGCCGCCAACGATAACCGCGTCGAAAGTACGCTTGGGAATCACTTCACGCTCCAGAGTATGTCCACGGCCCAGACCAGGCAGCCCAGGTAAATCGCGCCAAAAACCAGGTACAGCGCCAGTCGCGGCACCAGGAAATGGACGTAATCGATGAAGATTTCACGCAGGCCGATCCAGGCGTGGGTCAGCAGGGCCGCGACGAACAGCAGGCCGCCCACCTTCATCGCCGTGGGCACGAAAAGGCCGCGCCAGGCGGAGAAGTCCATGGGACCGGCGGTCAGGAACAGGATCAGGAAAACGGCCAGGAACACCGCCATGTAGAGGGCGCTGGCCCGTTGCAGCAACCACATGTCCAGCCCGCGACGGGCGCCGCCGACGTGTCTCATGCCGCGCCTCCCGTCAGGGTGAACAGGGCGATCAGGCCGACCACGGCGATGGCCGCCACCAGGGAGGCCAGGGCGGTCATGCGCGCCCGCTCCCTGGACTCGCCCAGGCCGAAATCGAAGCCCAGATGGCGCAGGCCGGCCAGGAAGTGATGCAGCAGGGCCCACAGGGTGAACAGGCCGATCAGCCAGCCCAGGCCGCCGCCGAAGAAGGCGCGCACGCCGGCGAAATCCTCGGGCGATCGCAGGGAGAGCATCAGGGTGTAGAGCAGGCAGGGAATCGCCAGGGAGAGAAAGGCGCCGCTGGCCCGGTGCAGGATTGAAACCACCCCGCCGATGGGCAGCCGGATGGCAAGAAGATTGAGAAAAAACGGTCGCTGCCGATTCATCCGCGTGCTCATGTCTCCATCCTTCATGAAGGCGCCCTGGCATTGCATGGACGTCAATATAGTCGGCGCATTTAACGCTTATTGCGCCGCACAATCAACACCCGAAAACCCGCTTTTTTCGCGAAATTGCCTCCGGGCAAACTACAGGACGATTTCCCCGTGCCAGCCCATGGGCGACAGGCCGCGCGCCTGCGCGCCGGCCTCCAGCGCCTTGAGGAAGGCGTCCGGACCGGCGGCATAGATGTCGGCCCGGGCCAGGTCGGAATGGCGCGAGAGGATGGACTCGGCCACGGCGGCGGCGCCGGGGGCCCGATCCAGGGGCTGATAGACGAAATCGTCCAGGGCGTCGGCCCAGGCCCGGCACAGGTTGTCCTGGTAATGGCCATCCTTGTCCGCCACCCAGTAGAGATGCATGGACTCGGCGGTTTCCAGGGACATGGCGTGCTGCACCAGGCTCTTGATGGGGGCGAAGCCTTCCTCCCAGGCGACGAAGATCACCGGCCGGCGCGAATCCAGCTTCATCACGAACTGGCCCCGGGGCCCGGTGATCAGGACGCCGTCATCCTTGCCCAGGCCGTCGAAGACTTTCCTGGAAAACCCCCGGTTGTCCCGGCGCACGTGCAGTTCGATATGGCGGTCCTCGCAGGGACAACTCGCCACGAAATACTCGCCTTCCGCGCCGTCCGCCGACAGGGTCACGCGCTGGCCCGCCAGGAAGCGCAGGCGCTGGCTGCGCGGTGCCGTGAGGTGGAGGGCGGCCAGATGCTCGTTGAACATTTCCACCGCCTTCACCTTGGTCGGAATCTCCTGCTCCGGGATGTCCTCGGCGCCGGAGACGTTGGCTTCCACCACCACGTCGGTGATGGGCGTGTAGGAACACAGCAGGATGGCGCCATTGGCCTTGTCCTGCTCCTTCAGCACGTAGTCGTGGGGGTGCACTTTCCTGACCTGGCCGGATACCAGGCGCGCCTTGCAATCCCCGCAGTTGCCGTTGCTGCAGCCGTAATTCAGGGGGATGCCGGCGCGCAGCGCCGCTTCCAGCAGGGTGTCGTTGCCTTCCACGAAGAACTCGTGGCCGGAGGGTTGCACGGTGACCTGGACGGACATGATGCGCATCACGCTTTCTTGTGCCAGCAGCGCTTCCGCCCGTTCCGCCTCGCCTGGGACGGCTTCGAGCTCGCGCTTGAGCCATTGTTTGAGTCCGGCCACGGCCTCCATGCTCGCCGCGCCACCCGATTCCGCCACGTCGCCGAGCTTGTCGCCCAGGAAGCGGAACACTTCGTCGTAATGCAAAAGCAAACTCTTGGCCGCGGCGAATTCCTTGCCCAGCTCGTACAGGCGCTCCGCCAGCACTTCCTTGTCCGGCAAGGCGCGTTCGTACACGCGCTTGCCGAAGGCCTTGGCCTTGATCTCCTCGACCCGCTTGAATTCACCGTCGTCTTCCCATTGCACGTCGGGGAACACGCGCAGGAGCTCGTTCATGTCCACCATGCCGTCGAAGGTGGAGAGCTCGCCGTCATGGATCATGCGCTGGATGGCGGAGCGGGGCTGGCCCACCAGGCGGGCGACACGGGAAACGGGAAGGTAATGGGCCATGGACTGCATAATAGCCAGCCGCTCCCCTGGCAACAAAACAGTGCTCGCGAATATTTGAAGATGCTTAATCTGGCCGTCCGACCCTACCGGGAACACGCCTACCAGGCCCTGCGCCAGGCCGGCCTGCCCGCCCTCCTCGCCCGCCTGTTCGCGGCCCGGGGCATCGCCGCGCCGGCGGAAATGAAATCCAGGCTGGCGGAACTGTTGCCGGTGGGCGATCTGAAAAACGCCGAGGCGGCCGGCGCCCGCCTGGCCGACGCCATCGCCCGCCAGGAGAAACTGCTGGTGGTGGCCGACTACGACGCCGACGGCGCCACCGCCTGCGCCGTCGCCATGGCCGGACTCTCCGCCCTGGGCGCCCGGGTGGACTACCTGGTACCCAACCGCTTCGAATACGGCTACGGCCTGTCGCCGGAAATCGTCCGCATCGCCGCCGAACGCGGGCCCCACCTGCTCATCACCGTGGACAACGGCATCGCCGCCCACGCCGGCATCGAGGAAGCCCGGCGTCTGGGCATGGACGTGCTGGTCACCGACCACCACCTGCCGGCCGAGGCCCTGCCGGACGCCCTCATCGTCAACCCCAACCAGCCCGGCTGCCCCTTCCCCAGCAAGCACCTGGCCGGCGTGGGCGTCATGTTCTACGTGCTGATGGCCCTGCGCGCGGAGCTGCGCAAACGCGGCGCCTTCATGAACCGAACGGAGCCCAACCTGGCCGACCTGCTGGACCTGGTGGCCCTGGGCACCGTGGCCGACGTGGTGCGGCTGGACGCCAACAACCGCCTGCTGGTGGCCCAGGGCCTGGCCCGCATCCGCCAGGGCAAGGCCCGGCCCGGCATCCAGGCCCTGTTCCAGGTGGCCGGCCGCCCCATCTCCCGGGCCGGCAGCGAGGACCTGGGCTTCACCATCGGCCCCAGGCTCAACGCCGCCGGCCGCCTCTCCGACATGGGCCTGGGCATCGAATGCCTGCTGGCCCAGGACAAGAACCACGCCCTGCCCCTGGCCGGCGAACTGGACCAGCTCAACCGGGAACGGCGCGGCATCGAATCGGAAATGCAGGAACAGGCCCTGGCCCTGCTGGACGGCATCCAGGTCGCCGACGGCGCCAGCATCGTCCTGTTCGACCCGAGCTGGCACCAGGGCGTGGTGGGCCTGCTGGCCTCGCGCCTGAAGGAACGCCACCACCGCCCCGCCCTCATCTTCGCCGACGCCGGCGACGGCCTGCTGCGCGGCTCCGGCCGCGCCATCCCCGGCCTGCACCTGCGCGACGCCCTGGATGTGGTGGACCGCCGCCTGCCCGGCGTGATCCTGAAATTCGGCGGCCACGCCGCCGCCGCCGGCCTCACCCTGCGCCGGGAACATCTGTGCGCCTTCAGCACCGCCTTCGAGGCCGTGGCCCAGGAAAGCCTGTCCGCCGCCGACCTGATCCGTGTCATCGAAACCGACGGCGAACTCATCCCCGCCGAATTCACCCTGGAAAACGCCGAAGCCCTGCGCAACACCGTCTGGGGCCAGGGCTTCCCCGCCCCCGCCTTCCAGGGCGAGTTCAGCGTGCAAAGCCAAAGGCTGGTGGGGGAAAAACACCTGAAACTGCGCCTGGCCGGCAAGGGCCTCGCGGCAGACGCCATGCTCTTCTTCCACGACACTCCCCTACCCGAACGAATTCAGGCGGTGTATCGGCTGGAAGTGAACGAGTGGAACGGGGTGCGGAGTTTGCAGCTCAATGTGGCGCATTGGGCTGGGGTGTGAATGGGTATGCTGGCAAACGGTTTTGGACGTACCGCCTGTCAACAGAATTTTTGTATGGGAACGGCCGCTGTAGAACGAGAAACCTTCTGGAAAAAGGCATGAAGCAAGGCTCACGGCGCCGATCAAGCTCGGCAGGCTTCGGAGTTAGGACGCGAAACCGTCTCCCGATAAAATCAGGCGCCCGCATGACCCTCTAATCCGACTGGGAACCGAATGGCAAAGACGAACGCCAACAACAATACTGGCGCCAACCTCGGCTTCGAGGCCAAGCTCTGGGCCGCCGCCGACGCGCTGCGCAACAACATGGACGCGGCCGAATACAAGCATGTTGTCCTCGGCCTGATCTTCCTCAAGTACATCTCGGATGCCTTCGAGGCGAAGTACACGGAGCTGGAGGCGCAGCGCACCGAGGGCGCCGACCCGGAGGACCGCGACGAGTACCGCGCCGCCAGCATCTTCTGGGTGCCGAAGGAGGCGCGCTGGTCCTTCCTCAAGGCCAGCGCCCCGCAGCCCGGCATCGGCACGCTGGTGGACGACGCGATGGCCGCCATCGAGCGCGACAACCCCACGCTGAAGGGCGTGCTGCCCAAGGACTACGGCCGCCCCGGCCTCGACAAGCAGCGCTTGGGCCAGATCATCAACCTGGTGAGCGACATCGCCCTGGGCAGCGCGGCCGACCGTGCCAAGGACACCCTCGGCCGCGTCTACGAGTACTTCCTGGCGCGCTTCGCCAGCGCCGAGGGCAAAAGCGGCGGCCAGTTCTACACGCCCTCGCGGGTGGTGCGGGTGCTGGTGGAGATGCTCGCGCCCTACAAGGGCCGCGTCTATGACCCCTGCTGCGGCTCCGGCGGCATGTTCGTGCAGAGTGAGAAGTTCATCGAGGCCCACACAGGCAAGCTCGGCGACATCTCCATCTACGGCCAGGAGTCCAACTACACCACCTGGCGCCTGGCCAAAATGAACCTCGCCATCCGTGGTATCGACGCCCAGATCGGCCACGGCGACACCTTCCACAACGACAAGCACCCCGACCTCAAGGCCGACTATGTGCTGGCCAACCCGCCCTTCAACGACAGCGACTGGCGCGGCGAACTGCTCAAGGACGACAAGCGCTGGGTCTACGGCGTGCCGCCCGCCGGCAACGCCAACTACGCCTGGGTGCAGCACTTCATCCACCACTTGGCGCCCACCGGTCTGGCCGGCTTCGTGCTGGCCAATGGCTCCATGTCCTCCAACCAGTCGGGCGAAGGCGAAATCCGCAAGGCCATCGTCGAGGCCGACTTGGTCGATTGCATGGTGGCGCTGCCGGGGCAGCTCTTCTACTCGACGCAGATCCCGGTGTGCCTCTGGTTCTTGGCCCGCAACAAGCGAAACGGACGCTTCCGCGACCGGCGCGGCGAAACGCTGTTCATCGACGCCCGCAAGCTGGGCTCGCTGGTGGACCGTACCCACCGTGAGCTGACCGACGCCGACCTCGCCAGGATCGCCGGCACCTATCACGCCTGGCGCGGTGACCAGGGCGCGGGCGAGTACGCAGACGTGCCCGGCTTCTGCAAGGCAACGAAGCTCGACGACATCCGCAAACACGGCCACGTCCTCACGCCCGGCCGCTACGTTGGCGCCGAGGTGGCCGAAGACGATGGCGAGCCGTTCGAGGAAAAGATGCGGCGGCTTGCCGAGACGCTGAGCGCGCAGCGGAAAGAGGCAGTGAAGCTGGATGCCGCCATCGCCGCCAACCTGAAGGAACTTGGCTATGAAATCTGACCTTGAGCGCGGCATCGCGGTCACCGGGAAGATTGTCGATGCGGACGAGGAAGACACCGTCTTTGGGAAACGCTGGGGCAGCCAGCTATTCCGGCTGACCGAGCAGGACATCGAAGCCTTGCGCCAAGGCAAATACCTCGCCCTGGATATCCGCGGGGAATACATCGCCTACCTGGAAGCCTCTTTCGCGGAGAAGCGCCATGATTGACTACGACAAGTTCCAGAAATCGCTCAAACACCTGGAGCTGCAATATGCCAATCACAAATTGGCGCAGGACCGCCCCGAACTCGCGGATATTGACCGCGAGGCCATCACGGAATCCGTCATCCAGCGCTTTGAGACCAGCTACGACACCCTTTGGAAAGACCTCAAGCGCTACCTCATCGAGGAGCTTGGATTGGCGGATGTCCCCAACAGCCCCAAACCCATTCTGAAGCTGGCGGGACAGAACAACCTGCTCGCCGCCCCCGTGGAGCAGTGGCTGAAATACGCCGATGCCCGAACCAGTACCGCCCATGACTACAGCGGGGAGAAGGCGGCGGAAGTGCTATTGATCGTCGGCGACTTCATTGATGACGCCATCGGCCTCTACCAAACGATGACCGGAACCACCTGGGAATGAACGCCGCGATCGACATCACGGCGGAGCAACGAAAAACGCTGCTCGCGCTCCTGCGCCGCTTCATCCCCGGCGTCGCGGTGTGGGCTTACGGCTCGCGCGTGAAATGGACCGCCCGGCCCAACTCCGATCTCGATCTCGTCGCCTTCGCCACCCCCGTGCAGCGCCAGAGGGTTTCGGAACTTAAGGACGCTCTGGACGAGAGCGATCTTCCCTTCCTCGTGGACCTTCATGTCTGGGACGAAGTACCCGAAAAATTCCGCGAAATCATCCACAAGGAATATGTGGTGTTGCAGGATGCTGGGCAACTGGAGAGTAGTTCGGGCAGGGAGGGTGAGTGGCCCACTGCGACCGTCTTGGAACTTCAGCGCGATGGGGTGCTACTCGTCGAGGATGGCAATCATGGCGAGCATCGCCCCAGACCTAATGAGTTTGTTGACGCCGGCGTCGCGTTTATTCGCGCGGCAGACATGGACTCCGGCCGAGTTCTCTTCGAGTCTGCGGCGAGGATCAACGAGAAAGCACGGGCGCGAATCACCAAGGGTATCGGCGAGTGCGGCGACGTTCTGCTCTCGCACAAAGGCACCGTCGGAAAAGTCGCGCTGGTTGCTGATGACGCGCCACCGTTCGTGTGCAGTCCGCAGACAACATTTTGGCGAACCCTTGATCAGAAGCGCCTTGATCGAAAGTATCTCTACGCATTTCTGAGATCACCAGGCTTTCACGCTCAATTGGCAACGCGAGCCGGCGAAACAGACATGGCGCCATACGTGAGCCTGACCTCGCAGCGAGGACTATCCGTAACCGTGCCACCAATCGGCACCCAACGCGCCATCGCCCACATCCTTGGCACTCTAGACGACAAGATCGAGCTGAACCGGCGGATGAACGAGACGCTGGAGGCGATGGCGCGGGCACTGTTCAAGTCGTGGTTCGTGGACTTCGACCCCGTCCGCGCCAAGGCCGAAGGCCGCGACCCCGGCCTGCCCCAACCCCTCGCCGACCTGTTCCCGGATTCCTTCGAGGATTCGGAGCTGGGGGAGATTCCGAAGGGGTGGGAATGTTCAACTGTTGGTAAGCATTTCAAACTGACGATGGGCCAATCCCCGCCAGGGAGTACGTATAACGAAACCGGCGATGGGTTGCCGTTTTTCCAAGGGAGAACAGACTTTGGCTTTCGCTTCCCCTCTCGCCGCATCTTCTGTACAGCCCCAACGCGACTGGCGGATGCCGGCGATACGCTGGTAAGCGTTCGCGCTCCAGTCGGCGATGTAAATATCGCCATCGAGCCGTGTGCGGTTGGAAGGGGGGTCGCCGCTGTGCGTCATCTCAGCGGTAGCTGCTCATTTACGTATCACGCGATGCACAACTTGGGCGAACATTTCAACAAGTTCGAAGCTGAGGGCACAGTGTTTGGTTCGATCAACAAGGCGGACTTTGGACGGCTCCCATTCGTGGCACCGCCACCAGCCGTGCTCGCCAGTTTCGAGCAACTTGTATCGTCGATCGATGCTCAGGTCGAATCCAACGAACGCGAATCCCGCACCCTCGCCGCCCTGCGCGACACATTGCTTCCCAAACTAATATCTGGCGAGGTCAGGTTGAAAACCTCTGAGCAAATTGTGGCGGAGGTGACCGTGTGAAGCGGGAAGCCAAACTCCTTGTCACCAAGGCTTGCGATTCTCTGGTCCTAAGCATCGAGCTTTTCAATCGACCGAGCGACCGAGGGCGTGTGAGCAGCACACTCATCCAGCTCGACCATGCATTCGAAATGTTGTTGAAGGCTGCGATCCTTCATCGTGGCGGTGGTATCCGCGAAAAGCGGGCCAAGCAGACGATCGGCTTCGATGCCTGTGTGCGCCGTGCGCTGAGCGATGGAACGATCAAGTTCCTGTCCGATGAGCAAGCGCTGGTTCTCCAGACGATTAACGGTCTGCGGGACGCCGCGCAACACCACTTGCTGGATATCTCTGAAGGCCAACTCTATGTGCACATCCAGTCTGGCGTAACGCTCTTCCGAGACTTACTAAAGTCCGTCTTCGCCCAAGACCTCGTTAGCCATCTGCCGACTCGCGTGCTGCCGGTGTCCACGTCGCCTCCAACAACGTTATCAACTCTATTTGAAACCGAAGTTGAAGAAATCAAAAAGCTCTTGCGCCCTGGCAAGCGACGACAACTTGAAGCCTTGGCCAGGTTGCGCCCATTGGCGATTCTTGACTCGACTATCCAGGGTGAGAAAGGTCAGCCAAGCGATGCGGACCTGGGTCGTTTGGGGAAGGAGATTCTTGAGGGCAAGACCTGGACTGACGTGTTCAAAGGAGCATCAGCGGTCGAGATTGCCACAGATGGGACAGGTCCAAGCTTGTCTTTGCGGCTAGCGAAGAAAGAGGGCATACCGATACAGCTGGTCGCGGAAGGTACCCCGGGGGCCGCCGTTGTGGCAGTCAAACGGGTGAACGAACTCGACTACTACAGCCAGGGCGCAAAGCAGGTTGCTGAGAAGGCTGGCCTGACTCTGCCGAAGGTGGTTGCCATAGTGGAGTACCTTGGGCTCAGGGCCAAGAAGGAGTGCTACAAGGAATTCAAGATCGGCAGTCAACTTCACAAGCGCTACTCGCCGAAGGCGTTGGAAGAGATCAACGCGGCACTTGAGAGGGAGAGTGCCGAACAGATTTGGGAGAAGCAGCAGAAGGCGAAAGGAAAGGTGTGAAGAAGGACATCGCAGAATCCGACGTCGAAGACGCCACCCTCGCCTGGCTCGAAGCCCTCGGCTACACCATCCTGCATGGTCCCGACATCGCCGCCGGCATGCCCAGTGCCGAGCGTGACGACCCGAGCTACCGCGACGTGGTGCTGGAAAGGAGGCTGCGCCAGGCGCTCGTCCGCCTCAACCCGGACCTGCCCGCCGAAGCCCTGGAGGACGCCTACCGCAAGCTGACGCGCGGCGACGCACCGTCGCTGGTGGAGCGCAACCGCGCCCTGCACCGGATGCTGGTCGATGGTGTGACGGTGGAGTACCGCCGCAAGGATGGTTCCATCGCCGGGGAGCAGGCCCGGATCATCGACTTCGACACGCCCGACAACAACGACTGGCTGGCCGTCAACCAGTTCACCGTCGCCGAGGGGCAGCACATCCGCCGCCCGGACGTGGTGCTGTTCGTCAACGGCTTGGCCCTGGCCGTGATCGAGCTGAAGAACCCGGCCGACGAGAACGCCACGGTGGGTTCCGCCTTCCAGCAGCTCCAGACCTACCAGGCGCAGATCCCGGCGCTGTTCGCCAGCAACACGGCGCTGGTGGTCTCCGACGGCGTGCAGGCGCGCATCGGCTCGCTGGGCGCGGGCAGGGAATGGTTCAAGCCGTGGCGCACCATCACCGGCCGGGATGATGCCCCCGCGACCATGCCCGAGCTACAGGTGGTCCTGGAGGGGGTGTTCGAGCGGCGCCGCTTCCTCGACCTGCTGCGCTATTTCATCGTGTTCGAGGCTTCCGCCGCCGACGGCGGCGGCCCGCTGATCAAGAAGATGGCTGGCTACCACCAGTTCCACGCGGTGAACGTGGCGGTGGAAGAGACCCTGCGCGCGGCCCAGGCGCATCGGGCAGAACAGACGCCGGGCCGCTACGAGTCGGCGCGCCAGTCGGGCGGCGAGCCCGGCGACCGGCGTGTTGGCGTGGTCTGGCACACCCAGGGTTCGGGCAAGAGCCTGACCATGGCCTTCTACGCCGGGCGGGTAATCCTGCATCCGGCGATGGCCAATCCGACCATCGTGGTGCTCACCGACCGCAACGACCTGGACGACCAGCTGCACGGCACGTTCGCGCGCTGCCGCGACCTGCTGCGCCAGCCGCCGGTGCAGGCCGCCGACCGCGCCGACCTGCGCGAGAAATTGAAGGTCGGTTCCGGCGGCGTGGTGTTCACCACCATCCAGAAGTTCTTTCCCGAGGAGAAGGGCGACCGCCACCCGGTGCTCTCCGACCGGCGCAACATCGTCGTCATCGCCGACGAGGCGCACCGCAGCCAGTACGATTTCATCGACGGCTTCGCGCGGCACATGCGCGACGCCCTGCCGCATGCCTCCTTCGTCGGCTTCACCGGCACGCCCATCGAGAAGACCGACGCCAACACCCGCGCCGTGTTCGGCGACTACATCAGCGTCTACGACATCCAGCGCGCCGTGGTCGATGGCGCCACCGTGCCCATCTACTACGAGAGCCGGCTGGCGAATCTGGCGCTGAAGGATTCCGAGCGCCCCCACATTGACCCCGAGTTCGAGGAGGCGACCGAGGGCGAGGAGGTCGAGCGCAAGGAGAAACTCAAGAGTAAGTGGGCTCAACTGGAAGCGGTGGTCGGTTCCGAGAATCGCCTAAAACTCGTCGCCCGAGACCTGGTGGAGCACTTCGAGAACCGTCTGGCCGCAATGGATGGCAAGGCGATGGTGGTGGTGATGAGTCGCCGCATCGCCGTCGAGCTGTACCGCGAACTGGTCGCCCTGCGTCCAGCCTGGCACGGCGAGGTTGACGAACACGGCGCGCTCAAGGTGGTGATGACCGGCTCGGCCTCGGACCCGCTCGACTGGCAGCCGCACATCCGCAACAAGAAGCGCCGCGAGGATCTGGCGCTACGCTTCCGCGACCCGAAGGACCCGTTCCAGATCGTCATCGTGCGCGACATGTGGCTCACCGGCTTCGACGCGCCCAGCCTGCACACCATGTACGTGGACAAGCCGATGCGCGGCCACGGCCTGATGCAGGCCATCGCCCGCGTCAACCGCGTCTTCAAGGACAAGCCCGGTGGCTTGGTGGTGGACTACCTGGGCCTGGCCGACGAGCTGAAGCAGGCGCTGGCGACCTACACGGAGGCGGGGGGCACCGGCAAGACGGCGCTCGACCAGGCCGAGGCCGTGGCGCTGATGCTGGAGAAGTACGAGGTCTGCCAGGGGCTGTTCCACGGTTTCGACTGGAACCTGTGGACGACCGGCACGCCCCAGGATCGGCTGAGCCTGCTGCCGGCGGCGCAGGAACACATACTGGCTCAGGACGACGGCAAGGCGCGGCTTCTGCGCGCCGTCACCGAACTCTCGCAGGCCTTCGCCCTGGCGGTGCCGCATGCGGACGCGCTACGCATCCGCGACGACGTCGGCTTCTTCCAGGCCGTGCGCGCGGTGCTGGCCAAGAGCATGCCCGGTGAGAAGAAGACCGACGAAGAACTGGACCTCGCCATCCGCCAGATCATCTCCCGCGCGGTGGTCTCCGACGAGGTCGTCGACATCTTCGCCGCCGCCGGCCTGAAGAAGCCCGACATCTCCATCCTCTCCGACGAGTTCCTGGCTGACGTGCGCGGCATGCCCCAGCGCAACCTCGCCGTCGAGCTGCTGCAAAAGTTGATAAAGGGCGAGATCAGGGCGCGCGGCAGACGCAACGTGGTCCAGGCGCGTTCCTTCGCGGAACTGCTGGAGCAGGCGGTGCGCAAGTACCAGAACCGCGCCATCGAGACGGCGCAGGTGATCGAGGAACTGATCCAGCTGGCCAGGGACATGCGCGCGGCCGGCGCACGCGGCGAGCAACTTGGCCTGACGGATGACGAGCTGGCGTTTTACGACGCGCTCGAAACCAGCGACAGCGCGGTCAAGGTACTGGGCGACGACACCCTCAAGGCGATCGCGCGCGAGCTGGTCGCTACGGTGCGGAAGAACGTCACCATCGACTGGACGGTCCGCGACAACGTCCGCGCGCAACTGCGCGTCTACGTGAAGCGCATCCTGCGCAAGTTCGGTTACCCGCCAGACAAGCAGGAGAAGGCGACGCAAACGATGCTGGAGCAGGCGGAGGTGCTGTCCGAGGTGTGGGCGGTCGCATAGACATCCGGAATGGACGTCTTGCATGGATGAATCGTTACACACCTGCCTGGGTATAACCCGCCTCGCGCTGACCACGCAACGCGAGCACGAAGACGGTGTCGAGTTCGCTGATGTAGCGGTACAAGGCGACGTAGCCACGCGAACGGCGGCCTATGATCAGTTCCCTCTTGTCCATCTCCACAGGCCGCCCGATGAGCGGGTTCTGTTCCAGCACAGCGATGGCCTGGATGATTTCCTGGATGCGGGCGGGGGCGTCTTCCACTTGGAATTGGGCCAGGTGGTCGAGGATGCGCTCGATGTCGTCGCCGACCTCGGGGGCCAGCTCGATTTTCGCCATGCTCAGCGGCCCGGTTTGCGGGCGACGGGGCGACTCGGGGTTTTTCCGGCCATGCGGCCTTCGAGGTAAGCGCGCATTTCATGCCAGGGCAGGGTTTCTCCCGTGGCGACGAGCTTGGCGTAGCGCGCCTCGGCTTCATCGTGGAACGCTTGGCGTTGTTCTTCCAGTTCGGTCTTTTCCGCGATGGCCTGGAGGATGAAGTTGTGCGAGGTGGTGCCCGCGCGCTCGGCGGCGGCGGCAAGGCGGGCTTTCAAGTCATCGGGCAGGCGAATGGTGGTGGTACTCATGGCGCTCTCCTGTTCGGCCGTTCCATGGAATGTAGCACTGTGGTGCTACATGCGGAATGAGGCTTTGCAGCCCGCGCATAAGGGCGCAATGAGCGTTGCGCATTGCGCCGGAGGAAAACCCATTCGGTGCAATGCCCTTCGGTTATTGCTCCCTACATTCGCCACCACGCCATCGCAACGCCACCACTATGGCTCCGCTATTTCGCGAACCCCCACCCCTTCAATCGGCTGTAGGCGTGCTGGGCCTGGCCGCCCTGGCGGGTCATCTGCAGGTAGCGGTTGTATTCCTGGGCGGCGGCCTGCCTGTTCTGCATCTGTTCCAGGGAGAAGCCCTTGAGGAAGGTCGTATTGGGGTTGCCGGGCAGCAGGCGGTCGTATTCCTGGAAGGCGGCCAGGGCGCGGTCGGGCTGCTTGAGCTGCAAGTAGGCGACACCGGTGAGCTGGCTGGCCTGGGCTTCCGTGGGGTAGATGGCCTTGGCCTTGGCCAGGTAGGGCTGGGCTTCGTTGGTGCGCTTCATGGCCATCTGGGTCTTGGCCATGAGCACCAGGCCGGGGTAGTCGTCCGGGGCCAGGCTCAGGGCCTGGCGCAGGTGGCCTTCGGCCACGTCGTATTTCTTCTGGTTGAGCATGGCTTCGCCCTTCTGCTGCTCGCCGATGGCGGGCTTCAGGCCGCGCAGACGGGCGGTGTGGTCCATGTAACGCTCTTTCTGGCGCGGGCGGCGGGCGCTGTCCTTGTAGGTGGTTTGCAGGGCCTGGCGGGTCGTGGCGAGCCGTTCCGAGCTCATGGGGTGGGTGGCGAACATGAGTTCCAGGGCGTTGGGCTTGCTCTTGGACTGGCTGTTGAGCATGTCCATGAGGTCCGCCATGCCTTCCGGGGTGTAGCCGGCCTTGTTCATGTATTCCATGCCCAGGGCGTCGGCTTCCCTCTCGTTCTCCCGGCTGTAGTGGGACAGCAGGGCGCCGCCGCCCAGGCTGCCGATGAGCTGGGCCAGTTCGCCGTACTGGGGGCTTTTCGATCCCGCGGCCACGGTGGCGGTGGCGGTGACGATGTCCAGCAGGGTGCCCTGGGCCTGGCGCTCGGCGAAATGGCGGGCGTTGACATGGCCGATTTCGTGGCCCATCAGGGCGGCCAGTTCGTCCTCGCTGTCCAGTTCCAGCATGATGCCCCGGGTGGCGGCGATGGAACCGCCGGGGAAGGCGTAGGCGTTGACGTAGTTGGCATTCACGGCCTGGAACTTGTAGGGCATGTCCGGGCGGTGGGAAATGCCGGCCATGCGGCTGCCCACGTCGGCCACGTAGCGATTGAGGCCGGCGTCCTGGGAGATGCCGTAGTCCTCGGAGAACTGGTGGGGCGAGTGCTGCTTGTCCAGGGCGACCTCCTGCTCCTTGCCCATCATCACCATGGTCTTCTTGCCGGTGACCGGGTCGGTGGCGCAGCCGGTCAACCAGAGGGAGGCGCCGAGGCCGGGTAGAGTCCAGATAAAATCACGTCGGTTCATGGAATTGCCTTACATATTTAACGTAAATAATGAGAACGGTGCGGGTTGCCGGAAGCGTGGGGTTCTGGCCACGCCAAGCTGGAACATGGGGTTAATCAAAGCACAGACCGATTTTCCCCGTCTGTGACGCCCCACACCAATACTCAAAAGCGGATATGGACAGGGAGGGTGCTCTGACGGGCAAGCCCGCCCCTACCGCGTCTACGACTGCCGGAAGCTGGATTATTCCGGGACAACCACTTTGGGCGCCAGATTGATCCGTTTGGCCCGACGGGCAAACCCGCGGTCGTCGAAGGAGGCCATGGTGGCGCACTCACGGTAGCTGGCCAGATGCAGCGAATCCGCGAAATCGAGGCCCGCGGCGGTGTGGGACAGGGCCTGTTCCACCGTGGTGCGATCTTCCATGGTGACGTGAGGTAGGGCGAGCAGGTGCCGCATGGCCGAGGCGATCTCGGCTGCGGCGAAGCCGTAGTAGCCACGCATCACCCATTCCAGTTCCAACAGTACCGATTTGCCCACCATGAGCGGCTCGCCGGACTCGATGAGGTGTCGCGCGGCCTCGTGTTGTCGCTGGGCTTCGGCGTCGCTCTCGTCCTGGACGTAGTAGCGGGCCAGGACATTGGTGTCGAGGCCGATCACAGCTTCAGCAGGCTGGCGGGGTCGAGATCGGCCGGCACGGCGGCACGCTTGCTCTTGAGCAGGCCATAACCGCTCTGGGGCAGTTCGGGCACTGTGTCCACGACACGCAACTCGGCATGGTCGCCCACCAACTCGAACCCAATCTTGCTGCCCTGGCGAATGCCGAGTTTCTTGCGCAATTCCTGGGGAATGGTGACCTGCCCCTTGCTGGTCACGCTGGTTGTTTCCATATCCGCAATCCGTGAGTATTACCTGGTAAGGATGCTAGTCTCCATTGGAAGACTCTGCAATGCCACCGGATCAGCCCTTGCCCTGGATCACCCCGCCTCCCAGGCAGTTCTCCCCCTCGTACACCACCACCGACTGCCCGGGCGTCACCGCCCACTGGTCCTCGTCGAAGCGCAGCGCGAGGCGATCGCCCTCGATGACCTCAACCGCGCAGGCGGCGTCCCGCTGGCGGTAGCGGGTCTTGGCGGAGTAGCGGCCGCCGGCCCTGGGGGGTTCTCCCACCCAGGAGAGATCCGCCGCTTCCAGGGTGGGGGACAGCAGCAGGGGGTGGTCGTGGCCCTGGACCACGATGAGTTCGTTGCGCTCCAGGTCCTTGCCGGCGACGAACCAGGGCACGCCCTCCTCCGCCCCCTTGATGCCGCCGATGCCCAGGCCCTTGCGCTGGCCCAGGGTGTGGAACATGAGTCCCTGGTGGCGCCCCATCACCTTGCCTTCCGGCGTGACCATGTCGCCGGGCTGGATGGGCATGTAGCGTTGCAGGAATTCCCGGAACGGCCGCTCGCCGATGAAGCAGATGCCGGTGCTGTCCTTCTTCTCCGCCACCGGCAGGCCGGCCTGGCGGGCCAGTTCCCGTACCCGGGGCTTGGGCAGTTCGCCCAGGGGAAACAAGGCCCTGGCGATCTGGGCCTGGTTCAGGCGGTAGAGGAAGTAACTCTGGTCCTTGTTGGGGTCCAGGCCCTTGAGCAGGCGGCGGGCGGGGGATTCCCCCTCCAGGCGGGCGTAGTGGCCCGTGGCGATATGGTCCGCCCCCAGGGTGAGGGCGTGGTCCAGGAAGGCCTTGAACTTGATCTCGGCGTTGCACAGCACGTCCGGGTTGGGGGTGCGGCCGGCCCGGTATTCGGCCAGGAAATAGGCGAACACCCTTTCCTGGTATTCCCTGCTGAAGTTGACCAGCTCGACTTCGATGCCCAGGACGTCGGCGATGGCCAGCACGTCCTGGAAATCCTGGCGGATGGGGCAGTCCTCCTCCAGGTCGTCCGCTTCCCAGTTCTTCATGAACACGCCCACCACCTCGTGGCCCTGCTGCTTGAGCAGCCAGGCGGTGACGGCGGAATCGACACCGCCGGAGAGGCCGACGACGATGCGGCTCACAGCCCGTCACCCCGACGCAGGTCGGGGTCCAGGATTCCGGCCTGCGGTCTGGATTCCGGCTTGCGCCGGAATGACGAACCGGATGGAATCATGCCTCGTCCGCGTAATCCGTCAGCAGCTCGAGGGGATGGGACTTGCCGGCCAGGTGATCCTCCATGCAGTGGATCAGCAGCGGGCTGCGGTGGCGGTGGCTGGTAGCGCGGATCTCCTCCGGCGTCATCCACACCGCCCGCAGGATGCCCTTGTCCAGGGGAGCGGTGGGGTCGAAGCCGGTGATGACGCCGGAAAAGGCGAAGCGCAGGTAGGTGCGGTTGTGGCGCTTGGGGTGGCGCCAGCGGTAGATGCCGATCAGGGCCTCCGGCTCGAAGTGGTGGGCGGTTTCCTCGAAGCACTCGCGGATCACCGCGTCCACCAGGGATTCCCCCTCGTCCAGATGGCCGGCGGGCTGGTTGAAGAGAATGCCGTCGTCGGTCCTTTCCTCCACCAGCAGGTACTTGCCGTCCTGTTCGACGATGGCTGCGACGACGACGTGGGGTTTCCAGTTATCACTCATGACATGGCCTTGGGTTGGCTCGGGGGGCAATCAGGCCTTCACCAGGGTCCAGATGCCGATGGCGATGAAGCCCGCACCGGCGATGAAGTGCAATTGCCTTTCGCTGATGTATTCGCTGATCACGCCACCGGCCAGCACGCCCAGCGCCGAGGTGGCGACCAGGGCGAGGGAAGCGCCGGCGAACACCAGCCACTTGTTCACCTCCCGGTCCGCCGCGAACAGCATGGTCGCAAGCTGGGTCTTGTCGCCGAGTTCGGCGACGAACACGGTGGCGAATACGGTCAACAACAAGGAATAGTTCATGGATTTCGTTCCGGGTTGAGGGTTTAAACGGGTTTAAACGGGTTTTCCCCAAAGATCGTAGTCGTCGGAACGGGTGATGCGCACCTTCACCCTGTCCCCCGCCGCCAGCCCCTTGCCCTGGGCGATGTGCACCACGCCGTCGATTTCCGGGGCGTCGGCGTAGCCGCGGGCGATGGCCCGCCCACCGCCAGCCTCGTCCACCAGCACGGTCATTTCCTTGCCGACGCGAGCCTTGAGTTTGGCGGCGCTGATGTCGGCCTGGACGTCCATGAAGCGGGCCAGGCGGTCCTGCTGGATGTCCTCGTCCACGTGGTCCGGCAGGGCGTTGGCGGCGGCGCCGTCCACCGGTGAATAGGCGAAGGCGCCGACCCGGTCCAGTTGGGCGGCGTCCAGGAAATCCAGGAGTTCGTCGAAATCGGTCTCGGTCTCGCCCGGGAAGCCGACGATGAAGGTGCTGCGAATCGCCAGGTCCGGACAGATTTCCCGCCATTTCTCGATACGGCGCAGGGTGTTCTCGGCGTGGGCCGGGCGCTTCATGGCCTTGAGGATGCGGTGGCTGGCGTGCTGGAAGGGCACGTCCAGATACGGCAGCACTTTTCCTTCGGCCATGAGGGGGATGACGTCGTCCACGCTGGGGTAGGGATAAACGTAATGCAGGCGCACCCACACCCCCAGCTTGGCCAGTTCCCGCACCAGTTCCAGCATGCGGGTCTTCACCGGGCGGCCGTTGTGGAAGCCGGTGCGGTACTTCACGTCCACGCCGTAGGCGCTCGTATCCTGGGAGATGATGAGCAATTCCCTGACCCCCGCCTTGACCAGGGCCTCCGCTTCCGAAAGCACGTCGCCGATGGGCCGGGAAACCAGGTCGCCGCGCAGGCTGGGGATGATGCAGAAGGTGCAGCGGTGGTTGCAGCCTTCGGAAATCTTCAGATAAGCGTAGTGGCGCGGCGTCAGCTTGAGGCCGCCGGGGGGGATGAGGTCGGCGAAGGGATCGTGGGGCTTGGGCAGGTGGGCGTGCACCGCGCTCATGACCGCATCCGTGGCGTGGGGGCCGGTGACCGCCAGCACCTGGGGATGGGCATCCATGACCACGGATTCCCGGGCGCCCAGGCAGCCCGTGACGATGACCTTGCCGTTCTCGCGCAGGGCCTCGCCGATGGCGTCCAGGCTCTCCTCCACCGCCGCGTCGATGAAGCCGCAGGTGTTGACCACCACCATGTCGGCGTCCCGGTAGGTGGGCACGATGAGGTAACCCTCGGCGCGCAACTGGGTGAGGATGCGTTCGGAATCGAAGGTGTTCTTGGGGCAACCCAATGAAACAAAACCGATTTTTGGCAGAACGGGCATGACGGGAACCTATTTCAGCGGGGTTTGTAGCCGCACGCCTGCAGGGCGGCGTAGCGGAACAGGGCGTCCTGGTTGCCGTCCAGGGCGGCGAAATCCACCTTCAGCGCCTCGATCTGCCCGGGCGTGACGCGGCCGTGGGCCAGCAGTTTGGACGCGCCGCTGAGCACCAGGCTATGCCAGAAATCGACGGCATCATGGCGGGCGGCGGGATCCCGCAGGCGGCCGTCGATCTGCGGGGTGACGTCGCGCAATTCCACGCCCTCGAATCCGGTCCGGGCCAACAGCGCCGCCAGCCTCACGCCCACGTCGGGATCGCCGCCCAGTTCGGCCTGCAGCGCGTTGAAGGCGACCCAGTAGGCTTCCAGAGCCGGCATCCTGGGCCAGGCGTAGAGGCCGCTGTTGAACACTTCCGTGTCATACAGCACGCCGCCGGGCTTGAGCACGCGCAAGACCTCGCGCAGCAGGGCCGGGGGATCGTCCACATGTTCCAGCACCCAGAACAGGCAGGCGCCGTCGAAGCTGGCGTCCGCGAAAGGCAGGCGGTAGGCGGATGCCTCCACCAGTTCCACCCGGCCCGCCGCGATGGGCTCGGCCAGGAATCGACGGGCCCGCCGCAACTGGGCCGGGGAGACGTCGATGCCGGTGAAATGGGCCTCGGGGAAACGGTCCAGCAGGATCCGAAGCTGGGCGCCGACGCCGCACCCCACCTCCAGCACCCGGGCGCGGCCGGAAAAATCCACTCCGGGCTGGACCCAGGGCGCCAGGAAGCGTCCCTGGCGGATCAGGCGGGCCTGCTCGTCGGGCTCGTAGGTGTGGATGTAGCGTTCGGCGCTCGCGCTCAATGTCCGTGCCCGTCCATCCAGCCCTCGGCCAGGGTGCTGGCGACCCACACGGTGAGCACGCCGAGGCCGATCAGCACGGCCTGCTGCGCCGTGTGCCCGAGTTCCGCGCGCTTGTGCAGGCCGGGAATCAGGTCCGCCACCGCCACGTAGATCATGCCGGACGCGGCCAGGGCCAGCATGTAGGGCAGCAGATCATGCAGGGGTTGCAGCAGGAAATAGCCCAGCAGGGCGCCCACCAGCATGGCGGCGCTGGACAGCAGGTTTAGCAGCAGCGCCTGGGCCTTGCCGTAGCCGGAATGCAGCAGGATGAGGAAGTCGCCCAGTTCCTGGGGCACCTCATGGGCGGCGATGGCGAAGGCGGTGACCACGCCCAGCTTCACGTCTACCAGGAAGGCGGCGGCGATCATCACCCCGTCGACGAAGTTGTGCACGGTGTCGCCCACCGTGATCATCATGCCGGAGCGGCCATGATCGTGGCTGGGCGCATCCGCGTGGTGGGCCTCGCAGGTTTCGGTATGGCAATGGCGCCAGAGCACCAGCTTTTCCAGGATGAAGAAGCCGAAGATGCCCGCCAGCACCGCGCCGCTGATGGCCTCGAAGCTGCCGGCATGCTCCATGGCGTGGGGCAGGATCTCCAGGAAGGCGGCCCCCAGCAGGGCGCCGATGGCGTAGCTCACCATGACCGGCACCCACTCGGCCTTCATGTTCAGGGCCACGCTGGCCAGCAGCACGGAGAGCAGGCCACCGGCAGCGCTGGCGAGAAGGATGGCGGCAAGCAGGCTCATGGGGTATTCGGCTCGGGAAAACGGGGATTCTAGTCGTTTCGGCTCGATCGCTCGAACCAGATCAGGCTGGCCATGCGGCCGGTGCGGCCGTCGCGCCGGTAGGAAAAGAAGCGGCGGGAATCCTCGAAGGTGCAGGCGCCGCCGCCGTGGACCCGTTCGACGCCGATGGCCGCCAGGCGGATGCGGGCCAGCATGTAAATGTCGGCCAGCCACTTGCGCGGGCTCTCGTCCAGGGTGCCGGGCAGGGCCGGGCGGAAGGCGATGCCGGCCATGGGGTGGCGGGCGACGAAGGCTTCGCGCACTTCCGGCCCCACCTCGAAGCTGTCGGGGCCGATGGCCGGCCCCAGCCAGGCCAGGACGCGGCCGGGGTCCACGTCCATGGCCTTGACCGTTTCCTCCAGCACGCCAGAAGCCAGCCCGCGCCAGCCGGCGTGGGCGGCGGCGACCACGCTGCCGGCAGCGTCGCAGAACAGCACCGGCAGGCAGTCGGCGGTGAGCACGGCGCAGACCTGGCCGGGCTCGCGGGTGACGCAGGCGTCCGCCTCGGGCGTGATCCCCCCCCTTTGGAAAAGGGGGGAGGGGGGGGATTCGAGTGAGGGATTCCCATCGTCGCCGCGGGAATCCCCCCTGCCCCCCTTTTCCAAAGGGGGGAGCACCAATTCGAACACCCGCGTGCCATGCACCTGGTTCAACCACAGGGGCTCGGCGGGCAGCGACTCGCGCAGGATGCGACGGTTCTCCGCCACGGCGGCCGGCTCGTCTTCCACATGGCTGGCCGGGTTGAAACTGTCCCAGGGCGCCCGGCTGACGCCCCCGGCCCGGGTGGTCATCAGGGCCCGCACATGGGCGGGTGCCGGCCAGTCGGGGGTAATCCAGTCAGGATGCATCGCTCTGCTCCAGGGCTTGCAGGAGATCGGAAAAATCCGCGGGCGGCGGCGCTTCCCACTCCATGAACTCGCCGGTGACGGGATGGGCCAGGCCCAGGCGAACCGCGTGCAGGGCCTGGCGGTGGAACGGCAGCGTCGTGCCCGGGGTTCGGCCGCGATACACCGGATCGCCCAGGAGGGGGTGGCCCAGGTGCGTCAGGTGCACCCGGATCTGGTGCGTGCGCCCGGTGGCCAGGCGGCATTCCAGCCAGGCGGCGCGGGAAAACTGGCGCAGGACCTTCCAGTGGGTCAGTGCGGGCTTGGCGCCGGCGTGATCCTCGTCCAGCACCGCCATCTTGACCCGCTGGGTGGGATGGCGGCCAATGGGCGCGTCGATATCACCCTCGCTTTGCTTCATCACCCCCAGGACCACCGCCCAGTAGATCCGTTTCACGGTCCGGGCCTGGAGATCCCGCACCAGCCGGGTCTGGGCCTCCAGGGTCTTGGCCACCACCATGAGGCCGGACGTGTCCTTGTCCAGGCGGTGCACGATGCCGGCGCGGGGAAGGGAGGCCGCGCCGGGGACATGATGCAGCAGGGCGTTGAGCAGGGTCCCCTCCCAGTTGCCGGCGCCGGGATGGGTCACCAGGCCGGCGGGCTTGTCGACGACCAGGATGGCGTCATCCTCGTAAACGATCTCCAGGCCGATGGCCTCCGCGCGAAACGCCGTCTCTTCCGGCGGGGCCTCCGGCGTCACCTCCACCGCTTCGCCGCCCCATACCTTCTGCTTGCGGCTGGCGGCGGCGCCGGCAAGCCGCACGTGGCCGGACTCGATCCAGCCCTGCAGACGGCTGCGGGAATACTCCGGCAGGAGTTCCGCCAGGCTCTGGTCCAGGCGTTTGCCGGCATGG
>WBZT01000439.1_pt1 | contig 33881 bp, 22 predicted proteins | sample 5204241 | NCBI WGS metagenome assembly WBZT01 (sample SAMN12344358, study PRJNA552823) | activated sludge metagenome | biome: Activated sludge suspended growth; feature: Nitrification reactor; material: Wastewater; isolation source: activated sludge from nitrification reactor of wastewater... | reverse complement strand
TTAAACCGTATTGTTGCAATGGCCAAGTTCACCGGACATACCATTGATGTACATTTAGCTAAAGATGCCTTACGGGATTTGATAGCTGTCCGTGGCAGACAAATCACCATTGAAAATATCCAAAAAACGGTTGCGGATTACTACAAGATAAAAGTTGCAGACATGCATAGTAAAAAACGCAACCGTAATGTAGCCAGGCCTCGCCAAATCGCAATGTGCCTTGCCAGAGAGCTTACCAATCATAGCTTCCCGGAAATCGGCGAAGCGTTTGGAAATCGCCATCACACTACTGTAATGCATGCCTGTGAAGAAATTGAACAATTACGCTTGAATAATGCTACCCTTGCCAGAGACATCGGCTTCCTAACACAAGTGATTCGAGATTAACTGTTAAATGGTATGCAAAAGCTATAAAAAAACTGTGGATAAATTTCGATTAAATTACCAAATAACACTAAGTTTATTTTTACCCTCAAACTAAACACAAATAATGATGTATTTATCAACATACCATTGTTTAGTTTAACTTAATGATTTTATAGTTATATTTTTGTTATCCACAGATTATTGAAACATTATTGTTATTATTAGTTTTGTACTTATTATATTTATATTAATAGAGTCAACATTATGCAAATTAAAATAAACCGCGATATTTTGCTAAAACCATTAGGGCATGTAGCCAGTATTGTAGAACGTCGCCATACTTTGCCTATTCTTTCCAATTTATTATTGGAAACTTATAGTGATACATTCAAATTGACAGCAACAGATTTGGAAATGCAGATTTCACTGGCAATATCTGGTCAATTCAAAGATACATTCTCTACGACAGTGTCTGCCAAAAAGTTTTTGGACATTTGCAGATCTCTTCCAGATACATCTGAGATGGATTTGCAAACCAATGATAGTCGTATGATGGTAAAAGCGGGGAAGAGCCGGTTTAATTTACAAACCTTACCAGCTGCTGATTATCCATTGATGAGTAAAGCCACAGGCAACTTTACCCAGATACAAATTAGTCAGGGTGCCTTGAAAAAATGTTTGCGCCAAGTCGAATTTGCGATGGCAATGCAGGATATCCGCTATTACCTGAATGGGTTGCTACTGGAAATCAACGGAGACCACCTGAATTTCGTAGGTACGGATGGACATCGTCTGAGTTTTACCTCGCTGCAATTAGCCAATAGTTACGACAAAACCGAAGTTATTATTCCACGCAAAACAGTTATCGAACTGGTCAAGCTGCTGGAAGATAACGAAGAAGATGTTAATATCGAGGTAAGTAGTAGTCAGATTAATTTTAAATTTGGTGAGATTAATCTGATATCCAAAGTAATAGATGGCAAATTTCCTGATTACAATCGTGTGATTCCGCAAGGCCACCGCAACACCTTTACTCTAGATAGGCAACAGATTTTGATGGCCATGCAGCGCGCGTCGATTTTATCTAACGAGAAATATCGTGGTATTCGTCTGGATATTCAACCCAATAAATTACGTCTTGTTAGCACTAATACCGAGCAGGAAGAGGCAGAAGAAGAGTTGGATATCAATTATAGCGGTGACGCGATAGATGTTGGCTTTAATGTAACTTATCTCATTGATGTACTTAATAATATCCAGTATAGCGAGGTAACATTTGCGCTGGCAGATGCTAACAGTAGCTGCCTGATTACCAACCCGGCCGATGAGAGTTACAAATATGTTGTCATGCCTATGCGCATTTAATTAACGGATTCATTACTTAAGAAAAGATTATGGCAAAAGAAAACCCGACAGATTACGACTCATCCAGCATCAAGATTTTGGAAGGCTTGGATGCAGTACGTAAACGTCCAGGCATGTATATCGGCGATACGTCCGATGGCTCCGGCTTGCACCACATGGTGTTCGAGGTGCTGGACAACGCGATTGACGAGGCGTTGGCTGGTCATTGTGACGATATCAAGGTCATCATTCACCCTGATAATTCCATTAGTGTTTCTGATAATGGCCGCGGCATTCCGACCGACATCAAAGATGACGACAAGCACGAACCTAAACGTTCTGCCGCAGAGATTGTGATGACCGAACTGCATGCGGGCGGCAAGTTCGATCAGAACTCCTACAAGGTATCCGGTGGTTTGCATGGTGTAGGCGTATCTGTGGTCAATGCGCTGTCCGACTGGTTGCGCTTGAAAATCTATCGTAAAGGCCAAGTACACCAGATGGAATTCCGCCGCGGCGTGCCGGTTGCGCCTTTGGCGGTTACCGGTAAAACAGACAAAAAAGGTACCGAAGTCCACTTTTTGGCAGCGACAGAGACCTTCACCAATGTGGAATACCACTTCGAAATCCTCGCCAAACGCATACGCGAACTGTCTTTTCTTAACAACGGCGTCAAAATCGAGCTGATAGATCAACGCAATGGCAAGAGTGAGAACTTTGCCCATTCTGGCGGCGTAAAAGGCTTTGTGGAATACATGAACCGCAGCAAGTCCGTGCTGCATCCAAAAGTGTTCTACGCAATCGGCGAGAAAGACGGTATGACGGTGGAAGTGAGCATGCAATGGAACGACAGCTATTCCGAAAGTGTGCAATGTTTCACCAATAACATCCCGCAACGCGATGGCGGAACACACCTTACCGGCCTGCGCACCGCAATGACGCGTACCCTGAACCAGTATATCGAGCAGAACGAACTAGCCAAAAAAGCCAAAGTGGACACTAGCGGTGATGATATGCGCGAAGGCCTTACGTGTGTGCTTTCCGTCAAAGTGCCGGAGCCTAAGTTCTCCTCACAAACCAAGGACAAGCTCGTCTCCAGCGAAGTACAACCTGTGGTGCAGGAAGTGGTGGCACAAAAACTCACCGACTTTTTGGAAGAAAACCCAGCGGACGCCAAAATCATTTGCGGCAAAATTATTGAGGCCGCCCGTGCGCGCGAGGCCGCCCGCAAAGCGCGCGAGATGACCCGTCGTAAAGGCGTGATGGATACCATGGGTTTGCCAGGAAAACTGGCAGATTGTCAGGAAAAAGATCCAGCATTATGCGAGCTGTATCTTGTAGAGGGTGACTCTGCGGGTGGCTCTGCCAAACAAGGACGCGACCGCAAAAATCAGGCGATTTTGCCGCTCAAAGGCAAAATCCTGAATGTGGAAAAAGCCCGTTTCGACAAATTACTGGGTAGCCAGGAAATCGCCACACTCATTACCGCGCTGGGTACAGGTATCGGCAAAGACGACTTCAGCGCGGAAAAACTGCGCTATCACCGCATCATCATTATGACCGATGCGGACGTGGACGGTGCGCATATCCGCACCTTGCTGCTAACTTTCTTCTATCGCCAAATGACCGAGCTAGTGGAACGCGGTCATGTCTACATCGCCCAGCCGCCACTGTACAAGGTCAAGCAGGGTAGGGACGAGCGCTACTTAAAAGATCAGCAGGAACTGGATCAATACCTGTTGCAATCCGCGTTGCGCGATGCCTCGCTGGACACCCAAACCAGTGCGGGTGTGCTGACAGGCACCGCGTTGTCCGATATAGCCCAGCAAATGGTGCTTACCGAAGCGGTGATTCGCCGTATTTCCTCCCTTTATGACGAAAGCATACTACGGGCGGTACAAGAAATTGGTGAAATCAACCTCAGTAACGAACAGAATGCTAACCAAATCGCCGAAAAACTACGTGCGCAATTGGGCGGTGAAGCCAATCAGGTCAATGTGATGTTCGACCCTGAAGACAACACCTATCGTTTAGAAATCAATAAAATCGTACATGGCAACATTCAGGCCAGCGTGATTGACAGTGAATTCCTAGCTAGTGGCGATTATCGCCAAATCCAGAAAACATCTGCCATGTTGCAAGGCTTGCTGGGTAAAGGCGCAACCATCAAGCGCGGCGAGAAAGAACAGCTCATTACCACCGCCAAGCAAGCGTTGGATTGGCTGCTGGGCGAGGCCAAACACAACCTCAATATTCAGCGCTACAAAGGCCTGGGCGAAATGAACCCCGAACAGTTGTGGGAAACCACCATGGATCCATCAGTGCGTCGCTTGCTTAAAGTGCAGATTGACGACGCGATTGCCGCAGATGAAATCTTTACTACTCTGATGGGCGACAACGTCGAACCGCGCCGCGCATTCATCGAAGACAATGCGTTAGGCGTCAACAATCTGGATGTCTAATAAAATGTCGAATGCCATGATTAATGCAAACTCGTGCCAAGTTAGTGAAAACTAATGCCACAGATAATGCAAAATTTCGGTACTAAGTATTAAAAGAGGCCCAGACAGGGCCTTTTTTATTATGGTGAAAAGTTAATTTGAAACTTATTCAAATTTGAAACTTATTCATTTTTTTATGTTTAAAATCATATACTTGACTTTATTTTTGGATACGACTAATCTTGTATCTAATTAAATACTCAATCGAGTTTATCTATATGAGTCCGTTTGCAAATTTTTTACATACGTCACGTATGAAAAGAGGAGTACGCCAAGCAGAGTTGGCGGAAAGAATGGGTTACGAACAAACTTATATCTCAGCACTAGAAATGGGAAAAAAAGGCCCACCATCAGAAGACTTCGTTAATAGCTTAATAGAGGCTTTAGAATTAACAGACGAAGAATGCATTCAGTTATCAGAAACAATAGAAGCCTCGCAGCGCAAGCTAGTTTTAAATACTGAAGATCATCAAGAAGTATATTGGATGGTTAAAGAATTACGTGATAGGTTGCCCGAATTAACAACAACGCAAATCCAGCTGATACGTCAAATATTAAGCATCAAAGAAACGATGTTCCAAAGACCAATTGAAAGTATGCGTCAATTAAAAAGACGAAGAAATCAGGAGGTTAAAATGTAAAACGAGACAAACCTTTCGGCTTGCCTCGTTGAGCGAGCATTGTTAGATACTCTCATGTGGAAATGCAAGTATCTTCCTTAGCACACTCATCGTCAAGCCCCCACAAGCACTGAACCTGTAAAACTGGCTTTAAATAAGACCAGATTAGGTCTTTATTACGCCCAAAAACAGGTAATAACTAACAATCAAAATTGTTGGCGGGAAACTATTGCCAAAATTTATCTAAAAGGAATGACGATGTTCGATAACGCTTGGAACGGAAAATGGCAGGGTGGAAGTCCAGTAGGTGACCATCATGAGAGATCGAGAAAAATAGTAAGGCATACAGGAATTACGATTAGAGGCAAATTTCCCAGCAGAAAAAACGGGAGAATGGTGCACCACGAAAGCCTGCTTGAGTTAGACGCAATCTATCTGTTTGAAACATTCCACAGGATCAGAGAATACAGGGAGCAACCAGCAAGAATTAATTACTCACTGGACGATAAATCATGTCGTTACACGCCAGATTTTGAGGTATTACTTGATACAGGTGAGACAAAAATAATTGAGATAAAACCAAAAATCGTGCTGGAACAAAATGATATTAGTAAAAAGTTAGATCGAATAAAAGCTCAATATCAAAACAATGGATTAGATTTTATTGTAGTAACTGATAACGATATTCGGATTGAACCGCGGCTATCAAATTTAAAGTGGATTTACAGTCAATTACCTCATATTTGGCCGACAAATGAAGCTTTGCGAGTAGCAAACGAAAGTTTGAGTCGTCATTTTCCGATGCCATTGAGATTGGCAGCTAGTTTACTGACAAAAACCAATATCAACATATTTAGCCTGTTTGTATCAGGACACATATCAATCGATTTAGATATGCCAATCAATTCTGAAACCATTCTTGAACTAAGAAAGGAGTGGAAAAATGAAGACATTTGGTTTGCAGAAAAATATGGTTTTTAAGTGGACAGGACAGACATTTAAAATTGATCGAATAGATACGTTAAACCATCAGGTTTTAATTGAAAGAGTGGCTGATGGCGCGATAAGTATTCATGATGAAAAAAAGCTATTAAGTGAGTATATGCATGGCAGAATTGTCTTTGAAGACTTATCTAGCGTTGCAAATAATAATCCACCTCAAAGACCGCTTGTTGATCTACCTGAAAAAATTAAGCAAGCAGCGAAAAGAAGGAAACACTATCTATCAATAATTTATGAAGATGGAGATCCAATATTCACAACAGAGTATTTGGCGCCCCTGATTTTAAAAGCTGCGAAATTAATTAATGACACAAACGCACCTAGTGCCTCAACTGTGTATCGATGGCATCGGAAATATCTTCAATCAGAAGATACAAGATCGCTTATTCCTAGGACAGATTTAAGGGGAAGTAGATTAAAAAAACAACCTGAGAAATTGAATAAGCTGTTTATGAGTGTTGTTGAGAAAGCCTATGCAACATCAGTGCTAGTGACAGGTCAGGAAATTTATAGCAGGTTGCATTATGAAATAAATCTTTTAAATCAAACATTACTACCTTTTGAACAGTTGACGATTCCAAGTAAACGCACAGTTTATCGGATGATTAATGCCATATCGCCCTATGAAATGGCAGAAATAAAGTACGGCAAGGCTTCAGCTGAAAAGAAATTCAAATTATCTCTGGGTAAAACACAGACTGAAAACGTACTTGAGAGAGTAGAAGTAGATCACACGCCATTAGATATATTTTTAGTAGATGAAAAAAGTAAGTTACCGATAGGTAGGCCAACACTAACAGTAATTTTTGATCACTTTAGTCGAATGTTATTGGGTTATTACATTAGCTTCCAAAACCCTTCAACCGCCTCAGTTATGGGCGCGTTAAGGCATGCAATATTACCTAAAAATAATTCAAAGCCAATTTTTCCAGATTTGAAAATTGAGCATGAATGGCCCTGTTACGGCATTCCAGATGCCATGATTTTGGATAACGGCTTGGAATTTCACAGTAACGATTTAGAGAGTGTGGCATTTGATCTTGGAATCAGAATTCAATATTGCCCTAAGCACGAGCCACGATTTAAGGGGAGTGTCGAGCGGTACCTGAAAACAGTAAATTACACATTTGCAAGTCAGTTACCTGGGGCGAGTGCTGCAAGATTTCATTTGCGCGGCGAATACGATCCACTGATAAATGCGGTATTTACCTTAGGAGAATTTAATCATTTGTTTGAGAAGTGGGTTCTTGATGTTTATTCACAAACAATTCAGCGTGGAATTAAAACAACGCCATGGCAAAAGTGGCAGGATGGATTGAAATTGAGAGCACCCAGGCTACCAAAAAGCCCAAGTGAATTAAATACAAGGATTGGTAAAGTTGAAACTCGGAAATTAAGGCGTGATGGTATTAATCTAAAAGGGATTATCTACAACGACGAATCGTTATCTACATTAATCAGGCTACATGGAGAGGGGTTCAAAGTTCGTGTGCTTTATGATCCTCAAGATCTAGCTGAAATTCAGATATGGGGCCCAGATGCAGAGTCTCCTTTGACGGTATTAGCATTGGATCAAGCCTATGCAAGAGGGTTAACCGAACTACAGCATCAACTCATTCAGAAAAGTACAAGAGAAAGTGGACTAAAGGCGTTGAACAAAGAAGCGCTCAACAAGGCTAAAAGTGAAATGTCCAGACAGGTTGAGGAGCTACTAGAAAGCAGAAAACTTCGTAAACGTAGAAGAGGATCAGCCATAAGTGGTATCAACAGCACTAATCCAGTTCGTAGTAAATCAATTGAGAAGACCAGCATAGAAAACAAAATTAAACATCCAGTCATCACTACGATAGATAAAAATCCCTTGCCAGAAATTCTCCCTAGATTTCACTTAGAGATTAAAAGTAATCACTCTGGGAGGAAAGCAAAATGAAGACTGCAAGTATTTATCAGGCAATTAAAAATTTTGAAGAGGAATACATTCAATTTCCCCCATTTCAAAAAGCCTATAAAGCCATCGAGGAAAATATCGCTTTATACCGAGCTACGGGCATGGCGCAACACTTTCTAATTCTAGGCGAGAGTGGTGCAGGAAAAAGTAGTTTATGTCAGCTCATAGCGCAGCGTTATCCCAGACAAGAGTTACCAGAACGAGATGTGCTGCCAGTCTTAATCGTTACAGTGCCTGCAATAGTAAATCTATCAAGTTTAATAGATGAAATGCTAAAGGGCTTAGGCCACCCGTTACCAATTAAAGGATCAATATCCAATAAAACCTTATCGTTTATAACATTATGCAAGGCTTGCAGCGTTGAAATGATTTTGTTCGATGAAGCACAGCAACTTCATGATCGAGGGAAAGTAAAGTCTCACTATATGGTGGGCGATTGGATAAAAAGACTTATAGATGAGTTAAATATCCCTACAGTTTTTTTAGGTCTACCAAGGCTTGAGTCGTTACTTCAAGTGAATGAGCAACTGAGACGCAGGTTTTCAAAAAAACACTATTTGGCATTTGGTCAAAACCCAGATGATTCAGTACATAGTGAGTGCTTGCAACTATTTATTTCTCTAGGTGCATCGATGCCAATACGGTTGTCTTGTGGAGACTATGGCTGGGAGCAGTTTGGTGAGCGATTGTCATTCGCATGCGATGGGCGAGTAGCCTATATCAAAAAGATTATGTCTGCAGCATTAAGGTTTGCACTTGAGCTTAAGCTTGATGAAGTCACACCTGAAGATTTTGAGGTGATTTATAAAAATGAAATCTGGATAGGAGCTGAAAATCAATTAAATCCGTTTAATTCAAACTTTGTATTTAGACGTCTAGACAGAGGCGGTGAGCCTTTTGAGTCGGGCAGAATGAAATGACAATTATTAGAGATTTTATTGGTGAAGGAGCCTTACCGTTCTCAAAATACATGTTGCGGCCATCAATGATAGAAGGTGAGAGTCTATTGGGTTATGTAATTCGCTTCTGTATGGTGAATAGGGTACAGAGACAGTTTCTTTTAACACAGTTAATTCGGCTACTTTACATAGGGCACAAAGCAGAAGTAGAAGGCTACTTTGAACAAGTACAAGAACTGATTGGAGCACACAATAAACTGGATAAAAAGTGGTTGGTGAGCACTAGATACAAAATCTCAACTAGGCATCACAATGCAGGCGTATGGAAGCTGTTCTCTACAAACAATCTGAGATTTTGTCCTCAATGCCTACGTAAACACCAATACCATTTTCATTGTTGGACTATGCCATTATTTAATGTTTGTCCGATACACCAGACTCAATTGCTCACAACCTGTAGCCGCTGTGAGTCTAAACTCATTTGGCTTTATCTAAATGACGGATGGTTATGTAAATGTGGAATGTGTATTGAGCACATGGCCGTGAAAAAGTCACCTAGCTGGCAGCTTAGGCTATCTCACGTGATCATTGGCGCATCAGATATTGATATACCAGAGGTATATAAAACGCAATATGACCAAATTGACCTCACAGAAAGCTATTCATTAGTTGATATTTACACCGCAATACACTGGGCGGCGTTACTCAGACACACCATAAAGCAGGGCTGGTTCTCGATGCGCGATGTTTCAGAACAACCGCCAATGGATAAAACAAATTACTCAAGAGTAGGTGCATGGGAGATAAACCTAATTTTTAACAGAGATGCTCAATACCTAAAGCTAAGCCGCTTATTTAAATTTCGGACACGCAGAAAACCGCATGTTGAGATGATTATTTCAATACATCGAATGTTTGGAGACATCGAGCAAATAATGATGAAAATAGGGCAATCAGAAAGTCCATTTAGCAGAGGATTAGCAAACGAATTTTGCAAGCTGAAGACACAATACAAAATCCCATCTTTATTTGAAGAGTTGAATGACTATTTTGAGGGTTTAACGGATGAAGATCGATCCAAATACCTCAAAAAATAATCATAACTGTGGCAATACATTGGGCTACCGACTATTGGTCAGATCAGCACCAATAGAGGGAGAAGCAGGGTATGGTTATACCCAGCGAGTAGCATTGGAAAACGGTTATGCCAACGCTCGAGAGTTATGCTCAGCGGTTTTAGCTCAATCAGCGGCAGAGCCTTGGGAGCAATTATTATTAAGACTAAATGCTATAGATTCAGAGACAGATCAATTGTTGGGCCCACTCCCAAATTATTGGGGCATCCGTGATCATTCATTATCCATTGCATTACCTGAATACAACCAAAAATGGTTACGTTGGTGCCCATTATGTTTGCAAGAAAAAAGCTATGTTCGTCATGCATGGACAATCAAACTTTGTACTTGTTGTATAAAACATCAGTGCAAACTCTTAGAGACTTGTGAGCGATGTGGAAGTAAGCAGGATTTAGCTCATTCAAATTTAGTACATTGTGCAAATTGTGGCCATAGCCTCTCAAAAGCATCATTTGCTTTTGAAGATTTAGAGATACTCAATCTACATCAATTAATATTTAATTCATCACATACCAGTAACACGGTAAAGATTCCAAGGCTAGCTTTATCCGACTGGCTTCGATTAATACGCTATCTAGGACAGTTCAATGAATATCAGCAGCCTAAGCGTCCTGGACAAATATCGAGTTTGCATGAGTTAGTCGAAGCCCAAAGGTGTGTAGGAAATGCTGCAAAGCTCTTGTTTGATTGGCCTATAAACTTTGTTGCTTTGCTTCATGCAATACAGTCACAACAAGAAACTAAGCCAAGTATCCGAAATAGTTTTGGATCAATTTATCACGTCATATATTTTAATTTAAAAGAATCGAGCTTTCAGTTTCTGCGGGATGCATTTGAGGATTATTTAAAGAGTCATTGGTGGGGACATATTTGTAAAAGAAACAGAGGATTTCAAACAAAGACACGAGCCGAACATCCTAAATTAACAATTGCTCAAGCTGCAAAGAAATCCGCAATTAAGCCGAGTCTGATTAAACAATTATCTTTACTCGGATTTCTCGAAGTAGCTAGAGCTGATTTAGCATCTGGCAGAACCATACGCGCTATAAATGAAAATGACTTACCTGAGGTTGCAAAGCTTGTTTCCAACTCAAAAACTCTGGGAGAAGCTGCTAAATACTTATCAATTTCTGAATCCAGACTAAGGTTTCTAGCGCAAGCAAACGTGATTACACCACTTATCTCAAAACCCGAACTGTCTGCAGCAAATTGGTTATTTACTGAACATCAACTACAACAGTTATTTTTCAAATGTCAGTCTGGCACGAGTAATCAGTTAGTTTCATTTGTTCAAGTGATGAAAAACTGGCGATTAAACAGACAAGAGTTCCTATCTTTAGTGAGGGCGATTATTAATAGTGAGCTTAGCGTATACGGTTATTGGAATGAATCAATCCCAATAGGTTTAATCAGCTTTGACCGTGTGGAGCTCAAGCCGTGGCTGAGTAATTACAAAGTAGCCAACAGCAATAAATTTTCGATAAACAAAGCAGCTGAAATACTAGATATAAAGCAGGAGGTAGCTTATCAGCTAGTCAGAAATGGACTGCTGACTTCAGTTAGTAATAGCAATAACACGAAAAGCATTCCCAAAGATGCACTCATCATATTTGAAAAAAATTACATATCCTTGGCTAAGCTTAAATCCAGAACAGATTGGAAGGAAAAACTTTCATTCATGGTTAAAACCATAGCTCCAGTTTCTGGCCCCTCAATTGACGGTGGAAGGCAGTATTTTTTTAAAAAGGCGGACTTCGACGTTGATTTAGAGACAAACACTTAAATATCAGCATTTAGGACTAGATAATGAAAAATACCTATCAAGAGAGTTTAAGAAAACATGCAAAAATGAATCATCGAAACGAACGAGGATCAGTATTCACTAATGGCTTATTGATAAAACACAGTTATGAATCTGCAAACAAAACTAATTTATCGTGGTGGGATGACGTAGATTTTATTTTGAATAACTACCGAGTGTCTGTTGAGTGGATTCATCCAAGACAAGATTACTTAGATCACGTCGAAAGTGAAGTACATAAAGGTTTGGAGCAGCTGAATATTGATTTTCTCGATAGCATTGTTACTTCCACAACCTATCGGAAGCTTGGAAAGTCTAGAAAAAAAGTTTTATTACGCAAAGTGGATTATTCAAAAAAACTAGATGCTTACAATGAAGCATATGAAGCCACTTTTGAAAAAATATCATGCTCTAGTGAATATAAAGCCAAGCCATTTATAAAAACTCATTGGAAAAAATATGCTTATGTTGTAAGTATTTGTGCACCAATAGAAATATTGCAGATTCATGATTTGGTATTGCTCGTTAGATTAGTTAAATGCTTAATACAGCAACAAACGTCACTTGGAGCTGAGTTTTCAGACTACACTTACTCAAGCAAAAATTTTTTGGATGAGAAAAATGACATGAAAACTCTAAGTGGAGTGAGAGTATTGAATTTTAAATAGGGAATACCTTGCCCCATCTTCATGACATGTAGATGGAAATCATGACTCATAAGCACTACCAGTGAGCAGTAGTGAGAATATTTCTGGCTTTGATGCCGTTAACTCCGCCCCTGTGACGCTATATCGGTGTGGCTCAGAATAAGGAATTGCCAACACATGTTTATCATCGTTGCTTTGAGGTTTCATGTTAAAACAAGCCAGTCCTACCCCCAATGTCATCAACTTGCTTGATAAGGGAGTCACCACCATCCTGCAGCCGCCTAATAACTCAAAGCTCTTGCGATAGCGTTCCATGGCTTTAAACATCTGGCGATAGGTTTCGAAAGGGTGTGCTTCATGGGTGTACATGACATTAGTAGTCGCAACACCCATTCTTTCAAAAAGCGTTTCACGATATTCCAGGATTAAATTGTCAGCTCTTCTAGGGTTTTTAGAAGGATGAGGCAATACAGGGCATACCTCAGCGCTTCCCTGTACCTTCTCTGAAATGATTTTCTCTAATTGACCCGATCTGTTCTCACCCAAAATAGGAAACCACACAAAGGGCCAATCCTTGGTGCTTTCCAGATTCAACGCACTTGAGAACCCATAAATATTAATAAACTCGTTACTAGGATCCTCAGACTTAATCAAACTATCCAAGTTAGGATCTTCACCTACAAGTACCTGGAAGTTTATCCCCTCAGCATACAAGGCATCTGGTTTAGTCTTATCTGGGATTAATTTGCCTAATATGCCCATTAACAGGCTGAGATAGATCACTCTGGGAAGTGAGCTGACATCCAGAATGATGTCAGTGTATTGGTCAATTTGAGAAAGGACATTGCGAACACCGGCGGTGAGCATTTGAGATGCTGTTACATCATTGTCATCATCCTCATCGTCCAGAGCTTCAGGCATTCCGATGGATAGTCTGGAAATACTACCAATTGAGCCGAACAACGCTTCAAGCTTTTCGCCGTTCACTTTAGTTTGCTCAACCAGCTCTTCACTGAGCTCATAGCCCTTAACTTCAATCAGTAATAATTTGGCAACTTCAGCTTGACTTCCCACATCCTTTAAAGTGGAAAGGAATTTCTCCATCACCTTGATCACTCTGACATCAAAACCTTGTCCCGCAATGTATAAGAGTTTAGGTTTTCTTTTACGGAACAATGAATCCCACAACTCAGGAACCTCATTACCCCGTCTATACACATACTGCTGCCAAATCATATCGGTCATAATTCAAGGCTACTGCTAGTTTGTTTTCTACTTTTTTGCGCCCACTCGATCAACTGATTGACTTTTACATCCTGCCAACCGCCAGTCGCTAAGGGTAATCCATAATGTACGCAAAGTGTTCTGTTCAGGTAGAAAACCTGGCCACCTTCTCTCCCTGTAGTTGCTGAGCTTGGTTTGATAAACAACAGATTATCAGCGACACATTCCGTTAAGACTTTTCTGATCATTTTCATCTGATTTACTGCGCCCCCTTGCGGCCTCATCAGCGAAGCCAGTTCAGTTTCCGAGAGGCGTATACCTGTGACACCAGGGGCATAGGGGGCATTAGGCAATAAAGTTTTTTCTTTGCAGAAACTGCCTATGGAATCTATCAAGCATTGGGCACGGGTACCTTCTGCATGTGATCGTGGAATAAACTCACGCTTTTTCTTAGCCACTTCTACAAACAACTTTTGTTGCTCAGTCACGGTCAGCATAGGGTCAGCTCTTCTGAGCATCTGATTTGCTTCTATACCATCATAGAGTTTTGAAGCCAGCCCTAACAGTTCCTCGATATTGTTAGTTGCCAAGGAACACAATGTGTCCAAACCAAAGTAATATGGTAAATTGGAGTCATGATGGGCAAACAGATCCGCAGCACCCTGAAGTGCTGAACTATCTCGCTCTTCAATTTCCTCTGCTGCCAATGGCATGAGTGAAAGCTGACGGCCATTCTCGTTTCTGGAAATTAAGATACGGGTTGTATACAGCGAGTGAATATCATCCAGCACTGGTGTGTTCTTGCCAAATACACTTTCTGCCTGCTCAATCCACTCTGCATACTGGTCAACATTATTGATTTTTGTGACAGCCTTTTTGAAACTCTCCTTTGCTTTGTTAAATGACTCTTTTATATCCTTGAGCGGGATGCTGCTCTCAATGAATTGCTCAAACCTAGCACCTGGAAATAACGTTTGGGTTTCAAATCTTCGCTCCAATACATTTTTGGCAAATGATGGAAAACCATTACGGCCTTTTAAGAGTGAATCAATGGTATTGATGTTAACGTCTCTGCCTTCCCTAGCCCCTGCGGAGAGAACTTCTGTATCGTTTAATGCCGAAGTGCGTTGTGCAAGCCATATCGGCTCCTTGGGACGCATGTCCACCAACTCTTTAATCAGTAAATCACGTTGTTTGCGGCGCAAAGCTTGCAAGTCATCGACCATCAGCAGGCGGCGCGGCATTAACTCAACGCCATCTTGAACAAACTTCACCCCATGTAGCCAAAGCACGCCTTCAAATCGCACATGCGAAGGCATTTTGCCGCTGGTATCAGAGTCATTCAAAGCGTCCAGATGCGAGTAAACTTCTCTTTCACATCTTTCTGCCCATTCTGCTAACACGACAGCTGAACTCTCTTTAGGGATGGCAGATAGCTCCTGTAATTCCCCAGGATATTCGAGAGTAATGGGGAGTTGATCAATTGAGTTGACCTTCAATACTGTCATCAGGCTTCTCAAAGCCCTCAATACAATACGGCAATTCATGAGTGCCCTGAAAAGACCATCATGCTGAATAGCGACATCGGAAGGTAAGTCAGCATAGCCACTCAAACAGGTGAGCTGTACGCCAAGCAATTTAGGACCTTCATCAGCATCCAGCACGCCTAAATCAATTAATACTTTAGCAGACTCTTTCATGTCTGGAATCTCTTTCGATTTCCAGAAGGATTTAAGAACAGAGGGGGTGAATGCCCGGCAAAGAGTTGTTTTACCGCCGCCAGGAGGACTGACAAATATGTGTACTCCGCCTTTAAATACGTCCTCGGTCAGATTCTCTAAAATTTTAGGCGAAAAAATGCGTACAAAAGCATCGTCAGATGCAGTACGTTCGGTTGCTCTTTCTTTAAATGGATTACTCAATGCAGCCATTAAAACTCTCTGTGACGACTTGCTCTAGGGAACAACCCCTGAAACTTCTCAGAGGTCTCAGGTCCCCAGAGCATATAAACTGAATTGTTTGGGGTATTGTGTGACAAAACGATGGGCAATGCGCAATTGGCGAAGCCATATTTTGCAGTAGTCGTTCCGCCCACTTCAATATTTTTATCGAAGAAGTCGTGGTCATAGTATTTTTCTTCAGCCAACAAATCATGAAACTCAGCATTTTCAGCTGAAAGCATAGATGTGCTTTCTTCAATGATGTGCAGGACTTTAATTTTGAGCGGTTTATATCCGTTTTCAGATGTAAACCGATCAGACCAATATTCTATGTGATTTAGCGCTTGTCTAGTAGCAATATACAAGAGCAGGAATACCTCATAATGATTGGTATCTATAAGGTCCCCTCGGGTAAGGCGTTCATAGATTTTCTTGATCTTGCCTTTGAACTTGTTGTTTGCAAATCGAATATAAGTATTTCCACTGCCTGAGAAATCATCAAGTAACCATATCAAGTTGAACATTGGCTTACTGTTAGGGAAGCCATTTTTATTCAATGCTCCCTTTAATTCTTCTACCATATCTTCCGCCTTTTCCTTACTCAGCTCATAGGCCTGCCAGATCTGTTCGTTGCCAATTTTCCCCTCGCTAGAACGCCGAACTTCGTTAGTACGAGCACCATCACTCAAGCCAAGGTACAGACTCTTCAAGCCCAATTCCATAAATCTTGGAGATTTGGAAATTTTAGTAATTTGGAAATCAGGAGTGCCAGTTTCTTCTGCGACTAACCGAACACGCTCTGGTACTATCCAGTCTGGATATGAGGTTTGAACTAGATGGGAGAACTCTTCATCCGACACAAAAACGAGTTTAGTTCTCACCAGATTCAGGGCTTTTTGCCTGTCTTGTGGCTCGAACTGAGCAAGCCATAGCGCCAGGCTCTCTACAAATCTCTGACCTGGCCCAAAACGTTGGTAGAAATCGTATTTTTGATTTGCGAGCAATAATAATTCAGGCACATGGGTTAAATAATCATCCTGATTATCCCATCCCATGACTTTGACCAATAACGAACGCGCATTAATGTCTTTCATATTTATTGCTTTTTTAAGTTGATTTTATATGTCGATTCTAAAAGCTTTGTTCTCAATTCTCATATGTTCTAAATACCAAAGGGTAGCATCTACATAACGCTTATGATCTGGCGCAAATTTCCAGCCACGATCCATCCTCCTAGATGGAGTATCAACACTCAGCGAATATCGATGCTCCAGCAATGAAGCATCATTCCCAGGCCAAGCCCCTTGATCTCCCATTGTTAAGATTTTATATGGTTCTATTTTATTTTGCTGGATTATGTCAGCAACTAATAACGACTTATTCACTTTCTCTTCAAGCACATCAATTGAGTGCTTGCTTCTCACCATGCGGTACAGGTCAAGTCCTGCTTCCCGCAATGCATCTGCCAGTACAAACCACATGGGTTCCGTAGCAATCCCTTCACGGAACCGAACGCTGACCTGGTAGGGTGGAGTTGGACGAATATCAACAATTGGCGCCCCCAAGGCTTGCAGGCGTCTCACAATCCTTGTGACATGGCTGATGAACTCACTGGTGTCCCCTTTACTTGTTAAGTCTCCATTCAGTGTTGTTCTGTATCCACCGTTGTATAACCCGAGATGAATTCTAGACCAAAGAGCTTCAGGGATTACTTGCTTGAGTGCCTCTTGCATGGAGCCACCACGGCCAGAAGCGACTCCGACAACGATGCCGGCTTCCACTAATTTAATGATGTGGTCAGCAATCTCTTTCGCTGGCGCGACCTCTTTGCGTTGTGACGGGCATAGCGTGCCATCGTAGTCGAATATGATGGCCTTGAAATGCTGTTGCAGCATGTCATCGCGTGCTGCTTCCATTGCCCGAGTGATAGTGACACGTTGTGACTTAGCAGGCCAATGGGCACCTAAGACCTCTGCTTTGGAATGCATCCCGAAATTGTTTTCATCATTCGGCCTGCCAACGAGAGTGCTCACATCTGCGTAGTACAGATCCCTTCCAAACTGCTTTACTTCTGGCTTTGCCGGGTCTTTTCCCAGCAACTTGGCAATGACTGATACCAGGTACATGCCTGACACAATGCCTTTAACCAAATCCACAGGTGCCGACCCTCCGACATTCACTGCCAGGCAACTCTCTGGTTTAGGAATCAAGGATGTGGTGTGTTGCCACAAGTTTTCCAAAGAAGGATCAATCAGTGCCAGAATCACGCAGTCATCTGGTCGATCCGCTAACCATAAGTGACGCCCATGCGCAAAGGATCTGAGATCCGCTAGCTGGCAATGTAGAAGTGCTGCTTCGGCTAATTTTGATTCCAGATCAGCTGCGACTGCCTTCAATATCGGGGAATACGTGACAAATACTGCGCCTGCCTTGATTGCTTGGTCTGCGAAACCCTCAATACTGGCAGCCCAGTCCTGAATACTCTTGTCGCCTATTTTGAGTTCATCGAACGACTCAGGAAATGGTGAGAGTACGCCATCTAACTCACTGTAGGCACGTGCAATCAGTATGGCGTCATAAAGTAGGCTGTTGGTGGCAAGATAGCCATCCTTGTATGGCAAGGCAAAAACATGGCTTTTGACTTCGTATAGCTCTTCGGCTTTCTGAACTAAAGGGCAGTTTTCGCGGTTTACCAGCACATGTACGGTTCTGGCACTTTGCCGACGTGCTCTTTCCAACGCTTCACAGATATCTGGGTTTTTACCTTCTGCTGATATCAGGAATACAGGACTTGCTGAAGCTAGATTGGGATTGCAAATGAGTTCAAGTGGTGTAGATGGCCTGGATACGCGGCCTGTATACGCTTCATGAAGGCTACATAATAGTGATGCAACCGTATATGATCCACCAGAACCGACACCGATGATGCTGGACTCGCTTACACCTGCAATGGCTAATTTCAAGTCCTCAATGTTGGATGACAGTGCATGGGTGTAAGTGTCACGAAGTTTGTTGAGTTCTTCTTCGTAGTAGTTCGGCGTCATTCATTTCCTTAGTGAAGCTTATACAGCTGCATATTGCGGCTCATGGAGCTCTGCAATGGTAGTAGCAGTTTGTTGTGTTTGGTCTGGCGCATTTGTCGTATTTTCAGCACGTAGTTTATCCCTAAGTTCCATCAAAAGCACGCCGAGCATATTTTTACCTTTGCCGTTTACTTCGCCCCAAAGTCTATTCACCGCATTATCTACGGTCGCTGCTTCTACCAATCTTTTATTACCGGTTGAAAGCAACAGTTCCTTTAAATTAGGATGTTGGGTAAATTTGGCATATAACACACCCCTCATCCGGTCAAACTTGGTTTTCGACCAGTCTGGATGCACATCCCATACATACAGTCCATGGGCAGCCATTGCCACCAACGCAGGACTTGGAGCTGCCAATAACCACTCTCGCACTTCCTGCTTCCTGGCTTTACCAGCTTGATATGCATGCTCAGAAGTTGGGAAAATGATGCCTTCAAACATAACTGCACATCTGTACAAATTACTCAGAGGTCCATAAGGCTTTTCATTAGAACGGTAAAAGTGAATTTCGTCTCGTTCGGTTTGCGGCCTAGCTTCAACTACCTCATTTTGAGATACAGCATCACTTTGCTTTTTCTGTTTCATTTTTCCTCACTCCTGCCTATTTGGCTATCAGGTTCAATCCCATGTAGCTTTCCGTAATCGAGTACCAATACTTCTATCAAGTTCGACAGACTTCTACGCTGCATGCGCGCTGCCCGCTCTGCAACGTCCTTCACTCGTGGCTCCATGCGTAATGACACGCTAGCTGTCTTTAATTTTGCTTTGGGTTTTCGCATTTTCATAGTATGCAATAATGTATTGTTATTTACAATACAAATAAATGTAATTGTACATAATATGTATATACATATTATGTATACAAATGCAGAAATTTGTTAGATTCGTTTGGTTGGTAATCACCCACCATTGCCCTAGATGGCAATCCGTAGCCGAGCGATATCAGAGTGATTCATGATCAGTGAGTATTTGAATACATTGAATGTTTTACAATCGTAAACGTGGTCATGGCTATCTTAACCAGATGAACACGATGGCATTTGAAGCGTTACAAACTGGAACTACTTGAGTGTCTAGGGAAGCGGGTGATTACCATGTTGAGTTTTAACTTAATATTCTTGCAATTGATTTTTCTTTAATATTCTGTAGCATTATCACTAATACTAAAAATAATTTGATTGGGTAGTTTATAGATATTTTTATGGTGATTTCTTTAAAAAATTGAAGTGGTAATCACCCACTCTGCTAGAAACATAATAACTGTCTCAAATGAAGATTTAGATGTTGCACACATAGCTAGCCTAACTGAACTTTAGGCTTACAAGGGGGGGGATATGCATTTATTGATTCTTGCTTACCTAGTGGTGTTAATAATATTTCTTGCATCGTATAGTCCACCACGGGATTACACAGTTAAGTTTTCCAATGGCAATCCGCCTGTCATCGCTTGGATTAACAGCCCATCAAGCGATGCAACTGAAAAAGTTAGAACAGTAAAATTACCCGATAGCACCTACACAATACCGCCAGAAATGGCAGGGCATTTTGTGTTGGTGTACGACTGGGTGCTTGATCTCACAACACCAACAGAAAATTCCCAAATTACAATCCCTTCAAAATTCCCAACAGATTTCGCCAGCATTCCCAAAGCTCTCCATTCATTTATCTCACCACTCACTAATAAAGTCTATGCCTCGATAGTGCATGACTACCTATACAGAAACCCGATAGATATAAAAGCTCGTGCCTTAACCAAAAGCCAAGTTGACCAAATTTTTTACTGGGGCATGAGATTTCGTGGTGTGACCCGACCCACTGCAGGGCTGATGTACTGGGCTGTGAGGTTGTTTGGTGGATCGAGTTATATCAGGAGTTGACTAGGGTTCTGAGTAGGTATGGATTTAATTGCGCAAGTTCGTCAAATTCAAAAGGAATAAAAAATGACTAGCGAACAATATACAGTTGAAATGCCTGATGGTGGAACCGTTAAAGTTGATATTTCATCAAATAAATACAAATTAGATAAAGATTATTTCAATTTAAAAAATCCAGATACTTTAATCCCTCTGGGATCATTTTATATAGAGACAACTAGTCATTCATCTCTGACTATTGGAGCTCCAGATAGAGAAGATAAGAATTATGATTTAGATTTTAATCAAGAAGACAACCCAAAGTCTGGATTTTTTCTTGAACACTTAAATTTTAAAAGCAATAAATCTAAAGAAATTCAATTTAATAAAGCGAATTTTGGAGTCATAAATCGTGATAGTAGTCTATGGTGTGTATTTATTCCAATTTATGGAAATAATGACAACTCAATAAGCGATCAGAGTATCGAGGTCGCAAAGGATTTATTTCTAAAAATCAATAATAAAAAGAAACAAACCATAGCCCCGCAGGTTTTTGTTAGCAAGCTCGATCAAGACAAAAAGAAAAACGTGGACTGGTTTTGCTTTTTACAATGGGAGTCGAATTACTTAAATAAAGGTAACACTTTAAATCTTTTCAAAGATTATTTTAAAGACTATTTCGGCAACTCCACACTATGCCATCAGATGTTCCCAGAACATGGCGCAAGTCCATTTAATCACTTACCATCTATTACTGGCTTAGAAAATACATTTCCAATTAGTTGTTTTAAGTTTCCCAAACAGGGTTCGAATACACAGCTGAAACCAGCATTTTGTTCAATATTATTAGGGGGAAATATTAAAGATATATCATTTGATGTGTCACTTAAATCAACTTCAGATCAAAACAAAAATAAAATAGAGCTGTTTAAAGCAAAAGCAGATTTATTAATTCCCAATGATGATTGGGTATACAAAAACAAAAGCGATACTACTTTAAAAGTTAAAAATCTACCCCAGTTTTTTAAATGCGTGGATTTAATTGAGTCGCAACAGAAATCCGGTGGGGGGTCATTTGTATTTGAATTAAAATTTTCGAGTACAGAATTATTAAACGAATATACATTTGTGAATGGTGCTATTGAGTTTAAAAAAAACAATACAACTACAGAAACTTCACCAACTTCAATTGCTTCGTTAACTTTCAAAGTCTCCGGAATTTGGGATCATGACACAATAAACCTTTCTCCCAGTTTTGAGTTAGAAAATCTTCCATGCACATTTTCATACTCACCTCTCACCGATTTAGCCGCTCAAAACAATAACGCGATTTTTGATACCAATAGCCTCCAAGAAGATGAACTGCATCGAGAAGGTGGCGTGGTGCTCGGTGAATTCACACCAATTAACGAAAATAGCAAAGAAAATAAAGAACAATCAAGCCAAGCTACCACTCTTAATATCCGTATAAAAACGCAAAAAAATAGAAATGCGATTGTTGAGTGGTCGATTAAGGGCAAACAAAAGTCAGACCCAACAAAAAAACCAAAGGCATTGTGTTTTCAGGCCAAGCCATTTTCTGTAGCGCAAATTGAACTGCCAGACCATGAAGCGGAGGGTGGAGAGCAAATTGCCTTTTGGCGTAGCGATGACCCCGAAGGCCCACAATGGCGAGTTGCAGATTCTGAAATGACAATTCACCTGCCTCCGCAAGCAGTGGGTGAAGAAATGGAAAGAGGAAATAGATTCTGGCCAAAAAATAATGAGCAGCCACCAAAGTCAGAGCCCTATATAAAACCCGAAAAACCAGTTAGGTATCGCTTCTCACCACCCACAACTCTCACCGTAATGCCTGGCACAAAAGTGCGCCGTTACAATGCAGTGCCCAACAACCTGCAATCTGTATTAAAAGAAGCTGTTGTCAAAAGTTTTGATACTGAAATTGTTTACCCGATTAATACAAAATTTGAGGTGAACTCTGAAGGTTTACCTCATATTCGTATATCTGAAACGGCTTTTTTTACAGGAAAGCCAACTGAAAATTTACCTGTTTATCCTGCTGAAAATGAGCTACGAAGCTTTTATCAAGATGTTTTGGCGGATGAAATTGGGGAATATACCTATCATAGTAAAGATAAAAAAATAACATCAATAGAAAATAATCCGAAGTTATCTGAACTGTTTAAAGAATCATACAAGTCAACACGACTTGCTCATAGCGCGGTAAGAGCGAACTGGGCATCTCGAATTGCGCAATATCATTTATATGACCCATATCGCGCCGATGGCAAGCTGATGTTGTCGCAAGGGTTGACTTTTAAGATTAGAAGCACAAAGGAAGATGCGCCACCATTATTAAGCCCATTACCCAATGGTGTTGAACTAGAGCAAGAGGATTTAGAACGTTTACAAGCATATCTCAATAAAAATGGAAGTGGTCAGCATGATTTTTTAAAAGAAAAAGAAGACATTGAGAGGCTTGGAGCTTTACGTGCAGGTGTTATCTACACAATGGAGTTTCCATCTGTTTTATACTCTGTACTTACTAGTAATGATGCCACATCAACCGAAGGCATTATTGAAGAGCTGTCATTTACACCGCTTGGTGCAAACGGTTATATCTCAGTTGAGTTTGATGAAGGCCGCACCATTTTTAAAGCTAGAGTGCATCATGGTCAAATAAGCCGTCTTGAAAATATCCGCATCGGTCGTTTAGGTGTGCTGTGGAATAAAGCAAGACATGTGATTGTTTATGAGAGAACTACAGTCCCCAGTGAGCAGTTTAAAGGTGAGCAATCTTCAGAATTTGATGGCTGGCCAATTATTCGTAAAACGGAAGAGTATATTGAGCCGATAGAAATCAAAAGAAAATTTGATACAGAGCCCAGTAAAGAAATCAACGCTTGTGGTTTTATTGAATCAAGCGAGTTTATTTCCCAAAAAATTTATGTGAATAGCGCTTGGGGTAAAAACTACGAACATGGTTATGAGATTCCACTTTGGAAGTCAGATGAAACCAATAGCGTTTATGTAAAACCTTCTTTAGCGCTTAATGCCCACGCTGGCATTGATGAAACAACCAGACAGTTATTGGATGAACCCCAATACCTCTATTTTTATAGTAATACACAAGCAGGTACAGGCAAAGACTCTAATAACTGGCAAGCGCAAGTTGAAATAGATTTACCCAGCGGTTTGTGCCGATTGCCAGTGATTACTGGGGCACATCTTAAGGGAGATTCACAAAAAATTATTAGCACCAAGGAGATGCCACAGCCTAATACATCGGTAGCAGCCAGAAGGCCACGTTTTGATTTAGCTGTTAAAAGCGCAGGCCCAGTGAACCTTCAACATAAGCGTGGCGAAACGCAAATGCTGGCGGCAATGCAAGTGATTTCGATGGCAAGAACGGGAGAGAGCAAGGCAACTATTAATGAGGATTTCTTTAATAAAATTTCTCTGCTTAGAAGCAGTCTTGAGGATGCTACTCTTAAAAACCTTCATGAATCTACAATCTTACAGGAAATAAGCAACTTAACGAATACTGCTCTGGAATTATTAAAGCAAGGCCAAGGCTGCAATTATATTTCAGATTATTTATCGAAAGAAAAAGTAGTTGTTATTGATAAATTAAAATCAAACCTAGACTCTGGCTTAGAGCAATTCAAAAAATTAGAACTTCCAAAAATTACCGCTGATTTTATTAAAAACCTACTAGGAATAAAAGTTAATTACCCATCCGGTTTTATAGCGATTCAATTTAAAAAGTATTTCAAAGATGCAGATGACTATTTATCGCAAGCAAGCAGTTCAACTGATAGCCAACTTAAAGCCGAAGTTCAAAATGCTTTAAAACCAATCTTAGAATTATTCAAATCAGTTAAAGCGGATATAAATAAGAACATTGGTTATCTAGAGTCTTTGCAAACAAGTTATGAATTACCAAACATTAAATGTGATGTAGACATTAATCAGTTTAAGGATAGTCTAAAAGAACTTATAGATAATTCTATTCAGACTAAAGAGAAATTTAACAAGTTAATTGGCAGATATGCTTACATTGATTTCCTTGTAGGCTTGATTACTAGCCAGCTAAATTGGCTGACTACGATATGTAATAGCTTATTAGATAACGCAAATGAAATAAGTGATGATCTGAAAAGAGTTGTCGATGAAATTAACAAAAACATTAGTACTATAAACGACTTAAAGTCGTCTAGTTTGGATGCACTAATAATAAAATTAAAAGGGGTGGTCTGCGAAATTAAGGCCAAAGAAGATGAACTTGAATATTATTCCAAATTAGAAGTTGGAAAAATAAAGGAAGAAATTACAGAGTTAATTGAGCTGATTAAAAAGGAGTTGGACAAAACTGATTCAATGCTGGAGCAAGAAGCAAATAATGTGCAGCAGGAATTTAATGTTTTAATTGATAATTTGGCTAATGAACTTGAAGGTAAATGGATAACAGCAGAAGAAACATTCAATGGCAGTCTAGTTGAGATAGCGGGCAATCTTAACAAAGTAGGTTCAAGTTGGATAAATAAACTTGAAAAGGCTTTAGATGCATGCGTTGATGAAATTAATAAGGATTGTACATACGCCGCAGAGAAAATTAACGAACTTGAAAAAAAAGCCAAAGAGTTTGTCGATGAGTCTAAAAAAGAAATTTCTGACTACGTTCAATCCATTGCAGACAGTGTGATTGACAGAAACACCCAACAAAAAATCCAAGAGCTATCAAAAAATTACGAAGCAAAAGCAGAGTCTGGCATTAAACTTTTTAAAGCCATCGGTGATCTCCCCAAATTACCATCTCTTGATTTTAATGCACTTGCTGCTGAATATGTGTTTGGTGATGTTGATAAATTTATCGAAACATCGCCTTATGCAGTTAAGCTAAAAGAGATTGATTCAGCACTTAACGGCTTAGGTATCACGCTCCCATCTTCCCAATTACTCGATCAAATTGTTCCAAGTAGCCTAAACGGTTTAAATTTCCGCGATGTATTTAACAACATGGGCGGAATGGATTTTAAACACTTATTTGATAAGTTTAAGTTGGACGATAGGCTTAAACCGGACAATATCAAAATTGCACATGGATTAGACAAAGAAACACGCCAAGCATGGGTTAAAGCGAGTGTGAATGCTGAGCTCCCAGAAAAACAATTGTTATTTGACGTGATGAGCATAGGCGTCTCAACCACCAACCTTAAGTTAAATGCTGTTAGTGAGCAGCGGGTCGATTTACAGGGGAAAAGACAATCTACAAATAAAGGTAAATTTATCTCTGATTTTGCACTCGATTTTTCAGGTAATAAATTAGCAGTATTTAAAGAAGTTACCATAAGCTTTGATAATGGCAAGTTTGACTTTGATATTTCCCCTGACAAGATTGAACTACACCCTTCTATAAAATTTGTGAGTGAAATCGCAAAACAGATCCAAGGAAATCTTCCCCCTTACATTGAAGTAGTAAAAGATGACAAAGGTAATACTAAAGGCGTTCGCTCAAGCATGAATATTGAGGTGGCGAACCCACCTGATTTTGGCGCCGTTAAAATCGGCACCCTGATTCTGTATTCTGGCATCCAGCTAGAAATGACTGAAAAAGGGTTCCAAATTTCTAGTCTCTTGTCGGTTGGCAGAAAAGAAACCCCAATTTTCTTGCAAATAGGTATGTTGGGTGGTGGGATGTGGCTCGAGACAACGGCCACACAAATTGGCCCAACCACTCAGATTCAAGCTAACTTAGGATTGGCAGTTGGTTCAACTCGCAGAATCAATGTTGCGGGAGTGGCGACGGGTGAATACTCCATTTTACTGTTTGCCTACGCACAATACCTGATAAGTGGCCCTAATACACAAAGCCAGTTCAAAGCGGGGGTGTCTTTTTATGGCTCAGCAAGAATACTCTCAATAGCAAATGCAACAGTGTATATGCTGCTGGAAGCCATTCATGATTCAAAACAGGGTAGTAAAGGGCGAGGTCTGCTAGATGTAAGTATTAGTATGGGGCGGTTCTATAGCATCAACATAAAACAACAAGTAGAACAACAGATTTGAGGTCATAAAAATGAATAACACATATGGCTGGGCAATAGATTTATCTATAACTAAAACTAATGTTGATGATACTGATGGTAAATACATTGTTGCTATTAATTTATCGTTGCCGGGGGCTAGAGAAGATAATCCAGATTGGTTGGGAAATCTTGCATATGCGACTGATAAAGCTTTTAATGGTTGGATTATAATAGAGCAGCTGGTATTTGAACCATTCGAGTGGAATAATATACGCTGGGTATTATACAAATCGATTGGAGCCGATAATTGGGCTAAAATTTGTGATTTATCTCCAATGGCTCATGCTGAGTATCCCACTCTTAAAGATGCGATTATCGAGTCATTAAATCATCTACCTCTACGCAAGCATGGTTCTTGGCAGCCATTTGATTTAAAAAATGTAGAGAAAAATCAGACTCTCGTACATTCTCTAGCACCACTTGCATATTTGCCAGCAGACGTATCTTCATTCCTCAATATGTCATTTATTGCTGAGGTTTCTAACTTAGAGTTTGGGGCGAGCTATGCTGTATTTCCAGAGTTTTCGATAAAAACTCAAGACTCAAAGGATATAAATTTTTCTCCTAAAGAAACAATTCATTACTACGATCATTCTGATAGTGAAATTGCCTATTTAGATTACCCAAATTCTGAGAATAATTTACCCCTTAGATTTTACTGCAATGTTGAAAAACATATTGCTGAGCATTGGGGCACTCTTTCCTTAAAGGAGAAAACGTATAACCCTGTTTTATGGAAATCTGATTTGCTAACCTTTCTTTGCCCGGCGAATTTGTTTGCTAAAGCCGTATTTCCACTAAATGAAATATCAAAGGATAAAATTGATAAAAATGTTGTGAAATCAATAGTACTTGCTCTTTTCAGAAGTATTGGCGCTGGCTGGGATATTTCAAGAGAAGAAACTACTTTCATAGCTGGAACCAAGAACACCATTGTCATTTACGAAAACCTTCTTAATGTCTTTATCAATGTTGATAAGGGTATTTCTTTTACGAAAATAACCAATGTAAAAGAAAAGCCAAAATTTCTCCAAACACTTGAAGACTTAAAAAATCTATTAGTTGCGATCGATCTTTCAAAAACTAGTGATTCGAGCTTAAGTGTCTTCATTGCGAATTGCAACAAACTAAAAAATCATATTGATGATAGCAAAACTGATCCATTACTGGATCCAATATTTTCAATAATTCAGCAGTTACAAAACCAAGAAGAGTTTAAGAAAATTTCAATATTTTGTTGGGCAAAACTTAATAACTTAGATGATCAAATTTTACAAAAGATTATAGTTAATGGAATTAGTCAAATTGTTATCGACAATGCGCAGTTCGCCTTAATAGTCGACCCCTCATTTGGAGAAGACGCTAATAAAGAACAATTGAAGACACTTGTTAATGAAAAAAACTCCTCAGATTTAGGAAATCAAAAAGATAAAATATTAGCAGCTCTTTTGGATATGCTTTCACTCACGGCAACAATTTCAAATGAAGAGATAAAAAAATCTATAGAGACTAGTGTTGAGCAAGAGCTTAAATCATTAGTACAGGCAAAAATTAAGGCTAAAGAAATCTTATCTACTACCAAGCCTAAAGATGATGGTATTGAATTTAGTTTCGTTGAGGAATCTGACTTAGGGCATAAAGATGAGCATTTTCGCGGATATGCGGTAGCTTTACAGGTTTTAGCAAACAATTATGACAAGAGTTGGGGAAATGCAACATCAGCTTGGATTACAAATGTTCAACTGGCAATCAAGAATAATAAACCTGATCCACAAAGCTTTCTTCACGAAACTATAGGCGCAACAAAGGCTAATAATAAAACGGTAGGCTCTTTTGAATACACTGGCAACCCGCTTTTGGCATCAAAAGCATCTATTAAAGACGGCAGTATTGAGTTTGAAAATAAATCAGACTACAAAGATGGATATATAGATACGGATTATATTGATTACGTCTGGCTAAACACTGAAACAAATCAACCGCCAAAACTTGGTTATGGGCTTTGGTATAGAGGGATTGCTACCCCTCTAGGTAATGCTGGCGAGGTTTTAGATGTCGCTGTTAGAGACACAACAAACCCAACAAAGCTTATAAGTGCTAGCGACGCAATTTCAAGTATTAACCCTACTCAAGTTCAACAATATTTATCCTGCGTTCCCCCGGGAGCACCAACGGTTATTTTTGATGCTGAAAAGCTTACAAAACTGCAAGAGTTAAGTGAAGAAACAAAAGCCTATGTTTATCAAACTACTCAGTTAAAAAAAGTTAAACCTCTACCCGTAGCCCTTCTAACAAATGATAGCTCTACATTTTCCAACATAATTAATGAAATCTCTTTTGAAGTTCTTGCCCCTATTCCTTCATTTGATTTTTATGAAAAATGGAAAAATACAGATTGGTATTTAGTAGATGATATTAATAAAAAGAAAGCGATAGAAATAGAAATACAGAATTTCAAAGAAAACTTAACTGCCTATGCAGATAAAGAACAAAACAAATACAGAAGCAAACAAAATGGCGAGAAAATTCTAAAGAAAATCTGTATTCATCCTGCAGTATCGAAATTACTTATTAAGGTCTCATTTCCTGGAAAAGACTGTGAATTGTTTTGTGTTGATATAACTTCAAATCTTGCCACTATAAATGTTGCATTGGGAGAAAAAGATAATGCTTTGCTTAATTCACAGAAACTCAATATTACTTTAGTAAGTGAAAGTTACTGTAATGTAGAGCTTGTTTCATTAGTTGAAAGTATATATTTTGATGAGGGTAAGTATCAGAAATTTAATATTCAGGCATTTAATGGATGTAAAAAATATTATGACGACAAAGATAAGAAACTCTATTATCAATTTGGTCCTGCTGAATATTGGTTTGAAGCTGCACCAACTTATAAATCTACTGAGACTGTGAATTTTGACACTACAGTAAAATATGAAAATGAAGATGCTGAGTTACAGAAAAAATCATATGTTGAATTAAGTATCAGAAATGCCAATACGATAGATGCAACTTGGATTCGAGGTGTTGAATTTCAGAGGCATGAATGGCATTGGACTGGATATCCAGTCACCTTTCCTGAGATAACTGGTGATTTCGATAAATGGCTGAGTTCTTTTGTGGGCGTAGAGAGTTATCGCCAAGAAGATAACTATGTATTGAATAGCTATATTGATGGTATTGATTGGAAAATTTGTGATAACAAATCCCAATCAGTTGTCGTTCATCAACATCAACTCGCATCAGGCCCACGTCCAGCTAAATATATTGCTTTCTCTGTCAGGCCAAAAATCCGATTCTCTAAATGGATAAAATCAGACGCACAAATTAGAAAAGATATTGAATCAAAAGTGTTTGCCAATGGCACTTTAGCAAAAGGCATTCCAATTGATTTGCTGCAAGAGCGCATTCCCGTCCCACCTTTAAAATGGGCTATACCTTTAACTGCAACCTACAACAAACCGACTGACATAGAAGTACTGCTACCCGAGCGTACTCAAAACGGTAATTTACTGATTTTTGACGAGGCCTTTAAACGTACTGACAGTTTGGTGCGGTTTGGCGGCATTGGCGATACCATTGATATTGAAGTGATGGGCACGCGTATTAGAGATATTCATGAATTTGGCGTTAATCCAATTTTTCATGGATACGAAAATTTGTCTGATCAAACACTTTTGTGTGATGAGCCGTTCGGGCTGACTTATGACATTACAAGAAATGCCAAAGTCGCACAGACAGGCATGGTCGTTAGACCCAGATTGGCTAATGGTAAATGGATGCTGGCAAAGGTAAGAGCGAGGCGATATGTAAACCCTGATACGCTAACTCTAGATAACTTGAAAAGAAATGATGATGGAACAATTCAGGTTCAAGTTCGAAAAGTGGGTGACTCTTTAGTGCCTATCGACTTTTGTATTGAATTTGAAAAAACTACTACACTTTGTAGTTTGAAATTTGGAGAAAAGGCTTATACAGGTAATCCACTTAAACCTGCCACTAGATTTTTGGTTACCTTTGAGAAATTTGAAGGAAAAATAGGCTGGAAGATAGGAGTAACTGCGCAAAATAATAACAATAATTTAGACTATGAAACGATTGATAGAGTTAGCGGATTGTCTGATACACCTTTAATAATTGACCAAATATCTGAATTTACCAAACTTGAAATAAATCAAAATAAAGATATTGTTTGTACAGTTAGGCCTCTAGTTATAAGCGATTTCACAGACCCAATTTGGCTCTCATTCATAGGCTCATTTGGAGTAGAAGCAAAAATACTCGATCCAACTAAATGCAAAATCACTAAAAATACTGACGCCCTAATTTTTGAAAGTGAAATTAAGTGGAAAAATGAAAAAGAAGAAACAATCAACCTAGTCCAAACATTTAAAAAATATGATGATACTACCGACTCAAGATTTCAGGTTTTGATGGTTTATGAACCTGTGCAAGATATCTACAAAACCGGAAAAGAACTTGATGGTGGACGGTTTGTTGGTTTTTATGTGTTTGACTCCTATAAAGGTAGTAACGCCAGTTTCGTCAAAACAGTAAATGCTAGTGAAATCAATAAAATTTCAAACGACGCGTATGCTTACTTAATCACTTTTCAAAAAGCAACAGCTATGAAGGAAGAGTTATCCAGTAATTTAGATTTAATGAGCTTATTATTTCCAGAGCCAACCAACCATAATGGAGAATTAAAGCCGGTGGAATCAAAAATAAGAATTACCCCTGAATATATGGGGCCAATTGAAATAAAGGGGGCTAATTAATGAGCACGCAATTTGAAGTTACTATTCTCTAATCAAAAATGTACGGCAGGCTATTTGACAGTGAATAAAGAAATTATCTGTTACACCTTAGAAAAACCATGGATGGACAACCAAAACAATATTAGCTCAATCCCCACGGGAAAATATAATGCAATAATTAGGTATGATCATAACGATCATTGGAGGATTGAGCTAAAAAATGTTCCTAATCGAGATAATGTGCAAATACATATTGGGAACTCTGTTGATGATTCAAAGGGGTGTATCTTGGTAGGTTTAGGTCATAACGGTTCAGATGTTTGTACATTAACTAAGAGCACCAAAGCGTATCTGGCGATTAAAAAGGCATTCTATGGAAGTGAAACTCCAACAGCTTCTCCCGATTTATCAATTATTGTTATGATTGAAGACTAAGTTAAAGGTGAAACTATGACAATTTCCTATGATGATGAAGTATTACCGATGACCCCTGCGGATGTGGGGACTCCTTTTATATTTGCCCCTAGCATTGCAACTCAGTCTTTGTTTGCTACCCCTTTCTATCCCACTCAAAATGGCAACAAACCAAAACCAAACTTTGCTGGTGAATACAGAGGGTTATATGGGACTGCCAATCAACAAAGTTCCAAACTTTGGAAACCAGAGTGGTCATTTTATAAAGGTGATAGAAACGGAAAGCCTCACTGGGGAGTAGATATATATGCACCTACTGGTACTCAAGTTGTTGCTGTTATTGGTGGAGAGCTTAGCTTTGCTAATCAGCCTAAAGGGCTAGGACTTTACGCAATCTTGAGATTTAATTACCAAGGTAAGGTATATGCATTTCACTACGGCCATTTAAATGCGAAAATTAATGCCGAAAGAACAGTTGTTAAAGGTGAACCAATTGGTTATGTTGGATGCTCCGGAAATGCGGACACACAATTATATTGCTCCACACCATACCCTGGTCATGATTTACAGTCCAGTCATGTGCATTTTGCATTAGTACCCCCAACGCCAACTAATGAATTAAAGAGGGCAAATCCTCTTGGTGTTTTGGGTTGGCAATTGGATACGCCTAGTAAACCTGATTACGTTTAATTCATTATGACTGAACATGATATTCAGATATTACTTTTAATAGCAGAAGAAAATTACGCCCATGCTCGCGATCATGAGCATTTGAGGGCGCAGATTACATCCATCTTAGTGGCAGGTTCGTTTGTCTTATTAGGTCTACTTGGGCAGGATAACATTGAACCGCAACTTAAAGTCGCTGGATGTATTGGTTGTATTTTAATGGGAGTGTTAAATTTTCTAATTGTATTAATGCATAACAACAGATTTGAGCGGCATGTTGATATTGCTAGACAGGCACGCAATCAAGTTTCTGAAATAAGAATTGAAACCAAAATAACTAAGTTTGGAAGTTTGGCTTCAGCTTGGTTGGTGGTTGCCAGTATACCAAGTCTATTAGGTTTGATTTTATTGATTTTAGAGCTTAACAAATGCAATTAATTTAGTATGAAGTTTTGTAACTTGATTAACTTATGAAGGAAACAAATGTTTTCTAATCCAATACGTCCAGAGATTAACAGTGACACCACAAAATTGTTAATTGGTCTGATTGCAATTTTTCTAGCAAATGTTACAAGTTTTTTTTCAGGAAATGATATAACTTCTATAAGCGCTTCATATCATGAAGGTGGATGGGCAAGAGATTTTTTCGTTGGTTTTTTATTTGCAATTACTGCCTTTATGCTGACCTACAATGGACAATCAAGAATAGAGATGGTACTAAGTAAAATAGCCGGATTTTCCGCTTTAGGGGTTGCAATATTTCCTTGTGGTTGCGATGGTCATGATGAGGTAATTCCTTATGCTCATTACGTATGCGCTGCGGTAATGTTTACTGTACTTTTAGTTTTTTGTTATGTGTTTTATAGAAGATCAAAGGGTAAAGGACATGCTGAAGCTTTAAGAAGGTCAAATATTTATTTGCTTTGTGGTGTAATCATCATCTTTGCTATTGGTTTATTGCTGATAGATTTTTTAACTCAAGGTAGGTTGTCAGAGATTACTCCAAGATTAGTTTTTTATTGTGAAAAAGCTGGCTTGGTTGCATTCGGCGTTTCTTGGCTTGTATCAAGTAAAGTGTTACCTCTTTTGTCTGATAACTATGAAAGGCATCATCCGTTTAAATAGTCAAAAATTTAAAAATATCAATAAACCAGTAATTAAAAACCCTGCTATTATTAATTTATGAATGACTGCTTTGTCCCCCAACTCGCCCCTCAGAGTATAATTTGAGTAGATTTTGAGGTATTTTATTTTTTGCATTATCTGTGACACAAAATCGGAAATTTTGCAGTATCTATGACATTATTAAAAAAGTAATTGATTTACTAATTGCAAAAACCTTTATAAATCAAGGCAGTATTTTGCATTAATTGTGACATTCGACATAAAAAAGTATTAGCAGCAACAGAAAACCGCCATAAGGCGGTTTTTTGTTGCCCCTGCTTTAAATTATAAACATATTGAATATAAGCATATTTTTTTGTTGTGTGGAGTATCTGTTTTAATGGAATGATTTGATTGGGATACAGACATCATAATATTTGCCTTACAATGATGGTGTTATAGATAATTAGAGAGTTTTTGATAA
>WBZT01000438.1_pt1 | contig 33897 bp, 28 predicted proteins | sample 5204241 | NCBI WGS metagenome assembly WBZT01 (sample SAMN12344358, study PRJNA552823) | activated sludge metagenome | biome: Activated sludge suspended growth; feature: Nitrification reactor; material: Wastewater; isolation source: activated sludge from nitrification reactor of wastewater... | reverse complement strand
GGAATCCCCTTGGGGCAATCAATCACCTCTGACATCTTGTCAGTCGGCCCTGTTTTTCGTATCTTTGCACTCCTTTATTATATCATGCTGGAACACGGAAATAAGGTCATCGACGAACAACGGCAAGGAGAAGCTACCATGGTGGCTCCTGCTATCGAACTGAATGGCAAGAAACTCTTTTTGGAAAGCTATGGCTGTCAGATGAATTTCTCTGATAGTGAGATCGTTGCGTCGATTCTGACCGGCACCGGCTTCGAAACGACCCGCGATTTTGGTCAGGCGGATGTGATCTTTATTAACACCTGCTCCATTCGCGATAATGCGGAACAGCGGGTGCGTGCCCGTTTGCAGGATTTTAAAAAATTGAAGAAACAGAATCCCGGACTCATCGTGGGTGTGCTGGGCTGTATGGCCGAACGCCTGAAAGCGAAGTTCCTCGAAGAAGAGCATCTGGTGGATATCGTTGCCGGACCCGATTCTTATCGTGATCTGCCGAATCTGATTGAGCGTGTAGAAAGCGGTCAAAAGGCCGTGAATGTTTTACTCAGCCGCGAAGAGACCTATGCGGATATCAGTCCCGTTCGTTTAGGATCGAATGGTGTTACGGCCTTCGTCTCTATCATGCGCGGATGCGATAATATGTGTGCCTTTTGCGTAGTGCCTTTTACCCGTGGACGTGAGCGCAGCCGTGATCCTGAAAGTATCGTTGCCGAAACACGTGAACTCTTCAACAACGGGTATCGCGAAGTAACCCTGCTCGGACAAAATGTGGATTCTTATCTCTGGTGGGGTGGCGGACAAAAGAAAGAACTCGAGCCGGAAACGGTTCACGCTGCACTGCATCATACGTTGCCGGCTGATGAACAGGCACGCTATACCACCTTTGCCGATCTCCTTGAAAAAGTAGCGCAGATACATCCTGATTTACGTGTCCGGTTCAGCACCAGCAATCCCCGCGACATGACCGATGCGGTGTTGCATGTGATGGCGAAATACGAAAATATCTGCAAGTACATCCATCTTCCCGTTCAGAGCGGAAGCACGCGCATGCTGGAGAAAATGAACCGCGGTTATACACGTGAACAATACATCGACAGAATAGAAAGTATCCGTCGTATCCTTCCCGGATGCGGACTCAGCACCGATATCATCAGTGGTTTCTGCAGTGAGACAGAAGAAGATCATCAGGAAACATTGAGCCTGATGCAATGGGCCGGATATCATTTCTCCTATATGTTCAAATACTCTGAGCGTCCGGGTACTGCAGCTGCGAAGCAATTTGCCGACGATATTTCAGAAGAAGTAAAGAGCAGAAGATTACAGGAGATTGTAGATCTGCAGCAACTGCTCTCAGCCGTTCGAACAAAGGAAGGCGTGGGACAAACCTACCGCGTATTGGTAGAAGGCCCATCGAAAAAATCGACAGAGATGCTCTCCGGCAGAAACTCACAGAACACGGTAGTGGTATTCCCAAAAGGAGATCTGAAGCCGGGCGACTATGTAAATGTAAAAATTGATCGCTGTACCGCTGCCACACTCATTGGTACCGTCGTATCAGCCTAATTAAATCTTTTCATCATGAGCATACAGGAAATTAAAAACAGGTACGGAATTATCGGTAATTCGCCACTGTTAGATCACGCGATCGACATTGCGCGACAGGTAGCTCCTACCGACCTCAGTGTGCTTATCACCGGTGAAAGCGGAACCGGGAAAGAGATCTTCTCACAGATCATTCATTTCCTCAGCAGCCGCAAACACGGACCCAATATTGCTGTTAACTGCGGTGCGATTCCCGAAGGCACCATCGACTCTGAATTATTCGGACACGAAAAAGGATCTTTCACCGGAGCGCACGAAGCCCGCAAAGGATATTTTGAAGTCGTAAACGGCGGCACTATCTTCCTCGACGAAGTAGCGGAGCTTCCCATGATGACGCAGGTTCGTTTACTGCGCGTGCTGGAGACCGGAGAGTTCATCCGTGTAGGGTCCAGCAAGGTGCAGAAAACCAACGTCCGCGTAGTAGCTGCCACCAACGTAAATATTCCCGAAGCCATTGAACGCGGTAAATTCAGAGAAGATCTGTACTACCGACTGAATACCGTTCCTATCCATGTGCCGCCATTGCGAGAGCGCAAGGAAGACATCCATCTTTTGTTCCGGAAATTCGCGGCTGACTTCGCCGACCGGTACAAAATGCCGACCATTCATCTCCTGCCCGAAGCACAGCATCTCCTCGTCGAGTATCGCTGGCCTGGAAATATCCGTCAGCTGAAAAACGTTACGGAACAGCTTTCCATCCTCGAGCAGAAAAAAGAAATCACCGCCGATGTGCTGCTGAAATATCTTCCCGGACAGGAATCCACTACCCTCCCGATGGTATTACGTGATGAGGCCCGCAACGGTGGCGATTTCAGTGAACGGGAACTGCTCTACAAGGTTCTTTTCGACATGAAAAAAGACCTCACAGAGCTGAAGAAAGTCGTCGCGACGCTGATGAGCGGTGGCTCTGTAAACCTTCCGGAAACCGAGGAATTTGCAGATGAAATTTATCCGGCTCCGCGACGTTCTGAAATCATCGAAACCGAACCGGGCGTAACACTCAGCACACAGCCCATCAAAATTGAAGGGCATACAGAAATGCAGGACGAAACCCTGAGTCTCTCTGAAAAAGAAAAAGAGATGATCCGCAAGGCCATCTCCAAACATAAAGGGAAACGCAAGGAAGCAGCCCGTGAACTTGGTATTTCCGAACGCACCCTTTATCGTAAAATCAACGAATACCAGATCAAGGAATGAAGAACTTCGTAGCTGCCTTCCTGTTAGGGATGGCCGGAATCATTTCCGGCTGCGGTGTCTATTCCTTTTCCGGGGCATCTATTTCTCCGGATGTGAAGTCCTTTTCTGTACAATATTTCCCCAACCGCGCACAGCTGGTTCAGCCGTTACTTAGTCAGGCGTTCACCGAAAAGCTGAAAGAACGATTTATCTCTTTAGCCAACCTTCGCCAGATTGACCGCGACGGCGACCTGCAGTTCGAAGGCTATATATCCGATTACCGGACCGCTCCCGTGGCGATTCAGGGAACAGAAACCGCTGCTTTGAACAGGCTGACGATTAGCGTGTACGTAAAATTCACCAATACCAAGGACGCCAAACAGAATTTTGAGACTACTTTTACACGCTACGCCGATTACGACTCCAGGAAAAACCTGAACGAAGTTGAGTTAAGTCTGATCGACGATATCAACCGTCAGCTGATTGATGATATCTTTAATAAATCCGTGAGCAACTGGTAATGACAAGAGAGCAATTCCTCGATTTTGTGCGGCATCCGGAGCATGTCGTTTCTGCCCCGGCAGAGCAAATTGCTGCGTTGGCCAACCAGTTTCCTTATTGTCAGCCGTTGCGTTATCTCTATCTGAAACAATTGGCCGGTACGGACAGTGTACAATATCCTCAGCAATTAAAAATCACTGCCGCACTTGCCCCCGACCGGACCCGCTTGTTCCGCCTGATTCACCCTGAGCCGGATGGTCCAACGAGTGAAGATGTGATGGCGGGTGTATATGAGTCTGCCGATACGACAGCCGTTGCCTCCGCCTACGAAGAACCCATTCCTGTTTTTGAACAGGCGAAAGATGTTACCACCGCTATTGTTCCTGAATACGAAGCACCGGCTGATGAAGCCAAGATGTCGGTAGAGGAAATCGTGAACCAGCGCCTCAAAGAACTGAACCTCTGGCAGGAACCGGAAGAAACTGCAACACCGCTTGAAGTCACCTATACGGATGAAGAAACATCAACGCAAGAAGTCACTGCCGACGATCAAACGAACGTAGAAAATCCTGTTACTGAAACCACCGTTACGGATGATGCCCTTGTTGAGGATGAAGTATCCTATCTGGTTCCGGATGAAGAAGAATACACACCCCCTGTTGATACAGAAAGAGAAAGAGAAAGAGAAAGAGAAACAGTAGCAGAAACAGAAACAGAAACCAGACCTGCACCAATAGCTGAAACGGATCCGCTGGATGAAATCATCCGGGAAAGCATTGTGGAAACACGTATCCGCAATGCTGATTATTTCGACGAAAAAGCAGCAGCACTGTTGAACGAACTTCCCGAAGCAACAGCTCCGCAAAAGCAGGAAGAAAACACATCTGCCGAATCAATTACGGCGGAAACCGACACTGAACCTTACACATCACATACCGCAGAAATCCACTCTTTCACCGACTGGCTGAAGCTGAATCATAGTCATGCTCCGGAGGCAACAACGGAAGCAGCGCCTGCACCGGAAATACCGCAAGCTCCGGAGCCGGCAATGGTGTCAAATCCTGCAATTGCGGTGGTTGCCGAAAACGCTCCGCAAGCCGAAATCCCTGTCCAGAACACCACCGGACTAACGGCAGGCATATCCGAAAATAAATCTGCGCCGGCATCATCTTCTGTTTCACCTACGGTCGGCTCCGTGGCACAGGTAAAATTTATCTTTGTAAAATCGGGAGTTGAAACTTCGGCGCCTGTAGAAACTACAGCTACAGTGCCGACCGCCCCGGTTGCACCTCCTCCCGTTACAGCATTTACACCTCCTGTAGTACTTCCGCCAACAACCGAACAGCAGCCTGAACCGGACATAACTCCGATGGCAGCAACGTTTCCACCGGCAGCAGAAGTGATTTTCACAGAAGAAGTCATTCCTCCCCGCAGGCCTATTCCGGACCCATCGCTGGTAGATACCGACCCGCCCAAACCGCGTGTGCCGGCCGGTGATCTGATTGATAAATTCATCCGTGAAGAACCCCGGATTAGTCCCTCAAAGAGTACGTTTTACAGCCCATCCAATATGGCCAAGAAATCGATTCTGGAGCCGGACGACCTCGTAACTGAAACATTAGCAAATATTTACGCACAACAAGGCAACTTCAAAAAGGCCATTTCGTTCTACCAGAAATTAAGCTTGAAATTCCCCGAAAAAAGCCGTTACTTTGCAGCCCTTATAGAAGAACTGAAGAAAAAATCTAATATCTGATCCGCATATGTTCACATTAATCGTCATACTCCTCATCATTATCAGCGTATTACTTTGCGCTGTCGTTTTAGTACAGAATTCAAAAGGTGGCGGACTGGCTTCCGGTCTCCAGGCATCCAATCAGATTATGGGTGTACGCAAAACCACCGACTTTCTCGAGAAGCTCACCTGGGGTTTTGCGATCGGCCTCTTAGTGCTGGCGATGGCCGGTAACTTCGTATTACCGAAAGGCGGATCAGGACAAGGTGGCTCTTCCATCATTGAAGAACAAATGCAGAACACTGCGTTGCCAAGTGCTCCGGCACCTGCTGCACCGGCCGCTCAACCGGCAGGACAGCCAGCCGGACAACCTGCGGGACAACCTGCCGCCGCACCTGCTCAATAAGCTACTGACAGCTTGTCCACAAGCTGGTCAGAAAATGCTGTCAAAAGTTCACCGGAACGGGAAATTTTGACAGCATTTTTTATTTTTTTTCGATTGGCATGATCCCTGATATCGGCGGTCGGGAAATTTTTCCTGTTCAACTACAACAACATAATATAACATAAAACCAAGAACTATGAGCAAGGTAAGTATCAAACCATTGGCTGACCGTGTGATCGTTGAAGTATCACCGGCAGAAGAAAAGACCGCCAGCGGCATCATCATCCCTGACACAGCAAAAGAAAAGCCTCAGAAAGGCACTGTAATCGCTGTTGGAAACGGTAAAAAAGATGAGCCTTTGACCGTTAAAGTGGGCGATACCGTTTTGTACGGTAAATATGCCGGCACTGAAATCACCGTTGACGGTAAAGAACTGCTGATCATGCGTGAATCTGACATCTTCGCTGTAATCTGATTAACCCTCCTTCCTAAAAAACAAAAAATCCAATAAGAAACCATGGCAAAAGAAATCTCTTTCAACCTCGAAGCACGTGACTCCCTCAAACGCGGAGTTGACGCTTTGGCAAATGCAGTGAAAGTGACCCTCGGTCCTAAAGGCCGTAATGTGATCATCGACAAGAAATACGGCGCACCCTCCATCACCAAGGACGGTGTGAGCGTTGCGAAAGAAATCGAGCTGAAGAACCCGGTTGAAAACATGGGCGCCCAGATGCTGAAAGAAGTAGCTTCAAAAACAGCTGACGTAGCCGGTGATGGTACCACTACTGCTACTGTGCTGGCGCAAGCCATCGTTACTGCAGGGCTGAAAAACGTAGCGGCCGGTGCCAATCCAATGGACCTGAAGCGCGGTATCGACAAAGCCGTTATTTCCGTAGTAGAATCACTGCGTAAAATGAGCAAGAGTGTAGGCGACGACAATCAGAAGATTGAGCAGGTTGCGACCATCTCTGCCAACAACGATAATGAAATCGGCAAACTCATCGCTGAAGCGATGGAGAAAGTGAAGAAAGAAGGTGTGATCACCGTTGAGGAAGCAAAAGGCACTGAAACAACCGTTACTGTTGTTGAAGGTATGCAGTTCGACCGTGGCTATATCAGTCCTTATTTCGTTACCAACGCCGACAAAATGGAAGCGGTACTGGAGAGTCCGTATATCCTGTTGTACGACAAAAAGATCAGCAACATGAAAGAACTGTTGCCGGTACTTGAGAAAGTTGTACAAACCGGTCGCCCGCTGTTGATCATCGCTGAAGATGTTGACGGCGAAGCACTGGCAACCCTCGTAGTTAACAAACTGCGTGGTTCCCTGAAGATCGCTGCTGTTAAAGCTCCGGGCTTCGGTGACCGTCGCAAAGCGATGATGGAAGATATCGCGATCCTGACCGGTGGAACCGTGATCAGCGAAGAACGCGGCTTCAAACTCGACGCAGCCGACATTACCTTCCTCGGCAAAGCGGAGAAAGTTACCATCGACAAAGACAACACCACTGTTGTTAACGGTGCCGGCAAGAAAGAAGATATCACAGCCCGTGTAAACCAGATCAAAGCACAGATCGAAACCACAACCTCTGATTACGATAAAGAAAAACTCCAGGAGCGTCTGGCAAAACTCGCAGGTGGCGTTGCCGTACTGTATGTTGGTGCTGCTACTGAAGTTGAGATGAAAGAGAAGAAAGACCGTGTGGACGATGCATTACATGCTACCCGTGCTGCGGTAGAAGAAGGAATCGTACCGGGCGGTGGCGTGGCCTACATCCGTTGCATCTCTTCACTTGAGAAACTCAAAGGAGCCAACGACGACGAAACAACCGGCGTACTGATCGTTAAACGCGCCCTCGAAGAGCCGCTGCGTCAGATCGTGGAAAACGCAGGTATCGAAGGATCCATCGTTGTTCAGAAAGTGAAAGAAGGCAAGGACGACTTCGGTTACAATGCCCGCACTGACGTGTACGAAAACATGCTCAAAGCCGGTGTAATTGACCCAACCAAAGTAACCCGTGTAGCACTGGAGAATGCTGCTTCTATCGCAGGTATGCTCCTCACTACAGAGTGCGTTCTCAGCGAAATCAAGGAAGACAAACCCGCTGTTCCTGCTATGCCAGGTGGTGGAATGGAAGGCATGTACTAAGCCAACTCCTGATACAATTGAAAAGGCTGTCTGCAAAGGCAGCCTTTTTCATTTACCGATGTTTTAGCCCCCTTTACCACTCAAATCGCCCCCCCTGATTTTACCGTACTAAAATTTAATAAAATAACCCTTTGAAAGATCACGGGTGATTGTATTTTTACCGGTTACTAACCAACCATTCAGCCTGTGGAATTTGCCCCTTTACCCCTCATTGAGCAACTGGCCCTGAACAGGCTGGTTTTCGATTCACTTTTCACGATCGGACAGCGTCAGGACATCCATTATCGTCCGGCTCCTGATAAATGGAATCTCCTCGAGATCCTCTGCCATATGGTGGATGAAGAAAAGGACGACTTCAGAGCGCGTCTCGGACATGTACTGACCCAACCGGAGCAAGCGTTACCGTCCATTGATCCGGAAGGCTGGGTACAATCAAGGGATTACAAAGGACAATCGTACGAGAAGAAACTGGAAGAATTCCTGAAGGAACGCCATCGTTCTGTCCGCTGGCTGCAATCACTGAATAACCCGAAATGGGATAACGCTCACGCACATCCGAAATTCGGCCCGCTATCAGCGAAGATGTTTCTCTGCAACTGGGTAGCGCATGACCTGCACCACATCCGGCAAATCAACGCCCTGCAACATGCCTTCCTGTTGCAGACCACCGGTGATCCGTTGCGGTATGCGGGAAAGTGGTGATAACCGTTCAACATGGAATTTAACAAACTGATTTGGGGCGGACTCCTGCTGTGGACACAGTCTCTTCCGGCACAGACGCCGGCCCTCCTGAACTATTCGACCAGCCGGTTTACTCTTCAATATCCGGAAGGATGGGAAGCCGACAGCAGCGGTAAAATGGGAACTTCGCTCATCCTTTTCTCGCCGATATAAGGCGATGATGATCATTTTCGTGAAAATATAAATCTCCTTAACGAAAAATCAACAACAGCCACTTCTTTGGCGGAGTACAGCGGGCAGGTAAAAAAGATACTTGAAACGATGGTTACCGATGCCACCATCATCCGTTCAGAAAAAGCAGGCGATCACTGGCGAATGGAATACACCGGCAAGCAGGGAAAACTCAACCTCTATTATCTGCAATATTATTTTTTAAAAGACGGCACCTACTGGATTTTAACGTTCACCACCACACCGGAAGAAAAAGCAAAACATTTAACTGCAGGTGAAGCCATCCTCGATACATTCAGTCTCCGGTAAAATTTTACGGCTTGATAAACTCAAGGCGGTGCACGTTCTGCTCCTTCATGTTGTACTCTTCAGTTTGGCATGCGGCACGGGTAAATTTGCTGTTGAGGAAAAGCATGGCCGACTCCTTTACACTTCCCCCGACAAACAATTGCAATTAACCTTTTATGGTGACTATGTTTTTTACAAACCCACTATTAAAAACATCAGCAAAAAAACACCTGCCTTATATGATCTGCAAAGTGGATCAAGCCCATTCGTAATCGCCATCACAAAAGTATCCCCCTGGATACAGTGTATTGGCTCCCGCAGGAACCTCCAACCGGAAACAGAGATAGACTCTTCCTTCGTCAGCAAATATCTTCCTGATTCAGCGACTTCAACTGCATTCACACACTTCCGTAGCGACATCAATGGCTCCAAAGGAATGAAAGTTTCGTACATCACTCAATCCGGTAAATCCGTCATATTGGAGTACTTTACACAGATTGAAGAAAAACTCATCCGTGTCTCCTTTTCGACACCGGACTCATCCGCTCTGAACATGGAAGCAGAGGCCGGATGGATCTTTAAATCATTACAACTTTATACTCCCGATACCCATTAAAATCACTTCTTCTCCCTGCAAATATCAAATACCACTTTTCCTCACCTTAACTCTTTCAATTACCTTTGTTCCATGACTACCACCGAGCAACTCTACGATATTTTCCAGCGTTATCCCAGCGTCTCTACCGACACCCGTAATCTTCCGGCTGATTGTATTTACTTCGCGCTGAAAGGTCCGAATTTTAACGGCAACACCTTCGCAATGGAGGCTTTGTCGAAGGGCGCTTCGCATGCCGTAGTGGATGAACACGCCGGTGACGATCCCCGCTTACTGCGGGTACCGGATGTATTGACCGCGCTTCAGCAACTGGCGACCTTCCATCGTCACCGCCTCGATATCAACGTACTGGGCATCACCGGCAGCAACGGAAAAACCACTACCAAGGAACTAACGGCAGCGGTATTACGAAAAGAGTTTTCCACCCACTATACACGCGGCAACCTGAACAATCACATCGGCGTTCCGCTCACCTTGCTTGAGCTGAACGAGGATCATGATTTCGCTGTGGTGGAGATGGGCGCCAATCACCAGCGGGAGATCGCTGCACTCTGCAACATCGCCTGTCCCGACTTTGGCCTGATCACCAATATCGGCAAAGCACATCTGGAAGGATTTGGCGGTCCCGAAGGCGTAAAGAAAGGCAAAGGAGAAATGTACGATTATCTCCGCAGTCACGGCGGGCTTATCTTCATCCAGCTCGACAATCCTGTTCTGCGCGAAGTCCTGCACGGCTACGACAACATCATCACTTACGGTACCTCAGAAACCGTACAATACCGTGGACGCGTAGTTGATAACGGAACAGAATTCCTGGAAGTGGAGATCATGAAGCCGTTCCATCTGCGTATCAAAACTCAACTTACCGGCGACTACAACCTCGACAATGTATTATCCGCTGTAGCTGTAGGCCGTCAGTTTGGCGTAGAAACACACGATATCAAAGAGGCTATCGAACATTACGTACCCGGCAACCAGCGTTCGCAGGTGGTGAAGAAAGGAAGTCTCACTGTGGTGCAGGACTTTTACAACGCAAACCCCAGCAGCATGCAGGCTGCTATCGCCAACTTCGAAAAGAACTTCAGTGAACCGCGCTACATTGCACTGGGCGAGATGCTCGAACTCGGAGAGACCTCACCGGAAGAACATCAGCGCATCGCAGAAGCAGCAGTCCGCACCGGAGGTGACAAAGTACTGTTTGTAGGAAACCTATTTAAAGACATTGCACAACAACTCGGCAGCAGACATTTCGACAATTCAACTGCCTGTATGGAATGGCTCAAAGCCAATAAGCCTTCAGCAGGAAATCTGCTCATCAAAGGATCACGAGGCTCGAAGATGGAAGTGTTGATGGAAGCTTTTAACGATTGAATTTCCTTAAATAAGATTCGGCAATGAAGCTTCAATCTAAAGACACATTTAATCCGCGATCCGCCATACGGCGGATCAGCTCAATCCGCGTCATCAGTGTTCTTAATGAAGGTGACTGATAGACAAGATTTCTCCGGTTTTTGAATTAAGCAGCGTCGAAATTTATACCTGCTCAGGAAAACGGAATAAAACGACGCCAGCCGGTTTTGCGTTTTTCCTCCTCTTCATCCTGAGAGTCGTAATACCCGGCATTTCCGTTGATGTATCCGTAATTATGGCCATAGCCATAACCGCGACTGAAATCAGAATCATTCAACAAAATACAGGCATTGGGTATTTTACCTTCTTTGTACAACTCATCCAGCGTGGTTAAAAACTCACGTTTGGAATAACCCTGACGGACAAGATAAATATTCACCTCACTGAAACTCATCAGTGAAAATGCATCCGACACAACACCTACTGGGGGTGTATCAATGATGATGAAATCATAACGTTTACGCAGTTCCGTCATCATCTGCGACATGGCCGGTTTGGAAAGCAATTCAGCCGGGTTCGGCGGAATGGGTCCTGATATGATCATATCCAGGAACGGATCATCGGTTTTACGGATCACATTATCCAGACTTGCGCCACCGGCGAGATAATTGGAAGCACCCATATCATTTTTCCATCCGAAATCCTGATAGAGTTTTGGTTTACGCAAATCCAGCCCAATCACCACCACCTTATTCTGCTGCATGCTGAGCACAGAGGCCAGATTCAAGGTAACAAACGACTTCCCTTCCCCTCCTACCGATGAGGTAATCAGGATAGTTTTGCAGCCATCACCGGCACCATAAAACTGAAGATTGGTACGGATGGTTCTGAACGCTTCAGCCATGGCTGATTTAGGTCGCTTATTGACCACCAGATTGTTTTGTTCAGATGAATGTCCGACAACACCAATTACCGGCACTTCTGTCAGCATCGTGATATCATCCTTGCTCACCACCGTAGTGCGGACCAGATTTGTAATCGTGATCCATCCGGTAGGAATTACCAGCGTAAGTAAGAAGATGATTGCGGCCAGTATTTTCTTGCTTGGCTCCACCGGCTCATCAGCCAATGCCGAAACATCAAGGATTTTATTATCAGAAACTGCTGTTGCCTTCGCAATACTGGTCTCCGCTTTTTTCTGCAGCAAATACGTGTAGATATTCTGGTTCACCTCGAAGTTCCGCTTGATACCCAACAACTGCCGCTCCATATCGGGGACCTGTTTAATACTCTCTTCGTATTGTCCGATTTGTTTGCCCAGCGCATTCCTTGTAACGTTCAGCCGCTGTTGAATATTCCGAATATTCTCAATTAACGCCGCACGCGTTTCAGCAATCTGCTGATCCATCACCTTCACCGCCGGCGCATCACTTTTTACGCCATAAGAAATACTCTTCCGTTTGGTTTGCAACGCCTGATAATTTGTGATCAGTTCTACCAGCAGCGGATCCGGCAAACCGAGACTGGTCGGTGCCATGTTCGTGAAATCTTCATTACGGAGTACATACTGATACAAATTCTCGAGGGAAGCGATTTCAATATTATTCTTTACACGTTCAACATCGAGCTCATTCAGTTTCTGTAACACGGCCCGTGATTCTTCACTTAAATCAACCGTCTTGTTTTTCTCCTTAAACGCCTGCATCTCCTGCTCGTTCGAACTCAGCATCGAACCGGTACTGTTCAGCTGCTCATCCACGAACTTCAGGGTAAGTGAAGCGACTTCCGCTTTATCTTCAACATCGAGATCAATATATACTTTGCCGATCGTATTGAGCACCTCCAAAGCACGCACCGGCACAACATCCTGATACTTCAGCGTAACAATGTTCGCATCTTTATCGAGCGCTTCCACAGAAAGATTCTCCAGCATTTCAGCAATCTGCTTCGTACTCGATCTTACTTTAAACTCATAGGTATTTCCGTTCTCCACGGGAATCGAATCGACTCTGTATAAGCGAAAACTGAAATACTTTGAAGAAACCGTTTCGCCGAACTTACATTTCTTACTGAAAGAGAAATACGGAAGTTTATCACCGTCGTACTCTGTTTCAACTTCGTAATAGTCTTTATCGACAATCTTCACTTCGAAGGCCAGATCCTTGAACTCACGAACAAACGTATCAGGCTCGAGACGGATGGGACTGCGGGGATACAAGGGCCAGGCAGGAAACTGACTGGTATTCCAATACTGAACACTCAGATTTAACCGGTCGATGGTTTTCTGCATGACGGTACGTGAACGCAGAATTCCAATTTCAGTCGGAAGACTCAGGCTCGTTCCGAATAGATCACTCGAAAGAAAATCGGTAATATTACTCGGACCTGATTTTTCATCATCAATCAAAATGCTGCTGGATGCCTGGTAAACCGGCAAAGTCAGTTTAATGTACACGAGTGCGAGTCCCGCAAAGAACACACCGGCAATCAGAAAATAATGCCATTTCCGGATCAGATCATGAAAGATGGTCTGAATCTGAAATTCGTCCTCACGTTTGTATCTCTTCGAAAGTTGGTTCATTGGGAGCGGAAATAAGCGGTTGCAAGCAGCGCCACGGCGGTGAGCAGTGAAGTAACCACTGCTGTTGCCGGAGAGATAGCCGTGAAGGCTTTCTTCCGTGTGGGCTGAACATAGATCACATCATCCGGATAGATAAACTTACTCGCACCGGTAAATGCTTCCTTACTGGTGAGATCCACGATGATCTCATCGGTACCGGAGCCATTCTTACGAAGGATTCTTAGTTTGGTTCGGTCGGCGAAGTTATTGAGATCACCCGCCATTGCCAGTGCTTCCAGCAGGGTGAGTTGCTCATTGGGAACATAGTATAAACCCGGACGGTTCACTTCACCCAGCACCGATACTTTGAAGCTTAGCTTTTTCATCACGATCACCGGGTCGTCAATAAACTTCCTGAACCGTTGTACAATGGTATCGTGTGCGTCCTGCAAGGTCAGCCCTTTGAGCGGAATGGCGCCCACATACGGCAGGTTAAGTACTCCATTTTTATCGAGCACGAATCCTTTCTCATAGGCCGACCGGGAGTCATTACCTTCATTTGCCGAAGATGAAATACCGAGACCCGGAAATGCATCCGGATTGATCGTGAATAATTGTACCATCAGGATATCTCCCGGAAACAGTTTCATTTCGAAACCGGCCGAATCCTGACCAAAGAGTTTGGCATCACCCTGCAGATAAACAAGCTTCCGCTGCGGAGTACAGGCTCCGAGCAACCAGAGTGAAAGGAAGAATAAAAGGTAGTTGTGCAGGTGATTTTTTACCATAGGATTATTGGATGACACTGCGTGCAATCACAATACGCTGTACTTCGGAAGTACCTTCGTAAATCTGTGTGATCTTGGCGTCACGCATGAGTCGTTCAACGTGGAATTCTTTTACGTATCCGTATCCGCCGTGGATCTGCACCGCTTCAACAGTTGTTTTCATTGCTACTTCTGACGAATAAAGTTTCGCCATACTGCTGGCCTGATTGTAGTCAAGACCATTGTCCTTGAGCCATGCAGCTTTGAGACAGAGCAGGCGGGCTGCTTCGATTTCCGTCGCCATATCCGCCAGCTTGAACTGGATGGCCTGGTGATTGGAAATCTCCGTACCGAACGCTTTGCGCTCTTTCGAATATTTTAATGCGAGCTCATAGGCTCCGCTGGCAATACCAAGCGCCTGTGATGCAATACCGATTCGTCCGCCGGTGAGTGTTTTCATCGCGAACTTAAATCCGAATCCATCTTCACCGATGCGGTTTTCTTTCGGCACTTTCACATCCTGAAACATCAGACTGTGCGTATCGGATCCGCGGATACCGAGTTTATTTTCTTTCGGACCCACCATAAAGCCTGGCATGCCTTTTTCAACGATCAGGCAGTTGATGCCTTTGTGACCTTTGGCGATATCGGTTTGAGCCATGACGAGATAAACACTGGCTGAACTGCCATTGGTAATCCAGTTCTTGGTTCCGTTGAGGAGATAATGATCGCCTTTGTCGATGGCTGTTGTGCGCTGCGAAGTGGCATCGGAACCTGCTTCCGGTTCAGAGAGGCAGAAAGCCCCAATGATTTCTCCCTTAGCCAGCGGCACAAGATATTTCTGTTTTTGTTCTTCCGTGCCATAGGTCTCGAGTCCCCAGCAAACAAGGCTGTTATTAACCGACATACATACCGACACAGACGAATCTACTTTTGATATTTCCTCCATGGCCAGTACATAACTGATGGCATCCATGCCGCCACCACCATACTTCGGATCAACCATCATTCCCAAAAAGCCCAGTTCGCCAAGACGTTTGATTTGCTCGGCCGGGAATTTCTGGTGTTCATCGCGTTCTATAACGCCGGGAAGGAGTTCCTGCTGCGCAAAGTCGCGCGCAGCTTTTTGTATCATCAGATGTTCTTCGCTCAGTTGAAAGATCATAATTCGTTTTTCTTAGGATGTCAAAAATAAAGCTTTCTCCATCGTGAAACCCTTCAAAAGAAAGATTTTCTTTGCAGTGATGATTTCACGTCCCACTACCGGTTCTCTGGAGGTGATCGGACTCATGTCCGGCACTTCGCTCGATGGCATCGACCTTGCTGCCTGCAGGTTTGATTTTGACGGAGAGCAATGGCGTTATTCGCTGCTCGCAGCTCAAACATCCCCCTATTCCGATAGCTGGTTACAGCGGCTGAAGCTGTTATTTTCGGCATCCGCACCTACGGTTTTTGAAACCGATGCAGCGCTGGGCAGGTTATACGGCGAAACGATTAATTTGTTCAGGAAGCAATACGGTTTGAATCCGCAGCTGATTGCCTCCCACGGCCATACCTTGTTCCACCGGCCTGACCACGACTATACTACTCAGATCGGATCGGGTGCTCATATTGCCGCGGTGACCGGAATCGATACAGTATGCGATTTCCGCTCGAAAGATGTGGCACTGGGTGGACAAGGCGCTCCTCTTGTCCCCATGGGCGACCATCTTTTGTTTCCGGAATTTGATGCCTGTCTCAACCTCGGAGGAATTGCCAATGTTTCGCTGGTGAAAGACGGAAAAAGAGTAGCCTGGGATATTTGTCCGGTGAACATGGCGCTGAATGAAATTGCCGGACGTACAGGACTGGAATTTGACCGCAACGGAGAGCTTGCCGCTTCCGGATCTCTCCTGCCCGATGTGCTGAGCCGGATGAATGCACTGGATTTTTATGCGCAAGCCGGTCCAAAATCACTCGGCCGTGAATGGTATGAAAACGAGTTTCAACCTTTGTTGCAGCAAGGGTCGCCGGCCGACCTTTCGCGCACCCTTTGCGAACACATCGCTCAACGACATGCCGATAGCTTTTCGTCACTGAAAACGGATGCTAAAATCCTCGTTACCGGCGGTGGCGCCTTTCACAAATTTCTGGTGGAACGGATCGCTGAAGTAAGCAATAAAAAGCTACAGGTCCCTGATGAAGGACTTGTAAAATTTAAGGAAGCGATTGTATTCGCGTTCCTCGGTGCATTAAATTTTTTGGAGAGAGTAAATGTGCTCGATAGTGCTACGGGTTCAGTTAAACAACATGTGGGAGGAGCATTGTACAGAGGACTATAGATCGTCGTCTTCGTCGTCGTACACGTCATCAAAACCTTTGAAGTTATCGTCCATCATTTCAGGATCGATATCCTCATCTTCTTCCTCTTCAAAATCATCGAAGCGCTGATTCTTCACTTCTTTAGACTTTAAAGGCTCCATTTTGCGGCCTTTTACCGCCGAGGCCTTCTTTGTTTTCTCGGTTACTGTTTTTACCGTTTTCTTGGGGGTTTTCATTTGTTGGTTAGCAAGTGAAATGGTGTAGGTTTTAAGTCAGGTTAATCGGTTGATGTACACAGATATGATGATGGAGACAAATGTAAAAAAGAAACACCCTTCATTCACAAATACCCCGACCTATTTTTTTATTAATCTGTTATAATACAATTACTTATATTTACAGCCAACTTGTTCAAAACCACCCTATGCTACAAAACAGCACCCTTAAGTTCCTGAAAGACCTGAGCAAAAACAACAATCGCGATTGGTTCGAAGCCAACCGGAACGTATATGAAACCGCAAAAACCGATTTTGAAGAATTCCTTACACGCCTCATTTCTGAACTGGTAAAAGCCGACAAACGATTGGCTGGCATTACTCCGAAAGATTGTGTTTTTCGGATATACAGAGACGTTAGATTCAGCAAGAACAAGGAGCCTTACAAATCCAATTTCGGTGCTTCACTGAAAATCGGCGGGAAGAAATCGATGAAGGCAGGATTCTATATGCACGTTGAACCGGAAGGCGGCTGGGGTTCATTTATCGGTGGCGGATATTACATGCCGGAAGCTCCGCTGCTGAAGAAAATCCGTCAGGAAATAGAATACAACCACGAAGAATTTTTCAAAATCCTGAAAGATAAAAATTTCAAAAAGCATTTTGGTGCGCTGGAGTCTGAACATACGCTTACCAGAGTCCCGAAAGGCATCGACCCTGAACATCCGGCCGCGGAGTTTTTGAAATACACCAGCTTCATCGCCACCGAACCACTCACGGTGACACAGTTAAAATCGAAGGATCTCATCAAATCCTGCGTGGCTTCGTATAAGGCGCTGGTTCCGCTGCTGGACTTCCTGAACAGGGTGAATGATTAAAGACAAAATGGTGAGCAGGCTTTTATTCCTTAACCAGAATCGCTCCTGCTCACCATTCATCTAATTACACATTCACATCTTCACCACCCGGCATTGCCGTTTGCCGTTTCTCACCATATACATTCCTTCCGGATACGTTTCCATCGGCAATGTTAATCGGTTGTCTTCAGGTTTTACCATCCATGACCGCATCATCTGGCCTTGCATAGAATAAAGTTCAACGGAGCCTTTCTCTAATTGACCAAGCTCCAAAACCGTACTGGCAGGGTTAGGAAAACAATGTAAGCTTGTTTCTTTTTCTGCCACACTTAGTCCGGTTGGTGTTACCGGTGCAAACTTCATCAGCCAGAGATCACTTGTATGATTGATGGTATCCCAACACTGGAGTGTGAAATCTCCGCCGGAGGTATCTCTTACAAATTTCGCCAGAATGAGGCCGGAATCCGATGAAGGGCAAAAACGTGAATAATTCAACTCCTGTCCTATTATGCCAACTGTCTCGTCCCAAATGATATTTAAACCTGTATCAAGTACAACAATCCAGTCATCATATCCCTCTATTCTTGGCTCTGACTTTTGATCATTTACATTGGATTGAGAAGATGACAATAAGTACAAGTATCCTCCATCAATATCTATATGTCCTCCAGTGTCATTCGAATCCCCACCAAGGATTTTGTTATAAATTGTATTTCCATTTTCATCCAGTTTCAAAAGCCAAATATCCGACCAACCCCTCAAAGAATCCGTAACATCTCCATTCTGTGCTTGTCCATCAACGAATCCCGTGATGTAACTATTTCCCGATTCATCAATCACTCCAGCATAAAACCTATCAAGCTTTGTACTGCCAAATGTTTTGTCCCAAAGGCGAAAACCAGTGGTATCCAGCAACAGCACCCAACCATCATCCAATCCATGGCTGGCCGAAGTCACATCGCGCGTTCCGTTTTGCCAGGCATTGGTGTAACCCGTCAAGAGAATTTTTCCATTGCGATAGTCTGTGTCAAATATATAATCCCAACCGGTATCTGTACCAATCCAACGGTTCCATAAGATTGCGCCGCTACTGTCAATCATAAATCCCCACATATCAGCCATAGCGGTCCATCCCGTAGAGGGTATGTTTCCGCCACCGGCTAAATAACTGGTAGATGAGCCCACACAAAACAGATCACCATTTGAAGTCAGCACAGCCGAACGCGGCGATTCAACTTCAAGACCACCATAACTTTTATCCCAGATGCCCATTCCGTTCCAGTCGAGTTTTGTGATCCAGATATCCTCTTTGCCCTTGGTGGTATCTGTTTTAGAGCAGGAAGGTGGCGATTTGCTAGTGCCAACCACATACATACAGGAACGGGCTTCGTCCAGTAAAAGGGAATTGGGCATATCTAAATTCTGCCCTCCGATATTCTTTTCCCAAAGCAGATTGCCAGCAGGATCCAGCTTGACAAGCCAATAATCCGGTTGATTCACGATGCCGCAATGAACCGTCGTTTTGTCCCCTCCTATTCCACTCAAACTCCCCAAAATTATATAAATGTTATTGGCATTATCGATTGCCAGTATATCCTTAATCTCAGCAAAGCCACTGCTCAATGACAAAACTCCACCCTCATCTTTTAATCCACCAAGTACTCTTTCCCATAATACAGGATGCTGGAATTGAGCCAAGCCGGTGCTTACCGTGCTGAAAACCATCAGTACGGTAAGCAGGTAATGTCTATTTCTCATCGGATCCATTTGAGGTTGAGTTGATCTTTTCACATCTTCACCACCCGGCATTGCCGTTTGCCGTTTCTCACCATATACATTCCTTCCGGATACGTTTCCATTGGCAATGTTAATCGGTTGTCTTCCGGTTTTACCATCCATGAACGCATCAACTGGCCTTGCATAGAATAAAGTTCAACGGAGCCTTTCTCTAATGGCCCAAACTCTAAAACGGACCTGACGGGATTGGGAAAACAATGTAAGCTCGTTTCTTTTTCTGCCACACTTAATCCGGTTGTTGTTACCGGAGCAAACTTCATCAGCCAGAGATCATTGGTATGGTTAATCGTATCCCAGCACTGTAGAGTGAAATCTCCGCCTGAAGTGTTAACGACAAACTTTGCCAAAACAAGGCCGGAATCAGGAGAAAGATAGATATGAGAAGTCCCCCCCTCTTGACTAACCAAACCAATCGTCTCATCCCAGATTATATTGAATACTGTATCTACCACTAATAACCATTCGTCATTACCATCAATCCTTGGTTCAGTTTTTTGATCATTGGCGGATGACATAGATATAGTCAGCAAATACAAATGTTGATCATATAATGCAATTCGATATCCCTGGTCACTAGAATCACCACCAAATATTTTATTCTGCAATATATTACCCAATGGATCTAGTTTTAATAGCCATATATCCATTCCTCCTCGTAAAGAATCAGTAATGTCTCCATTTTGAGCCTGACCATCTATAGTCCCGGTGATGTAGCTATTTCCCCATTCGTCAATTACCCCAGCATAAAAAACTTCCAGCTTTGTACTACCTAAGGTTCTGTCCCAAACACGCACACCAGTAGTATCCAACATCAACACCCAACCATCGTCTATGCCATGGCTGGCCATGCTTACATCCCGTGTTCCATTTTGCCAGGCATTGGTGTAACCCGTAAGCAGGATTTTACCATTCCGATAATAGGCATCATTAATATAATCCCATCCGGCATCTGTACCAATCCAGCGGTTCCAGATAATGGCTCCGCTGCTATCAATCATAAATCCCCACATATCGGCCATCGCCGTTAAACCGGTGGATGGAATATTACCTCCGCCGGCGAGGTAGCTGGTAGAAGAACCAACGCAAAACAAATCACCATTCGCTGTTAAAACCGCAGTACGAGGATACTCCACTTCTAATCCTCCGTAACTTTTATCCCAGATAATGTTTCCATTCCAATCGAGTTTTACGATCAAGATATCCTCCTTCCCTTTTGTCGTATCGGTTTTATTGCAGGAAGGAGGCGATTTACTACAGCCTACAAGATACATGCAGGATCGGGCTTCGTCCAATAAAATGGAATTGGGCATATCCAGATTTTGACCGCCGATATTTCTTTCCCAAAGTATGTTTCCGTAGGGATCCATTTTAACCAACCAGTAATCGCGTTGATTTATATTGCCACAATGCGCAGTGGTTTTGTCTCCGCCAATTCCACTCATTGAACCGCTAAGCACATAGATATTACCAGCATTGTCGATTGACAACATTTTATTTAGACCCATATAGCCAGAGCTTAATGATGAACTAAATCCCTCATCCTTTCTCCCCCCCAGCACCCTTTCCCATTGCAAAGGATGCAAAAACTGACAGAAGGATGAACTCACCACACTGAAAAAGATCAGTGTGGTGAGTAGAATGTGTCTTGATTTCATCGCATCCATTTTAACGTAATTTGATCGGTTCCTGAATTCAACATCAGAAAATAAGAACCCTCATTTGATGAAAGTGATGATAAATCAAAGTTGGCAGGCGGATGAATCACCCCAGAATATACTTCACCTCCCAAAACTGAATAGATATGTAACTCAACTTCGGAATTGATTTCGGTTTTGGAAAAGTAGGTCTTGAGAATATTCTCATGAATATACGCATTAAATCCGGGATCGCTGGATTGACCCAACCGTAACGGCAAACCATAATTTCGGGATTTATAGCGTACGTCAAAATTGCCGAAGTCGAACCAGGAATACAACATATTATTCGTCTGCTCACCTGAAATAGATATGGTACTCTCTTGCCCTGAGGGGCTAAATGGAATTTCAAGATAATTTCCAGCGTATGAAACAGGGCTGCTTGACACTTTTAAATCAATCCCGGTTCCATTTGCTAATTGCATTAAACTAACCGGAACGGTAGTATTTCCATCATAAGTATTCCATGCGACTAATAGAATTTCCTCTGTGGCATTAAAGACACCAGATTTACGATTGTAGGTTACTACCGGACTAGAATTTTGATATGGAGCGGATCCAATGTTAAGTAAATTAATGCTTGAAGCAATTAAAGGCTGTGCCATCGGATATGTCCCATCCGTCAATACATAGGTATTCACGAATCCAAATACGGTACCAAGTGATAAATCGAGGTAAGAAGTAGTGCTGCCGATATGACTGGTGCCATTGCCCGGATTACTGATTTCATATACCATAGAGATCCCCGTTTGCGCCAATACAGCGGTAGCATTATACCTCTGGCAGGCAATACGTGGCTTGTTGTACACATCGCCGTTTTGAGCCTCGACACATAAACTCCATCCACCTCCCAAAACACCATTAATCACATCCAAAAAACGTTGAACATTCACATGTAAATCCCCTTGTGCATCCAGATGACAGATGTTTACGATACAATTGGCAATTCCACCACCTCCGGCAGAAAATATTGAAATATCGGGTTGACTTAAGGGTTGTATAGGTGGTAACGAAGGAGGAGTCGCTCCGCAATAACCGGGAACCGGTATTGCAACGGCAGCAGGACTAAAAATAAATGAACCGGCACCGTTGATATAACCACCATACACATATACGTCACCGTTACCTCCTTGTTCGTCCCAGGTTACCGCAAAACGATCCTGCTGATCAGAATCAATATTCACCGATGCTCGGATCTGTACAGTTGAGCTGGTACCAATATTTAATAACTGGCTTAGAGAAAATGTTTGTGAAATGAAATTAAATGACTGGATCTCGAGATAAACTCCTCCGGCTAAACGCGTATAGGAAACCAATGCATAAAGTCTCCAGATGCCTCCGACGTTTTTGGCTACCAATGCCACATCAGGATCAACTACATCGGTATAATTGAAAACCGTCACTCCCGAATTTTTCACGGATCCAGCTTGCAAAAACTCGAAAAACATACCTGGAGTATCTCCATCATAAACAATGGTTTTTACGGTCTCATTTACGCCATTGTTTGTATAATTGATCACGTCATTTCCCATGTTAACTACCGGCTTTGTATTGGTAGCCCATTGATTTGGAACACTGGCTGGATAATACTGAGCATGCATCTTTGTTGGTTTGCCGATTATCAACAGCAAATGAATCACCCAAACAAATAATTTAATCGGAATTTTACCTGTTCTGTACCTATGCAGGTGTGCAGGTGTGCAGGTGTGCAGGTGTGCAGGTGTGCAGGTGTGCAGGTGTGCAGGTGTGAGTCCCGTCCGTTATACTAATCGGGAATACAATTGTGATGTTGGTTGTTTTTCATAAGAATAATATATTAAGGTTAAAACTATTTACCAGTCGGAAACTAATATCTAAAGTACTAAAGAAACAATTACTGTATCTTAAATCTCTAAAACTTGCAACAAAACTATAAAAATCAATAACTTAAAATTAAAATCTCGATTTTATGGTCCAATGGAACTAAGTATCACAATGCAAAAGAAGCTGCGGACATCCGCAGCTTCTTTAACATTTCCCGTTGGTGTAATCAGCTGAGCTGATACATGCCGCGCATCATCGCCACGACTCTCACCGCATCAAATACGCGCTGAGGCTCAGCGCCCATTTTTATGAGCGACTCTTCGTGCGAAGCTACACACATCTCGCAACCATTAAGCGCTGACACTGCCAGACTCATCAGCTCGAAGAACTCTTTCCCCATCGCCGGTGTCATCATGATGCTCATCCGTATTCCGGCCGGCATGTTCTGATACACTTCTTTCTTAACGAAATGCTTGAAACGGTAATACACATTGTTCACGCTGAGCAAGGATACACAGGCATAGGTCTCGGCGATCTCGCTCTCTGTAGCTCCAGCCTCTTTCGCGAGTGCTCCGAACACTTCTTTGAAATACGGTTGCTGATCATTCACCGCCGCCGCTAATGCGAGCAAGTAGCTTTCTTTCTGCGACAGCGTAGCGAACTTCAGCGCATTGGTCACATTGATTTTGAAATCGCGCAGATATTTATGATCCGCAGCTGCCAGCAACTTCACGCCTTCACCGAGTCTTTCCGGATCCGCGTTTAGTGAAGCGGCCAGACTCTGTACGGTTTCATTGGTGATCGTTTCCGACATCACTTACACGTGTAAAGTTTCCTGTCCCTTCACCCAGTTGCATGGACAAAGTTCATCGGTTTGCAGTGCATCCAGTACACGCAACACTTCAGCCACATTACGGCCTACAGAGAGGTCATTGATGCAGGTCCAGCGGATGATGCCCTGCGGATCCACGATGTAGGTTACACGATAGGCTACGCGGTCGGCGCCGCCCAGAATTCCGAGTTCTTCGGCCAGTGATTTGGAAGTATCTGCCAGCATCGGGAATTTCAATCCTTTCAGGTCAGCATGATCTTTTCTCCAGGCCAGGTGTACATACTCACTGTCGGTACTCGCACCGATCAGCATCGCATCACGATCAGCAAATTCCTGGAAGTTTTTATTGAATTCGGCGATTTCGGTCGGACACACAAACGTGAAATCTTTCGGCCACCAGAACATTACCATCCATTTACCCGACTTCTTGTGGTCGTCAGAGGTTATTTCATAGAACTCGTTTCCTTTTTCGATGGAAACAACGGCTTTCTTATTAAACTCAGGGAACACTGACCCTACGCTTAACATTCGGTTTGACATGATCATTTTTTTTGAAGATTACGAGGTGCAAATTTCGCCATTTTTCCTCTGGCATTCTGTAACTTTTATGGCATATGACCAAAGTCATCTGCATTTATCATCCGTAAAAAAGATAAAAATAACTTCAATAAAAAAAGGCTGTCTTCATTGAAAACAGCCTTTTAAATATATCAGATGATGCTCGATCAGGCCAGCAATGTAAGTTGTTTGGTTTCTTTCGATTTTTTATCTGTTGACTTTCCGTTGGAAGCAGGTTTCGCAACCACTTTCACTGCCGGTTTAGCTGTCTTTGCAGATTTACCTGCAGCCACTCCGGTGAGTCCGAAAGCTTTCTTGGTGGCATCTACCGCATTGAGGCGCTCCCAGGGGAAGAGTACCACTTTCACTTTCTTCTCGTTTTTTCTGCCTTTGTTGAACACCTTCACCACTTCCTTCGACTCACGTCCCATATGTCCGTAAGCTGCAGTTTCACGATAGATCGGTGTACGCAGCGCAAAGCGTTTCTCGATGAAGTACGGACGCATGTCGAACTCCTGCATTTTGCTCAGGATCGATGCGATCTGTCCATCAGTCATCGGCACTTTCGCAGTACCGTAGGTATTCACATATAAACCAACAGGCTTCGCAACACCGATCGCATAAGCAACCTGTACCAATGCTTCGTCGCATACACCGGCAGCAACGAGGTGCTTGGCAACGTGTCGGGCCGCATAGGCTGCAGAACGATCCACTTTGGAAGGATCTTTACCGGAGAAAGCACCACCGCCGTGTGCACCTTTGCCACCGTAGGTATCCACGATGATTTTACGTCCGGTAAGACCGGTATCGCCGTGTGGTCCGCCGATCACAAACTTACCGGTCGGATTGATATGATATTTAATTTTATCGTTGAAGAGAGCCTGCACACGTTTCGGCAGTTTCTTCATGATACGCGGGATGAGAATTGCCTTCACATCCTTCGTGATCTGATCGAGCATTTTCTTCTCGGCAGCGAAATCATCGTGCTGTGTGGAAATAACGATGGTATCGATGCGGATCGGCTGATGATCGTCGCTGTATTCGATGGTCACCTGGCTTTTTGCATCCGGACGCAGGTACTTCATCGCTTTGTTTTCGCGACGGAGAGCCGCCAGCTCGCGGAGGAGCAGATGCGCCAGTTCCAGCGGAAGCGGCATGTAGTTGTCGGTCTCACGGCTGGCATAACCGAACATCATACCCTGATCGCCGGCACCCTGTTCTTCGGGTTTCTTACGCTCAACACCCTGATTGATATCGGGCGACTGTTCGTGAATGGCAGAGAGAATACCGCAGGAGTTCGCCTCGAACATGTATTCGCTTTTGGTGTAGCCGATATCGCGCACCACTTCGCGTGCGATGTCCTGCACGTCGAGGTATGCCTGCGATTTAACTTCGCCGGCCAATACTACCTGACCGGTAGTAACCAGTGTTTCGCATGCCACTTTTGACGAAGGGTCGTAGGCCAGAAAATAATCGATGAGAGCATCGGAAATCTGATCAGCCACCTTATCAGGATGACCTTCAGAAACTGATTCAGAAGTGAAGAGATAAGACATTTTATGGGGATTGAGTTATTTCTTTTTTCGAAGCGCCAAATATAGAAATTGGCGTACTTATGGGAGAGATTATTTATTAACGGTTAATTGTCTGAAAACTGACTCGAGATTCGACTCCTGCTTCTGTAGCGTAATCACGGTAAGTCCCTTGTCCACTGCAAAACGAAACAGTTCCTGTCGTATATCTTTCCCTTCCTTGCCTTCAATCAGCCAGGTATTTCCCTGTGTACGCTTTGCCTTTTCGACACCCGGAATGCGGTTGAGCGCATCCTCGGCCACGTCCTTGTCGAACTCTACCAGCACTGCATTTCCATCGGTCGATTGCTGCCTTAAAACCCCTGTGGCTTCATTGGCGACAATCTTTCCTTTGTTAATAATTATCACGCGGCTGCAGATCGCTTCCACTTCCTGCATGATATGGGTTGACAGTATTACGGTTTTTTCGCGGCCAATGTTACGTATAAGCTGCCTTATTTCAACCAGTTGATTGGGGTCCAGTCCGGTAGTAGGCTCATCGAGGATCAAAACACCCGGATCGTGGATCATGCTTTGTGCCAGTCCCACCCGTTGCCGGTAACCCTTTGACAATGCGCCTATTTTCTTGTGCTGCTCGGGTCCCAGTCCGGTCATTTCAATCATTTTATCCACCCGCTTTGTGGCGTCCTTGAGTCCCAGCTGGATGCCCCCCACATAGCGCAAAAACTCCTTCACGTACATATCGAGATACAGGGGATTGTGTTCAGGAAGATACCCCACGTGGCGACGAACCTCTATCGGCTGCTCCCGGACATCAAAACCATCTACCGAAACACTACCGGAGGTTTGCGGAATGAAGCAGGAGATAATTTTCATCATCGTGGATTTGCCCGCGCCGTTGGGTCCCAAAAAGCCAACAACCTGTCCGGGATCTACCGTAAACGTAACATCATCAAGGGCCTTCTGCGGACCATAGAGCTTGGTGATGGACTGAACCTGGATTGACATGCGCTGCAAAGGTAATAGAATGAAACGAGTCGCGTGGCCTATATTTGCACGGTGAAAGGAAGGGTTTTAAAATCGACCGGCAGCTGGATGCAGGTAGAACGCGAACAGGAAGCACCTGTTTCCTGCCGGGTACGCGGTGCCCTGCGCCTGCGTGGCATCGACAGCACCAACCCGATCGCTGTAGGTGATGTGGTGAGCTGGGAACTGCAGGACGACGGCACCGGCGTGATCACCGACATCGATGACCGGAAAAACTACATCATCCGGAAGTCGGTGAAGCTCTCCAAGCAAACCCAGATCCTCGCCGCCAACATCGACATCGCCTGGCTGGTGGTCACCCCTGCTTTCCCGAAAACCTCCACCGGCTTCATCGACCGGTTTATTGCCGCCGCTGAATCGTTCCGGATACCCTGCGGACTCCTCTTCAACAAATCCGACCTCTTCACCGGCGACCTCGAAGCCATACAGGACGAATTCATCGCCATCTATGAACCGCTGGGCTACCGGTGTTTCAAAGTTTCAGCAAACACAGGACAAGGCATTGCCGGCCTGCGCGACGTCTTCAAGGAAAAAGTTAACCTGCTGGCCGGACACTCCGGCGTAGGTAAATCGAGTCTCATCAACGCCCTCGAACCCGGCTTCAACTTAAAAACCGGCGACATCTCCCGCCAGCATTTAAAAGGCAAGCACACCACAACGTTTGCCGAGATGCACCAACTCAGTTTCGGAGGCTACCTCATCGACACCCCCGGCATCCGCGAATTCGTCAACATCGACTTCAAGCCCGCAGAAATCGGCCACTACTTTGTAGAAATCCGCGAACGCATGCAGCATTGCCGTTTCAACAACTGCCTGCACGACAACGAAAAAGACTGCGCCGTAAAAGAAGCCGTAGCGCGTGGAGACATCAACCGCGAACGCTACTACAACTATATGAGCATGCTGCGGAACGAAGATATTTTCAGGTAAGCAGAAATTCCCTTCACAGCCACTGATTTGGGCGGATGATCCGCCCTACGGCGGGTGATGGGTTATGTAAACTACACCTATCAACTTTAAAAACCCACCCTACTTTTCACCCCCTAAACAAAATTTAACATCAAACTCCTTGCAAAAACCAATTTTCTGTTTACATTCGTTTAACCAAATTTTTATTACCATGAAAAAATTCAATTTGAAATTAAGAGTAGTTTTATTCTCTTTGATACTGCTCGCGCCGATCTATTTATCTGCGCAAACCCCTGAAGATGCTACCGTGAGTCTGACACCGGATACTGGTGGAATGGTGAAGGGAGTATTTTTTGTACTCCTGCCCGACACCAATAACCTGGAGGCAGTGGAGATACAACTGGGAAGCAGCGAAGGAGATTCCAATTTAGTGCATTATACTTTTGGGTATGATGTCACGACCGGACTTCCTGCAGGGTATAGCTGGAGCCGCGAAGGCTTGAAGCTGTTCCTGAACGTAGGTACGTTTGCTGTAACCGATCTTCGATTTGGTAAAGTACGACTCCGACGAATAGGTGCCGGCTGGGGCAGCGCGTATGCCTTTGTGTCCAATTAAGCTTAAAATTACTGGCGGACGTTTTTCGCCGGATCATTTAATTCTCACCACCTAACCTTTCATTACCCATGAACACCTCTTCCCATAGGCTCGTGGCGGCCATCTGTATAGCCATGATCTTTGTGCTGAACTGCACATCCTCCTTTGCCGGTAATTATACCTGGACCGGTAATACCAGCTCCGCATGGAACACTACTTCAAATTGGTCACCCAGTGGGACTCCCGGTGCCAACGACACTGTCAATATCAGCGATGGCAGCGGCAACGAAACCGTACAGCTGAATAGCGATGTGTCGATCAACAGACTGGTGATTACAGGAAGAGAAATTGACCTTAATACACGTCAACTTACTATTTCTTCCAAAGCTTCACTCAACGGTGGCTCCATCAGCAATGGAACATTAATCATTCGTGGTACCTACGCCTTCTTTCAGGGCACCAATTCCAACTGCACCATTGACTGTATTGTGAACCAGATCAAATTCAGCGGTGGAATTTTCGATGGTAAAGGAAGCTTCGAGCACAATGGATCGGCCAATGGCTGGGGTGAAGGAGGATGTGTATTCAATGACTCCGTAAAGATCAAAAGCAGCGGCACCTCCTATTTACGCATGGGACAATCAACCGGCGACACTTTCAACGGTGCGGTAGAGTTTATCAGTACGGGAACCTATCCCATGCAGGTGGCTTTTCATGATACCACCATCTTCAAAATGCCGGTCCGCATTAACTGCACCAGTGGCGGTATTAGTTTCTGCAACGACACCACCGTGCAGGCAGCAGTATTTCAGGAAGAGGCCTTTCTCCTGGTCGGCAGTACCGGAATTACCGGAGGAACCATTACGCTAAAGAACATTTATCAGGAAAACACCAACGCGGTCAACCTTACCGCCAGCGGGTCCACACTTATTACGGTTGTGAACAGTACGTTCAACGGTAAACTGACCATCACCTCGCCGGGTGTCTTATCAAAATACAGCACGTACAACGACAGCACTTCCTTTGCCAGGACTTCTAACACCACCTCGGCTTATCAATGGGAAGGTGGCAATACCTTTAACGGTGTTTTCACGCTTACCAGCACCAATTCCAGTTCCGGAGTTGTACGCATGGCCAATAAAACGGGAGATAGATACAATGCGGATGCTTATTTCAATACGACTTCAACCGCAGGCATGGAAATCGCCTACAGCGACACGAGTGAATTCAAAGGAAATATATTCATCAATCACAGCAAGGTAGTATTTAATAAGAGTAAAGGTGTGGTCAGGCTCACAGGAAATGACGATCAGGTATTGCAGGGAAACGCCACATTTCTGATTGGCAAACTGAAGCTCAACAAAGATGGCGGCACCATCACCCTGAACCGCGCCATGACCATCGACTCATTGATCACCTTCACCACAGGTATCATCAACACCGATTCCGTCATCACCCTCAAAGCGGCCACCACCTGCAGCGGCGCCAGCAACCAGAGTTTTGTAGATGGTCCGGTGAAGAAAATCGGCAATACGGCTTTTGTGTTTCCGGTGGGGGATGAGGGGACGTATTTCCCAGTTGGAATTTCTGCTCCTTCAATATCTACAGATTCCTATTTGGCAAGGTATTATTTTCAACCACAAATAATTGGTGACAGCCTTGATACTAATTTGTCATCCTTATCTCTATGTAATTATTGGAAACTGGAAAGGATTAATGGAACCGCAAATGTATATGTCACCCTATATTGGGATAGTATAGGCTGCGGATTATTCGATACAACGGGTATTAAGATGGCGTTCTGGGATGGTGCCAAATGGAAAGGAGTTGCCACAATTAAAACTGGCAATGACCAATATGGATCGGTAGTGAGTACGTCTGCTTTGGGCCAATATTTATTTTATGCACTTGGTTACAATAATAAGCCAATTCCAATTTCAGCGGAATTGAAAGCAGGGACCTTAAGGAGTTTGCCTGAAGATTTTTTTGGTTTCAACGGCGCAAATACTATCGAACGGGACGACAATAACATCAGCAATCAGACCTGGAACCATTTGTTTACACAAACCACACCTGTGCTTCTCGGAAAACCTGAAACGATGATTAGGATACCTGCCGGTACTTTGTCCAATTATGTTGATTGGAGAACGGGCTGGCCTATTGACGAAAGAAACCTGCCATCAGGCTGGTTTTATAGCCAAAGTATTTTTAAAAATTTACCGGCAGACCTTTCAGGCAATGAATACAGCGACGTCAGGAATAATTTACAACTCTTTGCGGCTAGGCCCATCGTTTGTTGGAATATACTGACTTCCAATTTTAATTTTGAAATCGCATCTACGTATCGTCTTAATGAAGTTAATCTACCCGTGAGGTATATTGAATTGGGGGAAGAATTTTACCTGAATGATGAGTCCTACAAATTAGGATTCCCGAGTGTTTTGACTTATACTAACAAGGCAAAAGAATGGGCAAATGAATTTAGACTAAAAGCATTACCTCAAACCTATAATGCTTTCAATTCCATAAAGCCCAAAATAGCAATTGTTGGATCTGATTACAATGAGAATTTTCCTGGGCGCAGGAAATTGTGGCTGGAAAACACCATAGATCAAATAGACCCATCTGATGCAATAGACGCAATAACGATTCACGATTATATCACCAATATTTTTGCTGATGGAAACAACTGTAGTGCGCTACAAAACTCCAAGTTAAAAAGACATTTGGTTACGGCTTTTGAAGAAGAAGATAAAATAAAAGACAATTCATTCGCAAAAATTGCAGATGCTAATGGCGGTAAATTCAGCTCAAAGCCACTGGAGATCTGGATGACAGAATACAATATGTTTGACTATGAAAACAGCTATATTGGAACATGGGCCCATGGTTTATTTAATGCAATTATGACTTTAAAATACCTTGAGACTCCCGAAATTACAAAAGTAATATCTCATACCATGACCTCAGATGCAGTTTTTGGTAACATATTTGAATCTAACGAGGCATTTGACCAAGTTAGATGCCATGGAATATTACCCAATGGATCCAGTCCAAGACAATGGGAATTTACAGCGCTTGGAAATGCACTAAATCAAATAGCATTAGCAATGCGAAACAGTACGTCTTGTCAGCAAATAGAGTTCAGCAGTATTGTATACCCCATTTTATCAAGCAGTCCTCAATATCCGCAACTATACGGTTGGTTGTTTAACTCACCACAAGGAAAACAGGCAATAATTTTAAATCTGGGAAATCCTCAGGATGAATACAACGTTGATATTACTGATGTTTTCAACGGTATTTCAACTTCGAACCTGTATTTTGAGCAATTATCATGTTATAGTATTGACCATGCGATATTAGGAAACGCAAGTGCCGTGATTGGCCTCAATGAATTAACGACAAATGCTATCGGTGGTGTTTTACAACCAATACCGTCTAGCGGGGTCGTTTTATTGCCTGGTTTAACTCTTACACGGATTTCATTCAAAAACAATGAAATATTAGCCAGACTGACTGATAATGAAATCTGTGCCGGCAGTTCTACTACCATTGTAGTAGAACCGGGTGCATCAACCGCACCAATTGCGGTGACTCCTGGTGTTACGATTAATTCAACGTCTAACCCAAATGTTTATGAGATTACAAATACTAGTAGCATTACCACTACAACGGATTTTGTTATTGCCCCTTGTAATACCTGTTCCACCAACCTACTTTCACTACGGATCCATCCTGATTTAAATGGATTGACGATTTCTGTTACTGGAGGTTCTCCTTTGCCCAGCGGTGAATATTACACCTGCTCTTCTTCAGATCCATTAACTTTGACTGCAAATTTCAACCCAAGTACAAATACTGGATCCAGCAATACTCTGCCAATATCATATATTTGGACACCTGATTCAGGATTGACGACTTCTAGTAATACCGTTTGGAGTAATCAAATTGAAGTACAACCTGACCGAACAACCAACTACACCGTATATGTTACAGACGGATTTTGTTATAAAAGCCTATCGCAAAATATTGTTGTACCGGTTGCTAGAGTTGATCTGGGCGAAGATGTTTTGATTTGTGATAACTCAAGTGCTAAACTCTTTGCAACAAGTGAGCACCTGCCATCCGGTATTGGTTATACTTGGAAGGAAAATGGAATTGTTATAAGTAATTCCAGTGACCATTATTTCACAACAAATTTAAACGCAACTACCATGTATGAAGTGACCGTTACCGAACCCATTACTGGCTGTACTCAATCTGATCATGTAGCAACCCCCTATTAACTGGAGAGATTCTATGATTTTCATTAGTAGTGCTGTCCATGGCTTTGGTCAACTGTTTTGCAAAGGTAGGCATCGGCTGCGGGCTTGTCAAGGCTCATGCCGAGCGGTTGATTTGTCTGTTTTGATACAGCGGTATCAACCGGCCTTGACAAGCCATCATCCGCTGCAAAGGTGCTCTGCATAAGAGTTGACAAAGCCATTCCTTGATCCCATTTTTGCTGAGGCGTAATGCGGCCCAGATTTTTATGCTTTCGTTTATTATTATACCAATGCATGTAAGCTTCAATATGCTTCTTAGCTTCATAATAACTCAGAAATTGATATCGGCAATATAATTCCCTCTGTTGGATGCTGTGAAAGGATTCAATATAGGCATTTTCTTCGGGTGTAGCAACGTGGGTAAACTCTTGATGCGCTTCCATTTCTTGTAATGTGCGTCTGACTTCATTAGCCAGGAACTGCGATCCATTGTCATTGCGGATAATTACTCCCTTTAAATCATATTTAAGATGCAGATACCGGAACATATCTATCACATCCTTCTTTCGTACACTGGACTGGAATATCCAGTGAATGATCTTTCGGCTGTATATATCCATAATCGACAGCTGATAATACCATCTGCTTTCTCCGTGCACCCAGACATACTTGATATCAAGACATAAGTACTCCATTGGGCGGGAGGCTTCGACCTTACGATACTGAACCCACTCTCTCTTGCCCTTTGTCCGAACAACTTTCCCCAATAGCAACTTTTCTTCATCCATGATCCGGTAGACTTTTTTATCGTCAATCCAATATCCCATATCCCGAAGCTCTGCCGTCACATTCTGATAGCCATATGCATTGTAAGGTCCCAGAATAATGTTTTTAATCTCCGATACTACTTGTTGATTCTCTACTAACTCATTCTTGAAGAGTGTATGCGTACTCGGCTTTCGACCCGGTTTACCCTCTGTGGGTTTGTAGTAATAGGAGCTGGAGGGAATACCTAACCAAATCATCAGATCCGTCGTGCTCGCCTTACCTATAAACGCTTTCATAATGGCTACTTTCGTTTGATTTGGATAGGCGTTTTTTTTAAAAGCTCCTCCTTCACCTCAAGCTCTAATGCCTGACGTGCGATGATCTTCTTCAACCGCTCGTTCTCTTGTTCCAACTCCTTGACTTTGGGATCAACTGCCACACGGCTAGGCTTTAAGCCCCCCAAACCCTGCTCAAGGTACTTTTTCTTCCACCTGTTTAACAATGACGGTGCCAGGTTATACTTCCGGCATGTCTGGGCAAATCCCTCTCTGGAGGCTTCCTGAATGAGGCTCAGGCGCTCCTCAGGACTGAATGTTCTTTTGACTCTTGTCATAATTCCCTAAATTTATGGTTCTAATTCGACTTGGCGAATTCCTCCAGTCATTTAGGGGGCTAATACA